>Ga0209536_100015126_pt1 | contig 11027 bp, 7 predicted proteins | sample DeeMarSeWOR28_12_FD_187461 | JGI IMG/M metagenome (GOLD analysis project Ga0209536, IMG submission 187461) | Marine sediment microbial communities from White Oak River estuary, North Carolina - WOR-2-8_12 (SPAdes) (version 2) | ecosystem: Environmental > Aquatic > Marine > Intertidal zone >... | reverse complement strand
GCGATCTTCGCCGCCAGGTCTGCATTCCTTTTTGCCTGGATGTAGTTTTGCTGTTCATAGTAAGTGGATGCCAAGGCCAGGTAGGGATCCGTTCGATTCGGTGCAATCTTAACTGCTTGCTGGAGGATAGAAATAGACTGCCCGGGTTCACCATTTCGCAAATAAACCTGGCTCAAATCAAGATAGTGCTGCAGATAATTTGGTTCCATTTCAATGGCACTCAAATAATGCAATACTGCTTCTGGATATTGATCGTTGAGCAGCAACAACTTGGCGAAATATGCCTGCAAGCGAGACTCATCTGACCATAATGACAGGGCAGTTTGCATGGCATCAAGAGCAACATGCCAATTTTCCAGCTGTTCAGCAATTTTTGCCTGAATAACATGGTAAATTGCATTGGATGGATATTGGTCAATTGCACATTTAACTGCATCCTGTGCCTGCTCGAAGGCGATCTGGTCCTGACCTGTTTCGTTCAAAGCAAAGGCGTATGTGGCATAAATCGAATGGTGGAGTAATTCTGTGCCTGCCTGGCTTTGAATTGAGTGGAACATCTTGGACACTTTTGAAGAATCACCGGATTGAGCCAGTGCTGTAAGCAGGGCAGCCTGGTCTGAAGGTTTCTCTGGTAACCCATCGATGGCCTGTATCTCATCTATATCGGGCTGGAAAGCGATATTGCCGCGCATTTTCCAACGTTCAATCCCCGCCGGTAAATCTACTTGCATGTCCTGGGGTAATGTCTCTATCGCGGCCTGGATCGTTTCCCCAAATTGTCGGAAGGTCCTGGGTGACAAAGCGGCTCCTCCTGGGGCATGGTTGATGATATCCAGGGTTTGGCACAGACGCTGAAATTCGGCTCGCAGGACATGTAATCTGGCTTTCTGGAGAAGTAAATTGGAATCATTGGGGGATATGTCAATTGCCAAATCCAGGACATTTTCTGACTGCTCCCAATAATAGAGTTCCATAGCTGCATGTGCCACCCCCAGCAGTGTATTGGAAGATAACAGCACGTGAAGCTTTTCCCCTTCATTTTCCGTGATCTGATCAATTACCTGGTCGATAGATAACTTTGCAGCATCCCGATCTCCCTGCCTCAGCGACATGCGGGACTGCAGCGCAAGCAGTCGGGGATGCTCCGGGTCAAGGGAATAGGCTTTGTTCAAGGATCCAGCAGCTGCGATTTGTTCTTCAAGTTCCAGGGCTGATTCCGCCTGGAAACAGTGATAGTTGAAAAGGGAATACAGGGATTGAGTTTCATCCAAATCCTCTTGCTCCTGTTCGTCAACTGAACGGGCTGTTTCGAGAAGATTCATCATCTGGTCTTCTTGCTGTGTTGAACGGGCGAGCTCAGCTGCCAAACCAATCGCAGCCAGAAGATCATGACCAGATGAGAGATTGCGAACTGCGATCAGTGCATGTTCCAACGCCGGGTGAAATTCATCCGCTTCCTGGAGCACGAAGGCGATCTGCAGGTGTACCGCAGGATTGTCTGGCTCCAGAATCAAGGCATGTTCCAGGCATGAACGAGCTGCCTGGTGGCGACCTAATTTGGCCAACAGATCAGCTTTGTATGCATGGAGAAGTGCATTTTCTGCATATTGCTCAATACCCTTGTCCAAAGACTTGATCGCAAGTTCGGTTTTACCGGTTGATTTGTAAGCATTGGATAGTTCAATAATGAGGTCCAATGGAGGATGCGGCTGCAGTTCCAGGGCACGTTCCAGACAGTCAGCCGCGGCTTCGCTCTCTCCAAGCTCGCTTAAACCATCTGCTGCAAGGTACAGGTCTTCGGGAGTCGAGTATGGGCTGGACAGTGCACTCAAAAAAGCTTCCTTGGCTGCATCTTTTTTGCCCATCCCAGCCTGAACCTGAGCCAGGCGGATGATCAGGTCTGTACGCTTGGGATCCAGCTGGGCGGCACTGGTCAGTGCGGGAACTGCTTCGGCAACCACGCCCAGCTCAATAGCTTGATCTGCAAACCAGGCCAGGATATCGACATCATCCGGTGATAGATGGACTGCAGACCGGGCAGCATAGAGGGATTCCTGGGTAAGGCTGATAGCAGAGTAAGCTTCACAAAGGATTTGAGCCACCTCAGTGTTTTGGATATCTTTCTGGTTGGGATCCTGTAAGGCTGCGATAGCCACTTCTGGTTGATCGAGCTGTATCGCGACCCGCCCCAAGCCAATGGATAATTTCGACCTCCACTTTTCATCTTCAGCAATCGGGGTTTCAAGGGCGAGTGTGTAGGTATGGAGAGCTGGAAGCAATTCACCTGCTGCCTCCTGAGCCTGACCAAGAAGTGCAGTAGCAAGATGCCGAATTTCCTCTGCTTCGGGATCTCCTGCATGATATTGCTTCTCAAGCAGGTGAATGGCTTTTTCTAGAGCCTGGACTGCATCAACGGGGTTTTCTTCGGCATACAGCAGTGCGCGGGCATAATCGATATAGGGCTGAGCTTCTGCGGGGTTAGATGAAACGGCAATTGCCAAAGGTGCCAGGGCAGTTTTCTTATCATCATCCTTAAGCAGAGCTTTTGCATATATATATGCCAGACCTGGATATGCTGGATATGCCTGATAGGCTTCCTCGAATACCTGATTTGCTTGAACCTGGTGTCCAAGCTCTTCAAGAATCTCGCCATAAGCTAAAGCGATCTCACAAAGTCTTTCCCGATTGCGGGCGAAAGTTTCGGTTTGTGAGGTGGAAGATTTTTTGGATTTATCTTTATTCTGGAATGCTTTCGGCTGTGAAACAAGCTGGTAGGCACGTTCTAGTGCAGACTGCGCTTGGGAGGGTGAATTCTCAGCAATATGGACTTTACCCAAGGAGAAAAAGATGGCTGGATCGTCCGGTACAGCGTGGGAAGCTGTTCGCAGGGTCTCGATGGTTTTCTCTGTGCGGCCGGTACGCTGGTACGCCTGGGCGAGGGAAAGCCAAGGTGAAGCTTTGTGAGGCGCAAGCTGCGTAGCAAGGATGAAATGCTCCATTGCCTGATCGTCTTCGCCCATTGCCGAGAGTGCTTCTCCCAGGATTGCATGGGCATGACCATCCGCTGGATCGAGCTCGATTGTCTTCTGGCAAACCTCGTAAGCTTCACTCGGTTTTCCGGCATAGATGGCGCAATTGGCATAGGCCAGCATGTCTTCCGAGGTGGGCCAGCTAGGTACTGAAGACTGCGCGAAGCGGTGTTCAAGTACAGCCTGCCGTTCAGGAAGGGCAGGATTCCAGAGTTCTGCAGCTTCGAGACTTTTCGCCAGCTGCCGTCGATATTCCGGTTGCATGGGTTCAAGAGCGACTGCAAATTGGGCAGCATCGATGGCTGCGGAATGTTCTCCTGCGGATCGAGCGGACTTGATCACCGTCATCAAGAGGTTGGGATCATCAGGATTGATGCTGGCAGCGATTTTTGCTGCCTGAAACGATTCCTTGTATAGGGCCAGGTCTGCCAGCTGGTTGACCAGTTCAACTAGGAATTTAAGCAGGTCTCTGCGGGAGCCGAATACTTTTTCTGCTGCTTCAGGATCTTGATCGTATATTTCGGTGAACGATTTCAAGGCCTGGTGTGCGAATAACCGGGCCTGGGATACATCTTCATTTTCCAGGGCTTGGTATATGTTGTTGAGCCAGCGTAAGGGAGTCTGCGTGTTGCCATCTGTATCTGGGAGCAAGGTAACGGAATCATCAATCCTGCCTGCACGCAGTAATTCCACGACCAATCCTGCAGGAGGTTTCAGCTTCGGGGAGGCTGTGGCACGTGTCCATTGATTCAGGGCATATTCGATATTCTTGTCGATGAGCGATTCTCCAACGAGCTGGTTGGAGATGTCAACCTGTAATGAATTCAAATCGACCAGGGAACGAGTCTTAAGCTTTTCTGCTTCATCCAGCTGGCCAGCATGGGATAATATCTGGGCAGTCAATAAGTTTTCGGTAACGTTTGCGAGCTGGCTGCCCAGGTGTGAGTCTTTTTCTGTATTCGAATCCGGTGGATAGGCTTGCAACCATTCATTCGCCAGGTGCATGCTCATCTCTGGTCGTTCGCGGGAGAGTAGATCCAGGAATGCAGAAGTCGTGCCCAGCGGTAAACCAGTCAAGATTTTCCAGAAAGTCTGCTTTTTTTCTTTCATCGGTTGAGGTTGACTCAACACTGTATGAAGGATCAAGGGAAGTGTATCCGTACTGTCCAATTGAGTGATTATTTGTTTGATTAAATGAATCGGGTCCTGGACCAGCCCGTAGAGGATAGTCAGCGGTGTGAACCAAGCAAATTTGACCTGCTTTGAGGATCCGAGTCCTTCTAAGAACTGCCAATCATCAGAATTCAAACAATGGAAAATCGCCGCTGCAATCAGTGAGCAATGCTTAATATCTTCAAGCTGATCACTGCTTAAGTTGCCTCTATCCAGCAGCAGGCTGAGTGCAGCCTGTGAATCGGATTCTATATCTTCCGCCAACAGGTTGAAATCTTCCTGGTCAAGTGCAATTGCTGCCAGCTTGTGTGGAGACCAATCCCGGGGTTCGTGGGATACCCCAGCAGCTTTGTTGAAAAATTCGCGGTCAGAGAGAGCTTTCCAAATGATCAGATCGTGCTTTAAGGCTGGAATAGCCCATGACCAGCTTGATTCGGGAAAAATTGATTTTAGCGAGCTAATTACTGATAGATATTCGGTCATCATTCCACCGGGAGGGTTGAGAAGTCAAAAAACAAATTCTCTCATCTTTGTCAGGAGATTTGTAAAACCAACCAGATTGCGGCTGCCATTAGCAGGAAACCCAGGACAGCAAGGAATACGCCTATGCCTGCAGATGTACGTACCAGCTCATTCGTAGCACTGAGTAAATTTGACGCATTCCCAACCAATCCAGCCACGTCTTCGGCGATGCCTTTTTTTGCAAGCTTCGCTGTTTGAGTGGCAAGCGTGCGGACTTCCTTCCCTGCTGAGCGGGTGATCAATAAAATGATTCCAACCAGCAAGGTGATCGCCCCGAGTATGAATAATCCCATGACCATCAGCAGCTTGATATTAGAAATATCCACATTCAATATGTCCATTTTTCCTCCTCATGGGGAAATAAGGTTGAGTGTAGGAAACTCACAACCTAATTTGTCTTCTTCTTTTCCTGCCCCCCAAGGGAAAAGTGGTAGGTCATCCATATTAAAACTTGTCGTGAAATGGGATGAAACCTGGTGATACTTTTGTGTAAAGGCATCCTGTCCTTCGAACCTGGGTAAGAAATCACATACCCCTAACCATAGTGAAGTTTGTTGTTCCAGGAGGCTGCGGGTATCGCCAGGAAAATCAATATTTAATGTATCCATGAGCACAGGGTCGAATGTTTCGAACACCGCAGCAATCCCGGTCCTATCGATTACCAGGTAGTCATGCCAAAGGAATTTTTCTGTCAGCAGCTGCAGGAAATCATCCCCAGGTTGGTTCTCTTTCGTTACTGTAAAAGTTTTGGTAAATGTCTCGCTTGCATGCTGAGCCGGAAAGACGGGTACCAGTGTAATTTTTGAGCTGTGGGGCAAGGTTATCAGCAGCCAGATACCCTGGAACTCGGGTTGAGGATCAGATAGTTGATCAACAATTAACAAGACCAAATTATGCTGGCCATTGGCAATGACATATGGGCTGTTGATTGTGGAATTATCAGACTTTTGTTTTTGAATTGACATACCTGCTTTTCTCCCACCCACAAACCCGATGATAAATAGAACCAGGAATATTGGTAAATAGATGGTTATATCTTGGAAGCTGCGGCTCCTGACCGGGAACTGAATATGCATTACCAATCATTAGAAGATAGCGACCAGGAATCCCAATATCAATCCCGCACCCAAACCCGCTGCAGACCAACGGATCACCTGCTGGCGTTGAAAGCGACTGAATAGTTCCCCTGCTTTTGGGCGAAAAACCAGGTAGAACCACCTGATCAAGCGCTGAAGTGAAGTGGATTCACTCAGTAAAGAAATCGTGATCTGCCAGAAACCAAGCTCAATTTTTGTGTATATGTGTTTCAAACTCATCTCTTATCCAGGATAAATCGATCCGATTTGCAGATGATGGTCATCAGCGGGAAGTTGACATCTTGAGGATTTTTCCAGTATCGTTGGCTGTTACGCGCACAATGCGGGTGATCGACTTCCCATCCGCAGTTTTCGATTTTCCACGGTAGGTGATCAAATAAGTGACCGGGGAAGACTTGGATTTGCTGCTTGATTGGCGCTTTACCTGGGGTCTTGCTCCGGCAACTTCGGGGAATTGACGGGAGACTTTGGATGAAATTGATTGCAGCTGCCTATCGTCCATTTCAGGAACCTTTCAACAGTACAGAACTGATCAGCGGTTGCGTCGCCTGAGGAAAGCCGGGATATCCAGGTTGTCCGGAGCAGATTGAGGTACACCCGCAGGAAGAGGCTGAAGTTGATCTATTTGTTCAACGGGCTCGATGGGAGCAGCCTCTACTACCGGCTTATGTTCTCTCTCCTGCCTGTTGTTGGCTGCCTGGTCAATCCTCAGTGCAATGCCGGGCATCACTTCTTCTAGTGTCGGTGCCCCTAAGCCTGTGATAACCAGGATCACCTGGGCGCGCCCTGTCATTCGTTCATCATTTGAAAGACCAAAAACAATTTCAGCCTGGTCGCCCACCCGGGTATGCAGTTCGTTGAGTACTTCGCTGACCTCGTAGAGGGTTAAGTCATCGCCGCCGGTGAAATTCGCAATGATACCTGCAGCATCTGAAATTGAGATCTCTTCGAGCAATGGATGGTCGAGCGCCTGTTCAACAGCATTGTGAGCCTTGGTCAGACCTTTTCCGTGCCCGATTGACATAAAGGCTCCTCCGCCAATTTTCATCAATCTGCGAACATGAGCGAAGTCAACATTGATCATTCCAGGCTCGGTGATTAACTCGGTGATACCCTGCACCGCCTGGCGGAGGACATCATCCGCGAGTCGGAAAGCTACCTCCAGGGGTAAATCCTTGGGAGCAACCATCAGCAGGCGGTCGTTGGGAATGGATATCAGGGTATCGGTGTGTTTTGCCAGGTCTGCCAAACCGAGATTGGCATTACGCTGGCGGCGACCCATTTCAAAGGAGAAGGGTGATGTCACGATGGCGATGGTAACAGCGCCCATTGAGCGGGCAATGCGAGCTGCGACTGGTATTGAGCCAGTTCCTGTTCCTCCGCCCATGCCTGCAGTAAGGAAAACCATGTCCGCACCTTCCAGTGCATCGGCAATTTCACGTTCACTTTCCTCAGCAGCTTTGCGGCCAATCTCCGGATCCCCACCGGCTCCCAACCCACGGGTGACTTCCGGCCCGAGCTGGATTTTCCTATCCGCCTGGCTGGTCTGTAATGCCTGGTAATCGGTGTTGGCAGCCATAAATTCAACCCCAGAGATACCCAATTCGATCATGCGGTTGATTGCATTGCAACCTCCACCACCTAGTCCCAGCACTTTCAGCGCTGGAAATTGTCTAGAAACACCCTGCGATCCAATCACTTCACTCATTAATTACCTCCACCTATTTTTCTGCTAATTGTGTTGCAATACTTGTGCCATCCCCCCAGATGCGTTCTACTTGGCAGCCTGCACTGCGCAGCTGCTCCAGGGCAGATTCAGGGAACTGTTCGTCATCGCCGACCACAGTAACCCGTTGTGCCAGGAAGGCATAATTTAAAGAGAAACCTACCATCGGCCGATATTTGCGGATGAAAGGACGGGCTGCATTGAGATGCCAATCTGCAATCCCCCATTCGAAAGCTGGCAGGATCAGGTAGTGCTGAATCGGTTGGTGCTTGATCTGGATTGGTTCTGCCAGCTGATCCCCGTGGGCTTCAGGAGAAGTATGCCATCGGATGAGAGCCTGTGCCTTGGGACTGCCTTTACTTTCTGGCAAGAACCAGGCCTGGTCGGCATGGTCTGAACCCGGTTCCGCAGAAAGCAACCAGAAATTTCCACACAGAACTTCCGGCGGCAAGGCACGAACCATGGATATGGATGGAGTGTTCTTGGACTTTGTTGAAGGCCCGGCCAGTGCCTGAACCATACCCAGCGTTCGCCTGACATGGGCATTTTGTTCCATCGATTTATTCGCATCATTTGGGGAGCTGCCTAATTTCAACAGGATGATCGGTTGTGGTTCACCAACCACTGCCTGAATGATTGCGGTATACCAGTCAGAAATTGCAAAACCGCGATGATCCTGGGCCCCACTCTTCGTGGCGTAAGGGCGAGCTTCAGGCCAGCGCTCAGGACCACCGCTGCCCCAATCCAAGGGTTTATTTCCAGCGTGGGCATCTGCAGCGATGCCCATATGATCGAGCAGGAACAGGTTTCCCGGGCGTTCAATTGCTTGCAGAGAGGCGCGCAGAAATGCTGTATCCCAGTATTCTCCTCCTGGTTTTAGGGGGGGAAAAACAGGCGTCAATCCTGATTTTGCCGCAGCTTCTGCTGGTGGAATAAAGCTATCCAAGAATCTTTCAACCAGATCGTTCTGAGCCCACGTGGCTGTAGACCAGGCTGAACGTTGATTGGGTTCGGAAAATAAAATGACATAATTTACACCCCACCTGGCATAGTTCTGGAAGAGCAGTTCCAGGTCTTTTAATGATGGTACGTCTTCCAAAGGAAGCTGAAAATGGAGGATGGGCTCAATTCCATTTTCCTTCAAGCCATTAATGAAGAATTCCGGTATTGCCCGATCCGCGGGGGCATCGAGCACCAACCAGGAGGCTTCCATGGTTTTTAATTCCGGCAGCCAGGTATACAAGTCGCTTTCACGGTAGTGATCCGCGTCTGGAAAGTAATGGAAACCAATGCGGTTATTTTTGGGGGGTGTGTGAAATTTAGGCATGTCTCGCTCCTGGACACTATTGTGCAAGAGGTATGCCAGAAGCGAGAGCAGAGGAGGTCTATTTCTTGTTGCTTATGTCCGCAGGCAGGTGGGCTAAGTCGATGGCTGCATCATCGCAAAAAAGCATGGCACGTTCGACTACGTGCCTGAGCTGGCGTATATTTCCAGGCCAGTCATACCCCATTAAAGCTTCCATGGCGCGCGGTGTGATATCTTCTATGTTTAATCCCATCTTGGGATTGTTGGTGCGAATAAATAGTCCAACAAGTTCTGGTATGTCTTCTTTGTGTTCACGAAGAGCCGGGATATGCAGGTCAACAACTTTCAACCTGTAGTAAAGGTCTTCCCGGAATTCACCATCTTCCATCATCTTTATTAAATCGCGGTTTGAAGCGGCGATCACCTGGACATCGACATTGATCAGGTTTGTGCCCCCCACACGACGGAAGGAGCGTTCTTCGAGCGCTCTGAGCAGCTTGACCTGCACATCTACTGGAGCGGATGATATTTCGTCCAAGAACAGGATGCCCTCATCTGCAATTTCCATGAGCCCCGGTTTCCTCTTTTCAGCACTTGTAAAGGCACCAGCTTCGTAACCGAAAAGCTCGGCTTCAACTACCGTGCTCTGGACCGCCGGTAAGCTGATATCGATGAAAGGTTTTTTGGCACGCGGACCCATGCCGTGGATAGCTCGAGCCAGGACTTCTTTACCGGTACCGGTCTCGCCGGTGATCATCACTGATACGGAGGCTTCGGCTGCCCGCTGGGCGTGGTCCAATAGGGTTTGCATAGCCGGGGATTGGCCAACGACAAAATTCAGGTCCTTGTGCTGGGAGGCACGCAGGTGGCTGAGCTCCCGGCGCATGGATACCAGTTCTCCGGCTCGCTGAATAGATTCCTCTAATTCAACCAGGTCGATAGGTTTCTCAAGGAAATCATGGGCCCCGTTTTTCATCGCGTAAACAGCATTATCGACATCCCCGTGTGCTGTAATCACGATGATCGGTGGGCGGTGAGGCACGTGCAGTGTTTCTTCAAGCAGGACTGGTCCGTAACCATCCGGCAGACGCACATCTAAACAAATAATATCGGCGCTGCCGCTATCCAGCTGCTCCCTCGCTTCAGCTAAATTTGCCGCGTGGAGTATCTCGTAACCTTTGCCTTCCAGGAAGGAAGCGATATTCAAGCGCGCGTTTTCTTCGTCATCTACTATTAAAACAGTCAGACTCATTTATTTACTGTTCCTCATTATCTTTGATCAAGGGAAATATGACCTGGAATACGGTACCACCCGGCACGCTTGAAGCCGAGATGGTGCCTTTGTGGGCGGAAACAATGCGTTTTGCGATCGACAATCCCAAGCCGGTACCGTTGCGGTTGGTAGTCACGAAGGGTTCAAATATGCGTTCGATGAGATCTTGGGGTATACCGGGGCCATCATCGATAACGTTTACTTCTACATGCTGGCGGCCACCATCTTCATGAGAAGGGCGGATGTGAATAGAAAGATTTCCGCCGGTCACTTTCATCGCTTCGACTGCATTGCCGATCAGGTTGCTGAAGACCTGTTCTAAGGCGCGCGGATCACCCTGGATAGTTGAATTATCCACGTAGGATTTGAACTCGTGCTTTACCTGAAGTCTTGCCAACCTGGGTCGCCAGCGATCTAACAGCGTTGGAACCAGTTCAGCCAAATCCACGTGTTTAAACTTGTTCTCCGGAGGACGCGAGAATGTCAAAACAGATTGCATCAGGTGGGTAAGGCGATTGCAGTCATCTAACAGGCGGCTGATCACCTCCTGGTTGGGATCATCAGACGGCAGGTTGACTGCCATCAGCTGCAGCCCGGTGCTGATATTGTTAATCGGATTTCGGACTTCATGGGCGAAGATGGCAGTTACCTCACCCAACAGGGCACGCTGTTCGAGCTGTTGATTGCGGATTTCTGATTCCTCGTGGGCACTCAAATCTCTGATTAAGACCAGCACGCCCTCGACTTCCTCCTCACCGATGAGTGGAATTGTACTGATATGTGCCAGAAAAGCGACCCCATCCCGGCGATGCAGATGGACTTCTCCCAGGTTGGGCGTTGGGATGCCCTGCTGAGCAGACTGCATGGCCGGGACCAGATTGGCTGGACCGATCAATACGTT
>Ga0209536_100015125_pt1 | contig 11027 bp, 9 predicted proteins | sample DeeMarSeWOR28_12_FD_187461 | JGI IMG/M metagenome (GOLD analysis project Ga0209536, IMG submission 187461) | Marine sediment microbial communities from White Oak River estuary, North Carolina - WOR-2-8_12 (SPAdes) (version 2) | ecosystem: Environmental > Aquatic > Marine > Intertidal zone >... | reverse complement strand
GACCCGCACGGCTTCCACCATCGGTTGCCAATCGCCGATGCGCGCGCCGTCGTCGCTGAGTTCCGGCTGCCCGTTACTGACGATGGCGATATCGGTGGTGGTGCCGCCCATGTCGGCGATGATAGCGTTTTCCAGGCCCGACAGGGCGCAGGCGCCGATCACGCTCGCCGCCGGTCCGGACAGCACCGTGCCGATCGGTTTCTCGATGGCGTTGGCGAGACTCGCCAGCGAACCGTCGCCCTTGACCAGCATCAGCGGCGCGTCGATGTTGTGGCGCGTCAGGATTCGTTGCACTGACCCTACCAGCTCCTTGATCGCCGGCACCATGCGCGCATTCAGCGCGGCGGTCAGGGCGCGCCGCGGCGCGCCCAGGCTGGAGGCCAGCTCATGTCCGCAGATGACCGGCATGTCGGTCATCTCGGTCACAATCCGCTTGAGGCGATTCTCGTGGCTGCTGTTGCGCGTACCGAACATGCTGGAGATCGCAAACGCCGACACTTCGTCCTGCAGCCTGGCAATGGCGGCGCGCGCGGTCTCCTCGTCGAGTGGCTCGCGCTCACGCCCGACGGCATCGTAACCACCCTGCAGAATGACCACCATTTGCGCCGGCAGAATATCCAGCAGGCCGCTTTGCTTCACCTGCTCCGCGCTGTATCCGGGCAGCAGCACGCATACCGGTGCGCCGAGATCTTCGACGACCGAGTTAGTGGTCAGCGTGGTCGACAACGACACCATGGAAATATCGGTCAACGCGGCGGGCGGCAGCTTGCCGATCACGTCACCAATACCGAGGCTCAGGTCGAAACGCGTGGTCAGGCTTTTTTCGGCATTGACGATATTTCTCTGGTCATCGACCAGCACCGCATCGGTAAAGGTACCGCCGGTGTCGATCCCGAGACGAAGCGACATGTACTGCTCCTGCTAGAATTCAATTGAGTGGCCGCGACTATATATTTACCGATGCTGAACGTCTACGGCTGCTAGTTAATCATTTGCGACATAGCGTACAATGCGGCTTTTGCCAGCCTCGCCATTATGTCCGACAGTTGCCTGCTCCCCGAATTCGATGCCCAACAGGTGGCCGCTATCGCAGGTCGACTGTATGCACTCGACGGGCCGATGAAACTGCTGCATGGCGAGCGCGACCTGAATTACCTGATCAGCGCCGCTAGCGGCAAGTTCGTCCTCAAGATCGCAAACGCCGAAGAGTCGAGCGAGATGCTCGACTGCCAGCACCGCGTGTTCGAAAGACTGGCGGCTGCGAAGGTATTTCCACTGATCGCCTGCGCGCGCAGGTCGGTGAACGGCAAGGAAATCGAAACCGTCGTCGACGGCCGCGGCGGGCAACACTACTGCCGGGTATTGCCCTACCTGGAGGGCCGCATGTGGTCCGACCTGGAAACCTCCAGCGCGGAGCTGCTGCAGGATCTTGGCCATAACCTGGCCGCCCTCGACAGGGCGCTGGCGGGCTTTAGCCATCCCGGACTAACGCGCCCGCTGTTGTGGAACATGGAATCCACGGCGCTAACCCTCGACAGCTACAAGCCGCTGCTGGCAACTGACGCGCAACGCAGCCTGGTGACACACTTCGAGAAAGGCTATCTGCAGCGCGTGCTGCCGCTGCAGGACAGTTTGCGCCGCGGCGTGATCCACAACGACGCCAATCGCGAAAACGTCATCGTCGACGCCGGCGGTACGCGCACCCTCAGCATCATCGACTTCGGTGACATGCTCGATACCTGGCTGGTGCTGGAAGCGGCGATCGCGGCGACTTACTCGATGTTACGCCAAACCGATCCGCTCGCCAGCGCCCAGGCGCTGGTACGGGGCTATCACCAGCAACTGCCCCTGCAACAACAGGAGATCGAGATACTGTTCGATCTGATCGGCATGCGCCTGTGCATGAGCGTGTGCCTGTGCGCGCACCAGCAGCGGCTGGAGCCAGACAATGCCTACCTGAGTATCGACGTCGAGGATAGCTGGGCGCTGATGCGGCAGCTGCAGGCGGTCTCGGCCGCCGAGGCGCGCGACCTGCTGCTGTCAGCCTGCGCCTGAGTCGGAGTCCGGCGCCAACACGCGCTTGCGGTAGCTGGCACGATGCATGTCGCAGATTTCCACGCCGACGCTGACCACAGCCGGCAATAGCGGCTCGATACGATCCAGCACCCCTTCGCTAAGCGCTGCTTTCTGTGCATCGCTACGACCGTCCAGTAAATGTATCGCCACGTGCACGAAGGAATCGCGGGTTTGCCCGGTACGATGCCGGTCGAAGGCTATCGCGCGCGTCTTGATGTCGTACTCGGGGAACAATGCGGACGCCAGCGCGCCCTGATGTACCGCCTCGAGCAGGCGCTCGATGTCGACCTGGTCGGCGACATCCGCGGAGTAATCGATAATACAATGCGGCATGCTGTGCTCCGGGGGGTTGGCATGACCGGGCCCGCGTCGCAGGCCGTGATCTACATGTTGGGATAAGCCGGACCGCCGCCGCCTTCGGGCACGGTCCAGTGGATGTTCTGCGTCGGATCCTTGATGTCGCAGGTCTTGCAGTGCACGCAGTTCTGCGCGTTGATCTGCAGCGCCGGTTTGCCGTCGAGCTCGACGATCTCGTAGACGCCCGCCGGGCAGTAGCGCTGTTCCGGGGCATCGTACTTCTCCAGGTTGATCGCGATCGGCACGCTGGCATCGCGCAGGCGCAGGTGCGCCGGCTGGTTGTCGTCGTGATAGGTGCCCGACAGGTAAACCGACGAAGCGCGATCGAAACTGACCACGCCGTCGGGCTTGGGGTAGTCGATTTTGGAGTAATCGTTCTTGAGCCCGGTCTGTTCGTGATCGGCATGGTGTCCCATGGTCCAGGGCGCCTTGCCGCGGAACAGGTAAGACTCGAGCGCGGCGTTGATCAACCCCAGCCACAGGCCTTTCTGGAAGCCCGGGCGAATATTGCGCACCTTGTGCAGCTCCTGCCACAGCCACGAGTTTTTCAGTTTTTGCGGATAGCTCACGGCTTCGAGCGCGGGCCCCGGGTTTTCCTCGTCGTATTCCACCGGCAGCAACTCGAACACCGCCTCGGCCGCCAGCATGGCCGACTTCATCGCGGTGTGCGTACCCTTGATCTTGGGTACGTTGAGAAATCCCGCGCTGTCTCCCACCAGCAGGCCGCCCGGGAAGGTCAGTTTCGGAATCGACTGCAGCCCGCCCTCGGAGAGAGCGCGCGCGCCGTAGGAGATGCGCGTGCCCTTTTCGAACAGCGGGCGGATTTCAGGGTGATTCTTGAAGCGCTGGAACTCGTGGAACGGGCTCAGGTGAGGATTGCGATAGTCGAGACCGACTACGAAGCCGACCGCAACCTGATTGTTCTCGTTGTGATAGATAAAGGAACCGCCGTAGGTGTCGGACTTGAGCGGCCAGCCAATGGTGTGCAGCGTGGCGCCCTCGCTGTGCAGCTCCGGCGGTACTTCCCATATTTCCTTGATGCCGATGCCGTAGGTTTGCGGTTCGACGCCGTCGCGCAGGTTGAATTTCTGCATCAGCTCGCCGGCCAGCGAGCCGCGGCAACCCTCGGCAAAGATGGTCTGGCGGCCGAGCAGCTCGACCCCGGGCTCGTAGCTGTCGGTCGGCTCGCCATCCTTGCCGATGCCCATGTCGCCGGTGGCCACACCGCGCACCGCGCCACTGTCGTCGTAAAGCACCTCGGCGGCCGCGAACCCCGGGAAGATTTCCACGCCGAGCTCTTCGGCCTGCTCGGCCAGCCAGCGGCAAAGGTTGCCGAGGCTGATGATGTAGTTACCCTCGTTGTGCATCTGCGGTGGGGTGGGCAACGCGAACGAGCCTTTCTCGGTGAGGTACTTGAAACTGTCGGACTTCACCGGCACGTTCAGCGGCGCGCCCTTTTCCTTCCAGTCGGGAATCAACTCCGCCAGGGTACGCGGCTCGATCACCGCGCCGGAGAGGATATGGGCGCCTACCTCGGCACCCTTCTCGAGAATGCATATGGTCAGTTCACGCTGCTGTTCCCGGGCGAGTTGCGCCAGGCGAATTCCCATGGTCAACCCGGACGGTCCCGCGCCGACGATGACCACGTCAAAATTCATTGCTTCTCTTTCCACGATACTACCCACCGTTGCTTACCAGGGTTGAAGAATGGCGAATTATAAGTTAATCCACCAGCGAAAATACACGCGAATCCGACTTGCAGGTGACTCGCGGCGACTCGCGCAGAATGACCGGCTAAATAGCGTCCATGCGCTTGAAGGTGATCACCAGCACATCGCGATAGGCCTCGGCATCCGCTTCCAGCTGGGTTATCGGCGTAACGCCATGGTACAGCTTGCGATCGTTCACCAGCACCATGTCGAAGGTTTCACGCAGCGTGAACTCGCCCACCAGGTGATGGTCGAGGTCATAAATGGTAGTTGCGCCACTGTCTATGTTGACGCGCTTGATCATCACCACGATGACGAAATCGACACCGTCGCGGTGCACGCCTTCCGGGGTCGGTTTGCCCATCCTGCCGTCGCGCGCCTCGATGCGGAACTGGTGTAACTCGATATGCCACTGCGGGTTGCCGGTGATCTGGCTGAACACCGCGTTGCCGAATTCGAGCAGCGCGGCGAGCGTGATGCTTTGATGCAGATCATCCAGTATCGGCGCGAAATAGCGCGCCACACCGCCGTTCAGCGGATTGTAATCGACGGTCTGGTAATGCGGCTGATACGGCATGAGCTGCGCGCGCTGGCCGGCGCCGTTGATCGCGTAAGTGGCGTGGCGGCGCTTGCGGTAGCGGCCGCCGTCGGCCATGTACTGATCCTGTTCGAGTCGATTCCAGCTATCCAGAAACACCGGGTCGCTACCCACCGGCGCACCGGCGATGGCCGACAGCAGCTCGATCGCCTGCGCGGATTCAATGAACAGGAAATCCCCGGCGAGCAGGCGCGCGGCGATGTCGGCCGTTAGCGGCACGGCGATTTCACTGGCGGGGTATACGCCAGATCGCCTATTGCTGCAGGTTACCCAGGGCCACGTCGATAGCCGTCACAATCTCGTCGATATCGTCGCGCGTACAGATCAACGCCGGGCTCAGGCACAGGGTATTGTTGAATTGCGGCAGGCTGCGATTGGTGCGGCCGATCATCACGCCCTGCTTCAGGCAATCACCAACCACGGCGGCGGCAACCGATTCGTGCACCGGCTCGCGCGTGGCGCGGTCCTTGACCAGCTCGGCGCCGACAAACAGGCCCTTGCCGCGCACTTCGCCGATGATCTCGTGCTTGTCCATCAACTCGTTGAGCCTGTCCATCAGGTAGTCGCCCATCCGGTTGACATTGTCGAGCAGGTTTTCCTGCTCGATGATCTCCATGTTGGCAAGCGCCGCGGCAGGTCCGCCGGCACAGCCGCCAAAGGTGCTGATGTCGCGGAAATAGTGCAACTGGTCGCTGGGCTCGGCGAGGAATTCGTTGAACAGGTCCTCGGTGGTCGCCAGCACCGAGATCGCGGCGTAGCCGCTGGCCACTCCCTTGGCCATGGTGACCATGTCCGGTTTGACGCCGTAGTGCTGGTAGCCGAACCACTTGCCGGTGCGGCCCATGCCGCAGACCACTTCGTCGATGTGAATCAGCACGCCGTACTTGCTGCAGATTTCCTGCACGGTTTCCCAGTAACCTTCGGGCGGGACGATGACGCCACCACCGGCGGTAATCGGCTCCAGGCAGATCGAGCCCACGGTATCGGGATCTTCGGCCAGTATGACCTTTTCGATATCGCGCGCTGCCTGCACGCCGTAGTCGGGATCGGCGCCGCGCGGGTCGCGGTAGGCGAGACAGTGCGGAACCTCGACGAAGCCCGGGGTGAACGGACCGTATTGATCCCTGCGTTGCGCCTGGCCACCGGCGCTCAGGGTAGTAATCGTGGTGCCGTGATAATCACGGTCGCGGTAGAGGATCTTGTGTTTCTTGCCGTCGTTCTTCAGCGCCGCCAGCTGGCGTACCAGCTTGAAGCCTTTTTCGTTCGCCTCGGAACCCGAGTTGGCGTAGTAGACGCGGCTCAGCCCCGGCATTTTGTCGATCAGTTTTTCGGCAAACTGCGCTCCTGGAATATTGCCGGCCGAATTGGCGAAGTAGCACATCTTGAGGATTTGATCGCGCACCGCGTTGGCGATGCTCTCGCGCCCATAGCCGACGTTTACGGTCCACACACCACCCGAAACGGCATCGAGATACTCGCGTCCGTTCTGGTCCTTGACGCGCAGGCCCTTGCCTTCGACGATGACCATCGGATCGGCGGATTGCCACGGCTTGTGCTGCACCAGGTGGTGCCACAAATGGTTACGATCGCTACCGACAATTTCGTTGATATTTTCTGGTTTCATCACACTCTCCGCTTATCCAAGCTCCCTGGTCCGGCCCGGCTAAAAACTGCAAACTGGTTGGGGGAAACAGAGGCTAATTTGAAACGAACGATATACAATAGAGCCAGATTATGCCATTTATATATGCCAATCCCGAATTCGATGCACAGCCGTACTGAAAAAATAATGTGGGATCGACTATTCCGCATTTCCCGGGATCGTAAAATCAGTTATCAGCGGCAACTGCGCGAAATGATCGTCAGCGCCATTCTCGACGACAAGCTGCCGCTGGAACTTCCACTGCCGTCATCGCGTGAACTGGCGCGCCACCTCGGCATCGCGCGCAACACCGTCGTGCTCGCCTACCAGCAATTGATCGACGAAGGTTACCTGATCGCGCGCGAGCGCAGTGGCTACTACATCGACAAGACCATGCTCGATGGGCGCGTACGCGTCGAGCCGTTGCAATTCGACAGCGAACACAGGCCGCCGGACTGGAATCGCCACATCAAGTTTCACCCGTCGCAACAGCGCAACATCGTCAAACCGGTGGACTGGAAGAAGTACCCCTACCCGTTCCTGTTCGGCCAGCTCGACCCCGGGTTGTTTCCGGTTGCCGACTGGCGCGAATGCTGCCGCCAGGCGCTCAGCGTCAGCGACATCGAGGACGTAACCCCTGACCGCATCGACATCGATGATCCGCTGCTGATCGAACAGATACAGGCGCGCATATTGCCGCGTCGCGGGGTATGGGCTGCGCGCGACGAAATCCTGATCACCATGGGCGCACAGCAGGCGCTTTACATACTCGCCGACCTGCTGATCGACAAGGGCACCCGCGTCGGCATGGAAAACCCGGGGTACCCGGATGCGCGCAATATCTTCGAACTGAAGTCGCCGCAACTGGTGCCACTCGATATCGACGACCACGGCGTGGTGGTCAACGACGCACTGGATTCCTGCGAATTCGTCTACACCACCCCGAGCCATCAATCGCCGACCACGGTGACCATGCCGCTCGCGCGCCGCGAGCAATTGCTGCAACGCGCCGAGCAGCAGGATTTCCTGGTGATCGAGGATGACTACGAAAGTGAAATCAATTTTGTCGGCAAACCGACCCCGGCGTTGAAGAGCCTCGACGCCAGCGAACGCGTCATCTATATCGGCAGCCTGTCGAAAACCCTGGCGCCCGGCCTGCGCCTTGGCTACATGGTCGCGCCGCGGCCGCTGATCGAGGAGGCGCGCGCGCTGCGGCGCCTGATGGTGCGCCATCCTCCCGCAAATAACCAGCGCATCGTCGCGCTGTTTCTGTCGATGGGCCATCACGACTCGTTGATTCACCGGCTCAGCGAGACTTACAAGAATCGCTGGCAGGTGATGGGCGCGGCGCTCAATCGCTACCTGCCCGAATCGACGCGCATCCCGTCCTTTGGCGGTACCTCCTACTGGGTCCAGGGACCCGTCGGGCTCGATACCCGGGATCTCAAGGAACGCGCGCGCGCGGCCGGTATCCTGATCGAATCCGGGGATATCTGCTTCCTGCAAGATGATCCTCCGCAAAACTTCTTCCGCCTCGGCTACTCGTCGATCAGTGCAAAGCAGATCGATCCCGGGGTGCGCAAACTGGCCGACCTGATCCACGCCGGCGCCTGACGGGTCGGTGCAGCCGGCGATCAGGTATAGGGGGAGCGCTGCGGCAGGATCGTCATCTCGGTGACGCAGGCCGTCTCCGGCAGTTTCAGCACGAATAATACCGCCTCTGCGATGTCGGCCGGTTGAATCATCAGGTTCTTGTCGATGTGATCCTCGGTCACCAGTTTGGTGTTGACCCAGCCGGGCTTGATGGTGCAGACACGGGTTCCGTACTCGCGCACGTCCTCGAACATTGCCTCGGCAAGCCCGTCGCCGCCCAGGTTGGCCGCGGTGTAGGTGCTGACCCCTGGATAGGCCCAGTTGACCGCACCGATCTTCACCACGGCACCGCCACTGGACTTGTTGATCTCGGGCAATGCGTGGCGGGCCAGGTGCAGGTGCGCGCGCAGGTTTGTGTCGATAATGGCTTCGGCGTTGACCAGGTCGCCTTCGTGCAAATGCTCGCTCGGGGAGATGCCAGCGCAGTTGACCAGGTAATCGAGCCCGCCCAGCTTGTCGATGGCCTCTTCGACCGCCGCCGCAATGGTATCCACCCGTGCGATATCGCAGACGACGGCGTGCGCCGCTGCGCCGCTATCGCGACATTGCCGGACGATTTCGTCGGTCGCTTCTGCATGGCGGCCGAGCAGCGCAAGTTCAAGCCCTTCCGCTGCCAGCGCGAGCGCGACCGCGCGCCCCATTCCGCCCGTCGCACCGACCACCAGGGCCTTGCTTTTCGCGATATTAGTTTCTGTCATTGGTCTCTCCCGTGAAATAGAGGGGCGCCCAGCTGTAGTATATCGCCAGGCTGATATTCGAGATCAGGTCTTCACCCATCTCGGCACGATGTTCGATCCCGGGCGTTTCGGCGATCATAACGCTGATCGCCCAGCCGCCGTCGTGTACCCGAACCAGGCCGCTTTCGCTCGCGCAATCGTCGAGCAAACCACCCTTGCTCGCGACCCAGGCGGACTCGGCAAAGCCGAACTCGCGCGACCAGGGACTTACCGGCAAATGCCGGCGCAGCGGCAAAATGTACTTCTGTATACGCAACACGTCCCAGAACAACTCGGTCGAAGCCGGTTCCAGCAATTCGCCACGCTGCATGCGCAGCAGGAAATCGGTAAACTCGCGCGGCGTAGCGGTACCGAATTTCATCGAATTCGCGTACTCGGTGTCGAAGCGGCACCAGTCTCCCAGCCAGGTTTGTGCCAGACCCAGGCGATCGATTTCGCGATTGATCGTATCCAGGCCGAGGTATTGCGACAGGAAAATCATCGCGCTGTTGTCGCTGATCATCATCATTAGCGTGGCGAGGTCGCGCAGCGTCGGCTTGAGGCCCGCGTCGAGATGAAACAAAACCCCGGAGCCCGGTTTCAGCACATCGTCGGTCAACTCGACGCGTTCGGCGAGCGAAATGCGGTGGCGGTCTGCTTCGACGAGCAGCGTATACAACACGTAAATCTTGATGCTGCTCGCCGTCGGGTAGACGCCGTCCGCCTCGAGACTGATCTCGTGACGACCGTCCAGCGAGCGCGCACTGACACCGACGCGGCCAGGGTGCGCACGGCCGATACCGGTAATTTCCTTTTCTAGCGCGGCGGGTTGCAAACCAGTCATGGGTAATTCAATAGCGCGGCGTGTAACTGGTCCAGTATTGAACGATGAAAGCCTCGTTATATCCGCCGCTGCAATGTCCCTCTTCTCGAGGTAATTCATGATCCTGGCGCAAACTCTCGGGGGGTGCGAGCCGGCCACGAGATTTGCCAGCAGCCCAGAACGGGGGAAACCTGATTTTAGCAGCGACGCTCCGCTTCAATATGATCACTTTTAACCTCCTGCCTGTTACGGTCAGATCAGATAGGCGTATAATCGTCCGCGTACCGGGATATGTACATGCAGTTTTTCCAAAGGCTGTATTAGAAAAAATCGGAACCGCGATGAAACTACCGCCAATGAACGCGTTGCGCGCGTTCGAAGCCGTTTCCCGTCACGGCAGCGTGAGCAAGGCCGCCGATGAACTGTGCGTGAGCCAGGGCGCGGTCAGCCAGCAACTGCGTAACCTGGAGGACTTTCTTGGCCGTGAACTGTTCGATCGTACCGCCAATTCGATCGCGCTGTCGCCCGACGGCGAGGCGTACGCCAGGGTGGTACAGGCCGCGCTTTCCGACATCGCCGATGCGACCGGTGAATTCAGCCAGCAGCCGGATCGCCGGCAATTGACGATATCCACCTGGCAAGGTTTTGCCATTCGCTGGCTGATGCCGCACCTCGGTGAGTTCTACCGGCGCCATCCCGACACCAGCGTCGCGATCGACGAGAGTACGCGGGTGGTGACCTTCAAGAACGACGGGGTCGACGGCGCGATACGCTTCGGCAACGGCGATTTCGGCGACGTCAACAGCGTGTTGCTGTTTCACCCGGCCATTTACGCGATGGCAAGTCCCGAATACATCAAGCAACACGGGAAAATGGAATCCATCTTTAAGCCCGGCGATCATCACCTGATCGAACACCACTACCCCGTGAAAGAACTTCGCTCGCAACACGTTCACTGGGAAGAGCTGGTCGGCGCAGACTACATGGCAATGCCCGGCAGGAGCACGACTTTTCCCGACGAACAGCAAACCTTCAACGCGGCCCTGCACGGACGGGGGATCTCGCTGAATTCGAGATACATCAACGAAGCGGAACTCGCAGACGGGAAAATCGAGTTTGCAGCGCCGGACTCGGTGCCCGCCAAGGGGGCGATATACTTCGTATGGCCTGCCGATGCGCGGCCCAACCCCGCGCTCGATGCGTTTCGCGACTGGCTGGTGGAAGCGCTCGGCAAGTATCGCGACGATTGACCCGGGGCCTGGTCGACCAGCTGGCATTAAAGATAGGGCGGAACTGGTACTACAACAAAAAAGCGGGTACTTTATGTTACCCAGCCACGCAAATCAGCCCCGAATCGAGGAAAGCACATGAAAATGACCCCCAGTGAAGCCTTTGTCGAAACCCTTGTCGCGAACAATGTTACCGACATGTTCGGCATCATGGGTTCCGCGTT
>Ga0209536_100015122_pt1 | contig 11028 bp, 10 predicted proteins | sample DeeMarSeWOR28_12_FD_187461 | JGI IMG/M metagenome (GOLD analysis project Ga0209536, IMG submission 187461) | Marine sediment microbial communities from White Oak River estuary, North Carolina - WOR-2-8_12 (SPAdes) (version 2) | ecosystem: Environmental > Aquatic > Marine > Intertidal zone >... | reverse complement strand
ATGGAATGATATTGCCTCTCCAATCATAGCAAGTTGAATCAAACGGGTTAACGATATCAGCTAATATATCATCTTTGGCAGAATCGGACGGCAGATTATTTTCACCAGCATACGCGCCAACGCCAAGTACAAAAAATGACAGAACTGCAAAAATTTTAATCTGATACGATTTGGGAATATAATCTTTCATCGATCATTCCTTCAAACCTCTAAAGTCATGATAATGATTGAATTTGAAGAGTAAAGCAATCGTCGTTGTTATTTGCTTTTTTGGTGATCGAAAAACTCCGAATTCAATCCGAAAAATCATCCTTGAAAGTCTATGGGAATGCCGGGCGCGGGAACATGCGATCGCGTCTTTAGCAGTGATTATATACCAATTGATTATAGCCAAATCAGGATTTGTCATCCATTTTCAACACCAATTTTGGGCACCAGTACCGCACTGGCCTTACGATGCTTAGATCGCATTGAAGAGCGTGCCGATTCTACTCGGGTAAGCAATCTGCCCCAGCGCTGCTGATTGAAGCGTCAGAGCAAGAAAGATCAAATATGTCCGTTACAAAGGCTTCGCAAGGATTGTAAGCCAAATCGGAAGCTTATAAGGCAGCACTTTCACTTATCGCGCAAACTTATACCAATCCATGCTCCGGAACCATTTGTGATAAATCCGATCGAAGCGACCATCGGATTTCATCCGAAACAAAAAGGCATTCAAAAATTTCAAGAAATCCGGATCGTTTTTACGTATCGCCCAGGCGATGGGCTCTTTGGTAAAGGGTTTATCCAGAAAAACGAACTGATCCGACGGGTGCATGGTGCTAAACACAGCGTTAAACGGAAAATCATAGACAAAAGCATCCGCGGTACCTTTTAGCACCCGCATGGCACCCTCAATTTCGGTATCGGCGGATTCATACGTGGCCTTTGGAATCAGACGCTGCACGGCCTCCTCACCGGTTGTGCCGGGTTTGGATACCACAATGAATTTGGGATCGTTCAGGTCCTCATAAGATTGAACCGTATCCGTATGCTTCGCATTGAGCAGAACTGTCTGACCTACGGTCATGAAGGGGTTGGCAAAATCCACTAGCTTCTTACGCGCCTCCGTAACGGACATCCCACCATAAATGATGTCAATCCGACCCAGATTGAGAGCGGGGATAATGCCGGGCCATAATGTATCGACAAAAACCGGTTTGACCTTCAAGGCCTTCGCCATCTCAATCCCGATGTCAATATCGAAACCCATCAAGCTCAGTTGACGACCCTTGCGCCGAAGCCCACCGTGGCGGATCTCCTTCTGGCGTAAACCGCTGCGTTTATCGATCATCTCAAAAGGCATATATCCCACTTCCAAACCGATGCGCAGCTCACCACGCTCTAATATCCCTTCTAAAGCAGAGCCTTTTGAAAATTCCACGTCTGTGGCCAGCGCCGGCACACGCCCTTGCCCCAGCCATAGCACGGACAGAATGATTAATATTATCGATTTAAAGCAGATAGTTTTCAACATGTCCTTATCTCCTTCAAGGTTTTATCCAGGACGGTTGTAAGCGATGCCGTCATGCTTTTATGCGGTGCCATGCTCAGCCGCAATGTCGGTTGATTCGGCCGTCTCATCCAGTGGATCAATGGTAATATTGAACCAGCCGTAGAGCATGGATACAATCGGCGTGAGCCAGCAAAAGAAGTTAAATGGCAAATAGGCAATGGTCGGCACGCCCAATGTGGCGGCCTGGTAAGCGCCACCCGAGTTCCACGGCACAAGATTGGCCGTTACCGTGGCACTGTCCTCAATGGCGCGGGACAGGTTTTTGGGATGCAGACCTTTGTCGATGTAAGATTGGGCGTACATCTTGCCGGTCATCACAATAGCCATGTATTGATCGCACAGAATTAAGTTGGACGCGACAGCCGTCAGGATGGTGGATGTGATCAAGGAGCCGGTTGATTGGGCTTTTTTAAGTATGACGCTCACGACGACTCGCAGTTGATTGGTCTTTTCCATAATTCCGCCGAACATCATGGCACAGACCACCAGAGAAACGGTGTACATCATGGATTCGAAACCACCTTTGGTCAGCAGGTTGTCGACGGCTTCAACCCCCGTGCTGCTGACATAACCGCCGTAAGCCGCTGACAACAGCTTGCCGAATGTATTTCCCTGAAAGATTGCGCCCAAAACGCCGGCTGCTAAAATTCCGATCACAATACCCGGGACAGCCGGTATTTTTCGAAAGGCCAGAACCATGACAATAATCGGAGGCAGCAACATAAGTGGATTGACGCTGAATTGGGCGTCAATGCCTGCCAGGATTTGATTGACGCTATCTAAATTCGCCTGACCGCCGCCGTAAAATAAGCCCAGGGCAAACTCGATCACCAGCGTTAGGCCATAACTGACACCGGTCGTATAACTCATGTGCTTGATGTGCGTATAAAGGTCGGTGCCCACCATGGCAGGTGCCATGTTGGTGGTGTCAGAAAGGGGCGACATTTTATCGCCAAAATAGGCACCGGACAGCACCGCACCGGCAACCACCGGCAGCGGAAATCCTAATCCAGCACCGATACCGATCAAGGCGATACCGATGGTTCCGGAGGTACCCCAGGAAGTACCGGTGGCCAAAGAGGTGATCGAACAGATAATCAAAGCAGCCGGCAGGAATATTTTAGGGTGTAATATTTTCAGACCATAATAGAGCAGCGTCGGAACCACGCCGCTTAAGATCCATACACCGATGAGAATGCCGATGATCAGCAAGATCACGATGGCTTGCAGTGAATTGGTAATGCCGTTGAGCATGCCGATTTCGATTTCTTTCCAGCTGAAACCGGCCCGCAGACCGACCACCGCTGCCACGAACACGCCGAGCAGAATGGGAACATGGGCATCTGATTCATAGCGGACGATCGCCAGACTGATAAACAGAATCAAGCCTAGAATCGATATCAATGCCTCCCAGAGATAAGGGTCACGCTTTTCACGTTTGGTTGCCATGGTTTTCCTCCTTTAATTCTTGGGGTGTGTAATTTCACTCGCTTTATTTGCTTTTGATTAGCATGACGGAGACTTTGGCCAGTCTGGAAACTTTATCGGCGACCGAGCCGAACATCATTTTCTGCCCTCTGCTGCCGATACCCATGACGATAAGATCAATCCCCTCGGATTTGGCATAGTCTATAATTTGCCGGTAACGGGTCCCGGTAACGACGGTGGCGTTGGCAATCCGCATGCCCTTTAAATGCTTCTGTTTAAACGCTTCTAGTTTTTGCTGTGCCTGAATTAGTATCTTGTCTTCAAAATCAGTGGCAATGCGCTTGAAGTCGGGTTCCGGGGAATCCTGTACATAAGTGTCCACGAACCAATCAAAACGGCGTAAAACATGCAGCAGGTGGACCTGGGCATCGAGTTGTTTGGCCAGGGTTACCACGTATGGGGCCACCTTGGGTGAAATAGCCGTAAGAGCAATGGGGTAGAGAATATTCTTAAACTCTGCCATAAGCACCTCCTTTAGGTTTGAAGGGATTCGATTGCATGTAGTTGAGCCCCGCGGGCCCGGGATAACCGGCCAATTCACCGTGGAGATCAACAGGGTTCTCAAAAGCGCATCGCGCCGGTGTCTGGCATTTTTCTGTCAGCATGGTCTAGATGTCCGATACATTTAAAAATGATTTCCAGCGCCCAATCGATCTGATCTTTGGTAATGATCAGTGGTGGGGAGAAGCGAATGATATGATCATGGGTTTCTTTGCACAGCAGCCCATTTTCTTTTAGTTTTTCACAGTACTGTCGGGCACCGCCGGCCTCCGGGTAAAATTCCAGGCCGATCATCAGTCCTTTGCCCCGGGCCGCCTTAACAAAAGGGTTTGAAATCTGTTTGAGTCCATCTAAAAAATAGGTGCCCATTGATGCCGCGTTCTCGATCAGTCCCTCTTCCACCAGCACTTTCATTGCAGTGCGCGCAAGCGCGCAAGCCAGAGGGTTCCCACCAAAGGTGCTTCCGTGCTGTCCTGGATTCAAAACGCCTAAAACGGCATCCGTCGAAAGAACGGCCGATATTGGGTAGAATCCCCCTGAAAGCGCTTTGCCGATCACGGTTAGATCAGACTGGATGCCGTCATGCTCCTCTGCCAATAACTTGCCCGTTCTGCCAAGACCTGTCTGAATTTCATCCAATATGAGTACCACGTTATTGTTGGTACATATTTCCCTTACTTTTTTTAAATACCCATCCGGCGGTATGATAACACCCGCTTCCCCCTGTATCGGCTCAACCATAAAGGCGACCGTATTTGGGGTAATTGCATTTTCAAGAGCGTCGGAATCTCCAAACGGGATGGATTTAAATCCAGGGGTAAACGGGCCGAAATTTTGACGGGCATTCTCATCGGAGCTAAAACTGATGATCGTAATCGTGCGACCATGAAAATTATGTTCACAGACAATGATCTCAGCCTTATCTAACGGAATACCTTTGGTTTCATAACCCCATTTACGAACCGTTTTTATGGCGGTTTCAACTGCTTCAGCGCCACTGTTCATGGGAAGAACCTTGTGCGATTGAGTTAATTCACACAGTTCCTTATAGAAAAGGGCCAGTTGGTCATTTCTGAACGCTCGGGAGGTGAGCGTCAACTTTTTTGATTGTTCTACCAGGACCTGGTGGATTTTGGGATGACAATGCCCCTGATTAACCGCTGAGTAAGCCGACAGACAATCCAGGTATTTCTTGCCTTCCACATCCCATACCCAGACCCCTTTTCCCTTGCTGAGGATTACATCCAGCGGTTTGTAGTTTCTGGCACCAAATCGGTTTTCAAGATCAATAAACTCATTTGTTTTCATTTTATCTGTTCAATCGTTTCGTTTAGGTGAATGCCTCTCTTTTTCAACTGATCCATGAATACATCACAGGGCATATCTGTGGCAGGCGAAAGAATCCCTTTTGGGGTGATCGCGCCCGTTACGATCATCTCTGCAGCGATACAGGCAGGATAGGCAACGCCCATGCTCATGGCCATTAATCCCGTCATCAAATCTCTTTCAATCAGAAGCGAGCAGGTCAAAATTTGTTTCTTTCCTTTCCGGACGCCCTCGACCGTGTTCACCATAACAGCCAAATCTTTTTCACGGTCTTTGTACTGCAGCTGGGGCTCGAGCAGTTTGGCGACCAGCTCAATGGGTGATACTTCACAGGACAACCCTTTAACGGGTGCATCTCCCAAAAAGCCGAGCTTTTTCAATGGGTTCCAGAATGCACACCAGCCGGGCCATCGAAGTGTATATCTGCCCGTTTCACAAAGCGTATCCTCAATTTTCAGTAGTTTGGCATAATGGGCCGCATCGCCGTTTGGAATGGCCTCCAGAGTTCCAAGCCCCGGAAATTCGATGGAGTGAATATAGGCGTTTTCATGTTGATCTTTCGCCGGAATCTGCACAGGTTCAGAATCCGCGATAAGCGTTGCAGCCCTCATCTGGCTTCTCAATACGGCGTCTATGTTCCAGCTGATTTTATAGTTCAGGGGATTATCGCAGGCCGCCTTTTCAGGAATCCCGCCACAATATGAATTGAGCTTGGATACCTCATCGAAAAACCCTAGACTATATTTGTAAAGTACCAGGTCAATTCCCGGATCGAGGCCGCATTCCGGGATGATGGCAATTCCCTTTTCTTTGGCCGCATGGTCGAGATCAAGAATGTCATGGGCGTAGTTGGTGTTGACAAGGTTGACACCACTTTTTATGGCCGCCTCGGCAACGGTCCGAATGCATTGCGGCGGCAAAAAATCAAGGACGACATCAAACGCTTCGCCCATTTTGGATGCCAACGCGTTGGAGTCATTCGCATCCATGGCCACGGTCTGAATTTTGGCCTTGTCGATAAAATCAAAGGCATCAACGCGCTCGGGCTGTAAATCCGCACACGTTATATGGTCAACCCTTGCATTCCTTGACAAATCGAAGAGCGCCGCCCTTCCTTGAATACCGCAACCGCCTAAAACAAGGACTTTCATGGATTTTAAACTCCAAATTTAGTGAGCCGCATCTGCCTATTGGTTTAGGCCAACAGTCTGTCCAATTCTTGTACAGAGCGCTTTGAAAGTCCTAAGGTTTCCATCGTGCGCCTGGCCTCACCCACATAATCCCGGTTCATCAACCGGGAGACCAGTGTGATCACAGCCGATATAACCGGTGTGGCTACCCCGACCTGTTGGCCCAGATTCTGGAGGAACACCAGACCGTAGCCCACATCTTCATTGAAATACCGGTAATCCAGACTACTCTGGGCCTTGACACCCGCGAATCCCGGCGCGGTGATAAATCCGGTGTCATACGTGGCTTCTGTCATATAACCCTGGAGGACGCCCAATTCCGGGTCGGGAATGACATCTACGCCCAATTTTTTGCCAATGGCGATCCGTTCTCTATCAACCGCTTCGATCAGCCTGCCAACTGCAGGCGTGACGCCCTGGTGATAAAAATCGAAATCACCCCTGGTGCGTTCGATCAGCGCGACATTCATGAGCGTAATCGCGGGATGGATGACCGGGTTGCCGTTCTGTAAGCTGGTCTGGAGGATATTCCTGGCCGCGCTCATGCTCGCATAGACATCGCGCACCTGCTCCAAAACATGATCGGTCTGTTGCGCCGGAACCGCCGCCAGGAATAATCCGCCTTTGAGCTTGTTAAAAATCTTGATTTTGCCGGGCTCAAGCAGGCGGACGGCATACGGCAGCGTCGACGTCTCCGCTACAACAATTTCCTCGTCCCGCAGATCCAGGCCCGCGCCGTTTTTAAATTCGACACTGCCGCCACAGGAACTGGGGCAGACGATGACGATCTGCCCGTGCTTGAGGTAGGGCTTACAGGCTTCGGCAAAGGGTCTGGTGCTGTACGCCGGGCCAACGGCATAGATGATATCCGCTCCATCCAACGCTTTTTCAATCTCGTGCCCGGCAGAGACGACCGGCTGAAATCCTTCAAGTTCGCCCTCGCAGTGGATACCGCCGTTATTTTGGACAGCGTTGATGCTGGCCGGGAATTGTTCAAAATCAAACAGACTGACCTGATGGCCGTGGGCGGCACAGTCGAATGCAACGGCACAGCCCCCGTTTCCCGAACCCAATACAGCGACGTTCATAGTGCTACCCTCCCGATTTCTTTGAATGCGTGAAAGGAAATTGCCTTTAATATACCGTGGCGCGAATTGTTATAAATCGCATGCTAGGGCAACATGCTGGGATACAAGACTCGGTTTACTTTTACAGAAACTTCAACCTTACCCCCATCAGTGGGTTAGAATCGATTTCAGGAAATATTTACCTCGGTCGGATTGGGGGTTGGTAAAAAAATCGTTTGGTGGCGCGACCTCGATGATCTGCCCGTCATCCATGAAAACGACCCGGTTGGCCACCTCCCGCGCAAATCCCATCTCGTGGGTAACGACCATCATGGTCATTCCGCCTTTGGCCAGGTCTCGCATGACGTCAAGGACTTCATTGATCATCTCCGGGTCAAGGGCCGAGGTGGGTTCGTCAAAGAGCATAATTTTAGGTCGCATACACAAGCCCCTGGCAATCGCCACGCGCTGCTGCTGGCCACCTGATAGTTGCGCCGGATAGCTTTGGATTCTCTCCCCCAACCCTACCCGGATAAGTGTATCCCGGCCGAGCTTTTCGGCTTCTTCTTTCGGTATTTTTCTGACCTTCATGGGTGCAATGGTCACGTTCCCTAATGCCGTCATGTGAGGGTATAAATTGAATGATTGGAAGACAAACCCGATCTCCGCTCGAATCTTGGTCATATTGGTCTTTTTGTCATGGACATTCATGCTGTCGACGACAAGCTCGCCTTTCTGGATAGGCTCTAATCTGTTGATACAGCGAATCAGCGTACTTTTTCCTGATCCGCTCGGACCGCAGACCACCACCACTTCGCCCTGAGCAACCTCAAGGTTGATGTCCTTCAGGACATGAAGATCACCGAACCATTTGTTTACGTTCTTGAAAGAGATCATGGAATCATCCCCCTTTTGGTATAAACAGCTAGATGCAGCTACTTTCCTATTCTTTTTTAGAGCCGGGTACTTACGACCGTCATCCGCCTTTCCAGAAAATTCGACAAATTTATCAGCGGATAACAAATGATGAAATATAAAATGCCCACCAGGCCGAAAACCATGAGACCTTCCGGAATCCGCTGAACCGTCAGCCAACCGACTCTGGTGATATCGACAACACCGATTGCAGACACAACGGATGAATCTTTAACCAAGAGAACATACTGCCCCACCAGGGGCGGCAGGATGGTTCGCATCGCCTGGGGCAAAATAATGTAGCGAAGCTGTTGGTAGGCTGAGAGGCCTGAAGCGGTGGCGGCTTCTCTTTGACCGGATGGCACTGCCAGGATACCGCCGGCGACGATTTCACAGATGAAACTGGCAGCCAGGTTGGTAAGGGCGATGACGGCAGCCGCAAAGGCCTCTAATTCTATGCCGATACCCGGCAGAATAAAAAATATGATAAAGACCTGGACCAGGAAAGGAGTTCCGCGAATGAGGTCCACCCATGCTCCGACGATGAATTTCAACAACTTGTTCCCGCTGGCCCTGATGACGCCACAAATGAAACCGATAATGGTTCCGGCGATTAAGCTCAATCCCGAAACCGCTACGGTCATCCAGAGCCCCTTGATGAAGAACGGCAGGCTATTCACCAGTTCGTTAAAATAGAAACTCCACATGATTTATCCCTCGTGTCTTAATGTGCTTCCCGGAAGATCAGCCGTTTCTCGGACCAATTGGAGAAGCCTTTGAGCATATAATAAATGATCAGATAAAAAGCCGCCGTGGTCAGGAAGCCTTCGGTGGGCATGAATCTTTCCGATGTCAGCGTCTGACCGGCGCGCGTCAACTCCACGATCGAGATCAACGACAGCAGGGAGGAGTCCTTGACCAACACAATGGCCTGTCCCAGCATGGGCCGGAGTGTCATACCTAAGGCTTGAGGCAGAATGATATAGCGCATGCGCTGGAAATAGCTCAAACCGGAGGCGATACCGGCTTCAATCTGGCCGTATGGAATGGCCTGAATGCCGGCCCGGATTATCTCGGCATAATAGGCGCCGCTGTTCAATGTAAGGGCGATTACCCCTGTAATCCATTCAGGAAGCATGATGCCCATAGACGGCAGACCGAAATAGAAAAAGTAGAGCTGCGCCAGGAGCGGTGTCGAACGGATGCTCTCGATATAAATACCGGCCATACTCGAGACCATCCGAGATTGACTGAGTCGCATGGCGCAAGATATGATTCCCACCAGAATAGCTCCAAGCAATGACAAGGCCGACAACCAAAGGGTTGCCGAAAAACACTGCATGTAGAGCGGCATGTATTCCAGGATGACCCTAAAATTGAATGCTTCTAGCATATCATCAATCCCTAGCTTTAATATTAAGGGGTCAATTTAAAGGGTTGTGGGCCGGTCAGGCCGGCCCACACCCGCTAAAATAAATCCGCCCGAGAGATACCACAGGGACTAATGATCTTTCTTCCAGTCCAGTGAATTGACCCAGTAGTTCAAATTGTCATCAAGGCGTCCATCCAGGCTAATGTGAAGGAAGAACAGGTTGAGCCAGCTGAGCAGGTCCGGTGAATCATACCGCACCGCAAAGGCTAGCGGGGATTTTGACAGCTGCCCTTCCAGAATTCGGACGCTATTGGGAGGAAAACTCGCCGCCTGGCCGCGCACGGCCGATCCGTCGTTCACGCCGGCGTCCGTGTGCCCTGCAAGTACGGCATTGATTAAAAGCGGTCCGCCGCCTTTGTAGGTTTTGAGTGTGCCCTCTGGAAATGCCTTTTTAGCATCGTTTTCACCGGTCGACCCTAAAAGGACGGCAATCTTGGTCCCTGCTTTCTTGACATCTTCGAGGGTCTGAATCGGGCTGTCTTGTTTTACGAACACAACGCTGCCGGTATACATATACGGATCGGTGAAAGCGATTTTCATAGCCCTTTTTAATGTCGGCGTCATATCGGCCGCGAGCATATCGGCCTTCTTGGAGAGCAGGGCGGGAATGAGACCGTCCCAGTCGTAGTTTAGGAACTTGACTTTCACGCCCATCTCCTTGGCGATCAATTCACAAAGCTCCACAGAGCTGCCGGTTCTCGCGCCATTCTTATCCACAAAGCTGAAAGGGGCACCCTGAGTCTGAACGGCGATACGCAGTTCGCCTCTTTGGGCGATTTCTTCAAGGGTCCCCGCTGAGGCGATTCCCAGACAACCGAAAAAAATAGCCAGTGAAACAATAACTGCAAGTGCATTGAACTTTTTCATTTTTCCCTCCATCTGCCTTGTTGTTGTTTGTGTTTGAGCCGATATTGGATCATCTTCCTGTTATAAGCGAATCACCCCCTTTTTGGTTAAAATGATGCTGCTATTCAAGGTGTCCTGCAAACACGAAAACCAATATGCCGGAACCGATAGTGCGGCGGGCTCCCGAAGCGACTGGCGCTGCGACAATTGCGCGCATTCTCGATTAGATTTCTTCCAAACCTTTGGGCAGGCATAACCAGTTATCTCTGGATTTCATAATGAGAAATGTTTCACTTCTAACCACATTTCCCATTTTAAGAATCGTATCGGTGGTAAAGCGATATAATTCGTCCTTTCCCGTTACACAAACAACCTCGGCGATAATATCGTAGCGTCCGGTAACCACCCCTGCCCACACGACATTCGGCAGCCGGGCTATTTTATCCAATATTTTATCCAGCTGGCCGTGTGATTGGACGCTCATGGCAACCAGGGCAGTTATCATTTCGCGATGTTTGCCGGGATCAATCAGGCCGGAGACTTTGAAGATACCGTTTTTCTCGAGATCTTTAATTCTGTTACGGATGGTTGGGGAGGTTACCTTAAGTTTTTTGGCCATTTCGCCAATCGGCATGCGACCGTTCTCTGTGAGCAGACGAATGATTTCATTATCCAAGGTATCAAGATTTGTCTTATCCACAGAACCTC
>Ga0209536_100015121_pt1 | contig 11029 bp, 10 predicted proteins | sample DeeMarSeWOR28_12_FD_187461 | JGI IMG/M metagenome (GOLD analysis project Ga0209536, IMG submission 187461) | Marine sediment microbial communities from White Oak River estuary, North Carolina - WOR-2-8_12 (SPAdes) (version 2) | ecosystem: Environmental > Aquatic > Marine > Intertidal zone >... | reverse complement strand
GAGGCTGGCGAAAGCTTCAACGAAGAGCTGCTGAACTACGGCCGCAACAATGAACCTTACTGGGTGTCGATCGATGCGCAGCCGATCCTCGACGACGACGGACGGGTGCAGCAGTATGTCGCCATAGAGCGGGACGTCACCGAGCGCCGCCTGCGCGAGCAGGAGCTTCGTGACGCGACGCTGAAATCGGCGGAAGCGAGCGAGGCCAAGTCGCGCTTCCTGGCGATGATGAGCCACGAGGTGCGCACGCCGCTGAACGGCGTGATCGGCGCGCTCGGCCTGCTGCGCGATACCGAGCTCGACGACATCCAGCGCAAGTACGCGGACACCAGCCGCACCTCGGCGGAATCGCTACTCGCCATCATCAACGACATCCTCGACTACTCGAAGATGGAGGCCGGCAAGCTGGACCTGGAAACCACCACTTTCGGCGTTGGCGAACTAGTCGCCAGCGTCACCGACACGCTGCGGCTGCGCTGCGAGGAAAAGGGTGTGTCGCTGGTCAGCGAGCTCGCGCCGTCGGTGCCCGAGCGCGTCACCGGCGACCCGGCGCGCACGCGGCAGGTGCTGGTCAACCTGGTCGGCAACGCCATCAAGTTCACCGACGACGGCGAAATCCGCGTCACGGTCAAGCCCGACACCCTCGACAGTCCTCTGGTAGTGCTGGAATTCAGGGTCGACGATACCGGCAGCGGCATCGCGCCCGAACACCAGGCGCAGCTGTTCGACGAATTCTGGTCCGGCGACTCCTCGTCCAGCAGAGGACTGGTCGGCACCGGACTCGGCCTTGCCATCTGCAAGCGCCTGGTGACGATGATGGGCGGCGAAATCGGCGTAGAAAGCACGCCCGGCAAGGGCAGCTCGTTCTGGTTCCGCATTCCGTTCGGCGCGGCCGGCACCGAAGCCGCCGAGCCGCAGACCGCCGAGTCGAAGGAAGTGCCGGAGCAGCTGAAGGGCCGGGTACTACTGGCCGAAGACAACCCGACCAACCAGATGATCGTGCAGACCATGCTGCAGAAGCTCGGCCTCAGCGTCGACGTGGTCGGCAACGGTCTCGAAGCCCTGGATGCCGTCCGGGCAAGGCCCTACGACGTGGTGCTGATGGACATCGCGATGCCCGAGATGGACGGCATCGAGGCGACGCATCGTATCCGCGAGCAGGAAACAGGTGACACCCGCACGCCGATGGTCGCGCTGACCGCGCACGCGATGCGCGGCGACCGCGAGAAATTCCTGGCCGAGGGACTCGACGACTACCTCGAAAAACCCGTAACCCAGGCGGCGCTCGCGGTTTGCCTGTCGCGCTGGCTCGACAACGAGGGCTAGCCGGTCGGCAGAGGCGATGACGGCGGAGGCTCGAATGCGGGGAGGCTATCAGTCAGCGGCGGCGGCAACGAACGGGCTGCCGAGACATCGATGGTGAACGATTCTGCCACGTGCCGGTGTCGCGGGCTCGGCGGAGATCATTCGAATCTATCGAATGGCGCGCACCTGATATTCGTTATTCCCGGGTATTGAATTGCGCCGGGTTTATCCCCAGATCTGGCAGCATTACCGGAAGGAGCCTTTCGCCAAGTGACTACAAGCAAACCGGACATGAACAACATGCAGCGCCCGTCTCGCCCGCTAACCGACCTGTTGCTCGGTATCGTCATACCGTCGATCGTGCTGATGAACTTCAGCGACGCCGAGCGCCTCGGACCGGAGACGGCACTGGTCCTTGCCCTGGCTTTCCCGGCCGGCCTCGGACTGTACGAGCTGGCTCGCTATCGTGCGGCCAACTACATCGCTTTGCTCGGCCTGGTCAGCGTGCTGCTCACCGGCGGCATCGGCCTGCTACAGCTCGACCCTAAATGGCTGGCGGTCAAGGAGGCGGCGATCCCCGCCGTGCTCGGCATCGCGGTGCTGCTGTCGGCTAGGCTGGGCTACCCGCTGGTTCGTACCCTGCTCTACAACCCGAAGCTTCTGGATACCGACAAGATAGCCCGCAAGCTGGAGCAACGCGGCCACCAACAGGCCTTCGAGGCTCGCCTGACGACCGCTAATCACCTGCTCGGCGCCACGTTCTTCTTCTCCGCGGCGATGAATTACCTGCTGGCTACCTGGGTCGTGACCAGTCCGGCGGGCAGCCCGGCGTTCAACGAAGAGCTGGGACGGCTGACCCTGCTCAGCTACCCCGTGATCGCCCTGCCTTCGATGGCGATGATGCTCGGCATCCTGTTCATGATCGGGCGCAGCATCCGGAAATTCACCGGCCTCAAGCTCGAGGACGCGCTGGCCACCTCGCTCAAGTAGCGCCAGCAGGTGCAAGACCAACGCTTTTGTACACACAGCTGATAGCCGGGCCTGACCCGGCCAATTGTTTCGGCATATAATTGGCGACCCAACCACAATAGAGATTCCACCCCGGAGGAGAATGCCATGGCCGCCTACATGATCTTTACCCACAAGGTTACCGATGCCGACACGCTGAACAACGACTACCTGCCGAAGGCCGTCGAAACGCTGGGGTCCTATTCCCCGGAGATTCTCGTCGTCGACGAAAATGTCGAAATATTCGAAGGCGAATCGGACGACACCCGCACCGTGGTGCTGAAGTTCAACAGCAAGGAAGAGGCGAAGCGCTGGTATAACTCGCCCGAATACCAGGCCATCGTCAACCTGCGGCTGGATTCGGTCGAAGGCGCGAAGGGAATCCTCTGCGACGGCTTCGAGGGATAACGATCCGCCGCTTAACCGATCGGCCCTCGACGGGCCCCGGCAACCGCATGAAACTGGACAACAAAATTGCGCTGATCACCGGCGCAAGCCGAGGTATCGGCGCCGGCATCGCGCGCGAGCTGGCCGCCAATGGCGCCCGGGTGATTCTCGCCGCGCGCACGCTGCACCCCGACCCGCAAGAAACCTGGGGGGACGGCGGCCCGCCGATCCCCGGGTCGCTCAGCGAAACCGTCGCCGAGATCCGCGCCGCCGGCGGCGAGGCCGAGGCTTACCCGATCGACCTGTCGAATACGGCCGAGATCGAGAAAATGATTGCACATATCGATGCGCGGCACGGCCGGATCGATATCCTGGTCAACAGCGCGATGGGGTTTCCGCAATCCTACAAGGGCGAGATCTGGAATACCGCGGACCGCGACTGGCACGCGTTCATGGACATCGGCGTGCGCGCCAAGTACCTGACCACGCATTTCGCGTCGAAGATCATGATTCGGGAAAAGCAGGGCCTGATCGCGAACATCTCCGCGGGCGCCTCGAAAATCGAATACTACAACCCGGTTTTTCGCATGGCGATGAGCGCAATCGACCGCATGACCGCCGCCGTCGCCGACGACCTGAGGCCGCATAACGTACACGCGGTCTCGATCTGGCCCCGCTGGGTACGCACCGAACGCGTGTTGATGGCCGCCGAGAACGACCGGCTCGGTTTCGACGTCACCAGCGGCGACCTGGAGCAGTCCGACAGCCCGGAATTCACCGGCCGCGCGATCGTCCACCTGGCAATCGACCCCGAGCTGGCGTCGCGCTCGGGCCAGACCTTTCCACTGCTTAAGCTCGCGCATGACTACGGCTTTACCGATCTCGACGGCAGCGTTGCGGAACTCGATGAATTCAGCCGCGACTGGGCAGACAGGCTGGCAAGGATCAGCCGGATCCTGCAGGAAGAATCCGGCTGAGTTCGAACAAGCCCGAGGTAAGGCCGGCGAAAGGCCTGCCGGGTAATCTCAGGCGAGCTCGACGCTACAGCCGTAGCCGAACAGGGAGTCTTCCTCCGCCAGCTTGTAGAGCAGCGTAGCGACGAGATCCTCCCAGGTGTCGTCGGGGCCGTCCGGCTCGACGCGAATGATGATCTCGCTGTCCAGCGGCAGCTCCCGGCCGATCCAGATGAGCGCGCCGCCGACACTGATATTCTCGATCCGGCCGGGCAGAAAGTCGTGCGACTCGACCTGGCGGTATCGCATCGGGCCATCGATGTAAACACGGGGATTGCTGCGTCGCTCGAGCGCTGTCTGGGCCATTTCTCTATCCTGTGTTGTGATGCTTACTGGGCGGTAAACATATTTTTAGTTCGAAAAAACCGATAAATCAAAGGCGCCCGGGCAAAACGTGAACTGGCCCGCGCCCGCTTCGGACGCGGCATCCGGCCTGCCGATCAATGGCAATGCCGGGCACGGCCTGGCCGACACGGGTTTCAAGCAGGCGCAAGATGGCTATACTCTCCAGGACATGCGTTTGTGACGGCCTTATCGACTTGATTGCGCTCTACGGCCAGAATTGGAAATACGAGAGACCCGGGCAAGCAGGATATGAGTGATTTTCGCTACGAAGTAATCTTTTACGGGCAAATTCACCAGGACGCCGAACTGAATGCGGTCAAGGCGAAGATCGGCAGCATGTTCAAGGCCGATGAAGTCACGCTGGCGCGGCTGTTCTCCGGCAAGCGCATCGTCATCAAGAAGAACCTGAGCGCCGAGGCCGCCGACAAGTACAGTATTGCCTTCGCCAAAGCGGGCGCGATCTGCGAACTGGCGGTGATGGAAGATGACGGTTCATCGCCCGCGCCGGCAGCCGACCAGGCTGTCGCAGATTCAGGCGCCGGCAGCAAGAGCCGGTTCAGCAAGAAGGCAACAATAGCGGCTATAGCCGTCTTGGCGGTGGTCTTGCTCGCCGCCGCGGCGCTCTACCTGGCAGACATTTTCTAACCCGGTTGACGCCCTGCTCTTCTCGACCGCACCCGAGTCGGGACAACGGATTTCAGCAAACCCGCCGCACTCGATAATCAAGAGCGATCCCAAAATCGCTAGACTGAAGTCATCACCGCGCAAGCTGATCTTGTTCTGAAGTCATCCCCCGGGCCCATGGCTTACGCCGACGCGGGGCGCAGCAGCGCGGCGTTGACCTCGTAGGTGGAACCGTCCTTGGCGCGGATGCTGATTTCCCAGAGTTCCTCGTCCGCGATACGGGTGCGTTCGTGGCCCATCAGCTCGAACTCATCGTCGACCTGTATACCCCACTGGCGCACGTGGCGAATCGCCGCGACCGGTATGCGGCCGCTATCGAAGCGCTCGCGAAAATCCGCCGGCAGCGATTCGTCGGCGAACACCACGTAGCCGCTGCGCTCGATGGCGGCGACCTCGTCCGGAAGGCTCATGTCTTTATCGATTGCCATTGCGTACTCCAAAGCCGGATGACCGTTTTTAACCGCGCAAAGTATACCTGATTCGCCGCGCGGCGGTTATCGTATCCGCCTTCGGGCTTGACCGGGATCAAGCCGCGGCGAGCGCGCGGACGTTACATTGGCCGGGGAGTTTCTCATGAGCAAACAAGAACCAGGCTACATCACCGCCGCAGAGATGGCCGGCCGCCAGCGCGAAATCTCGGTCGCGGAATTCTTTCTCAAGAACCGCCACCTGCTGGGTTTCGATTCGCAGGCGAAGGCGCTGCTGACCACGGTGAAGGAGGCCGTCGACAACGCGCTCGATGCCTGCGAGGAAGCCGGCATCCTGCCGGACATCCGCGTGCGGGTCGTCGAACTCGATCAGCACATCTACCGCGTTGCGGTCGAGGACAACGGCCCCGGCATACTCGAAAACCAGATCGCGCGCATCTTCGGCAAGCTGCTGTACGGCTCGAAGTTCCACAAGCTCGCGCAATCGCGCGGCCAGCAGGGCATGGGTATCTCGGCGGCGGGTATGTACGCCCAGCTCACCACCGGCAAGTCGCTACACGTCACCAGCCGCGTCAAGGGCGAGCGCACGGCGACCGAGCTTTACGTCTCGGTCGACACCACCAGGAACAGGCCGCGCATGCACGGCAAGAAGAGAATCAAGTGGGACCGTCCGCACGGCACGCTGATCGAGGCCGAGATGGAGGGCCGTTATCAGAAGGGCGCGCATTCCATCGAAATGTACCTGAAACAAACCGCGCTCGCCAACCCGCACGCACGCTTTCGATTCGACGGCCCGCACGGCGAGGCCATCGCCTGGCGTCGCAAGACGCGCGACCTGCCGCCCCCGCCGGTCGAGATCAAGCCGCACCCGCGCGGCGTCGAGCTGGGCCGGCTGATCCAGATGCTGAACGCGACCACGAGCCGTAACCTGCTCAAGTTCCTGCAAAGCGAATTCTCCCGCGTCGGGCCGAAGACCGCGCGCGAGATCATCGCTACCGCCGGACGCAATCTCAGCGAGCGCTCGCTGCCGAAACGCATCGCGCACGCGCAGGCAAACGCGCTCTACCGCGCGATCCGCAAGGTGCCAGTCTCGGCACCGCGCACCGACTGCCTCGTGCCAATCGGCGAAACGCGCCTGCTCGAGGGCATGAAGAAGGAAATCGACGCCGATTTCCGCATCGTCAGAACCAGGCCGCCCGCGGTCTACCGCGGCAATCCGTTCCAGGTTGAGGTCGGCATTGCCTGGGCCCGCCCCGGCGGCGTCGGCCTCGCGGTCGACAAAAAGGGGCACATAACAAAGGCCGCCAGGCGCAAGCGCGACAATGCCGGGGCGATCGCCCTGCAGGCTGATGAACCGGCGCAACTGCTGCGCTTCGCCAACCGCGTGCCGCTGATGTACGAACAGGGCGGCTGCGCGATCACCCATGCCGTGCTGCAAACCAACTGGAAACATTACGGCCTGAAGCAGCCGAAGGGCGCATTGCCGCTCGCGCCGATGGCGATCATCGTGCACCTGGCCTCGGTCTGGGTGCCGTTCACCTCCGAGGCCAAGGAAGCGATCGCCGAGTACCCGGAAATCGAGAAAGAGCTGAAGCTCGGCCTGCAGGAATGCGCGCGCCGCCTGGCGGAACAGCTCCAGCGCGAGACGCGGTTGCAGCATGAATACGACAAGCGCAGCCACATCGAGACCTACCTGCCGCACGTCGGCATCGCGCTGCAGGAAATCCTGCGCTTAAGCGACAAGCAGCGCGACCGCGCCGTGCGCAAGCTCGACGACACGCTGCACAAGACCCGGAAAATCCAATGACCGACAGTAACGACAATACCCCCGAACAGCAGGCGCTGGACCGCAAAACGATCGAGCTGATCGACGCAACGGCGGCATCCGTACACGACAGCATCGAACACGGCGAACTGCCCACGATCGAGCTGCCGGTACGCGGCCTCGGCAACGTCGATTACAATGCGGCACAGGGTTATCTCGAACTCGGCGAGGCGACCAAGACACGCAGGCTCACGGTCAACACGGTGCGCGCGTTCGCACAAACCCTGCGGCTGATGGCGGCCTCGCGGCAAATGGTCGAAAGCGACGACTTCGCCACCAAGCGCGAGGCCTACTACATCAGCAAGAACTGGGGCGAGTGCCGCTTCGACGCGCAGGCCGAGTCCGACGCGGTGATGGACGACATCGAGGCGCTCGCCTCGCGGCACGGACTGGCGCGTGAACAGCTGCGCTTCTACCCGGAGTCGCACGGCGGCTCGGTGGCAGGCCCGCTGACCGTGGTCGACTCCGACCCCGAATCCGGCGACAGGCTCGAGATCGACTGCGCCGCGCTCGGCAGCGGCGCCTACAGCGTGCCGCGCTCGGTCGAACGCCTCGGCTTCGAAACCGATGCAGAGTTCATCCTCGCGATTGAAACCGGCGGCATGTTCCAGCGGCTCAACAACCATCGCTTCTGGAAAAAGGCGAACTGCATCCTGGTGGAAATGGGCGGCGTGCCGACCCGCGCCACGCGCCGCTTCATCCGCCGGCTGTCCGACGCGGCCGACCTGCCGGTATTCTGCTTCGTCGACTGCGATCCCTACGGCTTCGCCAACATCTACCGCACGCTGAAGGCCGGCTCCGGCAACGCCGCGCACATCAACCGCTTCTTCTGCGTGCCGCGCGCGCAGTTCCTTGGTGTGACGCCGCAGGACATCGTCGACTTCGGCCTCGAAGACGCCACCCATCCGCTCAGCAAAACCGACATCAAGCGCGCCAACGACGCGATCGGTAACGACCCGTTCTTCGCCGCCCACCCGCAATGGATCGCAGCGATCGAACAGCTGCTCGAGATGGGCGTGCGCGCCGAGCAGCAGGCGCTGGCGAAGTGGGGGCTGAATTACGTCATCGACGACTACCTGCCGCGCAAGCTCGAAGACCGGGCCGGGTTTCTACCATGACTCCGCCTTCGCATTATCGGCAGCAGCCATGACCGTTAGATCTGAAGCCCCTGTCCGGCCGTATCACCTCGACCGATATCGAATTCGTTAGGCAATCATGAAACCGGAAAAAAACCCGTCATCGACCTCAGCGCTGCCCCGCTCCCTGCTGGCCGGCCTCGTCATCCTGTTGCAGTCCGGCTGCAGCCTGGTTGGAATTCGCACCACCGAGGAGCCGAACTATTCGGTGCTGCAGCAGCAGGACCAGTTCGAGCTGCGTGAATACGAGGCGCTGGTCGTCGCCGAAACGCTGGTCGACGAGAGCTTCGACGAAGCCGGCAATGTCGCTTTCCGGCGACTGTTCAATTATATCTCGGGCGATAACGCGGCAGCCTCGGAAATTGCGATGACGGCACCGGTGATGGCGCTCGATGAAAGCAGCGCGAGCGGCGAGAAAATCTCGATGACGGCGCCGGTCACCGGCCAGGACACCCCTCTGGGCTGGCGCTTCGCGTTCGTGCTGCCGTCGCAGTACACCCTGGCAAACGCGCCGCAACCGACCAATCCCGAGGTCAGGCTGAACGAGGTTCCGGCGAGGAAGGTGGCGGTCGTGCGCTATTCGGGATCGTGGAGCGAAAAGGCCTACGCGGAAAACCTTGAATTGCTGCAGCAGTGGATGCGGCAGAACCGGCTGCAGGCCGACTCCCTGCCGCGCGTCGCCGGCTACGATCCGCCCTGGACGCTGCCGTTTCTGCGCCGCAACGAAGTCATGATCGATATCAAAGATTGATCTGCGCGGGGCACGCCCCGCGGCAAGGCCCCTCGACTTGCTGCCGAGACCGGCGCGTCACCGGCTGCAGCGGAATTCATCGACAAGAAAAGATGGGGGCCGGACAGATCGAATTCAGTGTCAGGACGGGGAGGAGACCACCGAATCCATTGATCTGCCCTGCCCCCCTTGAGGACCCGGGCTAGCCGGCCGATCAGGCCTTGGCGAATTTCACCGCGACGAAGCGCTGCTGGCCGTTGTATTCCACCATCAGCAGTACCGAGGGTTTGTTGTCGGCGGCCGCCTGCTGCACGCGGCTAATCACTTCCTCGGGCGAGCGCACCGTTTGCTGGCCAACCATGTGGATGACCTGGCCCGCGGTAATGCCGGCTTTCGCCGCCGGGCTGCCCTGCTGCACGCCGGTTACCAGCACGCCCTCGGTATCTTCGCCGATGCGGAAACGCTGGCGGGCCTCGGCTGTCAGCTCGGACAGGTAGACACCGAGCTTCGGCGTATCGCTATCCTCGGCCAGCGCCATCTTGACATCGTCTTCCGGCATGTTGCCGATCTCGACGGCAAGCGCCACGGTCTCGCCATCGCGTATTACCTCGAGCGTCGACTCGCTGCCCGCACTTGCGGCAGCCACCAGCCTCGGCAGATCCCTGTACTCGTCGAGCTTTTCGCCATTCATGCTGACGATCACGTCGCCCGGCCTGACGCCGGCGCCTGACGCCGGGCTGCCCGGCTCGACGCCGGCAACCAGCGCGCCGTGTGTTTCCTCGAGACCCAGGCTTTCGGCGATGTCGTCGGTCAGCGGCTGGATCTGCACGCCGAGCCAGCCGCGGGTGACCTTGCCGCTGGTTTTGAGTTCGGCGACGATGTCGCCGACCATGTTCGACGGAATGGCGAAACCGATGCCGACGCTGCCGCCGGTGGGTGAATAGATCGCGGAGTTGACGCCGATGACCTCGCCGCGGTTATTGAACAGCGGGCCGCCCGAATTGCCGCGATTGATCGGCGCGTCGATCTGCAGGTAATCGTCGTAGGGGCCGGAATTGATGTCGCGGCCGAGCGCCGAGACTATGCCGACGGTCACCGTGCCGCCGAGGCCGAACGGATTGCCGACCGCGACCACCCATTCGCCGACGCGGGCGCTGTCGGAATCGCCCAGCGCGACGAAGGGCAGCGGCTTGTCGGCCTCGACTTTCAGCAGCGCCAGGTCGGTTTTCGGATCGCGTCCCTGGATTGTGGCGTCGTAGCGCTCGCCGTTCGACAGCAGCACCTCGATCTCGCTGGCGCGCTCGACCACGTGATTGTTGGTGACGACATAGCCGTCCGCGGAAATGATGAAGCCTGAACCCGCACCCTTGAATTCGCGCTCGGCGCCGTTGCCGGCTCCGGGAAAGCGGTCGCGAAACTGTTTGAAAAACTCCTCCAGGCCTTTACCTCCGGGGAAAGGCGCATCGTTCATTTGCGCCGAGACCTCGGTCGTGCCGCTGACCGCGATGCTGACCACGGCCGGCTCGACCCGTTCGGCCAGGTCGGCAAAGCTCGGCGGCCCGTATTGCACGCCGGCGCCGATCGCGTCGGCCTCGGCGGGCACGGCCATCGCGTTTGGCGGCAGGCTGAACAGCGCCGCGGTCGCGAGCGCCGAGCTCATCGTGGCGGCCAGCGCCACGCGCTTGAATCGGGATACTGATCTGGTTTTCATAGTCACTCTCCTGTCAGATTTGACTAAATACATCGGGCAGACGCCCGTCTGAAATCTTCCAGGGCCTACTATAAAACCGGCCGTATTGCCCCTGGCTTACGGCAAAATTAAATTTTGGTAATGTTGCGGGCCCGCCATGTCGCGGCGGATATAATCCGGCGAGCCGAAGTCATAGATGTATTGATAAACAGAACCGGGACTCCATGCGCTTACTCGTAGTCGAAGACGACGCCCAGGTGGCTGCCTACCTGGTCAAGGGCCTGAAAGAACAGGGCCACACGGTCGACCATGCCGAAGACGGCAACAACGGCCTGTTGCTCGCCACCGGCGAGGACTACGACGCGATAATCGTCGACCGCATGCTGCCCGGGCTGGACGGGCTCGCCATCGTCAGGAGCGTGCGCGCCGCGGGCAAGACCACGCCGATGCTGATCCTGTCCGCGCTCGGCGAGGTAGA
>Ga0209536_100015120_pt1 | contig 11029 bp, 9 predicted proteins | sample DeeMarSeWOR28_12_FD_187461 | JGI IMG/M metagenome (GOLD analysis project Ga0209536, IMG submission 187461) | Marine sediment microbial communities from White Oak River estuary, North Carolina - WOR-2-8_12 (SPAdes) (version 2) | ecosystem: Environmental > Aquatic > Marine > Intertidal zone >... | reverse complement strand
GGTATGGGGAGTATTGCCGGCACCATGCTGGTTGCACTTATCCTTATTCCGCTTTCGGAAATCCTCCGGGCCGCTTTGCCGCAGGCAATGTTCAGTGCACGATATCTGATTTATGGCTTGATTCTCGTCCTCATGATGCGTTGTCGTCCAGCTGGGCTTATTCCTTTTGACAAGGAGCAGGAGAGTAAGGCGGCACGGGTCCGGGAGCGTTTAGCAACCCTTGGTGGCAAGGAGTAAACCTGGTATGGATGCTATCCTCAGGGTTCGTAGGCTTTCCAAAGTATTCGGGGGCCTCAGCGCTCTGAGTCAGGTAAGTTTAGAGGTGGAGACCGGCAAGATCGTGGGAATTATAGGACCCAACGGCGCGGGGAAGACCACTCTTTTTAACTGCCTTACAGGGCTGTACTATCCCACGGAAGGCCAAGTGCTCTTTCAAGAAAGGTCGGTTGTTCCAGAGCTTTCGAGCCGGAAAGCACGACTCGTCCAGCGTCTCTCTTGGCTTTTTGTCATTGTAAGTCTGGCGTGGGCTCCGCTCTTCTGGTCTTTTTTCTTACCCCGAACCTTCTTCAAGGTTGAGCTTACTCTTCTGGCCATTTTTATCTTGAGTATACGATTGGTTGTGGTGCGGGGTCTAAGGGAGTTTCAAATTTGGGCGTGGAGCACCATTTTCGTCTTTATTCTGGGGGATCTTTACCTGGCAATCTGGTGGTTGACCCACCTTGCCTCCCTGGGACCAGTGCCTGGCCTGGGTGCACCGCTGGCATATTTGGCCTTGCCCTGGTCCTTCCTGGCCGTTGTTTCCTGCACATACCTCGGCTGGCAGTTGCTCCTGCGCGAAGTGCGCCAGCTTTACGGGTTCAGGTTAGGACCGGATGCGATTAACAGATTGGGCGTGGCCAGGACCTTTCAGAACATCCGTCTCTTTCTTACTTTGAGTGTTTTGGATAACGTAAAGATAGGTGCCCACGGCAAAATGGTCCAAAAAATTTGGAACGCCCTTTGCCGCACCCGTTCACAACGAGAGGAAGAAGCAAAGATAGAAGTAGAAGCCCTGGAACATCTTAGGTTTGTGGGCTTGGAGCAGAGGGCTTTCGACCTTTCCGGGGCCCTGGCCTATGGTGAGCAGCGGAGACTGGAATTGGCTCGAGCCCTGGCTTCAAACCCCCGTTTGTTGCTCCTGGATGAACCGGCAGCAGGAATGAATCCCCAGGAGTCAGCTCGGCTCATGCAACTTATCCGCAAGATCCGCGACCAAGGGATTACAGTGCTGATTATCGAGCACGACATGAAGGTGATGATGAACCTTGCTGATCATATCTATGCCCTTGATCACGGTGTTCTCATTGCCCATGGAACCCCGGATGAAATCAGAGCCGATCCGAAGGTGATAGAAGCGTATCTCGGCAGGGGCTCGGCTGATGCTAAGAGTTAAACAAATACAAAGCTACTATGGGCAGATTCACGCCCTGAAGGGAGTTTCCTTAGAGGTCAAGGAGGGAAGCATTTGCTGTCTTATCGGTGCCAACGGTGCAGGCAAATCCACCACCCTCATGTGCATAAGCGGCATACAGCGGGTAACTTCAGGTGATATAGAGTTCCAAGGAAATCCCATCAATGGCCGCGCTCCTGAGGAGATCGTGCGTCGGGGGATCGTGCAGGTACCCGAGGGGCGGCGAATTTTTCCATTACTTACCGTGCAGGAAAATCTTACCTTAGGCGCCTACCTGAGGAAGGACAAGAAAAGTATCAATGACGCCCTTGATCGGGCCTTTTCCTTTTTTCCCATTCTGGAGGAGCGAAAAAAGCAGGTGGGTGGAACCCTTTCCGGGGGCGAGCAGCAGATGCTTGCCATTGCCAGAGGGCTGATGAGCACCCCTCGGCTGCTTCTGCTGGATGAACCTTCTCTAGGGCTTGCTCCCCTCATCGTAGAGCATATCATGGATATTATCCGCCAGATTAGAGAGGAGGAGGGGGTTACCATTCTGCTGGTAGAGCAAAATGCACAGGCTGCCCTGGAGTTGGCTGATTATGGATATGTTATTGAGACTGGAAGTGTTGTACTGGAAGACACCGCTCGCGCCTTGCTAGAAAATCCCAAAGTGAGGGAGGCTTACCTGGGAGAGTAAGGCACATCCCCTAAAAGTAATGAGTGTCCATCCGGAAATCCAAGAGCGACTATACACTTAGCTCCGCGTGCATTGCGATTGAGGGCTGGGATTTTCCCGAAGTCCCGCCACTGCGGGCCTGATTGCACTCATCTGAAAACGGCAGTTTTCGGATGAGCACTAATGAGCAAAAATTTCTCTCCTTTTTCACCTGCCTGGCTTCGTTGACAAACCAGCCTCCTTGGGGTAAGGTTTCGCTCAAATCCCTTGAAATCACTGATGATAGTCGAGCTATAAGCTTTCAGCCGTTAGCCGATACGGGAATTCGCCTTGCTGGTGGCGGAGAACGAAAAGCTGATAGCTTGCTATGTAAGACGGACGGGGCTTTGAAACAAAAGGATTTTTTTGCAAAGTCTGGCAGGGAGTCAGAGCCACCACTGGCGGAGCGAATGCGGCCCACCACGGCGGCTGAATTTGTGGGGCAGAAGCAAATCATGGCTCCTCATAAACTGTTGGGCCGCCTGCTCAGGCATGGTCGGATGCAATCCCTGATTTTCTGGGGACCACCTGGTTGCGGTAAAACCACTCTGGCCCGGTTGATAGCGCAACACAGCCAGGCTCACTTCATTAACCTCTCCGCTGTCACTGCTGGGGTCAAGGAGGTGCGGGCTGCCATAGGTGAAGCCAGGCAAAAAGTAGGCAAGCCAACAGTTCTGTTCGTGGATGAAATCCATCGCTTCAACAAGGCCCAGCAGGATTTGCTCCTCCCATATGTGGAAGATGGCACGGTAATTTTCTTCGGGGCAACGACAGAGAATCCTTCCTTTGAAGTCATTCCCCCACTTCTTTCGCGAGCACCAGTTGTGGTGCTAGAGCCTTTGGATGAATCCGATCTAGAGCTGATTCTCCGTCGTGCCTTGGCTTGCAAAGAAAGGGGATTGGGAGGACTGCGACCGAAGGTGGACGATGATGCCCTCCATTATTTGATCCGAGCAGCACATGGAGATGCCCGTTTGGCCCTGAGCGGTTTGGAGGCGGCAGTGCAGACTACCGCAGAGGATGATAGTGGTTATCGTCGAGTGGACCGTGGGGCTATGGCGGATGCGGTCCTGAAGAAATCTCTCCTCTATGACAAGGACGGCGAGGAACATTACAACCTGATTTCGGCCCTTCACAAAAGTTTGCGCGGCAGCGATCCGGACGGTGCCCTTTATTGGCTTGCCAGAATGTTAGAGGCGGGAGAGGATCCTCTTTATATTGCTCGCAGAATGGTGCGTTTCGCCTCAGAGGATGTAGGTTTAGCCGATCCTCGGGCTCTTATGGTAACGGTGGCAGCCCAGCAGGCCTTTCATTTAATGGGACGGCCTGAAGGTGACCTGGCCCTGGCTGAAGCAGCAATCTATCTGGCGACGGCCCCGAAGAGCAGTGCTCTTTATGAGGCTTACTCCGAAGCTCGCCGGCAGGCTAAGGAAAGGGGCAGCTTGCCGGTACCCATGGTGCTGCGCAACGCACCGACAGACCTGATGCGCAAGTTGGGTTATGGTCGCGACTACCGTTATCCACATGATTTTCCGGAGGCCCACGTACCTATGAGTTACCTCCCAGAGGACTTACAGCATATTCAGTTTTATCAGCCCACCAATCGAGGCTATGAGGCTACCTTGGCAGAACGGTTGCGGTACTGGCGCCACCGGGTGCGGGAGGAAGGAGGAAAGAAGCGGGCAGCAGGGGGAAGACAGAGGGCAGAAGACAAAGGAGAGAACAGGGAAAGATAAGGAAGGTGCGACATCGCCAGATGATAGAGGGAGGATAGAATTTTGAAGCTAAGAAGGATTTTTAGCATACTCATACTTCTCATGCTCATCACCACTGTGCCTCTTTTGGCGAGGAACGGTGAGTTGTCCTCAACCCATGGTATCGAACGTTACAGGATGCTCGTGCAGACTTGTCCCCAGAAAGCTCCGTATTGGAATGCCCTTGGCTACTACTACCTCGAGTCGGGAGACCTGCAAGAAGCGGAAACCCACTTCTTAAAAGCGATCGAGCTTGACGGTGCCTACCCGATACCTCACAACAATCTGGGAGTTGTCTATCTCAAGCAGGGGTTCTACGGGCAGGCAGAGAAGGAGTTTCGCCGGGCCGTCAGGCTAAAACCGCAGTACTGCAAAGCTCAATACAATTTAGCGGTGGCTCTCTTCCGCCAGAAACGCTATGTGGAAGCAGGCAAAGCCTATTTGAAGGCTCAGGAGATGGACAGCGACTATGTTGAGCGCAGGAATAACCGAGAAAACATGGAAAGGAAGATAGAGAAGGTCCTGGAAAATGGAGATGAAGACGATCAATCCACTCAAGAGTTTAAGCGGATGAGGCGATGGTTCGCTCCCTATTACTAGGCATATGTGCCTGGTGTTGGATTTTGTTTTTCCATTTCGGGGTTCTGGCCCAGCCGGTTGCGGCTGAGGAAAGGGCTGATCGTCAGTGGGACTTTGCCAATCACCTCTATGAAAAGGGAGACTATTACAGGGCCCTAGGTGAGTACCAACGTTTTGTCTTTCTTTTTCCAGAAAATTATCGGGTTGACCAGGCCAAGCTGCAAATTGGCAGGTGCTATCGTCGGGAGGGTCAACCGGATAAGGCTTTTAGCTATCTAATCAGATTGTTCAATACGAGGGCGGAGGAGCCGATTGGACCTGAGACCCTGTTGGAGATGATAGCGATCCGGGAGGAACAGGGACGTTATGCCAGGGCCATCTATTGGACGAAACAGTTTATTGAGAGGTATCCCAAGGATAGCGAGCTTGATAAGGTTTACTTGCGCTTGGCCTGGCTCCAAATCGACAGCGGTAGGTATGAAGAAGCAATAGCCACACTTGAGAGCATCCAGCCAGAAAGTTCGTGCTACCCCGAGTCACGATCACTTCGCCATGCATTGCAGCAGCGGCCGGAAATAGAGGAGAGGTACCCTGTAACGGCAGGAGTCATGTCGGCAGTTTTGCCAGGTTCAGGTCACCTTTATGCGGGTCGCCCAGGTCAGGCAGTCTCATCGTTTTTCCTCAACGCTCTTTTTATAACCGGAGCAGTTCTGGCCTTTGAACACGACAGCCCGGTGCTTGGCGGAATCCTTGTGTTTTTTGAGGTAGGCTGGTATGTGGGGGGAATCCGCAGTGCAGCCCAAGCGGCCCGGGAGGAGAATGAGAAAAAAGAGATTAAATACCGCCGGGAGCTTAAGCAAGAATACCGGCTGTCCTTTGGTGTGAAGCCTGAGAAAGATCGACTGGCACTCTACCTGCGCTTGAGCTTCTAGGGATAGGCAGAAAATATCTTCCAGGTAGTGTACAATAGCTCAAAACGTTAAGGGTGCATACATGCAGTTAGGAGCGGATGCCAGGGAAAGCATTAAGCCCTTTCGATTGGTCAAGTATTTTTCATTGACCAGCCTGGTGGTGATTCTCGTCCCGACCCTGTTGCTCTCTGTCTTCATCTCTCAGCGTGCCAAGAATGAACTTCTCAGAAAAAGCGAGCAATACGCCCTCTTCGTGGCCGCAAACCTGAACCATCAAGTTTTCACCCAGTTCGTCCTGCCCACTGTCCTCAAATATGGTCGGATCCAGCTTGGCAACCCCAAACAATATGAACGTATGGACCAGGTTATTCGTAACACCATTCACGGATTCAAACTCTACAGGGTGGATGTTTATGACCTGGATGAGGTGATTACCTATAGTACAGACCGTTCTTTGGTTGGGCTTACAGGCCTTGGCGGAATCGATTTTAAGTTGGCCCGTGAGGGCAAATCCTCATCACAGCTCATCTCCCGTGGAAGTTTTCTCGGTTTCGAGTTGGGAGCAGTGGCAAAGCAAAGGCAGCTTAAGACCTACATCCCCTTTCGAATGGAAAGACCTCTAGGTCGCGGCTATGGCCGCATTCTGGGAGTTTTCGAGATTACCCAGGATATCTCAGAGGATTACTCAGCCATCACCCGTTTTCAGAACATAATCATAGTGAGCCTTCTTGGTGTAATGAGCCTTTTGTTTTTCGTCCTGCGTTTCATGGTAAAACGGGGAGAAAAAATCATCGCCAAGAGAGCGGATGAGAGGCGGCGTTTGGAGGATCAACTGCATCAGGCCGAGAGGATGGCAGTTTTGGGAAAAATGGTGGCTGGTATAAGCCATGAAATCCGGAATCCTCTTGGCATAATTGGTTCTACCGCCCAGCTTCTACACCATAAAATGGATGAGGAAGACCCCAAAAAACGGCTGGGTGAGATAATTATGGAGGAGGCGACTCGTCTCAATTCAATCGTCACAGGTTTTCTGGATTTTGCCCGACCCACCACTCCTAACTACGCTGAGTGCAGAGTAGATATGGTTTTGCAAAGAAACCTGAAATTCCTGGAAGTTGAACTTGAGCGGAGAGACATCAGGGTGGAAGTTCACTTTGCCGAAAATGGCAGACCAGTTGTCGCCGATGGCGATCTTCTGTATCGCGCCTTCCTCAATATCTTTGTTAATGCCATAGAAGCCTTGGACCATGGGGGCAGTATCCAGGTAGTCACTCGGTATCGAGATCACAAAGAGGATACCCTAGAGATTGTTATAGCGGACACGGGTTCTGGTATTTCCAGGGCCGATATAGGAAAAATATTCGATCCCTTCTTTACTACCCGCAAGACAGGAACCGGATTAGGACTTGCCATAGTCCGAAACATTATCGAAGGCCACAGCGGCACAATCGATATCAAGAGTCCACCCCCGGAAGAACTGCCGCAATTGGAAAGGAAGGGAACGGCTATTATCATTTCTCTGCCCGTGAATCCGCAGCAGTAGGCACTACGAACAGCTGGCAGCGGGTAGACTTAGCATGGCGCATGGAGCGTGGAGCAGAGCGTAAAAATATCTACCATAGTAACTCCATGCCCCATGCCCTGTGCTCCATGCCTGATACATGCTGGCCAGGAATTCGGTACCTGTAAGTTAGACATTTCTCTTCGATAAGGTCGCACATTAAGAGCAACTCATGGAAACCATTCTCATAATCGATGACGAGAAGAATTACCTGCTGGTTCTAGAGACACTCCTAGCAGACGCGGGTTATGAGGTGATTACCTCTGACGATGCCAGTGAGGCTCTGGAGGTTGCCACGAGTCATGACCTTGATCTGGTCATAACTGACATGAGGATGCCTGGTTTAGACGGGATGGAGTTTCTGGCTCAGCTGCGGGATTTTCAACCGGAGATCCCTGTGATCATGATGACAGCATACGCCACGGTGGAAAAGGCTGTAGAAGCTATGAAGAGGGGCGCCTTTGACTACATCACCAAGCCTTTCAAGAATGAAGAACTTATACTAACCATTCGTAAGGCTCTAGAGATGCATCGGCTCAAACGAGAGAACCTTTTGCTCAGCCAGGAACTGCAAGAGCGCTTCAAATTCGGCAATATCGTGGGCAAAAGTGAGGTGATGCTCCAGGTTTATGAGATTATTGAAAAGGTGGCACAAACACGCGCATCAGTGCTTATAACAGGTGAGTCAGGTACAGGCAAGGAACTGATAGCCAAGGCTATACATTTTAACAGCCCTAGGAGTGATAAGCCGTTTGTTTCGGTTAACTGTTCAGCTTTACCGGAAACCCTTCTGGAGAGCGAGCTTTTTGGCCACGAGCGGGGCGCATTTACCGGGGCTGTCACGAGGCGAAAAGGTCGTTTCGAGCTGGCTCATAATGGAACCCTATTTTTGGATGAAGTGGGCGATATGTCGTCTGCTCTGCAAGTGAAATTACTGAGAGTTCTGCAGGAAATGAGATTTGAGCGTGTGGGAGGTACTGCCACCCTACAGGTGGATGCCCGCTTGGTAGCCGCTTCCAACCGTGATCTCAAGCGCGAGGTGGAACTCGGACGTTTCAGAGAGGATCTCTATTATCGTTTAAAAGTCGTTCATTTAGAGGTCCCCCCCCTCAGAGAACGGCGTGATGACATACCACTTCTGGTTCAACACTTTCTCAGAAAGGTGGCCAGGGCCAACGGTCTACCAGTAAAGAGTGTCAGCCATGATGCACTTAAGTTTCTGTACAACCATGACTGGGTTGGGAATGTCCGTGAATTGGAAAATGTCATAGAACGGGCAGTAATTCTCTGCGACGGCGACGAAATCCGACCCCAGGACTTACCGGAAGAGTTTTTCCAGAAAAGTCTTCCAGGGATCACTGACAAACCATCTCAGGAAGCCCCGAGCGGACGAGAAATGAATGGCGCCAGGGATTTGCTCCCCTACCTTGGTCTGAATTCACGCCAAGTAAAAGCAATAAATTTCATAAGGAAAAACGGTTATATAACTAACGACTACTACATCCAAATCAACCAAATTTCCGATCGTCATGCCCGACGTGATTTGAGTCAGCTGGTGGAGCTGGAGATAGTGGCGAGAGTTGGTGGAGGGAGGAGCACTCGATATGTTCTCAGATAGTCCGGATTATGTCCGGATTATGTCCGGATTATGTCCGGATTATCCATTTGTCGCTCAGTTTTCCTACTAGGGGATAGATAGCAAAAAAAAATTATTCGTTTTTTCAAAAAGATATAAATACTCAATCCGTGAGCTATAGTGGCAAGAAATTTGCTTGAAAAAAGATGGTGAGTAGGGTTGGTAAGGTTACCGCAATGATGAAAGCCCTGCCTTCTTGACTCATCAACTCTTTTTCTCCTTTCTCCGACCGTCTGGATGTGGCCCCATCCAGACGGTCTTTTTTTGGACTCGAGCATCCCATACCTTCATTAGACCAAAAGCACGGTTCCACCTTACTATATTTACCCGGATGCCACCTATTTGGATCTTGACAAAGGTTTTACCGATTGCTAATTTTTTAGCACTCTTAGGAAAGGAGTGCTAATACAAGAAGCCATGACACAGTTAGTACGGGGAGAAAGAGCTCGACGAGTACTTGAGGCGATTATTCTCGAGTACATAAGAGGCGGTGTGCCGGTGGGCTCTCGGGCTATAGCGAAACGCTATGGCCTGAATGTTAGTCCGGCAACAATCCGTAATGCCATGGCAGACCTTGAGGAACTCGGTCTTCTCTACCAACCCCATACTTCGGCTGGCAGGATTCCTACCGATCTTGGGCTTCGGGTCTATATTGATTCGATCCTAAAAATCAGACAGCTCAGCAGTGCTGACCGACAAAGGATCAGACGTTCCTTTAAGGGCGGAGTCGCTCAGGTTGAAGGGTTGCTGAAAGAAACCTCCAAAGTCCTTTCAGCCTTCTCCAATCAGGCAGGTGTAGTTCTGACACCGAGACTATCTCTGACGCTGTTCAAACGAATTGAGTTCGTGCGTCTAAGGGCAAAGATGGTTATGACCATTCTGGTTTCTCAAGCTGGGATTGTGCACAACACAATGTTCGAAATCGATAAGGATATTTCCCAGGAGGAGCTGGATAATTACAGTCGCTATCTCAACGATATGTTACAGGATCTTACTCTCCACCAAGTTAAGGCGCGGCTGCTGGATGAGATGAAAAAGGAGAAAGTTCTCTTTGACCGCTTACTGGCTAAGGCTCTGGAATTAAGTCAGAAAGCTCTACAGGAGAACATAGAAGATAGCGAAATATATATTGAAGGCAGAATAAATCTCCTGGATAACCCAGAATTTGCTGATGTTGCCCAGATGAGGCGCATTTTCAATGCTTTTGAGGAAAAGAGTAGGATAATAGATCTTTTAGATAAAAGTATGTCGGCTGGAGGAGTAAACATTTTTATTGGCTCTGAAAGTGAATTGCTGGACATGGAAAGGGTGAGCTTTATCACATCTCCCTATACGAGCGGCGATGAAATTCTGGGGACTCTCGGGGTTATTGGCCCGACGAGAATGGACTACTCTCGGATAATTCCACTGGTGGACTACACTGCCAAGCTCCTGAGCAAAATGTTGGAAGAAACCTTCTAATTTTGGTAGAAAAATCTATTTTTTTTGCCCCCGAATTTTGGCGAATTTTTGTTTTAAATAAGAGGGAAGGGGTCTTGACTGAGCGCTAATCGTTATTATTAGAACGAAGAGGAGGATTCAGGGTGGTTCTGAAAAAAGAGCGAACAGCAGAGACTCAAGAAAAAGGTAAGGAAAGGCAAGAGCAGCAGGAGGAGATCACCACTGAGAAGGATGAGACTGCCAATGCTGCCATGGCTGCTGAGGAGGTTTTTGACCACGAGAGTGCAAAGAGATCAGATCTTCTGGCCAAAATCAGAGAGTTGGAAGACAGATTAAAGGAAGCTGAGGAACGTGTACTTCGCACTGCTGCTGACGCAGAAAATTTCAAAAAAAGGCTGCAGCGAGAAAAAGAAGAACAAATTCGCTACGCCAACGAGACCCTTATGCGTGAGCTACTTCCCGTCATAGACAACCTAGAGCGGGCCCTCGAACATTCTCAGACCGCAGCTAATCAAGAGGGGTTGCATGAGGGACTGAACATGACCCTCAAAGTTTTTATGGACACTTTGTCTAAATTTGGCTGTACAGCGCTGGACACTATAGGAAAAACCTTTGACCCTAACTTTCATGAAGCTGTGTCCCAGGAGAAGAGTTCACAGGTAGAGCCCAGCACCGTGGTGAAGGAGCTTCAAAAAGGGTACATGCTCAAAGAGCGACTGTTGCGACCTGCAATGGTGATTGTCTCCATGCAAGCCCAAGAAGGGGAAGGGGGTAGAGGAGGGCAGGAAACAACTGAAACCGTGAATGCAAGAAATGGCGAGATAAGGATACCAGTAAGAAAGGCTTAGAAGAGCAGGGCATGTTCAAAGATTATATTTATCTAGAAAGGATTTGAAGGAGGAAACAATGGGAAAAATTATCGGCATTGATTTGGGGACCACAAACTCAGTCGTTGCGGTGATGGAAGGAAAAGAGGCCAAGGTCCTCACAAATGCCGAAGGAAG
>Ga0209536_100015119_pt1 | contig 11030 bp, 11 predicted proteins | sample DeeMarSeWOR28_12_FD_187461 | JGI IMG/M metagenome (GOLD analysis project Ga0209536, IMG submission 187461) | Marine sediment microbial communities from White Oak River estuary, North Carolina - WOR-2-8_12 (SPAdes) (version 2) | ecosystem: Environmental > Aquatic > Marine > Intertidal zone >... | reverse complement strand
ATCCCATCCGCGATTTCAAGTGCTACGCACTCCATTATTGGCAGTATTGCAGCCGGAATATGGCGAAATAGAAAATCAGTAGAAAGTAATTAGATTTTCTTATCTATTTAATATGATATAACACCAATTAAATTTTCAGAGCTAGAGTATTATTAAAATATTCCGGTAAAAAAATTGGTAACTAAAGCTATAAAGACAAGAATGATCCAGGCTATGTATTCACCTACAATAAATGTAAATACTCCACGAATTACTGAATAAATTCTATGTCTTAGCATCACCAAAGGAAGTAAATGATAATCCAGTTATTTATAAAAATAAATAATTTCGATCTTATACCAAAGTTCCATCCTTTATCCTAATGGGCGTGGGTTAGTATTAATTTGATTAATGAATAAACTATACGTTCTCATCCATCTCAAGAGAGAGTGCTCCAGATGGACATTTCTTCACCTGGTTGACGATATCCTGCTTCGGCGCCCCTTTAATGTTAATCCAGGGCCGTTTTCTTGGATCAAATACCATGGGTAATCCACGGAAACAAATGGTAGAGTGAATGCATTTATGGGGCTCCCATTTTACGGTAAGATCATCTATAGTATACGTTTTGGATATATTCTTCATGATTGTAAACATTGGTTATAATGAAAACTAATAAAGCACTTTATGGTTTTAATGCTTCAGAAATTTTCACGACATATTCATCAATAAATTCCTGTTTTCGCTTAAGACGGTATTGCATTACCCATCTTGGGTGTGGCAAAGGTTCAATTTTGTCGAACAACTGATATTTATAATTGAGATATTTGAGGTACTTAATATTCTGACCTTTGCCCATACTGAACGCTATTTTTTTTATACCTCCGATCTCAATCTGCTGACGCAAAGATTTTACCATATAAAGTTCAAGGAAATCGCGGACTTCCGGTATGTCATAATAATTAAGATTCACTCCATCTTTCACGAATCCCAATGGTGAAACACTGGTAAAGAATACATGGCTATAAAATGATTCCACTCCACCAAACGCTTCAATCATTTCATACACAAAAACAGAAGAAAGCTCCTGTCTTTTGGGAAGATGATTCGCTATTCCACATTTTTCTTCAAGCCGGATCGGATCTGTGAAGGGCACACCGGTTACCCCCGCTCCAAAACGGCCCGGATTGATGCCAATCAGGAACAACCTTGGATTGGAATCCGAATAATACTTAAGGTAGAATGACCTGGCCAGCTGATAGGTCTCTTTTACCCGAAAAGGATTAAGAATTTCAACTCCATGAGGTAATGTAGTGGGGAACTCCAGGTGATCAATGAAGTGGAAATACTTATGGCAAAAATCCATAGACTAATTTAACTGGCGTTTTTATTCCTCTTCAAGAAATATTTCACCAACATTAGTCACAACGCCCAATTCGACCTCAATATCAACTAAAGTTGAATCCTTAAAACCGGAAGCATCTCCAGGATCAACATACAGTGAATAAACTTCTGGCGTGAGTCCCTTAATCAAAAACATCCCGTTTTCGTTTGTAAATGTCCCTACACTATCCTCCCCAAGGATGGCAAATACTGCACTCTTTGTGTTACCTGGATTAACCATCCCTTTGATAGAACCTGTGGATTGTTCAACGACAGTTCTGATTACGGGTTTCAGATTATAATTGCCTGACTTTCCAGCTTTCACAACTGATGAGGCAGCATCAAAATCCAGTAAAACATCATAGGCCAAATCCGATTCAAAAGTTTCATTCACCTTCAGTTTTAATCCGGACTGCTGTGCACTTGGCGTTTTCATACCAGTGGAATCTTTGCCATCAATTACAGAGTTTCTTTCACCTAAAATCAAACGAATCTGGCTTATCTTTCCCGAGGGAACTTCGTTTTCTCCGAGAAGCGTATCCACACCATTCGTAAGTTTCATCAGATCGTAAACACCTGTATTTATATTATCCAGTGTAAGCCACCCTGATTCTTCTTCATCCGTAGCATTAATCCGTATCTCCCTTAAATCAATGTAAACAGCTTTGTAATCGCCAGGTGAATCCGTAAGATGAACTCTCAGGATACTTTTTCCTGATCCATTGTCACTTTCATCATTGCATGAAGAAAATGTTACAAGTGCAAAAAGCATCAAAAAGAGTGGGACCCTAATCATATACTTCATAAAAAAAACTAAATGTGATTGTGTAAAAATATAAATATTTACGGATAATATTAAATAATTTTAAGTTTTAGTTGGGCGTAATTTTTAATCCTTCAAACTATGAACCACTAAACCACTCCTAAGCTTCGGCTCAAACCACGTCGTTTTTGGCGGCATAATTTCACCACTATCGGCAATATCAATGAGTTGCTTCATGGATACGGGATATAACGCAAACGCCACTTTCATTTCGCCGTTATTCACTCTTTTTTCAAGTTCACCCAGCCCACGAATCCCACCCACAAAATCGATTCTCTTGTCCGTTCTGAGATTTACTATATTCAGTACAGGCTCAAGGATTTCCCTGGAAAGTATGGTAACATCAAGCACTCCTATTGGATCGTTGTCATTATATGTGCCTTCCCTGGCAGAAAGCCTGTACCATGTTCCATCCAGATACATCCCAAACTCATGGAGTTTTGCTGGTTTGAATTGCTTTTCCCCTATAAGTTCAGTATTAAAACTCTTATTTATTTTATTCAGAAATTCTTCCTTTGATAATCCATTAAGATCTTTTACCAGCCTGTTGTAGTCATAAATTGTGAGCTGATTATCTGGAAAGTGAACCGCAAGGAAATAATTAAAGGATTCGTCACCCGTGTAGTTTGGATGTTCATTCCTTAGGTCCTGACCAACCAAAGCAGCAGCAGCTGTTCGATGATGACCATCTGCCACATATGTCGTTGGTAATTTTTTAAATTCACTTATGATCTTTTCTACATTTTCATCATTTACCACCCATAGCTCATGACGTATTCCATCTTCTGCCAGAAAATCATACTCAGGTGGTGTGCTGGTAATCTGACTGATCCTTTTATCCATTGATTCCATGGCAGGATAAGCAAAAAAAACAGGTTCGGCATTCATTTCAGAAACCCGAACATGCCTTTTGCGGTCTTCCTCTTTATCTGGCCTGGTCAATTCATGCTTTTTGATCACCTCGTTAAAATAATCATCAATAGCGGCAGCCGCGACAATTCCGGTCTGGGATTTTCCATCCATGGTCAGCCGGTATATATAGAGACAATCTTTCTCATCCTGAAAAAAAACATGGTTCTCCAGGAAAAGATCAAAGTTTTCCTTTCCCTTTTTATAAATTTCCGGGGCATAGGGATCCTGATTCGCAGGAAAATCGATTTCCGGCTTAACGACATGTAAAAAGGAATATGGATTACCTTGAGCTTCCTTCCTCGCTTCTTCGGTATTTAATACATCATAAGGTCTGCTGGCGACTAGATGTACCTTATCCTTGCTGGGTCGCAATCCCCTGAATGCTCTGATTTTGGCCATGGATTTTGATTAAATTTTTATTATAAAATCGGTAGTAGAAGTCGCACCATGATAATCCCATCGATATCACGGATTTTCTGTACAATATCTTCCGATATTTCTCCATCGATATCAATGATGTTATAGGCAATATCTCCACGGTGCTTATTTAACATATCTGCTATATTTATATTTTCATCAGCCAAAACTGCCGTAATATTCCCGACCATTTTGGGTATATTTTTATTGGCAATTATCAGGCGGTACCCACCATTTCTTGACATGCTTGTATTTGGAAAATTAACTGAATTTTTAATGTTTCCATTTTCGAGAAAATCTTTCACCTGGTCTACCACCATCATGGCACAATTTGATTCGGATTCTGGTGTGGAAGCACCTAAATGCGGGATACCAATAACCTTGTCATGTTTTAATAATTCATCATCGGGAAAATCAGTCACTAAATGTGCAACTTTACCAGAATCAAGTGCTGAAAAAAGATCTGCTTTATTAATAAGACCACCACGCGCAAAATTCATGATTCTCACTCCCTTCTTCATGATATCAAATTTGGACTTATTGATGAATCCATTTGTCGAATCCATCAGCGGGATGTGAAGGCTTAAATAATCTGACTCACTCAACAAGTTATCAAGACTTATTGCCTTTTCTACATCTTTCGATAAAGCCCACGCCGAATCAATGGAAATATAAGGGTCAAAACCGATAACCCGCATTCCCAATGCCTGTGCTGCATTGGCCACAAGCATGCCTATTGCGCCAAGGCCGATCACACCAAGGGTTTTTCCGTATATTTCCGGGCCAATAAAATTTGATTTTCCCTGCTCAACAAGCTTGGGGACCTCATCCCCCTGTCCTACCAATGTTTTACCCCAGTTTACCCCCTGGATAAGATTTCTGCTTGATGCCAAAATACCGGCAATTACCAGCTCCTTAACCGCATTGGCATTTGCTCCTGGCGTATTGAAAACGACAATTCCCTTTTCAGTACACCGATCGATAGGAATGTTATTTACACCTGCCCCGGCCCGGCCAATAGCTTTCAACGACGATGGAAAATCCATGTCGAGCATTTTTGCACTGCGCACAAGAATAGCGTCGGGAGTTGAAAACTCGGAAGCTATTTCATATCGGTCCATCGGGAACCGTTGTAATCCTATCGTGTCTATTTTATTTAATGTCTGTACTTTATACATGATCGGGGAAGTCTAAAAAGTTATTTATTTTTCAATTCAAAATCTTTCATAAATTCGACAAGTGCTTTTACGCCCTCCGGTGGCATGGCATTATAGATGCTGGCACGCATCCCTCCCACTGATCGGTGTCCTTTTAACGTTTTCAATCCCTTGGCAGACGCCTCTTTTATAAATTTAGCATCCAACTCCTCGCTTGCCGTTACAAAAGGAACATTCATGGTTGACCTGGAATTTACCTCAACGGTACCCTTAAACATGTTGGAGTTATCAAGGAAATCATACAGCCAGCCAGCTTTTTCCTCATTGATCTTTTGCATTTCTGTAACGCCCCCTTTTTCAATCAACCATTCAAATACCAACCCGGCTATATACACCGCATACGTTGGTGGTGTATTGAACATGGATCCATTTTCTGCATGGATTTTATAATTAAACATGGTCGGCGTAATCTCCATTGCATGGCCAATAAGATCTTTTCTAACAATAACAATGGCAACTCCGGCAGGGCCAATATTTTTCTGAGCACCGGCATATATCACGCCGAACTTAGTCACATCATACACCTGCGCTAAAATGTTGGATGACATATCAGCAACCAAGGGCACATTACCCACCGGTGGCAGTTCTGGCCAGGTCGTTCCATAAATGGTATTATTTGATGTGATATGAACATAATCAGCTTCAGGATCAAACATATCGCCGGTCACTTTGGGAATATAACTGAATGTTTTGTCCTCGGAAGAGGCAACCACATTCACTGTACCATATCGCTTTGCCTCAGCAATGGCCTTCTTAGACCAGGCTCCCGTATTGATATAGTCAGCCTTTTTACTTTTTGAAAATAAATTTAGCGGGACCATGGCAAACTGACTTGAAGCTCCACCATGCATGAAAAGGACCTCATAATTATCCGGAATAGCCATTAGCTTACGCAATTTTTCCTTTGCTCCTTCAAATATTTCCATGTAATCTGATGACCGGTGGCTCATCTCCATCACGGACATCCCTGTCCCCTGATAATCCACCAAATCTTTTTGTGCCTTTTCGAGCACTTCTACCGGCAAAGTAGCCGGACCTGCAGAAAAATTATATACTCTTGACATTTGATTGAAATTTGAAATAGTTAACAAGAAAAGTTATCCGAATAAAATACAGTAGTTGTTGACGAATTGGCCAGCAATTTTTCTGTCGATCGGGAAGTCAAAAAATCAGTAAATTGCCCGGGTTCAGACACATGAAAATATGGGGAAAATATACATATTTTCGAGTTGATCGTTTGTGGCTGTGTTATCTTCATGACTTCCTTATTCAATCGCAAATTATACAACGAAGAACCGTACCTATTTGATGGTGCGAAGATGGCCGTTAATCTTGAAAGATTCAAGGATTAAACTATTTTAAAATGCGTTACACAATTTTTTTTTACCATAAAGTTGTACGACTTGTTATCCAGTAATAAAAAGTAGTAATTTCATTAATTAAAAAACTTTGGTGATCTAAAATTTGGCTCCAAATCATGTGGACCTGTCCGAAATGTAAAAGAAATTTCAAAACTAAAAACCAGTCACATTCTTGTGTGCAGACAAAGGTTGAAGACCTATTTCAAAATTTACCTCCCGTGATCAAGGCAATGTATGATGAGCTAGCTCGAAAGTGCTCGGAATTTTGTGAAATCAAAACCGACACCACAAAAAGCTGTATTTACTTCCTGGAGAATGAGTATCGATATTTAGCAATAAAACCTCGACCATCAGGCCTGATACTGGAATTTATATTAAATCGCAAAGAAGACATATTTCCGGTGATAAATACCTTCGAAATGAGCAAATATCAGGTCGTACACCGCATAAAACTGGATAGTGTTGAGGATATAAATGATCAGATTCTTGGTTGGATTCAGGAAGCCTGGGAGTTAAAAAAACCAAAATAAGGTTTAGAAAAGGTTTAACACACGTCTGATTCCTTTTGTATATATTTCATTTTTTATTGGCGGTTCGGCCAGGTATTTCTTTCGCACTTCATTTGTCAATGTAACAAGACTTTCTTTTGATAATTTATCCCCACAGAATATTTTTAAACATATGGCCGTTTTTAGTGCAATTGCCCCAACCCTGATTGTATTTTTTGAACCTCTGCAGGGATGAATATGTACATATCTCCCATGATCCCGGCCAATGAGCAATGTCCAGCTCGATCCATCACTGAGCTCAATTATTCTATATTTTTTACCGGCTTCATTCACAAAATCATGATAGCTATCTTCCTGAAAATGTCCCGTGGATTTCAACCAATTCTCTATTTCTGTAGTTATTTCCAGTGGGGACATTGTACCATAATACAGATCGATCATCAACCTTCCAACTTTGACCAAAAGATTATTGATTTGGTTTTGTGCTTGCTTGTTTTTTTTGATTTTCTGTATAAAATCCAGCTGATATCCATGATGATGCTTCAATGCATTGAATAAAAAGGGAGTGGGAAGATCAGTATTCAAAGCATTCATTTCATTCAATGAAAATGGATAAATGGGACATCGAAGTGATTGATCCGCTGTTTAAAATACTCAACTGTCTTTTCATTTTTAATGTAAGGCAATTTTCTGATCATAACACCTTTTATCCTCTGATGAAATTTGGTGACAATTTCATGGTAGATCTCCATATCCTTCTGCCCATTATCTCCGACAAGTATGAATTTCTTTTTTGGATAAAACCGCAATAAAAACTCAATGCTGTTAACTTTGTGGTTACTCCTCAGTTTACCAGTGCGGACAAGGTCCTTTACCCCTTTTTTCAAATTCTGTAAAAAGAAAACTCCTTTGGGCAGCTCGTTAATGTTGAAGAAATCAATTAAAAAATCGTATAAATTCCATTCGCTATTGGAGACATAAAAAAAATCCCTTGGATGTGCCGTATCATTTAAGTCCCTGATATACGCATGCCAGTTATGCAGGAAAGGTATTGTTTTTCGTGAATGGGCATTACGAAATAACACCAGGGCCATTTTCCGAATTAATCGTGTGCTGTGAGAAACAAGCAAGGTATCATCAATATCGGATATCACGCCTGTTTCATGATCATCAGAAAAATAATACTCGCTTGCAAATCTTTTGTCGTTTCTTTTCCAGTAAAGCTCGTAGGGATACCATCCCGGTTCCTTATGCGTATTCTTCACTTCACAGGTGAAATAGCCTCTCTTATCTGTTCTTACACGTTCAATAGTGTCATTTATACTGATATCTACCGCGGTCCACTTTAAGGGTCGAGCCCGGAAGCGTCTTATCGTTTGTTTTAAATTTCTTCTCCTGCCATGGTGAGGAAGTACTTCCCTTACCTTATGTTTTTCAAAAGCATGGCCAGAAATAATAATCCGGTCCCTATTGGCAATGCCCCGATATCCTATAATTTTTGACTCCACAGACTGAAATTATAAAATTGATCAGATATTGGGAAATATTTGGTTTTATATGATTTGAAGTTAATTCTTCAAGGATTATATCCCCTGGCCTTAATCGCGTATATGTCATCCAATTGAGAAGGTTCAAATCATCATTTCGCCACTCATAATTCATTACTTTGATCATGATCATCCTTTCTCTAATTTGAATATAAAACAACATTCAGGTAAATATCATGAAATACTCAATCGTAATACTTGCAGCCATAATTTGTATCGTCAATACACTATTTGCCCAGACGCCCGATGATTATTCATTCCGTCAAACATATAGAGTCTCCACTCCCGCTGAACTGGAAATTCAAACCAATGATGGATTCATCAAGGTTAATCCGCACAGCTCAAATGAGATTGAAGTTTTTTTTATTGTTCGGAAAAATAACAGGGTATTGGAGATGGACCTGGAAGAACTTGAAGACCATCTTGATGTTGACATAACCAGCAGCAGTGACCGGCTTGAAATCAAGATCAGACAAAAAGAATCAAACTGGATTGGAAACTGGAAAGACAGGTATTATGTTTCTTTGCAAATAAATGCGCCAGCCCGTACAGGCTGTAACCTGAAAACATCCGATGGTGATATAACATTAATGGGCTTTGAAGGCGAACAAACGTGTAAAACCAGTGACGGAGATATCACGGTTGATGATATACAGGGAAATTTATCTGCTCAAACATCTGACGGGGACATTGAAGTATCTGATATACAAGGTGAGGCAGAATTGATAACAAGTGATGGAGATATTCGTGTTGCGGATATTACCGGGACTGCCAGTTTAAGAACGAGCGACGGAAAAATTATCGCCAGCAACATTAATGGTGACACAAAAGCGCAAACCAGTGATGGAAATATATTGCTCGAAAACATCAGGGGAGAAAATGAAGCCAGAACCTCTGATGGAAATATCGAATTTGAAAATATGCGAGGTTCATTGACTGCTCATACATCGGATGGCGATATTCGTGGAGATCTGGACCAGCTCACAAATAAATTATACCTGAAAACCAGCGATGGAAATATCACCGTATCTGTTCCTGGTGGATTGGGTCTGGATGTCCGATTAAAAGGTGAAGATATCCATACTCAACTCGATGACTTTTCCGGTAATACCGGTGATCATTACATCGAAGGAACTATACGAGGTGGTGGAGTTGAAGTAGAATTGATCACATCAGATGGAGATATTAATTTGAATTACCAGTAGAATTACATTTCTCTTATAAAAAAGTAAATGAAGATTCAATATATTGGGCATTCAATTTCATTTACTTTAAAATATGCACATCATTGATCGAAGTTTAATCCTTATATGGATAGTCGGCTTTTTGCTGCCGATAGCAACATACGCACAAAATCTGACCAATCTGAAAAAAGATGGCCTTGAAGAAGTTGAACAATTATCAACTCAAATACATGAGCTCTGCCAGAAATTATGGGATTTTTCCGAAATAGCGCTGAAAGAAAATAATTCTGCAGAACTCCTGATCAACACACTAGAAAAGGAAGGATTTTCCATTGAAAAGGGGATAGCCGGAATGCCTACGGCGTTCATTGCAACCTATGGTGAAAGTGAGCCTGCGATTGGTATATTGGCCGAATATGATGCTCTTCCCGGTGTAGGCAATGAAAATGTCCCTTTCAGGAAGAAGAGGGAAGATGGCGTAACCGCTGGCCAGGGATGCGGCCATAATCTTTTTGGATCTGCATGTGTTAATGCTGCCATTGCGCTGAAAGCTTTAATTCAGGGAAACAAAATAAAAGGTACAATTAAACTATTTGGCACCCCGGCAGAGGAAACTGTTGTGGGCAAAGTCTATATGGCAAAAGCAGGAGTTTTTAGCGGTCTCGATGCAGTTTTGGAATGGCACCCCGGTGATGAAACATCAGCAGGCTATGGGAAATCACTGGCAATGAATAATTTCCAGGTCGAATTTTTCGGTCAGGCAGCGCATGGAGCTGCAGATCCCTGGAACGGGAGAAGTGCCCTCGATGCGGTTGAAATGATGAATTTTGGGGTGAATTTATTCCGAGAACATATTTACCCGACAACAAGGATACACTATGTAATCCCTAAGGGTGGTGAAGCCCCAAATGTAGTCCCGGAATATGCAAAAGTCTGGTATTATGTCCGGGATACAACCCGTGCTAATGTCGAAAAATTCTATGCCAGAATTATTAAAATTGCAGAAGGAGCAGCCATGGCAACAGATACCGAATATAAAATAACGCTGATCACGGCTGTTCACGAGTATAATTTAAATGAGCCATTGATCCTGGCCGTTGATGATAACTTAAAATTAGTGGGGCCTCCACTGTTTACAGAGGAAGAACAAAAATGGGCAATTGAGTTACAAAAAAATACACAAAAAGAAGAGAAAGGATTTTTAACTACCATAAAAGAAATCCCCAAAGACTGGAAAACAAGACTGCCGGAAGGAGGATCAACGGATGTTGCAGAAGTAAGTTTTATTGCACCAACTGTTGGATTCAGGGTTGCAACAGCACCCTTTGGAGTACCATGGCACAGCTGGGCCACATCGGCCAGTCATGGAACAGTTTCGGCATATAAAGGTGCTGAGGTAGCAACCAAAGTGCTAACTCTGACAGCCATAGATTTATATACGAATAGCGATTTACTACAAAAAGCAAAGGAATATTTCAGGGAGCAAACCGGCGGAAAGGTATACAGCTCACCAATACCACCTGAACAGCAAGTAATGCTGCCTGAATGAACCTTATATCCTAATTAAGCTGATTATTTATTATAGCTCTGAAGTACTTTTTTGAAATATTTCCCCTGTCTTGTTGGGGTGAAATTCCAATCTTCAAACATAGATGGCGCCCAGTTGGGATCAAATACCGATACCACATAGGATATATC
>Ga0209536_100015118_pt1 | contig 11030 bp, 9 predicted proteins | sample DeeMarSeWOR28_12_FD_187461 | JGI IMG/M metagenome (GOLD analysis project Ga0209536, IMG submission 187461) | Marine sediment microbial communities from White Oak River estuary, North Carolina - WOR-2-8_12 (SPAdes) (version 2) | ecosystem: Environmental > Aquatic > Marine > Intertidal zone >... | reverse complement strand
CAACCGCCTGTTCGCTCAGGTGATCGCGCGCGCGCCGGCGACCGAGTCCGCCGACGTGGCACGCTGGCAGATCGGCTGGGCGGCCTATCGCGACGGTCAGTACGCTCGCGCGATCGAGCACTTCGAGGCGCTGGCGGCGCGCGAGCCGGACCCGGTGGCGGCGCTGCGACCGCGCTACTGGGCACTGCGCACCCGCGAGCGGCGCGGCGACCCGGACATCGCGCGTGGCTATGCGGAGCTGGCGAACGAGTACCCGCTCACGTACTACGGCTGGCGCGCGCGCACGCGCTGTTCCCGGGTCGCGCAGCCGCCTCGCCAGCTCGAGGAGATCTCGCGAGGCACGCGTGGGCTGCGGTCCGAGGACCTGGAGCGCGCGCGCATCCTGATCGAGGCCGGGCTGGACGAGTTCGCGAAGGGAGAGCTGGAGCGGCTCGACGGGCGCGCGCGCGGCCTCGACGATCGGCTGGAGCTCGCGCAGCTGCACGCGGACGTGGGGTCCTACGATCGCGCCCAACGGCTCGCGCTCGATGCCTACGGAGAGCCACTGGCGCGCGGCCCCGTGCCCGATCAGATCGAGCTGTGGTGGCACGCCTGGCCGGCTCCGTTCGAAGCCGAGCTGGCCCAGGCGACCGCGAACGGGATGCGCATCGAGCCCGGACTGGTCTACGCGATCATGCGCGAGGAGAGCGGCTATCGGCCGGCCGTGGTGTCCGCTGCCGGTGCACGCGGCCTGTTGCAGCTGATGCCCGACACCGCGGAGCGGGTCGCCCGCGGCGTGCTGCCGGGTCCGTTCCGCAGCGAGGATCTGTTCCTGCCGAGCGTGAACATCCGGCTGGGATCCGCCTACCTCGAGGACCTGGTGAAGCGCTTCGAAGGACGCCACTCCGCCGCGATCGGCAGCTACAACGCCGGGCCGCACGTGGTCGCGCGCTGGGTCGCGGATGCCCCTGGCGAGGACGACGAGTTCGTCGAGGCGATGCCCTACAACGAGACGCGCAACTACGTGAAGCGCGTGATGCGCAGCCTGCACGCCTACCGCGTGCTGTACTGACCGCTCGCGTGGCCGAGGCGCCTCTGCTCGCCCCCGATCGGCGTGCCGGAGAGCTGGTCGGGATCGGCCAGATCTCCCTCGACCGCGTGCTGCGCGTCGACCAGCTGCCAGCGCCCGGCGAGAAGCGCCGGGTCTTGTCGGAGCGCGTGCTGCCCGGCGGACAGGTGGCGACCGCGCTGCTCGCCGCAGCCCGGCTCGGCGCCCGCTGCCGCTTCGCGGGCGCGATCGGGGCGGACGATGCGGGCGAGCGCGCGCGGGCCCCGCTGGCCGCTGCCGGCATCGACCTGACCCATCTGGCGGTTCTCGCGGGTGTGCCGAGCCGCACGGCCACCGTGCTGGTGGACGAGACGACGGGCGAGCGCTGCATCCTCGAGCGCCGGGCCCCGGCGCTGGTGCTGCCGGTGCCGCCGCTGCCGGAGGACGAGCTGACCCGGGCCGCGCTCGTGCTGCTCGACCTCGAGCACCTGGAGGCCGCCCGCTGGGTGCTCGAGGTCGCGGCGGCGGCCGCTGTGCCGGTGCTGATCGACGTAGATCGGGCTTCCGAGGGCGCACTCGGGTTGCTGCGCGAGGCTGCGCTGCCGGTCGTCTCCGAGTCCTTCGCGCGGGAGCTGGCTGCTGGATCCCCGCAGCAGACCCTGGCGGCGCTGCGCGGACCGCGCACGCGACTCGCCGTCCTCACCCGCGGGGAACGAGGTTCGCTGGCGATTTTCGGCGATCTTGTGATCGAAACACCTGCGCTGCCCGTGCGGGTGGTCGATACGACCGGGGCGGGTGACGTGTTCCGCGGCGCTCTGGCGTGGGCGTCGCTCGCCGGCCGCGGACCGCGGGCGGCGCTGGAGTTCGCCAACGCCGCGGCGGCGCTGAGCTGCCGGGCCCCGGGAGCGCAGGGAGCGCTGCCGACCCGCAGCGAGGTCGAAGCGCGACTCGACTGAGATCGCGCACAGGTCGTGGAGGTCGGACGATGGCGACGACAGTGCGCCGGCGCCGCAAGAAGCGCCGCAAGGGCCGAGGCAAGCTGATCTTCCTGCTGGTGGTGCTGATCGGACTCAGCGCCTGGAACTATCAGCGCAACAGCGCGCTCGAGCAGGCGAAGCCTCGCCCCTATGCGGCCTACTCGGACAGCGATCTCGCGCAGCTGCGCGACGCCTACGCCGCCCAGACGGGGGCATTGTCGACGCGCTACGACCAGGCTTCGGCCCGGCGCTCGGGCTCCGAGGACGTGCACGGGGTGCAGGAAGGCGTGGCGCAGTTCCAGCGGGTACAGCACGCCAGCCGTGCGGTGCGCGATCTCGGCTCGCAGCTCTCGCAGGAGCAGGCATCGCTGGAGGCGATCGAGGCCGAGCAGGCGTACCGGGCCCAGCTGGGTGGTCCGGTGATGCAGGTGCTGCGGCGGGCGTTCCTGTTCTGACGGGTCGACCGTCCCGGGAAGGCCCTCAGGTCTCGTCGTCCGCGTCGTCCTCCTCGTCGAGGAACTCGGGCTCGTCCACGACCCCGAGCGTCATGTCGAGATCGTCGTCGTCGTCGACGACCACCTCCTCCTCGTCCTCGTCCAGCATGCGTTTCGGCCGTCCGCGGGGCGACGCCTCGGGCTCGGGCTCGGGCTCGGGCGGCAGCGGGGCGCGCGTCTTCGGCGTCTGACGAGGCGCGTCGCGCTGATCGGCGCCGCACTTCGGGCACAACGGCTCCGGCTTGTTCAGATCGTAGAACTTCGCGCCGCAGCTGTAGCAGGCGTACTTGGTTCCGAGCCCCGGAGCGGTGGGCGCGAGGGGCGAGGGACGCAGGTCGTCGCTGAACTGGATCGGCTTGGCCGCCTTGCGCGAGCGCCTGCCGCTGCGCTTGGCCGGTGCCTTCTTCGCCGGCGCCTTCTTCGCCGGTGCCTGCTTCGCGGCGGACGGCTTCGCCGCGGCGGACTTTGCGGCGGAGGGCTTGGCCGGTGCCTTCTTCGCGGTCGCCTTCTTCGACTCCTTCGGACCGGCCTTGCCGGCGGCCTTCTTGGCGCGAACGGGGGCCTTGGCGGACTTCTTCGCCGGCCTGGCCTTCGGCTTCGCGCTCGCCTTGCGGCCGCTCTTCTTGACCGACGGCTTCTTGCGGCTCGGCTTCTTCTTCCGGGTGGGCTTCTTCTTCGCGGGACTCATGCCTCGTCTCCGGCGGCGATCTGGATCACGCCGCCCGCTTCTCGCACGCTGCGGATTCCGAGTGCGCGCACGTCCTCGGCCCCGTCGACTTGCGAGTGATCGATCTCGATGAACGCGTTGGCGGAGGGAGGCTCCACCCCGGCCTCTCGCAGCCAGCCGCGGTAGCACGCAGACAGGTCGCGCCGAGCGGTGGCGGGGGAGTCCTTGCCCTCGGCGTTCTTCACCGGCGAGTACTCGCTGTGGCGATCCGCCTCGACCACCGTCACGCGTTCGCTGGCGCCGAGCGCATCGAAGACGAAGCGCTCGAGCTTGTGGCCGTTCGGCGCGTCCGGCCGACGCACGTGACCGGCGTCGTCGACGATGGGAATCTGCTTTGCCGACGCGTGGAAGGGCAGCAGAGAGGCCGCGTCCGCCGCCACCCGCCGTACGAATCGGGTATCGAACACGTGGATCGCCGTGTTGCCGGCGGCGTACACCAGCTCGCCGCTCGCGTCGCGCAGGTTGCGGGCTTCGTCGTCGATCTCGGTGTACTCGACCACACCCGCGCGACCGTCGACCACGGCGACGACGCCCACCTTCTCGGCCGGGTCCTGCTTGCGGATCACCTTGCAGGAGACCTCGGCCTCGCGCAGCAGGTGGAAGCCCAGGAACGCCGGATCCGCCATGCGCACCAGCGGGTTGTCGACCTGGTAGTAGAAGAGCGTGTCGATCCCGCGCGCGGCCATGTCGTCGAGCGCACCGGAACGCTCGAGCGCCGTCAGCGAGCCGCCGTGTCCATCCGGATTCTCGAAGATGTGATCGCGGCGGTCGAGCATCAGCTTCCCGTCGAAGTCGAAGCTCGGAACCATCGCCTGGCGGAAGAAGAAGAGGTCTTCGTCGGGCAGATCGAACTCGCCGTTGATCTGGAAGAACGAGCGGGTAGCCGTGTCGGTGGCCGGGCTGGTCATCACGTACCACGGGATCGCACGGCCATAGCGACTGCGCAGACGCCGGATCTTCTGGGCCTGGAGCCCGAACAGCGACCGCTCGCTCACCGGGCCGATCGGGTAGGCACCCTTCGGGCCCGAGAAGCCCAGTCGACTGGCCTGGCCCCCCGCGACCACCATCACCCCCACCCGACCCTCTGCGAGCGCCGCCTCGCCCCGGGCCGTCGCCTCCTTGCGGGCCTGGGCGTCGCCGCCCGACTCGGGCAGGGCCACCATCTCCACGGGCGCGAGTGTCGGCCGCGGGGCGTCCGCGCGCGCCAGACAGGCCTTCAGACCGGCGATCGATCCCTCGAGGTCGATCCCCGCGGCCTGGGTCTGGAGCCGATCGCGCTCGCTCGCATCCAGCTGGGGCCAGAAGCGAAACACATGGGCCTGCCCATAGACCTCGAAGCGCGCTTGGAGATCCGCAAAGTCGCAGCTTTCGGGGCGGTTCGACGCCACCTCGCCCCCCTCGAACAGGCTGGTCGGTCCCTTTAGCAAAAGCATCACGCTTTCGCGAGGATCCAGCCTGCTTCTGCGGTATCCGCTGCGCCTCGCCCCGCGGGAAACCAGCGGCCGGGCAGGGCGCCGGGGCGGCCCGGCTCAGTCCCGGCTCGGGGCGAACGGCAGCGCACCGTCGCGGCCCAGCGAACGCAGCACCGCCAGGCCGTCGGCCAGCGCCCGCACATCGTGGGTCCGCAGATAGTCGGCGCCCTGGACGGCGGCGTACAGCTCGGCGGCCAGGGTCGCGGGGCCGACGTCGGCGACGCCGCGGTCGCACAGCGCGCGCAGGAAGGACTTGCGCGACACGGAGACGAGCAGCGGGAGCCCGAAGCGCGCGCGCAGCGAGGGCAGGGCGCGCAGCACGCGCAGCGAGCTCTGCGGATCCGGGCCCAGGAAGAATCCCATGCCCGGGTCGAGCACGAGGCGTGACTCGGCCACGCCCGCGGCCACGAGCCGGGCCAGGCGGCCCGCGAAGAAGCGCTCGACCGCCTCGACCACCCGCTCGGGCGCGAGCCCCGCCGTGCGCGACGCCCGCTCGCCGCCGAGCACCGAGTGGACGACGACCAGCGTGCAGTCGGCGTCGGCCAGTGCCGGGTACAGCGTCCGATCCGGGAAGCCGCGCACGTCGTTCAGCATCGCGACCCCGGCCGTCAGGCCGAAGCGCAGCACCGTGGGATGCGTCGCGTCGATCGACACCGGCACCCGGTCGGCGCGCAGTGCCGCCAGCACCGGCTCGAGCCGCCGGACCTGCTCCTCGGCGGGCACCGCGCGCGCATCGGGGTGACTCGAGGCCGGCCCCAGCTCGACCAGCCGGGCGCCGTTGCGCGCCAGCTCGCGGGCGTGGGCCACGGCGGACTCCGGGGCGAGGAAGCGGCCGCCGTCCGAGAACGAGTCCTCGGTGAGGTTCACGATCCCGACGAGCTCCGGCGTCATGGGATCAGCGACGGTAGTCGAGCGGGGGATCGCGGTCTCCGAGCAGCGGCCGGTAGTGGAAGTCCGGTCCGCGCCGGCGCTCGAACTCGGCGCGGGCTTCGGCCAGCGCGGCCGGATCCTGGAAGAGGGCGGCCGCGGTGAGCGCCAGCGCACGGGCCGCGACCAGCATGCCGGCCTCGCCGACCGGCGAGCCGCTGGCGGCAGCGGCCTGCCAGCTGTGCGCGGCGGTTCCGGGCACCCAGGTCGCGACCTTGAGTCCGACGGTCGGGGCCACCCAGCTGACGTCGCCCACATCGGTCGAGGCCTTCCACAGCCGCGGCGCGAAGGGCTCGAGCCCGAAGGCGGCCGTCAGCGGTGGAGAGTCCGGGGGCAGGCTCTCGCGCAGGCGCTCGGCGAACTCGCGCGCCTCGTCGTCCCACACCGGTCCGCCGACCCGGTGCAGGCTCTCGTCCATCACGCGCGCCAGCGTGTCGTTGGGCAGCAGGCTGTGGTTGCCGTGGATCACCTCGTGGTCGACGCGCGTACCGGTACCGAGCGCGGCCCCCTCGGCCGCCGCCTCGACCCGCTGCCAGATCTGCTCCAGCACGGCCGGCTCCGGATGGCGCACGTAGTAGAAGACCTCGGCCTCGGCGGGCACCACGTTCGGGGCCTCGCCGCCGCGGGTGATCACGTAGTGGATGCGAGTCGCTTCGGGCACGTGCTCGCGCAGCAGGTTGACCATGTGGTCCATCGCCTCGACGCCGTCCAGCGCCGAGCGGCCGCGCTCCGGCGCGACGGCGGCATGGGAGGCCACACCATGGAAGCGGAACTTCGCCGACTTGTTCGCGAGGTTCGAGACCGGACTGGCGTCGTTGCGATCGCTCGGGTGCCAGTGCAGCACCGCATCCACATCGTCGAAGCGACCCGCCCGGGCCAGGTAGACCTTGCCCGAGCCGCCTTCCTCCGCGGGCGTACCGTACAGGCGCAGCGTGCCCGGGGCGCCGCTGGCGGCCAGCCAGCGCGCAGCGGCGATCGCGGCCACGGTCGAGCCGGCCCCGAACAGGTTGTGGCCGCAGGCATGGGCGGCGTCGACGTCCGCGCGGGGGCTGCGCACCGGCAGCGCAGCCTGGGAGAGACCGGGCAGCGCATCGAACTCCGCCAGCAGTGCGATCACGGGCCTGCCGCGGCCCACGCTGGCCACGAAGGCCGTGGGAAGCCCGGCCACGCCGGTCTCGAGCGCGAAGCCCGCGGCGGCCAGCTCGTCGCGCAGCAGTGCGGCGCTGCGCCGCTCGCGGTAGCCGAGCTCGGAGTAGTCGAACAGCGCCCGCGAGAGCCGCAGTGCGCGCTCGTGCTGGGCGTCGACCTCGGCGACCGGATCCGGCGCCCCGGGGCCCGCTCCCAGCAGCCCGGGGCCCAGCGCAAGCAGCAGGATCCAACGCTTCACGGCGGGGGAGTATCGCAGCTCCGCGCCGGAGCGTCCGAGGCCTGTCCGGGCCAGACCTCGTACTTTACATAATCCTTCTTATCGGACGTAAGATCGGTCGGGTCGGGCTTCGCCGGAGACCCCGGGGGCTGGGTCGCAGCGCAGGCTCGGTGCGCCTAGGGGGTTGCCGCGGCTTCGAGCTCGCGCTTCTGGGCGCGCAGATGGTCCGGCAGCCGCAGCTCCGGAGCCTCGCTGTCGAGGCGCTGGTAGAGGCTGCGTGCAGCGTCCGGGTCGCCCGCGGCCGCCAGGCAGCGGGCCGCATCCGCCAGCGCCCAGTGCCGCAGCGGGTACGCCTCGATCGCCGCCGCCTGCTCGTGGCGATCGGCGGCCTCGCGCCAGCGGTCGACCTGCTCGAGGGCCTGGGCTGCACTCTGGAGCACGAGCCCGCGCAGCGCCTGGCTGGGGGGATCGTCCGCGAGGATCTGCTCGAAGATCGCCAGCGCCCGCTCGGTCTCGCCCGCCTCGCTGGCCAGCTGCGCGACCTCCATGCGGGCCAGCGCGCCGGACACGGTCCCGGGATGCGCGTCGGCCACCTGCGTGAAGCGTTGCTCGAAGTCGGCCCGGATCTCCCGGGCCGCCTGCTCGTTGGCGAGCTTCGGCACCTCGAGCGCGCCGGGTCCGGCGCCCATCGCGCTCAGGTACGCATTGCGGGTCTCCGCCAGCGCGATCGACGCCGCCCGCTCGCTGCGCGAGCGCGCATTGGCCAGGTACGAGACCGCCCCCGCCACCACCAGCACCGCGACCACCCCGGCGACCACCCAGCGCAGATTCTGCTGCACCCAGGTTCCGAGCCGATCCGCCGCCGACTGGATCTCGTCCAGTGTCTCGATCGCCGTCGGCTGATGCTTGCGGGCCATGGCGGCTGCTCACCCTCCCAGCGCGCGGGGCTCGCCCGGCGCGGCGGCGGAGTGTATCGGACCGGGGCGCGGCCGGGAGTCTCGCGTGCGCTCAGGCACCGCGACCCGCACCGCGCCGTCCCGCCGAGCGGGTTCGCAGCCGCAGCCGTACCGGCGTGCCGCTGAGATCGAAGCGCTCGCGCAGCTGGTTCTCGAGGAAGCGACGATACGAGGCCTGCACGGCCTGCGGCTCGGTGCAGAAGAGCACGAAGGTGGGCGGACGCGTGGCGGTCTGGGTCGCGTAGAAGAACTTGAGCGGACGCCGACGCGCACCGCGCTGCGCCATCGCGGGCTCGTGGCGGGCCGTCGCGTCCGACAGCCAGCGATTGAGCTCGGCGGTGGGAATGCGACGGGCGGAGGCCTGGTACAGCTGCTCCACCAGCGCGAACAGCCGCCCCACACCGGCTCCGGTCTTCGCGGAGACCGTCACGACCGGCGCGTCGGACATGAAGCGCAGCCCGTGGGCGATCGCGCGACGGACCTCCTCGCCGCGGCGGGCGTCACCGCCGCGGGTCACCAGATCCCACTTGTTGGCCAGCACCGCCACCGCACAGCCGCGCTCGCGCGCCAGGCTCGCCACCTTCGCGTCCTGGTCGGTGAAGCCCTCCGATGCGTCCACCACCACCAGCGCCACCTCGGCGCGCTCCAGCGAGCGGACCGTCATCAGCGCGCTGCCGCGCTCGACGGTCCGGGTGCGTCGGCCCGGGCGCCGCAGCCCCGCCGTGTCGACCAGCGTCAGCGCGAGGCCATCGCGCTCGATCAGGATGTCGACGGCATCGCGGGTCGTGCCCGGAACGTCCGACACCACCACCCGATCCGCGCCGGCGATGCGGTTCACCAGCGAGCTCTTGCCGACGTTCGGACGCCCCACGACGGCGACCCGGATGCCCTGCCCCAGCGGAGGCGCCGGCGCCGCCCGCGCCGGGATCTCCGCGACCAGCTCCTCGAGCGCGTCCCAGGCGCCGGTGCCGTGCTCGGCGGAGACGCCCCGGGTGCGCGCGAAGCCCAGTCCGTGGAACTCGACGATCCGACCGGCGTGTTGCGGGTGGTCGATCTTGTTCACGACCAGGCTCACCGGCTTGGCGGTCCGGCGCAGCGTGCGCGCCAGCTCCTGGTCGTCGGGCAGCAGCCCGCTCTGACCGTCTGCGACGAACAGGATCGCGTCGGCCTCCTCCACCGCCGACCAGGCCTGGTGCTGGGCGGCGGCGACCAGACCGGCCTCGGCCTCCGTGTCGAGTCCCGCCGTGTCGACCACCAGCACGCGCCGGCCGCCGACCTCGATCTCCTCGGCGATGCGATCGCGGGTGACCCCGGGCTGGTCCTCGACCAGCGCCCGGCGATGGCCGGCAAAGCGGTTGAAGAGCGTCGACTTGCCCACGTTGGGGCGGCCGACGATCGCGACCAGCGGGAGCGTATCGGGGGCGGACATGGCGGGGGCTCGACGCCGCGCAGGGTAGCGCGCCGGGACCGGCGACGAGCGGCGAACATCAGTGGAACACCCCGGAATTCCTTGACAATGACGAGATCCGCCCCGTAGGCTGCGCGGCGGTCGCGCACGTCGATCGCGCGTCGCCGCAGGAGGAACCCCGATGAAGCGTGCCGCTCGCGTGTCCCGACGGCCCCGCGCCGGCTGCCTGCTGGTGCTGGTGGCGGCGCTGCTCGCGGCCAGCCCCGCCGCGGCGACCTACGAGACGCTGAAGCGCTCGCTCGGCAACATCGTGTTCGCGCCCTTCGACATGGCGCTCTCGCCCGTCGTGGCCACGAACACGATCTACAACAACCTGCGCGACGTCGACGACTCGCTGGGCGTACGCCTGGCCTACGTGCCGGTGGGCGTGTGCTGGAACACCGGTGTGCAGGCCATGTCGGCGGTCGTGCGCGAGATCAGCGGATTGCTCGAGTTCGTGCCCGGATTGATCGTGCTGCCGCTCGAGGCCGACGTGGATCCGATCTATGCACCGGTCGAGCGCGGTGACGCGTTGCTCAACGTCGACACCACCCCGCTGCGCGTGAAGATGGGCGTCGACTACACGACGGTCCCGTACTAGCCGACCCGGCCGGCTCGTGGCCGGCGCATCCACGCCCGGCTAGCGGTCGCCGCCGAGGGCGGTCTCCAGGAAGTCGGCCACGCGCTTCGCCAGATCGGCCGGATCGCGCGGATCGACCCAGCAGACGCCGGGTACGGCGCGCAGCCAGGTGCGCTGGCGGCGGGCGAAGCGGCGCGTGTCGCTGCACATCGACGCCAGCGCCACCTCCAGCGTCTGGGCGCCGCGAGCCACCGGCAGCAGGTGGCGGTAGCCGATCGCCTGCATCGGCCGCAGCTCGGGCCCGTAGCCCCGATCGAGCAGAGCGCGCACCTCCTGCAGCAGCCCGCCCTCCAGCATCGCGCGGCCGCGCGCATCGATGCGCTCGCCGAGGATCTCGCGCTCCAGATCGAGGGCCAGATGCAGGACCCGGAAGGGGCGATCCGCGAAGCCGTGGTCGGCGCGCACGCGCGTGGCCGCGGCGCCGGTCGTGTGCGCGATCTCGAGTGCGCGGGTGACCCGCCGCACGTCGTTCGGATGGATGCGCGCGGCGGCCTCGGGGTCGGCCGCGGCCAGACGCCGATGCAGCCGCTGCGGATCGCCTTCGGCCAACGCCTGCTCGTGCTCGCGCTCGAGCTCTGCCCGCAGCGCCAGGTCGGCTGCCCCGGTCGGGATCAGCCCTTCGAGAAATGCTCGAATGTAGAGCCCTGTACCCCCCACCAGAAAAGGGATCTTGCCGCGCGCGTGGATGTCGCGGGCGGCCGTCCGGGCCGCCTCTGCGTAGAGTCCGGCGCTGTAGCGCGCATCCGGGGTGACGACGTCGAGCAGGTGATGAGGAACGCGCAGGCGTTGCTCGAGGCTCGGCTTCGCGGTGCCCACGTCCATGAAGCGATAGACCTGCATCGAGTCGGCGTTGATGATCTCGCCGTCGAAGTGCAGCGCCAGCTCGATCGCGAGGGGCGTCTTGCCGGTGGCGGTGGGTCCGGTGAGGACCACCACCGGCGGACGCGCAGCGGGGACGTCGGACGGCATGCCGACGAGGCTAGCTGGCGCCGACGCC
>Ga0209536_100015117_pt1 | contig 11030 bp, 9 predicted proteins | sample DeeMarSeWOR28_12_FD_187461 | JGI IMG/M metagenome (GOLD analysis project Ga0209536, IMG submission 187461) | Marine sediment microbial communities from White Oak River estuary, North Carolina - WOR-2-8_12 (SPAdes) (version 2) | ecosystem: Environmental > Aquatic > Marine > Intertidal zone >... | reverse complement strand
TTAAAACATTAAGCATTACTGTATATAGATAAACCTTATTTCTAAGCTGGTGTTATTTTTGGAGGATAACTATCATGTCAGATGCATGCAAAACCTGTCCGAGCAAGGCCGGGGACCAGAAGGGAACCTGTGGCACCGTAAATACTGCCAAAGCGGTACAGGACATTGCCATAACTTCGGCATTAACAAAAATTAAGCATAAAATCCTTGTCATGAGCGGCAAGGGAGGGGTCGGCAAGAGCACCGTGGCCACTAACCTGGCCCTGGGTCTGGCCACCAGGGACCTGCAAGTCGGCTTGATGGATGTTGACCTGCACGGTCCTGATATCTGCCGCATGCTTAACCTTACTGAAAGACTGCACAGGACAAAAGAGGAAAAAACCTCCCTGGTGCCGCCGATGCGTTATAATGACAAGCTGAAAATAATGTCGCTGGAATACATGATGGAGAACCGTGATGAGGCCATAATCTGGCGGGGTCCTCTCAAGATCCAGGCAATCAGGCAGTTTATTGCTGAAATTGACTGGGGACAGCTGGACTACCTGGTTATTGACGCTCCACCCGGCACAGGGGACGAACCCCTTTCCGTAGCCCAGACCATTAAGGATGTCCATGCCCTGGTTGTTACTACACCCCAGGAGGTTGCTCTGGCTGATGTCCGCAAGTCCATAAATTTCTGCCGGCATGTAAATATCAAAATACTCGGGATCGTAGAAAACATGAGCGGTTTTATCTGTCCCCACTGTGACAAGCCGGTGGATATCTTTGGTACCGGCGGCGGCAAGAAGACAGCCCTTGAGTTTAATCTGCCATTTCTGGGAGCTGTACCCATGGATCCAAAGGTGGTTGCAGGAGGAGATGCCGGCCGCCCCTATCTTTCCTCAAAGGCTGGTTCTGCAGCGACCAAAGCCTTTGACCTGGTCATAGATAACATCATTAAGAAACTCCCGATTAATAAGGGGGCTTAAGATAATAATTTTTTCGTGAATATCACTCTTTAACCGGTGACAGCGATACTATAATGAGAGGAATCGGAATGCGTATTAATCAGTTGACGGTCGGCATGATGGGGGTCTGCTGTTATATAGTGGCCTGTGATGATACAAAAGAAGCAGTGATCATTGATCCTGGTGGCGGTGAGGAGGATATCCTCTCCGCCTGCCGGAAGGATCAGCTTACTATAAAATATATCATCAACACCCATGGTCATCCCGATCATGTCTGCGGCAACAAACGTCTTAAAGATAATACCGGCGCAGATATTGTCATGCATACTGCTGATGCCGATTTCTTCTCACAGGACCGGGTTGAGCAGTTTTTCGCCCAGCTTGGTCTGCCCGCATCTCCTCCTGCCGACAAATGTGTGGTTGATGGCGACACCCTCACCTTTGGCAAAGAAACACTCACCGTTATCCATACACCTGGCCATACGCCAGGCGGCATCTGCCTCTATTCCAAACCCAACCTGTTCAGCGGTGACACTCTTTTTGCGGGAGGTGTCGGCCGCACGGATTTTCCCGGGGGCTCAACACAGGAACTGCTGCACTCCATAAAAACCCGCCTCCTGGTCCTGCCGCCGGATACCATTGTCTGGCCTGGACATGGATACGGCGGCGAGCATTCCACTATTGCCCAGGAAAAATCGTCAAATCCCTTTCTGCACGGAGGCTGGTAAGCAGTGCGTGAGGTCATCCTCGGTACAGCCGGGCATGTTGATCATGGCAAGACCAGTCTTATCCGGGCCTTGACCGGGATCGATACAGACCGTCTCAAGGAGGAAAAGGAGCGTGGCATAACAATTGAACTGGGTTTTGCCTACCTTGATCTACCCTGCGGTCACCGCTTGGGCATAGTAGATGTTCCCGGACATGAAAAATTTGTCAAGAACATGGTTGCTGGCGCTGCCGGCATGGATCTGGTCGCCTTCATCGTTGCTGCTGATGAGGGTATCATGCCCCAGACCAGGGAGCATTTCGAGATCTGCCGCCTGCTCAATATCCAGCGCGGTCTTATTGTCATCACCAAGAAAGACATGGTTGAACCGGACTGGCTTGAGCTGGTGACCGATGATGTCAGGAGTTTTTTTGCCGGTTCATTTCTGGAACAGGCACCCCTGCTCACGGTATCCTCAACCACTGGCGAAGGTATCGAAGAGGTCAGGAACGCCCTTGATACCCTCGTAGCTGAATCAGATTTCTCTGAAGCTCATGGCCCCTTCCGCATGCCGGTTGACAGGGTTTTTTCGATGAAGGGTTTTGGTACGGTCATAACCGGCACTGCCATATCGGGTCGGATAAAGACCGGTGACGAACTCATGTTTTATCCCGGCCGCAAATCAGGTAAAATCAGGGGGATACAGCTACACGGCCAAGATACGCTCGAGGCTGAGGCAGGCCACCGGACAGCTATTAATCTCCAGGGCCTTGAAAAAGAGGCCATCAACCGTGGCGAAACAGCTGCCTCTGTCGATTGCCTGCAGCCCTCCTACCTGCTTGACGCGAACTTTTTCTACCTGAAATCAGCAAAAAAAGCCTATAAAAACCGAACCAGGGTAAGAATTCATCACGGCACGGCGGAAATAATGGGACGTATTGTCCTGCTAGATAATGAAGAACTGGAGCCCGGAGCTGAGGCCAATGTCCAGGTTCTGCTGGAAGAACAGGTCGGCAGCTGGCCCGGTGACAAATACGTGGTCCGCAGCTATTCGCCTATTCATACCATCGGCGGTGGCACGATTTTTAACGGTTCGCCCAGAAAAAGAAAACGGTTCCGGCGGGAAAACAAGGAAATTTTTGCAACCTACAGGAAAAAAATCCCGCAAGATCTTGCCCTGCTCCATATCAATGAAAGCGGCTACAACGGCCTCACCCTTGACAGGCTGGCTGTCAAGATGGGTGTTTTCGGCAACCGCCTCAAAAAGATTGTGCAGCAACCACTTTCTTCCAGGAAGATCTTACTCATCGAGCAGGATAAGCAACGTATGGTTTCCTCATTGGTGTATGCAAAACTGACTGAAAAACTCCTTACGGTTCTTGCAACCTATCACCGGAAAAATCCCCTGAAAACAGGGCTTCCCAAGGAAGAACTCCGCTCCCTGCTGTATAGAAGACTTGACCAGCGACTTTTTCAATTCCTGTTAAACGACCTGCAGAAAAAAGGGGAAATTGCCCAGGACCAGGCACTGATCCGCCTGTCTGATCACAAGGTGTCCCTGAAGGAGGATGAAAAAACCCTGCGCCGAGAACTTGAAGTCTTCTACAGGCAGGCAGACCTTGCGCCGCCAACCCTCAAGGAAGTCATGGCAAAATTCAATGCGTACCCCGATGATCTTGTAATGGAGGTTCTGGCAATAATGGTCCGGAATGATGTTTTGGCTAAAGCCACTGAGGACCTTTATTTCTATAAATCCGCCATGGAAAGCCTTAAAGAAAAGCTGATTGCCCACCTGCTTCGTGAGAAAGAAATTGATACTCCTGCATTCAAGGAGATGACAGGTCTTTCAAGAAAGTTCAGCATCCCGCTTTTAGAATACTTCGACAAAACAAAAATAACCATCCGCGTAGGCGATAAGCGCATTCTCAGGGAGAAACAAAATCCGTAAGCTTGTTGGCAATACCAGTGGCCTTAAAACAGCCCAGCTCAAACATCTTGAGCGTTTAGGCAAAAAACGCATACCGCCAAACCTTATTATCAGTCATGAAGTAGCGCGGTCTATGACTGAAATTTCACACAACATAGGCCGGCAGGTTGGGGTCCTCATTGACCGTTCAGGCCAAATCGACATGGTCATTGTCGGTGATGCCAGGCAGATTGTCATCCCCGCTCTCTCGGGCATCAGGTCTTCAGGCGGACGCCTTAAGGGTTTACGTTGTATCCACACCCATTTAACCGGTGAAAATCTGACCGATGACGACCTGGTCGACCTTTTATTTCTGCGTCTTGACCTGATGGGAATTATCAAGATCCGTCCGGACGGCCAGCCTGAAAAATTATACTCTGCCCATTTAGTTCCGTCCCCCCGTGAAGGAAAAAACTGGTCTTTTCTTGAACCTATTACCGCCGGACAGCAAACTTTCGGCTTTGGTGAACTCATAACAGCCCTGGAGGAGGAATTTGCCAGGCTGCAGCCGCTTCGGGAGGTTGACAAGGGAAAAGACCGGGCCATACTGATAAGCGTTATTACCCCGTCGCGCTTTCAAAACCGCGATTCTGCCAAAGAATCCATGGATGAACTTATTGAATTGGCCCGGTCTGACGATGTTATGGTTCTCGACCGGGTTATCCAGCGGCGTTCAAAAATTAATCCCAAATTCATCCTCGGTAAAGGCAAGTTGGCGGAGATCATGCTCTCAGCACTGCGCCTGAATGCCAATCTGCTTATCTTCAACCAGGAACTCAACCCATCCCAGATCCGTTCTATTACAGATCATACTGAGCTGCGGATCATTGACCGCACCCAGTTGATCCTGGATATTTTTGCCCGAAGGGCACTGAGCCGGGAGGGCAGGCTGCAGATCGAAATGGCCCAGCTCAAATATATGCTGCCGCGCCTGACAAAAAGAGACGACGCCCTGTCCCGATTGACCGGTGGCATAGGCGGCCGCGGTCCGGGCGAAACCAGGCTGGAGATAGACCGCAGGCGCATCAATGACCGGATTGCCCAGCTGGCAGAAAAACTGAAAAAAGTCAGCCGGGAACGCTATCAGAGAAGATCACGCCGCCGAAAAAAGGGCATACCGGTCATATCGCTTGTCGGCTATACCAATGCCGGCAAATCCACCCTTTTAAATACTCTTACCGAAAGTAAAATAACTGCTGAGAATAAACTCTTTGCCACATTGGACCCGACCAGCCGACGTCTTCGTTTCCCAAAGGACCTGGAGGTAATAGTCACCGACACAGTGGGCTTTATCCGTGACCTGCCCGATGAATTGCTGCAGGCCTTCAAGGCTACCCTGGAGGAACTATATGAAGCAGACATGCTGGTGCATGTAATTGATATCAGCAACCCCCGATTTGCCGACCAGGTCTCTGTTGTGGAAAGACAGCTGCGGGAACTGGAACTGGATAAGATCCCCTGCCTCAGGGTATTGAATAAGACCGATCTGGTTTCCCTTGAATTTATTGAAAAACAGTGCAGGGAATACCAGGCTGTGGCTCTAAGCGCTCTTGACGCAACAACTTTTGGCCCCTTTTTTAATGCGGCCCGGAAAATTATCACCAGTCTTGAAAAACTGGAGGATCTTGCAAATCACCTTTCAGTCCATTAAGCCCCGTCTTTTAATCCTGGTACTGCAGGTTCATGTCTGTCAATCATCATCTTTTTTTCAAAATCACAATCGACAATTGTTTTGTTTATCGATAACCATGTCAAGGCTGCCTGTGATGATAAAAAATCATACTATGGCTCTCGATTTTCAGGAACATTTGCCATGTGACGAAAATTGTCATTCTGCATACTTCATTTACATATTGGATGCGCTGTCAACTCCTCAGGGAATGTTTTTATCAAAAAAACTGAAACTCTTTCAACACTAATTTATCAGCCCCTTTCAACGTCTCCTTGGTTTTTCAGGAACAGCATTTGCTTCTGGTATGTATTTTGCTTGTATAGGTATCGGTTACTGTCACAATTTGTGCTGCTGATTATGATAATTGGAGGAGCCTGAAGATGAATACAGCAAATAGAGAAAAAAAATTCTCATATCTCTCTTTTTATAAACTTGCGGCAATTAGCCTGGTGCTTCTTTTTAGTTTAGCATTGCTTACAGCCTGCGGTGGTGGCGGTGGTGGCGACGGTGACGGTGAAGGTTCATCGGTAAATACCGGAAAATTCATTGACGCTCCGACCCAGGGGCTGACTTATGAGACTGATACCCAGGAGGGCACAACTGACAGCCAAGGGAGTTTCAGATACGAAACAGGCGAAGAAATTACCTTTTCGATTGGAGATGTTGTCTTAGGGACAACTTTTGCCCAAAGCATCATTACCCCTGAGGACCTGGTACAGTATCCTCAGGAAGAAACCGACCCGACTATCACAAATATCCTGCGCCTGCTGCAGTCCCTGGATGAAGACGGTGAGCCTGATAACGGCATAGTTATCACTCCGGCGATTGCTGCGGAGGTGGACGGGCGTCCCATTAATTTCTCCGTCAGTGTTGAATCTTTTGATAATGAAGAAATAGCCGATCTCTTTGCTGCACTCAATGCCCAGGGTGCTTTTTCAGCAAACACTCCCAGGACATTGCGATCAGCCGAAGAAGCCTGGGAGCACTTCAGTCAGACAGTGGATGACCCTTCTGATCCTACAGAAATGGCAGCACTGTTCAGCACTACTCTAGAACCTGTAATCGTTATGGAACCGGTCACTTTTGATGCCACCGCATCAACTGGGTCCATCACTGAATATCATTGGGATTTTGGCGATGGTGCAACCGGTTCCGGAATGGAGATCAGCCATACTTATTCTGCAATAGCCAGTTACCTTGTCACCCTGACAATCAATGATGGTGGCGGCAAAGAAGCCAGTTCGACCCGGGAAGTTGTTGTCATTGCCCCCCCAAATGAACTGCCAATTGCCCAGTTTACCCCGAAACCCACAACAGGCCAGGCACCCATAGTCATCTCTTTCGTTCCTACAGGCTCATCTGACCCTGATGGAGAAATTGTCCGATACGCCTGGGATTTCGGCGACGGCAAAACAGTCATTGGCAGGGTTGCGAATCATACTTATGCCGAGCCTGGCAACTATGTTACCAAACTCACTGTCACTGATAATGATGGCGCCACAGATGAGGCAACATTTGAAGTCATTATCACTGGTCCGGCCTCAAACCAGGCCCCATACGCTTCATTTACAGTCAGCCCTGCAACCGGGCAAGCTCCGCTGCAGGTGACTTTCAACGGTTCCGCTTCATCCGACCCCGATGGCTCCATAGCATCCTACAGCTGGAATTTCGGCGACGGACAGTCTGGCTCAGGCTCAATCAGAAATCATACTTATTCTGAGCCCGGGACCTACGAGGCCCGCCTTACCGTCACAGATGATAAAGAGGCCACGACTTCGACTGCAAAGCAAGTCGTTGTAATCGAAACCGTCGTCGCCCCTGACTGCAGCACCAATCCGTGCGATGACCACGCTACATGCGACGCCAGCGGCGAAGAAATTACCTGCACCTGTAACAACGGCTGGACAGGAAACGGCTATACCTGTACTGAGATAGTAGAAGCGTGCGAAAACAACGACACCCTTCCCAATGGCGGCACGGTCTGCGGACTGAACGATCGCGGCGAATTTGGCCAAAGATGTGTGGAAGGTGCCTGGCAGGATAATATGGACGTTTGCAACGACCCCGATGTCTGCACCGATGGCAGCATTATAGAAGCCAGCGGCGCCTGCGGCTTAAATAATAACGGAACCTTGATACAAGAAGTTTGTGTTGCAGGACAATGGATTGATTCAAATGATTGCGATGATCCGGATGTGTGTACCAACAACGACACCCTTCCTAATGGCGGCGCAGCCTGCGGCTTGAATAATCGCGGCCAATTTGGCCAAAGATGTGTGGAAGGTGCCTGGCAGGATAATCCGGACGTTTGCAGCGACCCCGATATCTGCACCGATGGCAGCGTTGCCGAGGGCAGCAGCGCCTGTGGCTTAAATAGTAATGGAACCTTGCTGCAGGTATGTGAAGTGGGGCAATGGACCGATTCAGATGATTGCGATGATCCGGACGTTTGTGTTAACAACACCACCCGAGTAGGGTCAACCCCTTGCAGCGGCGGCTATTACATGCAGCTTTGTGAAAATGGTCAGTGGAGCGACACAACAGATTGCGCCTTAGATGGCGAGGATGCAGACGGTGATCTCGTAGATGCCGGTGATGATCCCAATGACGCTGACAATACCGTCTGCGGTGACAGTGACAGCGACGGTTGCGACGATTGCTCTGTTTCCGGCGTTTTTGACCCCGGCAATGACGGCTGGGATGAAAACGGCGATGGCAACTGTGAACTGCCCCTTGATTATGATTGCATGAACGGCGCCAATGCGGCCACCGATCCCTACCGCTTAGAGTCATGTATCCTGTTCACATACGTAAATCAGGATAGAGAACTATTTGCAGCCGAATCAGATAATGCTGCTCCCCTCAAGTGGAATGAATATATCTGGGAAGTTGCCATCGCCCACACAATAGACATGTGCGAGAACGTATTTTTCAGCCACTTCAATCTTTCCGGCCAGAGCCCGAGTGATAGGGCCGCAGCTGCCGGGCTCTCCTATGGGTTAGCCGAAAATATCGCCATTAACCATGATCCGGGTGCAGCGCAATACGCGTTCATGGAAGAACCTACCTGCGTAGGACATCGCGCCAACGTCTTGGAGCCTCGGGCCATTCAAGTGGGCATCGGCTATTACCTTTGCGACAACCGGGACAACGTTCAATGGTATGGTGCTAAATTTGTGACTCAAAATTTCAGATGGAATTTCAGCATCGGCGCAAGTGCATACTGTCAAAACAGCTCCAACGTCTGCCAGATCCCTCCAAATCCGCCCACCACGGCCACCTGCCCTGACTTTCTCTTCGGCGAGGTTTTCTGTCCGGCACCATCGGAAGACACCCTCCAGGGATGGTGTCCATAGCTTTCAATGAAAAAACAAACTTAATTATATTCTAAAAATATTTTGCAGGCAGGATCAGAAATGATCCTGCCTTTTTTATTTTAATTAAATATTTTTGCAATGAACCTGGATCCGCAAATGCTTCTTTTAGTGTCGAGATGGCCACCGGAAATCTCAACCGTGCACATTTCATACTGAATGCTATTCAGGGATGATCCGTATGTGGGGTGTTGGGTGGGATTTTTATTCCTCAAGAAGCACCATCGTATAAAATCACCCAAAGTTGACACAAATACTATCTGAATAATTCCAAGAATTTGAGTAAAATTAACGGTAGTGAAACTCGACGGTTTTCAGTCAATTCAGGATTACCAGGAGCCAGACTGCCCCGGCATTCACCAGAGACAGCAAGACCGCTGCAGACCCCATGTCTTTAGCGCGCCCGGACAGTTCATGGTCCTCTTTGCCTACCCTGTCAACCGTTGCCTCAACCGCACTGTTTAACAACTCGACAATAAGCACGAGGACAAGGCTACCCAGCAGCAGGGCTTTTTCAACGCCCGTCTTACCGAAATAAAAGGCCAGCGGCGCTAAAATGATACACAGCAGAAGTTCCTGGCGGAAGGCGGCTTCGTGGACAAATGTTGCTTTAAGGCCTGACATTGAACAGAAAAATGCCCGGTACAGACGCCCTAACCCTTTGCCGCCTCTTTTTGTCATGATCCTATTCGTGAGCTAAAGCTTGTGGTTTTAAAAAATATCGCAGCAAACCTGGGATTTATTGCCGCTCATTCTTCACTCCAGGCAATGCAGTCCTCAGGGCAGAACATTATTGCATCATCTACATCTTTTTCAGGGTATTCAGGAAGCTCAACTATTTCAATATAGCCGGCATCATTGTAGCGGAAGACCTCCGGGCAAAACTCAACACAGCCCATGCAGAGGGTGCATGCCCCTATATCAATATCAGGTTTTTTCATTTTTTATTATTACTCAGCATTAATCATAAATTATGCAGGTGTATCCCTCGAGGATTTCTTCCATTTCAGGCTCAAGCTGATCAGCTATCTCATGGACCTGATACTCTAGTCCGCACTCTTTGCACTGCAGACGAATTTTTCTGCACTGCCTTAGAACTTCGAGCTTTCCTCTGCAATTCTTGCATTTCATGCAGGTTGCCTTTTCTAAAAACTGGCGAATAATGCTGCAGCCTATGGCGCCAGCAGTTCTGCCCTGGTAAATACCGAAAAAAGCTTGTAGCCTTTTGCAGCCAGGGCTTCAACACCCCCTTCCTGGCGGTCAACAACAGTGGCGACCAGGCCAACTTCAAATCCCTGGGATTTCACCCGTTCAATTACCTGCAGAAGAGTGCCGCCCGTTGTAACCACATCCTCCAGCAATGCCACCCGCGCCCCCTGTCCAAGGTTATCCTTACCCTCTATATAGTTTTCCGTGCCATGGGATTTGGGCTCTTTTCTTACTATAAAGGCCGGCAGTGGGGCACCCTTAAGGTAGCTGACAATTGAAACTGCTGTTACCAGCGGATCCGCCCCCAGTGTCATGCCGCCCACACCATCAATTTTCTCATCATGTGAATTTATCAATTCATAAAGAAGAGAGCCGCAAAGATATGCGCCTTCGGCATCGAGAGTTGTCTGTTTTCCATCTATGTAAAAATCCGACTCCTTGCCTGAGGTAAGTTTTATCCTGCCCTGGCGGTATGATTTTTTCAGCAGCAGCTCCTTGAGCTGCTGCCGCATCTGCTTCAGGTCTTTGGTCATAATGATTTCCCCTGGTTTTTTTAACCTGCCCGGCTTTTTTTTCTGCATAAAATGGTAAATAATTACAACCTTTTTGGCAGGGAGAAAAGAAAAAACTCGTATTAGAGTTATTTGTCCTGTAAATTTGTATAAAAATTTTATACAGTTAAGCCTTGAAATAATTATCTGGGCCTGCGATAGATACAAGTGCAGACCAACACCTTAACAAACAATAACGGATTATATGTTCAACAGGGTCAACAATGAAAACTTAGTATCGCATTGATTTACTGTGAATTTCACAAAAAGCCTTAAGGCAATACTAATCATCTGTAACTGGTGAAAATATGTGCGGCATAGTTGGTTATATCGGCAGCAGGAAAGTTGTCCCCATAATTCTCGAAGGACTGAAACGCTTGGAATACAGGGGATACGACTCAGCAGGCCTGGTTTATTTCCAGGACGGCAAGTTGATAAAGCACCGGGCCCAGGGAAAACTCAGCAACCTGGGAAAAATAGTTGAAGGCATTCTGGGGGTTGAAAGCCATGTTGGATTGGGGCATACGCGCTGGGCTACCCATGGGGCCCCTACTACAGAAAATGCCCACCCGCATGGTGACTGCAAAGATGACCTGGTGGTAGTA
>Ga0209536_100015116_pt1 | contig 11031 bp, 10 predicted proteins | sample DeeMarSeWOR28_12_FD_187461 | JGI IMG/M metagenome (GOLD analysis project Ga0209536, IMG submission 187461) | Marine sediment microbial communities from White Oak River estuary, North Carolina - WOR-2-8_12 (SPAdes) (version 2) | ecosystem: Environmental > Aquatic > Marine > Intertidal zone >... | reverse complement strand
GAAATACTCATTACGTACCTCCTGAAAAAGATTCATCAGCTTTGATAAGAAACTGACACCAAAGTATATATTACGGAGTGTGTTATACGCAACTTACCTGCCGCGTAATTATCTAACGTATCTGGAATTACGCTTCATTGCTCACAATGAGTAATACTATTTACAGGTCATTTTTGACAGATAGCCTGATGCAGCTGCTTCGTTAACGATAGTCTTCGCGAGGAACCAATTTAATGCTTCTACCAATTGGAAGAGGATAGGCCTCTCCTTACGATAGTACGATTACTAATGGGTGATTGACGAAGTAGTAGACCCGCCTTAGACTATATTCGATTAGTATTGGAAGGAACTGCATATGCCTGTAAAAATGAAAAGTCGGATCTGTTATAGGCCCGCTGAGGTTTACCGGACAGTTGGTATAAGCAACAGCACTTTATCGCACGGAATCAGGCAACTGCAAGAATATAGATTTTAGAATGAAGACAATTGAGGAGATAAAATAACATGAAGAGAGTTAGCTTTTTTTTAATTATTGTAGCATTCATTGCCGTGATGGTGGGATGTGAGCAGTCTACTCCTCCTTCTCATACTCTAATCATCACGAGTGCACCTGGGGGAATGGTGACCACACCTGGACAGGGGAATTTTACATATCCTGTAGGGTCAGTGGTCGATCTGATTGCTATTCCCAATCCTAGCTATCAATTCAACAACTGGACCGGTGACATAGGAGCGATTGAAAATGTGGGTGCAGCCACAACCAGGATCACTATGTACAATGACTACTCTATAATAGCGAACTTCGAGGCACAGTATGAAATTGCTGCAGGCGATAGACACACAGTGGGACTTGTGACCGATGGCACCGCGGTCGCTGTGGGATGGAGTGGCTTCGGCCAATGCAATGTCGGTGGTTGGACAGACATCCTCCAGATCGCTGCTGGTGCCTGGCACACTGTAGGAGTCAAAGCTGACGGCACCATGGTCGCTGTGGGATGGAACATATCCGGGCAGTGTGGCGTAAGCAGCTGGGAGGACATTATCGAGGTGGCGGCAGGCGATGAGCACACTGTGGGACTTAAGGTAAACGGCACAACAGTAGCCGCGGGAAATGGCACGCACGGAGAGTGTGATGTCAGCGGATGGACGAACATGATCCAGATCGCCGCGGGGGGGTTGCATACGGTGGGGCTAAAGTCCAATGGCACCGTGGTTGCCGTGGGAGCCAATGAATTCGGGCAGTGTAATGTTGGGAACTGGACCGACATCATACAGGTTGCAGCAGGCAGCCAACATACGGTGGGTGTTAAAGCCGACGGCACGGTCGTTGCTGTGGGTATTAACGATTGTGGGCAGTGTGATGTAGATGACTGGGGGAATATCGTTCAGGTCGCTGCAGGCGGCTATCACACTGTGGCGCTCAAAGTCGACGGCACCGTGGGCGCCGTGGGAGCTGATGACTATTCACAGTGTGATGTGGGAAGCTGGACGGATATCGTCCAGGTTGCAGCAGGCAAGCTACACACCGCCGGTATTAAATCCGACGGTACAGTAGATGCTGTAGGATGGAACTCCTACTGGCAATGCAATGTTGGCGGTTGGGATTTAGATTGAACTCTTTCCGTATCTTAACTAATAGGAGCCGGGCACATTTATATAATTAACCAGAGATATATGGAAATTAAGAATGTATAACTGGAGAGGTGAATTATGAAAATAATTGGTTGGAGCAGACATCGTTACATGGCCAAAATAAACATTTTTCTGATTACATTAGCCTTAATGGTTGGATTATTAGGTTGTACTGGTAGCGTTACTGAGTACGACCTCTCGATCGACAACAACACCGGAGGGTCAGTGGTCACACCAGGAGTGGGGACTTTTGCATATCCTAGGGAAACAATAGTCGACCTGCTGGCTAAACCGAATTCAGGTTACCATTTTGTCGAATGGACTGGCGATGTAAGCACCATTGCTGATGTCGATGATGCCACAACCACTATTACGATGGAAAACCCCTGCGCCATTACAGCTGTCTTTGCGTTCGGCCCTCAATATATGCCCATGGTTGAAGCAGGTGGTTATCATACGGTCGGGCTCAAGGTCGACGGAAATTTGGTCGCCGCGGGATACAACTCAGCCGGACAGTGCAATGTGGGTGGCTGGACAAATATCATCAAAGTTGTCACGGGCGATGGGCATACTGTAGGACTTCAATTCGATGGTACTGTAGTTGCTGTGGGAGCCAATACCTCTCAGCAGTGTGATGTCGGCAACTGGGTGAATATCATCGAGGTCGCTGCAGGCGACTTGTATACGGTAGGACTTCAGTTTGACAATACGGTAATAACTGTGGGAGACAACACCTATGGGCAACGCAATGTCAGCAACTGGACAGACATCATCCAGGTAGCAGCAGGTTACCGGCACACGGTGGGGCTTAGGGCTAATGGCACCGTAGTTGCTGTAGGGGATAACCCCCACGGGCAATGCAATGTTAGCGACTGGACGAATATCGTCCAGATTGTAGCGGGGGGCTATCACACAGTGGGTCTTAAATCCGACGGCACAGTGGTCGCCATTGGCGCCAATGACTACGAGCAGTGCGATATTAGTACTTGGACGGATATGTTGCAGGTCGCTGCCGGATATGGGCATACTATAGGACTAAAGTCCGATGGCACGGTGGTCGCTGTGGGACGTAACATCTACGGGCAATGTGATGTCGACACCTGGACGGATATCATCCAGATCGCCGCGGGCTACGGACACACTGTGGGGCTTAAGTCCGACGGAACCGTAGTCGCCGAGGGCCATAATACCTACGAACAGTGCGATTTAGATGAATGGGATCTGAACTGAAATTTAGCTGCACCTCTGTTTGTAATAGCAGGGGTACAGTTATGTTACTGTTCCGGGTCACTCGTGCGTTACCAATATTACTCACCTTGCTACGCTCCTGACAATAATAAGTATGGTGTATCATCGTGAGCCGGGTGTGGTAGATATAATCTATCCCGTAAAATTGCCTCCTTGCCCTTCTATGGGGAATTCTTTTCACACAGATTGAGGGGGAAAACTAGCTTTGGCCTAAAAACGGTCACAATAGAATTATTGAACTCGGTTTCAGTAATAGAGATTCCGAGAGTAATTATACATCATATGTACGATTCGGCGAGCTGGAAATATCTCCGGGCAGCAGTTAAAACTAGAGCCTTTTCTTCCTTGGGAATATAGGGGTCATCAATCTTAAAGCTCTCTACCTTGCCCCTGACGTAAGCCCGGTAACACTTGTAGAAATTGAGTAATTTTAGAAGCTCTTGGTCGTCGCTCAACTTTATATAAGTATTTACCAGGTGGTGGGAAAGTTCGGACTCGTGATACCGGTCCAAGTCCATAGCCAGAAAAGCGATCTCTGAAGCCACATCGGAATACCGGAATCTGTCGTTAAATTCGATGCAGTCATAAATACAGATATCGTCGGTGAAGCAGACATGGGCAGCATGCAGATCGCCGTGACAATCTCTGATTCTTTCTTCTCTTACTCGCTTATCAAACAAGCCTGAGTTACTGTTAATAAAGTTATTGGTATATTTTTTGATATGCTGATATTGCGCAGTAGTGATTGAGGTTCCTATATATTTCTCGGTTTGATAGAAGTTTTCATCGGTATTTTGGCGTATAACATCCAATCTGCCAAAGGCCGTAATTTTCTGGTTTGTTTCAGCTTCGCGATGAAAACCCGCCAGCCTTTCGGCTACCCTGTTCACCATCTCTGTGGTTACCGGACCTTGGCGTAAAAGGACATCCATCATACGATCACGAGGCAACTGCTTCATTTTGACGGCGTACTCTATAGGTTTTCCCCGCCCTTCGATGTGAAGCTGATTCTTTTCCTCGACAATTGGTACCACTGCTAAATAGGCACTCGGGCAAAGGCGTCTATTTAACTCCAGTTCTTGACGGCAGAAGTAATGTCGTTTCTCCAGGGTAGTGTAGTCTAGATAACCCAGATTGACCGGCTTTTTAATTTTATATACATACTCCCCGGTAAGGAAAATAAACGACATCTGAGTTTGAACCAGTTCTACCTTTTTGGGTTTATGTGGATAGGCCTGGGGCTCAAGCAGGGCTCTCATTACGGGTAGCAATGTTGACATAAAACTTCTTGTGAAGTTTCAAGGTCTTTCCCACACGGCTGCCATTCCCTGCCCGCCACCGATACACATGGTTTCCAAACCATGATGCAAGTTCCTATGAACCATATCATAGATCATAGTCACTGCTATTCTCGCTCCGGTGCAGCCGATAGGATGACCCATAGATATTCCGCTTCCATGAGGGTTAATATGGTCGAAATCCCATTCAAGTTCTTTCATGCAACCTAGTGTTTGAGAAGCGAAGGCTTCATTTAGCTCGATAACATCAAAATCTTTATTACCAAGCCCTGTCTTTTTTAGTACCTTTCTTACAGCCGGTATAGGGCCTAATCCCATGTATTTAGGGTCTATCCCTCCTGAAGCCCAGGCTCTCAGCGTTGCCATTGGTTTAAGACCGAGTTCTTCAGCCTTATCTCGGGACATTAGTACTACGGCAGCTGCCGCATCATTAATCCCCGAAGAGTTCCCGGCAGTGACTGTTCCGTCTTTTCGAAATGCAGGAGGCAGCTTGGCCATTTTCTCCATAGAAGTATCCATGGGCCGCTCGTCAGTATCAAAAATAATGGGTTCCTTTTTCTTTTGTGGGATAGTAATCGGAACTATTTCATCCTTAAATAAACCCTCCGTTATGGCTTTACGAGCACGTACATGGCTGAGATAGCCTATCTCATCCTGCTGTTGTCGAGTAAAGCTATATCTATTAGCGATTTCTTCCGCAGTATTTCCCATATGAGAACCGTAGAATATTTCCCATAATCCATCATAGACCATGAGGTCTATAAGTTCCCCCCTGGCGCCAACATCCATGCGATAGCCCCAGCGCGCCTTGGGGAGAACATAGGGGGCCTGGCTCATGCATTCCATGCCTCCAGCAACTACGACGTCGGCGTCGCCCAGTACTATGGCTTCTGCTCCCAAAGTGATAGCTTTTAAACCTGAGGCACACACCTTATTCACAGTAAAGGCAGGCGTTTCTTTGGGAATACCAGCATTGATACAGGCCTGGCGAGCTGTGTTTTGCCCTTGCCCTCCTTGAAGGACATTACCCATAACTACTTCGTCAACTTGAACGGGACGCAAAGAAGAATCGTAATCATAGTGTTTTTTCTCCAATTCTATTATTCCATCAGGCTTGAGGGCGTCAGGTCCGTAACTGAGTAATTCTTCACCAGACTTAGGCCTTAGTCCTGCTCGCCTAAGCGCTTCTTTAATTACAGTGGCACCTAACTGAACAGCAGGTATATCTTTTAAAGAACCACCAAAAGCGCCAATTGCGGTTCTGGTACCACTAACGACAACTACTTCTTTTTGCATGCTTCGATCTCCTTCTATTAGAATTTTCCATTAGGCAGTATAGCCCAGATATTTTAACAGACCCAAATCGCGGTCTCATACTGTAACACAGGATTACAAAGGTCTGAATGCTAAAAATGTTGTGGGGTTTCTTCCTTCACCTCTATGCAGGAACTCCACCTTTAGAGGAGTGCCAATCTTTATAGTTTCGGGCTTGTTCCCATCCACTCCTTCAATGCGCGCAACTACTTTAATCCCTTCCTCTAGCTCAACAACTCCGGACACGTAAGGATGTTTCCTGTCATACCCTTCCTTTGCCATAAATGGGGGACCTATAGCTATGCAAGTATAGGCGGCGAGCTTGCCTTTTCCCCTCATCTCAACCCAATCCATTTCAGAGCTGTAGCACTCAATACAAATAGCGCGGGGAGGTAAGAAAAGGGTGCCACAGTCCCGACACCTCGACCCCATTAGTTTTTCCTCGCTGAGAAATCGCTCATAGGAAATGTCATTAAAGGGCGTTACTTCCATTTGTTTTGTTTACCTCTTATCTTCTTTCAAGAATAGTAAGTGTGCAGGTACCTCCTGTTCCCCCCAGGCTCTGGGTTGCCCCGATTCGTAAATCCTTAATGGGAACCTGCCTTTCTCCGGCTTCTCCCCTCAACTGTTTCCAGATTTCAACCATTTGCCCAGTACCGGTAGCCCCCACGGGATGCCCTTTGCATTTGAGGCCCCCCGAAGTATTGATTGGTTTTGGGCCATCCAATCTTGTTAAGCCTTCCTCTACCGCTTTGTATCCTTCACCGGGCTTGAAAAATCCCAGGTCCTCGAGGTGAACAATTTCAGCTATAGAGAAACAATCATGTACCTCCGCGATTTGAACATCTTCGGGTTTAAGTCCCGATAGCTCATAAGCTTCTTCTGCTGCATGTCTCGTGGCTTCGAAATAGGTAAGGTCTTCTTTAGCATGTAGGCCTTTACCGCTCCCCTGCCCTATGCCAACAAGGTATAGTGGGATATCGGTAAAATCTCTAGCCATTTCCTCTGCTACTAACAGAACACAACTTGCACCGTCGCTTATGGGACAGCAATCATAGAGATGCATGGGCCAGGCGACTATGGGATTAGCCCCCGGATCACGGAGGAATTCCTTTTCGTTTCTCCAGGTCGGCAAAGGGTTTCCCTTAACCTTCGCCTTTTCAATCTTTTGATTCATAATATCGCGGATGGATACGTTATACTGTGCCTTGGGATTGAGGCGGGCATTATTATGGCTTTTTATGGTGACATTCATCAGGTGCTTTCGCGTAGCGCCATACCTGGCAAAATAAGCAGTGGCCATAGCACCAAAAACACCGGGGAATGTAAATCCCGCTTTCACTTCATAAGGGCTAGCTGCCATAGCCAAGCCCTGTGTGACTTCCTCTGTGTTACGTTTCGACATCTCCTCGACTCCGCCAACGAGGGCCACATCATAAAATCCCGAGGCTATGGCAAAGACCCCTTCTCTGAATGCAAGCGCACTTGAAGCACAGGCGCCCTCTGTCCGAGTTGCCGGCTTCGGTGTAAGACCGAGCAAATCTGAAATTATGGGCCCCCAGTGCCCCTGGTGCACAAAAAAGTCATTTGTGAAATTCCCTAAATAAAGGGCATCGATATCTTTGGGGTCTACTCCTTTGTCCACCGTGGACAGCATTTCCTTGAAGGCTTCAGCGAATAAGTATTTTGAATCTTTATCGCGAAACATGCCGAATTTGGACATCCCCGCGCCCACCACCGCCACCCCTCTTCCTAATTTTCTACGCCCTCGCATTTAGCCTCCTGGTAGTAAATTATGTACAATTTACCTACTATATCAGATTCCCGCATTGTATTAAATAATTATCTTGGGCCGGCACTTATTGCAAAAATATGTCTCCTTTAGGTCAGTATCTGCAAGACTGTTGGAAAAGTGCATAACACATTTATTATTGGGGCAATGCCCCAGGCCGAAGGTATGTCCCAGTTCATGGACTACCTCCTTGGCAACTCTTTCCAGAAATAGATTTTCGTCTGGAGTCAGGCCATAATATTCCTGCCGTAATCGGCAAAGGGATATGATTGCTGTTCCGGAAACCATATCAGCTTCACCAAAAACAAATTTGAGGCTGGGAGCAAAAAGGTCAACGTCAGTTATGCCGACGACTCTTTCATCTTGGTCCGTTTTTTTCAGAGAGGCAAGTAATCTTGAGGAAAGGTATTGTTTCCTCTCCGAATTGTAGGCCTGGGACAAATCGATAACATCTGCTTCCATTTCTACTGGACAATGGAAGACACCTCCGATCCTGTCCTTAAGCTCATCCATTATTTCGTGAGCTATATTGCCCAACGGTTTAAGCGTGATCTTCATTCAATTCTCTGTTTCTACTAGTCTCTCGGATAATATTCGAAAATTCTATCATAGACTGCGCAAGATATGACGAGTAAGTAGTATAATTGCTGGATATTGAGGGCATGAATTGAATTACGACCAGGCAGAAGATTACCTTAACACCTTCACTAATTACGAGCAGATTCCGGGCATAACCTATGCTACGGCTGATTATACTTTAAGGCATGTAGAGGAGCTACTGGCTCGTATGGGCAATCCTCAGTCGGCAGCCACGACGATTCAGATCGCGGGCACTAAGGGAAAAGGGAGTGTGGCGGCTATGATTGCCCAGGTATTGAGCGGTTCAGGTTATAAAACGGGGTTGTATACCTCCCCCCACCTTCATACTTTAAGGGAGCGTATTAGCGTGAACGGCAATTTGATTTCTGAAGCTGAGTTTGCTGTTGCCATGGCTGAAATCAAGCCCTTTATTGAATCTATGAAGCAAGACACCGCCTTCAGGCAACTAACCTATTTTGAGGCTTTGACCGCTCTGGCATTTGCCTACTTCAAGCAAAAGCAGGTGGACGTTCAAGTGCTGGAAGTCGGTTTGGGTGGCAGGCTCGATGCCACGAACGTAAACAAGCCTATGGTGTGTATTATTACCCCTATCAGCATGGATCATACGCAGATTCTGGGCAATAGCCTGGCGGAAATAGCCCGGGAAAAAGCTGGCATTATAAAGCCTGGCTGCTGGGTGGTGCTTTCACCCCAACCGGCAGAGGCGGCTTCGGTAATAAACAATATATGTCGTGACAAGAAAGCAAGGGTAGTGCGGGCAGGCAACGATGTCACCTGGTACAAGACGAATGGTGACCTTCATCATCAATCATTGGTAATAGAAGGTAGAACAAATAAATACCAGGTTAATATTCCTCTCTTAGGTGATTTCCAGCTTGAGAATGCCGCCGCTGCTGTAGCTGCTTTAGAGATATTGGCCGCTGAGGGCTTTGACATCTCGCCTACCGATATTACTCAAGGACTTGCCCGAGTGAAATGGCCGGGGCGATTCCATATTATGCAGGAGAACCCTATAGTATTGGTTGATGGTGCTCATAACGTAGCGTCAATGAGAGGCCTGGTGAGCAACATCGAAAAGTACTTCAATCATAAACGTGTATTTCTAGTTTTTGGGACATCCTGTGATAAAGACATATCGGGAATAATAAATGAATTAATTACCCTCTCTCCACAAGTTATAGTTACACAGGCAAGACATTCCCGTGCTGCCCCACTTTCAACGCTGGCTGACGAGTTCAGTAAGCGAGGCATTAAGCCCGAAATTAGGGAAACCATAGGCGAAGCTATATCTCGAGCTTTGTCCCTTGCCGACCGGACAGATATTATCTGCGTTACTGGCTCTCTGTTTGTTGTAGCGGAAGCGCTGGATTATTTCTCGAGGGGATGATTGTCAATGGGAGAATCAAGAGCTTCTTTGGGTAGCATATCGGTTAGAATTTGCTGGAGTGCCATGATATGGCTGCATGTCTCCCATTGGGAAAAGAAATGGCAGGTACAATGCCATTTCCCATTGGCATAACTTAGCTTATGGTCATCGTTTTCGCCATGGAAGACAGCGGTTAAACCTGAGAAAGTTATACGACCCGGTTCCTTTGCGTATCTTTTGGCTTTTTCAATTTTCCCGATAAGACTGGACCGCATCTTAATCTCTTGTCCTAATTATACAACAGCACGCAGAAAAAATCCAGCCCCGTAATCAGTCGCAATTGTGCTATCATAATAACTGATTTGGGAATAAAATGGTCTTTGGATCACAACTAAAAATTCTTATAGGACGTGACAATATAGCTGAAGCGGTGAATAAGCTGGCTCGTGAAATCGAGAGGGATTATCAAGATAAACAGCCTTTGTTCGTCAGTGTCCTCAAGGGGTCATTCATGTTTACGGCTGACCTAATTCGCCAGATAGATTTGCCTCTGGAACTAGATTTTGTCAGACTTTCCAGTTACGGCCCTGCCAGAGAGAGTTCGGGCAAAGTGAGAATAACTCAAGGGGTCAAGACTCCAATAAAAGGCAGACATGTACTGGTAGTTGAAGACATTATAGATACCGGGATTACCATCTCCTTTTTACTGGATTACTTAAAGAATAAACAGCCTGCGTCGTTGAAAGTCTGTACTCTAACGGATAAACCGTCCCGTCGCAGAGTTCCGGTGCCTATTGATTATCTTGGCTTCACCGTGCCCAATAAATTTATTGTGGGATATGGACTAGACTGCGACCAGAAGTTTCGCAATTTGCCGGATATCTGTACCCTGGAGGACTAGAGATGAATTTAAGAGAGCTTGTTTCTGTAGCTAAAGGGGAAACACCGGCTGATTTGCTCCTGAAAAATGCCCGGATAGTAAATACTTTTATTGGAGAAATAGAACAGGCCGACGTTGTTATCTATGGCGATAGGATTGCGGGCGTAGGAAATTACGATAGGGCGACGGAAATCATCGATTTAGAGGGGTCGTTTTTAGCTCCCGGGTTGATTAACGGACATACTCATGTGGAAAGCTCCATGCTTCACCCGGTAAGGTACGCTCAAACCGTAGTTCCCAGAGGTACTCTGGCCGTGGTCACTGACTTGCACGAAATCGCCAACGTTTCTGGATCTAAAGGAATAAAATTCGTCACGGATTTAGCACGAAAACTCCCGATGGATATGCTGTTCATGGCGCCTTCATGCGTACCGGCAACCCACCTGGAGACATCAGGTGCACGAATCAGCTATAAGGAAGTAAGGAAAATTCTGGCTCACCCCAAGATAATAGGCCTTGGAGAGATGATGAACTTTCCCGGTGTAGTCAGTGGAAATGGAGAGGTTTTGCAAAAAATAGATGCCGCTAAGGGCAAAGTTATCGATGGTCACGCTCCAGGACTTACTGGCAAGGACCTGAATGCCTACTTGTCGGCTGGCATTAGATCCGATCACGAATCCACAACCTTAGAAGAAGGAAAGGAGAAGTTATGCCGGGGCATGTATCTGATGATCCGGGAGGGTTCTTCGGAGAAGAACATGGACGCCCTTCTGCCACTGGTTACAGATAATACTTATAAAAGATGCTTCTTTGTAGTGGATGACCTCAATTGCTCTGATTTACTCTGGGAAGGCGATATTGATGCTGTGGTACGAAAGGCCATTGATAGAGGCCTGGAGCC
>Ga0209536_100015115_pt1 | contig 11031 bp, 8 predicted proteins | sample DeeMarSeWOR28_12_FD_187461 | JGI IMG/M metagenome (GOLD analysis project Ga0209536, IMG submission 187461) | Marine sediment microbial communities from White Oak River estuary, North Carolina - WOR-2-8_12 (SPAdes) (version 2) | ecosystem: Environmental > Aquatic > Marine > Intertidal zone >... | reverse complement strand
TATATGTTTCTTTTATTCCTTTGCAGTTAGTAAACTGCATTAAAAGGTGCATAGTATTAATACCGTTGTTTGCAACCTCGGTTGTTCCGGTAACGTGTACGGTTCCGTCCTGCGGACCGGCAACGGTAAAGTCCTTTGCACCAACAGGCTGTCCGGCAATATTCTGATTCCAGATAAACCAGAACACATCAACCAATCCGTAAGCAATATGTTCATCCTGGCAAGCCTGGTCACAAACCGGTGCAGGTGTTTCGGTGGGTGTTTCTTCTTCAGTGCAAGTAATTAATGTAAAGGCAAGGATCATAGATAAGAACCAGAACAAAGCTACTCTTTTCATTGTTGTACCTTTAATGAAGTTTAATTAAGAAAGTTTGATAATAAATTTTGGATGGGGGAAAGGAAAGTTTTCCTGCGTATGAAGTGTGCTCACCGGTTCTGCCGTTATTCAATGTCCCCATCTGCAAGCTATTAGTAAATCAATAATATTTTGCTTATAAAAAAGCAATTAGCTTTATGTATGTTCGCAATATCAATTAGTATGCCCGAAAAGATGTATCTCATTTGTGAAATATGTTAACACCTAGTAACCTTATTACCCGGTTAAATGATAATTTCTTCTTGTTATAAGTAAATTTAATATAGAGTAAAAAGTTTGACTGATAGCAAAGGATGAGAGTATTAATCACTACAGCAAATTGTTTTTTCTTCTGATCTTACTTAACCATTCAACATTATTTCTTCAATAATTATTTTGTAAAAGTTTATTTGGCAAGAAGTAAATAGGTAAGAAGTGATAGGTTGAAAGCGATAAATTTCTTCTCCATGTTGGTTATGCCCGTTTGATTTAAACGTAACAAACTCAGTCTGCGAGCAAAGGCATAAAGCACTTTAAAAACTTCGATTTCCATCCGTTTTCATACAAATTAAAAATAATTTAAAAGCTGTTATCACTTTTACTCTTCTTTACTGCGTTTAATAATAGAAGCACAAATAATTATTAATCCAATAAAAGGAACTATAAAATGAAATACTTAATTAAACTTGCTTTCACTGTTCTTTTAGCAGTAATATCATTTACCGCCTGCTCAGAAGAACCCACATCGCCGGAATTGGAAAACATTTCCGGATTATGGGATGGCTCACTAAATCATCCCGGATATGACAGCGGAACAATATCACTAAATGTTTTAGAAAGCAGTAACAATCTGTCTGGCACATTCACAATGAGGCTGAATAAAAATAATAGTGTTCAAAATTATTCGGGTACGATTGCAGGCGCAAAAACCAGTGCTAAAAATTACAGTGTCTCACTCATCGGTTCAAATTTTAACTGGGTCTGTACAGTTAATCTGAATTCATCTACTTTAAATGGTAACTGGGAATCAACAACTAACAGCGGTTTATCAGGAACGCTATCTGTTCAAAAAAATTAAATCAATTATAAACTAAAAATAAAAGGAATCACAAAATGAAAAACTTAATTAAACTTTCTTTCACTGTTATTTTTGCAGTAATATCATTTACAGCGTGCAGCACTGAAGACAATCCAATTGGACCAGGAGATCCGGGAAACGGTGGTGGAGATCCTGATCCGATTGTAATTAACACTCCCAAACAGATGCGCATTGAGCAGATACGTATAGCAGGTTTTCCGGAAAAAAAATCAAATGGAGATCACTGGGACTATAGCCCAATTGTACCTATAGCTAGCAGACCGGATGTACTGGTAGAGCTTAGTATCAATTCAGGCAATTCACAGGTATTCCGCTCCAAGACAGAACAGGATGCTTATTATCTTGCGTCATATACATTTATTGAAGCGTCTTCATCAAATGATCCTGATCTTCCTTACAATGCCTCGATGTCCACCAAATATAAATTAGAAGTATTGGATAATGATGTAGCTTTTGACGATATGATGACCACCTATACTTTTACTCCTGAAGATCATTACAAAGATGACAATGCAACATCTTTCAGTATCAGCGTTACAAGCAATGGCGTAGGAATAAGAATATACGGTACCTGGTTATATTAATTACAGATTACATATGCACTGATGATAGAGCACTTCCTCACCACGGGAAGTGCTTTTTTTTAAATTCAAATTCCTGACAAGTCAAAATAACAGGTGAGAGATTGCTTTGCTTTACTCAGAATGACAAGGAGTGCTGCACTAAGCCTGTCGAAGTGTGACAGTCGTCCTTCAACACTTTGGCATTGCTGATTGCAGTCTCAACTCAGGATGACAAAAATGAGATTGCTTCTCCCGCCAAGGCGGGATCGCAATGACACGTCTCCACTTCGTTGCAACGAGGCAAGCAAGCCGGAATCAAAACCATGCTGGATGTCAGAGCTACTCCTACTTTGGCAAACCTCTCATCATTTTACAAGTAATCAAAACCGAATTTGAAGATAGATCAGATAAAAAACTTATCACTCTGCTTTATTTGCTGCAGAGATCTTTTTAGACCCCTGCCGATAAAGATTGTCAGGTTGTTTTCGTAAGGCATTGCATATTTTGTTTTGTGCACTCCTGCAGGTTCAACCTGCTGAAGCGAGTGAAGATGGTCTTCGATATTACCACCGATGATAATAAGCGTTGTTGCATTTGTTTCCTCCGGCCACCAGTACCAGTAATTGTTATGTGGGCAAACGACTTCCGGCAACAGATACTTTTTTCTGTAGTATTCAATGGCTCCTGCTTCACCGTAATTGTTGCAGTAAACAACTGTATTTTTTCTTTCACTATCCGGGAGTGATTGATACACCTTTGAGACGTCTTTTGCAAGGTCTTCCCAGCCAAACATATCCGCATAAAACTGCGGCAGCTCGGTTACGTGTCCTTCATTATTTGGTGCTTTCAATATTAATGCCGACTGGTAACCAATGAAGGTCTCAACCGGAAGCAGCGGGCGTGCATACGGAGAGAGAATAATTCCAAGAACAACAACAGGAACAGCAAGCGCGTATTTCAACCGGTTCAGTCTTGCATTCCATCGCATTATCATAACAGCACCACCAGCAAACAGGATTTGAAATGCAGGAGCGATGTATTCTGCTTTACTATGCCAGTTGATAAAAAGAATAGCAAAGGTAACGAGCCAGATATATCCGAGCGGACGGAAAATGCGGGCATTCTTGTTGAAAAAGTAAAAAATAAGTCCCGGGATCCAGATAATAAAGGAAAGAGGGTTAAGAATTAAAATCATATCGAGAATAAATGACACAGGAGTTAGTCCGCCGTACTTTCTTTGAGCAGCATTTCTCATAAATTCAAGATGAGCCAGGTCGTGTGTTAAATTCCAGAAGATATAAGGTGAGAAAATTAGCAGAGCTATTCCGGCAGCAATGTATGGATATTTTGTTTTAAGCTCATCTCTTAGCGGTGTAAATAAAGTTCCAATAAATACGCCAGCAGCCAACCACAGCATGCTTGTTTTGTTAAGTAACCCGAGCCCGATTACAATCCCGAGTACATACCAAAGATTGCTGTTTGTGGATTCACAAATCTGAAGGAAAATATAAGCAGCCAGAATCCAGAAAAAGAAATCAAACACGTTCATAGAATAAATGGTGGTCATTCCGAGGAAAATTGGAGATAGCATAAAAGTAACCATCGCAATAATTACGGCGCTTTTACCACCACCAATCCTGAAAGTAAACAGACCGAGAATAAAAATTGTTGCGGAACTAACAAATGCAGGAAGTAATCTTATAACAAAAAGTGAATCGCCAAGGAAAAACTTCCAGACCGCAAGTATCCAGATTGAAAGGGGGGGCTGATCAACATATCCGAAAGCAGGTCTGTTTGCACAGGCAAGGTAATATAGCTCGTCCCGGAAAATACCATAGGATGTAAAGTAAAACGTAACAATATATATGATAAGATTAAGTATGGAAATCGACAGAATGATATTTAATATCTTCTCATTCTTTTTAACAAGCGGATCTTCTGTAACTGTTTTTCTCAATTGTAACCTCCCTAAGAATTCATATTCCTTATAACGGCTAAATGCAATTTAATAATCTTCTAAGAAGTTCATAAAAAATTGTGCAAGATATTTTTCGGGTGATTTGATTTTTTCAGAGAATTAGAGGACGTCATAATTTGATCACCCCGTCACTGGTGACGATTGGATAAAAATTTAATTCCATCAATTCACTCAGGATGACACTAAGGCAATGGCCGTGGTGGTCAACTGTAACTCGTGAGGCTGTCATTCCTTGGATCGGAACCACTCGGAAATCTAATCGTCAGATACCAGGTGGGAGCCCCGCATAACATTTTAATATAATTTCTGCTAATTCCTTGAGAAAATATTATTTTTAATAAAACTTAATAAGATTACATGGACAAATGGAAAAAAATCAAACAAGCTCCCCGGATCAGAACAGAGACTTCAGGAACAGACTTTATGAAATTATTTTTGAAGCCGATACACCTGCCGGAAAATGTTTCGATATTGTTCTGCTATGGGCAATACTGTTAAGTGTTCTTGTAATTTTTTTAGAAAGTATATCCGAATTGAGAATTTCTTAAGAAGATATATTCTACTACCTGGAATGGTTTTTTACCATACTATTTTCAATAGAGTATATTTTGCGAATAATCAGCGCTAAAAAATCATTCGGCTATATTTTTAGTTTTTATGGGGTTATAGATGTCCTGGCAATTCTTCCAACTTATTTGAGTCTGGTAATCGCTGGTAGCCAATACTTCCTGGTAATCAGAATTCTCCGTCTTCTTAGAGTCTTTAGAATTTTAAAACTAACTCATATGATCCGGCAGGCAACGATTTTAAGAAGAGCTTTGATTGCGAGCCGCGGTAAAATAGCTGTGTTTTTATTTGCTGTATTAACTTTAATAGTTATAATCGGTGCGGTGATGTATGTTATTGAAGGACCTGAAAATGGTTTTACTAGCATTCCGTTTAGTATGTATTGGGCAATCGTTACGATGACGACAGTCGGTTACGGAGACATTTCTCCCCAGACAACGATTGGACAAATTTTTGCTTCAATTGTAATGATTATGGGTTATGCAATAATTGCCGTTCCAACTGGAATAGTTTCTGTTGAGATAGCCGATGTCACCAAGAAATCATCTGCCCAGGTTTGCCCGAATTGTTTTAAAGAAGGGCATGATTTAGATGCAAAATATTGTAAGTACTGCGGCTCATCAATAAATGAGTAAAAGTATTTTGCATCAGAGGTTACACCTGTTCCGTTTTGTTCGCGGGGGTACAGTGACACGGTAATACAAGATCTTTCGACAAGCTCAGGATGACACGATTAAGTTATTCTATTTACTCAAAAATTCTCTGATCAAAACAAAAAGTTTAGACGGTTCTTCTACCTGCGGGTTATGTCCACTTTCTTCAAACATAAAAAACTCGGCCTGCGGGCAGTACATTTTGTATTCCACCATCATTCGCGGAACAGCCACGCGATCGTAGCGTCCTCCATAAATTAGTACGGGGATCTTCAATTCGTTTAACTCTTTTCTGTAATCAAAGGTGCCAATATCGCTCGTAAGTTCAAAGTCACCATCTCTGCCAACCATCTGGTAGTATAATTTTATATTCAAGGGATTCGGATAAGGTTTTCTGCCGCTTGGTTTGAAGTTCTCAGGATTGTAAGCATACAAAAAACCATAAGGCACGCGGCCGTAAATTTCGTAATGTATCGGATCGCTTGAAACAGCACCCTGCTCTCTTACTTTCATCAGCTCTTCCCAGACTTCAGGATAATTTGTTTTTATTTCGTGATTGGAATTATCGCAGTTCTCCTGCCACATTAAATAACTATGGAATGAATTAGCAATTATCAGGTGGGAAACATTTTCAGGATATTTAATTGCGTAGCCCTGTGCAACTACTCCGCCGTAGGAATGACCGAGGATATTAATTTTATCAAACTCCATCGCTTTGCGTAAACCTTCGAGGTCTTCAATATCTCTTTCCAGCGAATACTCTGTAACATATTCCGCAGTATCGGACTTCCCTCTGCCAAAAGCATCATAATAAACTAAAGTGTTGGTGGTAGAAAGCGAGTCGAATCTTCTTAAACCATAGTGATTGTTGCCCGGGCCTCCTGCAATGAAAAATAGAGGTTCGCCTTCACCAAAGCTAACCGTCCAGAGCTTTGCACTGTTTACTTCATAATATATTCCATCCGTTTCGCTATCGGGAAATTGTCCATAGACGGTAATGCTTAATATTAATAAGAATAGAATTGGAATGTGGGTTCTCATTGTTCACCTAAAATAACTAGTCTATATATTGAAACAACTATTATATTTATTTAACCTTCAAAAGTGCGTTGATTTCTTGCTCTAACCTTCCAGCCCACACTTCACTAAAACCATAACTGTTACGTATTACTTCTACTTTGCCTTTTCGGTTTATTAGAATTTCGACTGGAAGACCCTCGATGTTTTTAATTGATGGGAAAGTGTTTCCAAAATTTTGGGGTATTCCACCATCCAAAACCAGATAATTGATCTTGTGTTCATCTTTGAACTTACGCAGTTGTTCCTGCCTCATTTTAACATCCTCGTTTATCTCAAATGCAATTGCTACTATAACAAGTCCATCGTAATATTTCTGTTGCAAGTTAATCAGCGTAGGAATTTCTGAGATACAGGGGGGACACCAAGTGCCCCAAAGAGTTATATAAACAACTTTCCCATTAAATATTGTATCAGTTGAACTTATTGTATTTCCGGAAATATCAGTCAGTTGGAATTCAAGTTTATTGCCTTTAATAAACGGCTCATCGCTTTGTGCATAAATAAAAGAGACAATAACAACACTTATAATAAATATGTATATAGTCATTGTTTTCATGGAAATAAGAATGTCAAATTCTTAGACAAAAATAAGAAATCCCAGTTACTTTCTTCTGATTATCGCCCATTTTCAAACAATCTAAAATAAATTAGAGACCTGTTATCACTTTTACTCCTTTTTACTGCGTTTAACAATAGAAGCACAAATAATTATTAACCAATTAAAGGAGCTATAAAATGAAAAACTTAATCAAACTTTTCTTCGCGATGGTTCTTGCAGCAATATTATTCACTGCCTGCAGCAATGAAGATAATCCAATTGCACCTGGCGATCCGGGAAATGGTGGCGGAGATCCGGATCCAATTGTTATTCAAACTCCAAGATATATGAGAGTTGAAAGTATCTCCGTCAGACACTTTCCTAAAAACAAACCAAACGGAGATACCTGGGATTGGAACCCGCTATCATCAACGGAAAGAAAACCTGATCTTGAAGTTGTTCTGCAGAGATCCGGGAATTATCTTCCTGCATATTGGTCAGACCAGAGAAAGAATGCTACGTACACAAACACTTATGTATTTACGGAACCGGCATCACCAAATGACGGAGAACTTCCACACGCAGTACCTTACTCACAAACCTGGAAGGTTAATCTTGTAGATAATGATTTTGGCGGTAATGATCAGATGGGTTCTGTAACCGTTAAACCATCTTCAATTTACAAACAAGACAACGCAACAAATTTTGATAAAACAATTACAAACGGGGATATTAAGGTTAGATTAAGAGGCGCGTGGATATATTAAAATGAAACGGATGTCACGGTGTGGCCGTGACATCCATATTATTAATATCATTATCACTTAACATTACCCTGTATTTTTCTGCCTGGTTACTTTTCCCCCAACGCTCGTAATTTTTTATCAAAATTTTTAATGTGCTTATTGTTAACCTGTCGCTGCTGCCGCGCTTATCCAGCAGATTATCATAGGCCTTCAACAAAAGTTCCTCGGCTTCTCCGTACTTGCCTTCATTTGAATAGCATTTGCCGAGAAGACTTTCAGAATAAGAAATATTCCAGTGATCAGGGGATAGCTTTAACTTGTATGCTTCAAGTCCCCGGATTAATTTTTCTTCGGCCTCCTCGTAATCTTTTGTTTCGATAAGAGCATTACCGAGACCAAGATATGCATTTGCTGTCTGCGGATGATCTTCCCCCAGCATTTCGACACGCAGCGAAAGTGATTTTCTGTATTGTTCGACTGCTTGCTTATACTTTTTCTTACTGGTCATAAGTGATGCATAAATGTTCATGCTTGTAACGGTGTTCGGGTGTTTTTCGCCAAGCAATTTAATTCTCATATCCAAAGCCGATTTCAAAAGTGGTTCCGCTAAATCGTACTTTCTCCAGCGGTTATACATAACACCAAGATTGCTGAGACTTGTAGCTACTTCAGGATGATCGCTACCATATATTTTCTTATTCAGGTTCAATGATTCTTTGTAGAGGTTTTCTGCTTTTTCATAGTCACCTTTATCACTATAAATACCTGCAAGGTTGTTCAAATCCAGCGCAATGTACGGATGTTCTTCACCCAAAAGTTCTTTATCGAGCTTAAGAACTTCTTCATACAATTTTTCAGCAGCATTCAGATCACCCATCAGTGCTGTGTTTGATGCAAGGTTATACAGATCAGTTGATACTACAGGATGAAGATCACCAAATAGTTTTTTATCAATCTCTACTGTTTCGTTGAATAATTTTGAAGCTTCTTCATATTCACCCATCTGCTGAAGAAGGAAAGCAAGGTTCCCCATTGTCTCAGTGACCGATGGATGAATTTTGCCGTAAATTTTTTCTTTTTTCTGAAGAGCTTCCTCAAGTAATTTTTTTGCTTTCTCAAATTCTCCCATATCCTCTTTAAGCAGTGCAAGATTGTTCAGTGACTGAGCAACTTCCATACTTTCCGAAGATAATAACTTATTACGTATCGCTAACGAGGCACTTAATAATTTTTCAGATTGATCATAATCTCCCTCTTCACGAAGAACCATTGCTAAGTCGTTCATACTTTCGGCAGCTTCAAGACTTTCTTCTCCGTAAATATTTTTTCTTTGCTCAATTGCTTCTTTAAATTTTTTAATAGCAGATTCATAATCTCCCATTGCAAAATTAAGATTTGCTAAATCATTAATACTTTTAGCTGTTTCTGGACTGTTGTTTCCTAATAACGAATCATTAATCGAATATGCTCTTTGTAAAAGAACTAAGGCATTATCATATAATCCAAGACTTTTATAAACATTCCCTGTAACACCAAGCATATTTGCCAGCACTTCCGGCTGGTCTGATAACTCACTCTCAATTCTTTTAACACCGTTGTCAAGCAATTCTCTTGCGGTAATACTTTCACCTTTTGATTGTTCAGGATCAGAAACCTCAAAAATTCCGGCAAGGAACTCAGATACTTTTTTAGATTTCTCTGCTTCAAGCTGAGCCCGGTCTCTTTCTTCTGCTAGTTGAATTGTATAAAAAGTTGTAACAATAGCTATCAGTATTACCGATATTGTAGCAACAACGACTCCTACTTTGTGTCTCTGAATAAATTTTTTGGTTCTGTAACCAGCAGTGCTTTTACGAGCAGATACGGGTAATTCGTTAAGATGGCTATCAATGTCTGTTATGAACTGTGCAATTGAACTATATCTTCTTTCTGGCTCTTTGCGAATTGCCATAAGGCAGATATTATCAAGATCACCCGATATTCTTTTTTTTAGTTTGGGGATTGTGGTCTTTCTTTTGCGGGAGATAAAATCAGGAGATGCTTTTTGTTTGCTGTCCGGAGCCGAGGAAAAAATTTTAGTAATCATCGTGCTCGGTTTTTGCGGTTCGGTCAAACAGATGATTCTTTCCATTTCAAGTGCAGAAGTAGAAGTAACTTCATAAGGAGGACAACCGGTTAATAGCTGGTAGAGAATTAAGCCCAGAGAATATATATCGGTTGCAGTACTTACAGGTTCACCTCTTACCTGTTCAGGAGAAGCATATTCCGGAGTCATTACTCTCATACCGGTACGGGTTACAAACTTCTCTTCCTCCTCTTCTTCAAATACTTTTGCAATACCAAAATCGAGCAGTTTAACCGTGCCATCTTCCTGAACAAGAATATTGTTTGGCTTAATGTCTCTGTGAATTACGAGATTTTGATGTGCATACAGAACTGCTTCACAAACTTTTTTAAAGAGTTCAAGCCTTTGTTCTATGGTTAGATTTTTTTCATCGCAGAATGCTGTAATCGGTTTGCCTTCTACATACTCCATCGTGAAGTATGGAAGTCCCAATTCGGAAATACCACCATCCAGCAGTCTTGCAATGTTGGGGTGTTGAAGTCTTGCTAATATTTGTCTTTCTTCTTCAAACCGTGTAATAATTTCGTGAGAATTCATCCCCGGTTTCACAATCTTCAGAGCAACTTTCTGCTCAAAAACACCATCTGCTCTTTCAGCAAGATAAACAGAGCCCATTCCACCTGAACCAATCTGTTTCACTGCACGGTAATTCCCGAAAATCTTTCCATCAAGATTTGCATCGTCAACAGCAATGTAATCTGCTGCAGAGCCTGCAAAAATACTGTGTTGTTTTTCATCAGCATGAAGCAATGAGATCACTTCATCAAAAAGTTCTTTGTCATCATCGCATGCACTTTTCAAATAGCTTTCTCTTTCAGAAGACTCAAGCTCAAGAGCTTTTTCAAACAGTGATTGTATTTTTTCCCATCGGTCAGGATTCATTAGAATAATTCTTAATAATTTATGATTTGAAATTGAGTTTAAAGATCCCGCTTCAATTCTCTGCTAAGCCATGCTTTGGCTAAGCGAAAATCTCTTCTAACGGTTGGCATCGAAACATTCAATACTTCGGCAATCTCTTCGTGATTCAATCCCACAAAAAACCAGTGCTCAATAATTTTAGCTTGTCTCTCATTGATCTGTTCAAGTTTTTTTAGTGCTTCATCAAGTGCAATAAGTTCTTCCGGTTTTGATTCACGTTTCATTTTATCATCAACAAAGGTTGCAAGTACCTGATTACCTCCACGCTTCTGTGCAATTCGTGCATTAGCGTAATTAATTAATATTCTTCTCATCGACTGCGAAGCAATTCCAAAAAAGTGCGCTCTGTTCTGCCATGTTATCTTGTCCTGATCAACTAGTTTCATATAAGCTTCGTGAACGAGTG
>Ga0209536_100015114_pt1 | contig 11031 bp, 12 predicted proteins | sample DeeMarSeWOR28_12_FD_187461 | JGI IMG/M metagenome (GOLD analysis project Ga0209536, IMG submission 187461) | Marine sediment microbial communities from White Oak River estuary, North Carolina - WOR-2-8_12 (SPAdes) (version 2) | ecosystem: Environmental > Aquatic > Marine > Intertidal zone >... | reverse complement strand
CGGGGACTACCTGGCTGCTGGTGGGGGATGGGCTGGTTTGGGGGGTCCCGGCCGGCTGGTCCGACAAACCAGCACCGGTGACATCCTCTTGTGCCCGGCGAATGACGAGCAACAACGCTATTCCGACGATAACCACGGCCAGCAAAATGAGGAAAGGGGTCAAGCGACTGCGCATACATTATCCTAAAGGTGTCGAACAATGGATTCATTTGCGTGCCGGGCGCGGATGGAGGGCGCCGGCGTCCTGAACACCAATTGTTGGGGAAAAGGCGGATATTATAAAATCATCCCGGCCTTTTGCGCCAACGTAAACACAAAGCCGCGGCATAGTGGCCGTCACCATGCCGCGGCTTTCGCAACAGTCACTGCCCCTGGCGTCGCATTATCCTTCCTCCTCAGCGAAAAAACCGGCCGGGCCACAAGATGGGCCTGTCACACCGGTATGCGCAGGGCAAGCTTACCGGCAGTATAAGCAAGGCCGGGTCCGCTGGTCAATCCAACCCGAATACCTAATTTTCGGCGCCCAGTGACCAGATTTTTATGTGACAGCCGGCGCACATCAAGCCCAGATCATAGTACATGGCGGGACTTCTTTTTTTCTACAGGCCGGTTTTTGATATGATTGGCCTAGCATAGCCTGGATTATTACCTGATATGAGGAGAAAAAGATGAGACACTTATGGATCTTGTGGCTGGCGGGCCTGCTGATGCTGGCGGCCTGCGGTGGAAATGTTGAACCCACGGTTGAAGAGCGGATAGACAGCGACCCGGGCGGCCAGGAAGCGGCCTCCGTGGAAACAGATGCAGAGGAGGATACTTCCAGCGCCGATTCTGAGACCACTACTGCGGCCGAAACTGCGGCCGATACCGTTGCGGATGCCGGGGGTGAAACGGTTGTAGAAACCACAACGGAAGAAACGGAAACCGATCCGCCGGAAACGGCCGGTACAGAGGATGCGGCCAACCCGGCCGGGCTGCCGGTTAATCCGGACCCGATTGTGCCCGGCCAACCGTTCATCGTGGAAGGTGTCGTGGTGAATGCCTCTATGATTCCCGTGGAAACCCCTCAATTTTTAATTGAAGGGGACAACGGTGTGCGCTTCCGCCTGGATTCGCAACCGGCCGACGAGATTTTCACCACCGCCGGCGGCCAGCTATTGCCCCACCAATTTGGGCCGGGAGTACGGGTGCGGGCGACCGCCTTGCTCCCCGCGGACGCCACCGCCGCGGATGTCGCTATTACCGCGGATTTGGTGGTGATCCAGGAAGAGTGATCGGAAGCTAAAAATCCGCTAATTCCTGCAGTTTTCCCATTTTCGTGTTGCTGAACATCCGGTACAATTACTAACGTAATCGATTAAAGATGTCGGGCAGTAGTTACCAAGGATCATGAATCAGAGATCTTTATGGCACCAGACATTTTTATGCTTCATGGCATAGAGGAGAACAAACATCAATGGCCAAAGTCGTTAAACGCCGCACAAAAGATACCCAATCGCGGCGGAGCATTAACTGGGTGTTGATCGGGGGAATCGTCTTGGTCGGCGTCGTCGCCCTTTTCGCCCTCCTGTTTCTTTCCCTGCAAGAGCCGGAAATCGTCGATCTCCGCGACTTTTGCGCGGATAATGAAGAGAATTGTGTCGCTTTCGGCCCGGAAGATGCAACGGTTACGGTGATTGAGGTATACGATTATGCCTGCCCCTCCTGCGGCGTCTTCACCCTGTCGACTGCCGACGAGATTGCCGAATCGTATTTTAACCATGAAAACGTGCGCTGGGTCTATTTCCCCTATTCCCTACCCCAATACCGCAACCTCTCCACGCCGACTTCCGCCGCCGCGTTGTGCATGGCAGAGCAAGGCGGAGATTTGTTCCATGAATTCCACCAGGGCATGTTCGCCATCCAGACGGCGGAAAACGCCCATACCCGGCCGGGCTTCGAGCAGGTGGCTGCCGAAATCGGAGCCGACGAAGAAGCCTTTGTCGAATGTCTGGATGATGGTCGTTACCGCAATGCCGTCCAGGAAAATATTGATGTTTCCGGCCGGGCGGAAATTGACGCCACGCCCAGCTTCTTTGTGAACGGCGAAAAATTCACAAACATCGGTGCCTTCCAGCAAATTGAACAGCTGGTGGAGCCGCTTTTACAGTAAAAAGGATTGTTAATGGCAACAGAGCAAGTACGCCCAACCCGCACCACAGAGGCCGGTTCAGAATCCAGGATGACCATCGACACGGCCGAGTGGCAAATACGAATCACCCAGCTACTGACCCTGCCGGGAATTTTGCTGGCTTATTATCTGTACCTGTTTCATGAAGGAGAGGTGTTTCCCTCCTGTAAAGTAGGTGCTTTTTTCGACTGCGCGCAAGTAAGTGGACCAACAGCGCAATTCGCAGAGTTTGGCGGAGTGCCGGTGGCCTTGATTGGCATGGTCGGCTATGTGGCCATTTTCCTGGTCGTCTGGTTAAAGGATTGGCTGCCAATTGTGGCGGAGAATTTGCCGGAGATACTGGTGGGGGTGACCGGCCTGGGTTTCCTATTCACCCTGTTTTTAACCGCCCTGGAAGCGTTTGTCATTGGCGCATTTTGCCAGTATTGTCTATATTCAGCGGCAATCATTACGGTGATGTTTGGCTTATCGATCAGCTATATGTTACGTAACCGGCGATAGAACCCAATTTATGAATTGATTTACAGGTGAAAACAGCATGAATGAAAATGGACAAGATTTAGAAACCAACACCGATTTTCGTCTGGCTACCAGGGAAGAAGTGATTGACGCTTTGGGCGAGAAACGGGATTTGAGTGACGCCGATTTGCACGGCATCGACTTGAATGGCCTGCGCCTGACCGGGATGCGGCTGCAGAATGCGAATCTGAGTGGCGCGCAGATGGACGGCGTGACGATTGTCGGCTCTGAACTAGGCGGCGCAGATCTATCCGGCGTGTCGATGGCCGGGGCGTGGATTGCCGGCACGAATCTGCATACAGCCTCCCTGCGCAGCGCGACATTAACCGGTACGCGGATGAGCGGCGTGAATCTGGCCGAAGCCGATCTGACCGGCGCAGACTTTAACGACGGGTTGTTGCTGGGGGTGAATGTGGCCGGGGCCGATTTTTCCGGGGTCACCACCGAAAACGCCCGCGCCGCCGGTGTCGATTGGTCAAAGGCAAAAGCCGCTCCGGATGAACTCCCGGCCGGTTTGCCCGGCCCGCCGCCCTGGGTGCCGGCCTTAATCCTGGCCGTCCTGGCCCTGTTGGTCATCCTTTTCCTGCGCGGTCGTAAAAATAAAGCGGGCGAAGATATCCAGCCGGAAGAAGAGGCGATGGATTAGCCCGCAGCAGAATAAAGAACAACAAAAAAAGCCCGGCACCAATTGCCGGGCTTTTTATTTTCTTGAATGTAGGGGGCCAGGATTAGGCCGATTGGGTGTTTACAACACCGGAAGGGGTACTCTGAATCCAGCGGTAAAGCTCTTCGATGTGCCGCCGGGTGATGATGCCCAGGAACCGGCCGGATTCAACCACCGGCAAGGCATCCTGTTCACTGGCCATCATCCGCTCCCGCACCACATGTAGATCCTCATGAGGAGCAACTGTGGGCATGTCCCGCCGCATGATATTCTCAATCCAGGTATACGACTTTTGGGTACGTAGCGCATCCAGGAGCATCGAGCGGGAAAGGAAGCCCACCAATGTTTCGCCAATGGTCACCGGAAAATCACGTTGCCCGGTATAAATCATCATCTGATAAGCCTGTTGCAACGTGCTGCTCGGCGCCAGGCGGTGCGCGTTAGCCGAGAATACCTGTTGCACACTGTAGCCGCGCAGTTTGTCCCGCACGCTCACATAGCGGGCTTCCTGGCTGCCGGCAAAGAAGATGAAAACAGCGATCACCACCATAAAAATCTGGAAAGTGAACAGGGCGTAAATGCCCAATAGGATAGCAAAGCCGCGGCCCACAAGGGCGGCAATATTGGTGGCCCGGGCGTAAGGCAGGAAGAAAGCCAACCCGGCGCGGAAGATGCGCCCGCCGTCCAGCGGGAACGCGGGGATCAGGTTGAAAACGGCCAGGACCAGATTATAGACGAAAACATAGGTAAAAATAGCCGGTACACTTAACACGCCGAAACCGTTCAGCAGTAAATCCAGACCCAGCAACTCGCTACCAAAGGGCAGCGCCACCAACAACATCGCTCCGGCAATGATAAAGTTTACCGCCGGCCCAGCGATGGCAATAATCAGTTCTTGGATTGGTCTTTCGGGCATGTTTTGCAATTGCGCTACTCCGCCGATGGGCGTGAGCACAATCTGCTTAACGGGCACGCCGAAATATTGAGCGGCAAAGCTGTGGCCCAATTCGTGCAGGGCCACGACTACAAACAAGAGTGAAATGGCAATAATGCCGAACACCGCCCCACTTACCGCTCCGGTTTGCGAGCCAAATATAAAGGCCGCCCACACCAGAATCAGGGGGAAAGTGATATGAATGCGCAACTCAATGTCGCGTATGGTTAATAGTCGAAAGGAACGATTCATGGTTTTTCCTTTTACACTCTACCTTCTGGTTCCCGGACGCTGACCTGGTTATGGACACCGGCGCCAGAGGGCTTGCTGAACTCGCGCCTGTGTTCCGGGAACATTTCAATCAATCTTACTATTTACAGTATATACGAAAAGTCTCTGACATATGTTAGCAAAGTATTGGGAGATTATGAGTAAGCCGGTTACTCATTTACCCTCTCCTTGCTTTCATTGGAAACGCCTCCCGGCCACAGTATAATGACCGCCTATGACTCCGGAACGTCTTTATGAAAGCCGCCGCGCGGATTGGCACCATCTCACCAGCCTTCTCGCACGGGGGGAACAAAATCTGAAACAGCTATCTCCCGGCGATGTCCAGGAATTGAGCCGCCTGTACCGCGCCGCCACTTCTGATTTGGCCCTGGCCCAGCGCGACTTCCCCCGCCACCGGGTTACCGTTTATCTGAATGGGCTGGTAGCGCGGGCGCACGCCGTTCTTTACCAGGAGGAGCCGCTGGCGCTGCGGCGTATCCTGGCTTTTTTCACCACCTTATTCCCACGCACCTACCGGGAAACATTCCGTTACACGCTGGTGGCCGCCGTCCTCTTTTTTGGCCCTTTTTTCCTGTTCGCGTTGCTAAACGCGGCGAATCCGGAGGCGGCGCGCACCATTCTGCCCCCGGCCCTGGAAGCCAATATCCAACAACTGGAAAATCAGGAATTGTGGACCAACATCCCGATCGAAGAACGCCCCTACGCGGCCTCCTTTATTATGACCAATAATATCCAGGTTTCCTTTTTAGCCTTTGCCGGGGGGATTACGTTCGGATTGCTGACCATTTACGCCATGCTGTTTAACGGGCTGGTTATTGGCGGCATTGTGGGCCTGGCTTATTTTTATGGCCTGGGGGGCGAGTTGACCTCCTTCATGGTCGGGCATGGGGTGATTGAGCTGTCGGTGATTGTGATGGCCGGCGGGGCGGGGCTGATGATGGGGTGGGCGCTCATCCGGCCGGGGCTGCTCCGCCGCCGGGACGCGCTGGTGTTGGCCGCGCGCAAAGCTTTGATCCTGGTGGGGGGCGCAGTGCCCTTGCTGGTCATCGCCGGCCTGATCGAAGGCTTCATTTCGCCGGCGGAAATGATTCCCTGGCCATTGAAATGGGTGGTGGGGGGGATTACCGGTATTTTGCTTTACGCTTATCTTTTTCTGGCCGGCCGGGAATAAACTCCCTCTACCATTCCCCGGCATAACGGGTGCTGTAGGGCGCGACGGTGTGTTCCACCCAGGCATAGTGCAGTTCGACCAGCTGGCGCAGGTGGTGCAGATCGTGGGCCACCCAGGCGGCCATCATCTCTCCGGCTTTCATCGGCCCCCAGGGCATGGGGTAGGTCACTTTCCAGTCCGGCGCTTCCAGCCCGCGCAGCCAGACCAGGGATTTTTCCCGCTCGGCCAGAAAATTGGCCAGCGAGGCGGGCCAATCCCGCGCATTATAATTTCTGGCGGTTACCCAGCCCGCCGGATCAATCGGCGGCAGGGGTTCCCCCGGCCGGTTCCAAAAGTAGTCCAGGCGCACCCGAAAATCTTCCCGCTCTTCATCATAAAGATGGTTCACCACCTCCAGAATGGACCAGGATGCCGCATCCGGCGACCACCGCGCCTGTTCCGCCCCCACCCCGATGACCAGCGCCTGGATGCGCCGCGCGTTTTCCTGCAAAAAGGTTGCCAGGTCATTTACATTCATACTGTCCTCCTCATTAACGGAGCGCCGGCATCCTGCCGGCAAACGGTGGATGGCTGGAAGCAGACGCTCCATTTTCAGTTTGTTTTACCAAATCGACGCTTTTTGTCACTATTTTAGCATGACATTCGTCACTAATTCCCAACTAATTATTGCTTATAATTTAGGTATATCAAAATATTGGTTAAGGAATAGCAAATGGTATCCAAAAAAGTAGATCCGGCAACCAGCAGAGACACTACTCCCCTGAGCGCGCTCCGGCCGGGCGAAATCGGCCAGGTAGTGCGCATCAGTCCGGTAGTAGACGGCCTGGCCCGTCGCCGGCTGCTGGACCTGGGACTGGTTCCTGGCACGCCGGTCACCGTGGCCTTCACCAGCCCGGCCGGTAATCCCACCGCTTACCAGGTACGTGGCGCATTGATCGCCCTGCGCACGGCGCAAGCCGCCAAGATTGAAGTGGAAAGGAGGCGCGCATGACCACGTCCGCCAGCACAAAACCGCCGGGAAATGTCTGCAACACCTGCCCCGTCCACAATACCACCGCCTTAGAAAAGTTAGGCTTAGAACTGACAGGGTGGGATTATGTAGTGGCTCTAGCCGGGAATCCCAACACCGGCAAGAGCACCGTTTTTAACGCGCTCACCGGCCTGCGCCAACACACAGGTAACTGGCCGGGCAAAACTGTTTCCCGCGCAGAAGGGGGCTTCCGCTACGATGGCCAGCGGTACAAGCTGGTTGATTTGCCGGGCACCTATTCGCTGCTTTCCACCAGTGTTGATGAAGAAGTAGCCCGCAACTTCATCTTGTTTGGCCGGCCGGATGTCACCGTCATCGTCGTGGATGCCACCCGGCTGGAGCGCAATCTGAACCTGGCCTTACAGGTTTTGGAAATCACCGACCGGGCGGTTATCTGTTTGAATTTAATCGACGAGGCCCGCCGGCACGGCTCGCGTGTCGATGACCGGCGATTGGCCCGCGACCTGGGCGTGCCGGTTGTACCTGCGGCGGCCCGGTCTGGTGAGGGGCTACCGGAATTATTGGCCGCGATCGCCGATGTGGCCACCGGCCGGACGGTATGCCGGCCACACCGCATGCGCAATGGACAGCCGGATATCCTCCATGCTGTACAAACCTTAGCGGGCAAACTCAACCGTCTCTACCCCAATCTGCCCAATGCGCGTTGGGTGGCCATGCGCCTGCTGGACGGCGATACGGACATGGCTGCCGCCTTGCGCCAGGGAAGATTGGCCGATATTGGCCGGCAGGAACGCGATTTTCGCCAGGAAATCGGCCAATGGCAACCGGCCGGTTAGGGGACAACCCGGTCATGAATACGGACCACAGCCAGCAAGCGGAAGACATTCTAACCGAGGCCGCTACCTGGCGGCAACAACTGGGCCGCACCTTTCACGAACAATTGACCGCCGATATCTACGATGAAGCCGCCCGGCTGGCCGACCGGGCCGTAACCCGGCCGGATACCCCGCCCCGTTTTGATCTGGATCACACCATCGACCGGGCCGTCACCAGCCGGATATGGGGTTTTCCGGTCATGTTTCTGTTATTTGCGCTGGTGTTCTGGATCACGATTGCCGGGGCCAATATTCCCTCCGCCTGGCTTTCCGCGCTATTTCTGGACACCATTTACCCCTTCTTGAAAACCGTCTCCGCCAACATAGGCCTGCCCTGGTGGTTAGACGGCCTGTTGCTGGACGGTATTTACCTGGCCACGGCCTGGGTGGTCAGTGTGATGTTACCGCCCATGGCTATCTTTTTCCCCTTGTTTACGTTACTGGAAGATTTTGGCTATCTACCCCGCGTGGCTTTCAATCTGGATAATTTGTTCCGCCGCTCCGGAGCCCACGGCAAACAGTCGTTGAGCATGATGATGGGCTTCGGCTGTAACGCCGCCGGTGTCATCGCTACCCGGGTCATCGACAGCCCCCGCGAGCGGCTGGTGGCCATCATCACCAACAACTTTGCGCTGTGCAACGGCCGGTGGCCTACCCAGATTTTGCTGGCCACGATCTTTATCGGCGCTTTGGTTCCCGCTTACCTGGCCGGTTTGGTTTCCGCGCTGGCGGTAGTCGGCGTAGCCGTATTGGGTATTTTGTTCACCTTCCTGATTTCCTGGGGCTTGTCACGGACGGTACTGCGTGGGGAACCATCGCTGTTTAGCCTGGAACTGCCCCCCTACCGACCGCCGCGGGTCTGGCAAACCATTTATACCTCCCTGATTGACCGCACCTTGTTTGTGCTCTGGCGGGCGGTGGTGTTTGCCGCCCCGGCCGGAGCGGTCATTTGGCTGATCGCCAACGTGACCGTTGGCGAGAGCAGCATTGCCGCCTATCTGATCAACCTGCTCAATCCCCTGGGCCTGATGTTGGGCTTAAATGGCATCATTTTATTGGCTTATGTGATCGCCATTCCGGCCAATGAAATTGTGATTCCCACCGTGCTCATGCTTACTGTTTTGATGACCGGGCAGGGTGAGTATGGTGCGGGTACAGGGGTAATTTTTGAGCTGGATTCGCTGGCCGACACCCGCAACCTGCTTATCGCCGGTGGCTGGACCCTGCTTACCGCGGTAAACGTGATGCTTTTTTGTCTGATCCACAATCCTTGCAGCACCACTCTCTTCACCATTTATAAAGAAACCGGCAGCCGCCGCTGGACAGCGCTATCGGCGCTTTTACCCCTGCTGCTGGGTATCCTGGTCACCTTCCTGGCGGCCACCATCTGGCGTATGTTCATGTGAGGGTTTTAGACAGGATATACAGGATTAACGGGATAGAAACCAATCCTGTATATCCCGTTCCTAGCCACAACAAATTGCTTTGTCAACCATTTGCCAGTAAAAACGGCAATATGTAGTTGGTGACATCGGGTAGAATGTGTCCCGCCTGCGGGAGAAACACCGTCCGGCTGTGCGGCACCATTTTTCCCATGCGTGCGACCATTTTACGCCCATCGTAGACGGCATCCTGCCCGCCCGCAATGAGCATCACCGGCATGGATAACCGGCCGAGTTCCACATCCGTAAGCAGCGGCAGGCTCTCTACATTGAGCCGGGTATGAACCATGATCAGGTGCATGTAATCGACGGCACGCTTATCCAGTCGGGTGTCCCCCACCACCAGGTTCACCAGGCTGTTCATACCCTGTTGGCCCTGCGCAGCGTACCAGATAGCTTTGAGTAAAAAGCTCCGCCGAGCAGAAACAATACCGGCTGAGGCCATGAGCACACATTGCTGCACCCGCTCCGGCCGGTGGACAGCATAATTCAACACCGTCCAACCACCCTGCGAAAGACCGACCAGGGCTGCTTTTTCAATATCCAGCGCATCCAGTATTTCATCCTGCCAATGCACATAGTCCATCGTCCGGGCGTCCAGCCGTACCGGCGCGCTTTTACCCGGCTCGCCCGGCAAATCCGGAGCATAGATGCGGAAATGAGAACTGTAAGCCGCCGCGTCGGCCACCCAGAGGCTGGAATTGCTGCCCGCGCCATGCCGCAGCAGCAACGGGGGTGCTTCCGGCGGGCCACAGGCAACGACAAACGTATCGCCAAAGCGGGTTGGGATGGCCATCTGCTCCATTGGTTGGGGCCACAACGCCAATACCTGGTCATAAACATCCAGAATGGCGGCGCGCCCGGCCGGGCTTTTGAACACTATGTCTGTGGTCATCACATTACCTCCGGTAAACAAAAAGAGCGCGGCATCTATTAATGCCGCGCTCTGCGTAGCTTCTAGTCGTTCTGGACGCTAATCAGGCTCGAACAACCCGCCTACGCAAACACGGCGTGGACGGGCTTTCATCGACTGTATCCAAAACGAAGAAGCGAATTACCTTGTTCATCGTAAGGAGCAGAATAGCAAATTTTACCGGCCGGGTCAAGAATTTTCACTTTGAGATCTGTTTAGACTTCATTATATTTTTTGAATGTCGAGGCTGCCGTGGCGCGTAACGAACTCGTTGCCTTTTTCGCTCGTTTCCATACCAACCATTTCATAGCTCAAATCAACCAGTTTCCTGGCAGTTTCCATATTTCTGGCATTGGGGTTGGGCGTTTCCAACGGCCAGCCGCCATCGCGACATCCTGGGTCTCGATACAGCACACTGCTCTGGCTGAAATAGGTGCCTGAATGATTAGGCGCATCATCAGAGAGCAAACAATGCAGCGTTGACTGGGCTGAATCTTCATTGCTGTCAGTCATGCCCATCAGGTTCGAAACTGGGCGCATGAGGCTCATTATCAGATTCATTGGAAAACCAGCACCTGATCCGAAGTTTGAGCGTGCCTAGCCAGGATGAACTGAGAATGTAGAGACACCGGTTCCTTCCAATCGTTCCGCCAGTTCCTTGGCATATAAAACCGTGGCAACTTTCGCCTCGCCATAGGCGACTATATTGTCGTAGCTTCTATTCTTATAATTCAAATCTTCTAAATGCACATTGGGTCGGTTTCTTGCCCTGACTGATCAGGAATTCAATCACACGTAACTTGTGGCTGATGGTTTCCGGGGAACGTTGTTTTCACGGCCTTTTGCCTACCTCCAACTTGGGCCGATCCTAACACAGAAGTTGGATCAGCTTTCGGGGGTCAGGTCAATTAGGTCAATTGACATTATCAAAAGCACTAAACTTCAGGATCATTCAACCTTTCCTTGACAATTTCTTCAGGTTTGTCGTCTATAATGTCTTATATACTTGAACTATGAGCGCTCAACGAATTCTCGTCGTCGATGACGACAAATCAATTATT
>Ga0209536_100015113_pt1 | contig 11031 bp, 7 predicted proteins | sample DeeMarSeWOR28_12_FD_187461 | JGI IMG/M metagenome (GOLD analysis project Ga0209536, IMG submission 187461) | Marine sediment microbial communities from White Oak River estuary, North Carolina - WOR-2-8_12 (SPAdes) (version 2) | ecosystem: Environmental > Aquatic > Marine > Intertidal zone >... | reverse complement strand
TACAAAGACGATATTCCGGCCGTGAAAGAGTACCTCGAACGTCACTTCGCCACACTTTCCTGGTAGGGACAGTCCATGCGCTCCACCGCACAGCTGAAAACCTCCCTCACCGAGATCATCCGAGGATCCTCGAGGGGTCCTGCGGCACAAGAGATCACTCATACGTACCAATGCGACACGGCTGAAGTTCCGGCACACGCGCGACGGTATCTGCGCATGATCGAAATATTTGAAACACAATTCCCCCACGCCTCCGCAGTGCGGGTCTTCCGCGCCCCAGGACGTGTCAATCTCATCGGAGAGCACACCGACTACAATGGATATCCTGTCCTTCCCATCGCGATCGACCGGGATATCGCCGTCCTCGTAGCCCCGACCAACGGAAAGACAATCGAGGTGCAGAACACCGACCCAGAATATGGTGCACGACGCTTTGAGATCAGTGCCACCATCGAGCCGTTCGACCAGGGGGATTGGGGAAACTACATCAAAGCAGCGGTCCAGGGGCTTGTAGCCGAGGGACTCTTGGGATATGGCGCGCGGGGGTTCTGTGCTCTTTTCGACGGCAACATTCCAGATTCAGCTGGGCTTTCGTCGTCGGCAGCTCTTGTCGTTGCCTCGGCCTTGGCAGCCCTTGCCGTCAATGATGTCCTTGTCGAGCCGCTCCATCTGGCTGAGGTGTTGGCGAAGGCTGAACGATATGTTGGCACCGAAGGCGGCGGAATGGATCAGGCCATCTCTCTCCTTGGGAGGGCGGGAACCGCGCTCAAGATTGACTTCTTCCCACTCAGAGTAGAACCTGTCCCCTTTCCCCAACAATTCGCCATCGTGGTTTCAAACAGCCTTGTACGCGCGGCAAAAAGCGCTGGGGCGCGGGACCATTACAACCGACGCGTGGTCGAATGCCGCTTTGCAGCTGCGCTGGGGGCACAGGCGGCTGGGAGGCGGCTGGGCCGATCGATCGGTGTCTCACTGCTGTCTGACCTCGCCCCTGGCAATCTCGGTCTCCCACAGCAGGAAATAGACGATCTCATTCGCTCAGAGGCCGGAGAGACCCCGCTGAGTCTGAGCGATCTGGCCCTGAAGCTCGGAACCCCGGTGAGCGTTTTGAAAGAGCGCTATTGCCGGCTCCGCAGCGGGAAGTTCTTTGATGAGCCCCACGACGGGCTGAAGCTTTGGCAGAGATACCGGCATGTTGTCACAGAGGCCGAGAGGGTAGACCAAGCTCAAAATGCACTCAAAGAGGGCTCAATCGACAATTTTGGCCAGCTCATGTTCAAATCGCACGCGAGCTGCCGGGATGATTATGAAGTGAGCATCCCTGAGCTAGAAACTTTGGTCGGCCTCGCCCGTATATTACATGCTACGGGTTCCCGCCTCACTGGGGCTGGATTCGGAGGCTGCACCGTGAGTCTGGTTCCCAAGGATTATGCACCTGAGTTCGCGCGCCAATTGTGGCTGAAGTATGCCGCAACGCTCCCGGCCAGAGGACAAGCGGAGGTAACCCCAGCGGTCTTCATCAGCCGTCCTGCCCAAGGGGCCGCTGAGCTGTCCTTCATGAGTTAACGATTACTCCATCAATCGTTCCGATGCTTCACTCAACTTCTCACCTTTCACAGGAGACTTCTCTCATGAAACGTCGATTCCCAATCGTCGTTGTCATCCTCATGGTCATGGCGCAGATCCTCGTCGGTCAAATGACCCTGGAACAGGTTGACACGACGGTGATCAATCGCATCAAGGAAGAGGGGATGCAGCGTTCGCAGGTCATGGATCTGATCAGCACCATAACGAACGTGTACGGCCCGCGCTTGACCGGATCCCCCGAGTACAAAGAGGCGGCCCTCTGGGCAAAAGCGACTATGGAATCCTGGGGAATGCAGAATGTCCGCCTGGATGAATGGGGACCGTTTGGCAAAGGATGGAGCCTGAAGTCCTTCTCAGCCAGCATGACCGAGCCCGGCGTGCTACCGCTTATAGCGTACCCGAAGGCATGGTCTCCCGGAACGCGCGGGACGATTAAGGCAGAGGTCGTCCACTTGAATGTTCAAGAGGAGTCGGATTTTGAGAAGTATAAGGGAAAGCTCAAAGGCAAAATCGTGCTCATGAGCGAACTCCGTGATGTCGAAGGACATTTCGAAGCAGAGGCAACACGGCTGACGAACGAGGAGTTGCTCAACCTCGCCAATGCTGGACCGGAGCCAGGCCGGCAGAGACGGCGATTCCCCCGGATGGATTTCGACAAAATGACACCGGCTGAACGCAACACGGCGATGTACGAAATTGGAAAACAGATGATGCCCGACGCCGATTCCGTGACGGTCATGCGGAGAGTCCAGGGATGGATTCGTAGCCGCACCGTAGGTCCGATGATGCTGAAGTTCTGCGTCGACGAGGGAGCCCTTGCGGTCCTTGATGCAGGTCGTGGCGATGGTGGGACCTTGTTTGTCGGACAGGCGAGCGTTCCGCGCGAGGGGATGGAGATGCCGGGTCAGGGAGTCAGCGCCTACAGCGAAAAGGCACCGCGCACACTACCTCAGGTTACCGTAGCCGCAGAGCACTATAATCGGATGGTGCGGATACTTGAGAAGGGAAAAAAGGTCACCGTCGAAATGAAACTGGATGTGGAATGGACACCTGTCCAGCCAGGGATCAACATCATTGGGGAGTTTCCTGGCACCGACCTGAAGGATCAGATTGTCGTTGTGGGAGGGCACTATGATTCGTGGCATGCAGGGACGGGAGCCACGGATGACGCGACGGGAAGTGCTGCAGCGATGGAAGCGGTACGCATCCTGAAGGCCCTCGATCTGAAACCGCGACGTACGATTGTCGTTGCCCTCTGGGGCGGTGAGGAGCAGGGGCTTCTCGGGTCCCGCGCCTATGTCTCGAAATATCTGGCGGAGCGAGAGCGCAGCGACATGATGTCGGTGATGACCGGCGGCGGAGGCAAGATGACGACCAAGGATGGGTATGAGAAGTTCTCGGTCTATTTCAACCATGACAACGGCACCGGAAAGATTCGTGGCATCTATCTGCAGGGCAACGAGGCGGCGCGCTCGATCTTCCGTTCCTGGTTTGAGCCGTTCAAGGACATGGATGCCTCCACCATCAGCTTTTCCAACACGAGCGGGACGGACCATCTGTCATTCGACGCTGTGGGCCTGCCGGGATTCCAGTTCATTCAGGATCCCGTTGAATACGACACCAGGACCCACCACTCGAACATGGATGTGTACGAGCGTGTGCAGCCTGAGGACATGAAGCAAGCTGCCACGATCATGGCTGCGTTTATCTACAACGCTGCCATGGCCGATGAGTTGTTTCCTAGGAAACCTCAAGCGCCTCCCCCGCCGCCAAGCGGGAACTAGGCCGCTCGAACGTTGCAGCAACGCGCCCGTCAGGAGCCGAACGAAGCTCTTGACGGGCACGTGCTTTTTCGGGATCTTCCGGATTAAGGAGGAGTCAGCATGGTGAGAACGCGGATGTTCTCGGTAAGTGTCTTTGCCGTGTCATTTGCACTGGTCGAAGCGGCTGTGGTCGTGTACCTGCGTGCGATCTATTACCCGGAAGGATTTGCGCTCCCGCTCTCCGTCATCGGATGGGACCATGTCAAGGTCGAGATCGCCCGGGAAGCAGCAACCCTGGTGATGCTGGCGAGCGTGGCCGTGTTGGCTGGCAAGACGAAGTGGCAGCGCACTGGGTTCTTTCTAATGGGATTCGCCGTTTGGGATATCTTCTACTACGTCTGGCTGAAGGTATTTCTTGACTGGCCCATTTCGATCGTGGACTGGGATGTCTTGTTCCTGATTCCGGTCCCCTGGATCGGCCCGGTGCTGGCACCTCTCCTGATTTCAGGGATCCTGCTCTCGGCAGGTGTCGTCATGATCACGCACGAAAATCGTTCTCCTACGTTCCGGGTCCGCAGGGGGGAGATGGCCGTTGCCCTCCTTGCGACACTGGTCCTTCTGTACACGTTTATGGCGGATATTGAGGCGACGCTTTACCAGGCAGAGCCCAGCCCTTACAACTATTGGCTGTTTGGAGTCGGCATGGCCGGCTACGGATTTGTTCTGATACGGCTCTGGAAGCGCATCCCAAACACTCCCTAAGCCATTGCAATGCAGTCGACAGGAGATCCTTGATGAAGCCAAGCATCCTCCTTTGCGGGGCGTTCTGGATCATGGTTACGAGTCCGGTACCTGCTCAGCCCGGACATCCAGAGGAATTTCAGAAGCGCCCGAACATCATCCTGATTGTCGCTGATGATCATGCCCGCCAGGCTGTGAGCGCATATGACTCGACGCTCATCCGCACACCGTCCATCGACCGGATCGCAGAGGAGGGCTTGTTGTTTTCCAACGCGTTCGTGACGAACGCTATTTGTGGACCGAGCCGTGCGGTGATGTTGACCGGGAAGTACAGCCACAAGAATGGTCTCCGGGACAATCGGGACCGCTTTGACGGGGATCAGCCCACCTTTCCAAAATTCCTGCAGGAGACAGGATACCAAACCATGGTGATCGGTAAATGGCATCTGCGGTCACTTCCCCAAGGATTCGATTACTGGAGCATCCTGCCTGGTCAGGGCGAGTACTACAACCCCCGATTTATCCGGCTTGGAGATACTGTCCGTCTGACAGGCTATGTGACTGATCTGATCACGGATGTGGCAATCGAAGCGCTGCGGGCCCGGGACAGCTCAAAGCCCTTTTGCCTTCTTTACCATCACAAAGCGCCTCACCGGAATTGGATGCCGAATATTCCTCAGCTAGAGCTTTTCAATGATCGCACTTTCGTGCCCCCCGAGAACTTCTTTGACACCTATGCAACTCGATCCCGCGCTGCTGCTGAGCAGGAAATGGAAATTGGGCAACACCTCTTCGACGGCTTCGACCTTAAACTCCCCATCGAATATGTGCGCCAATCGGGGAGAGACACCGCAATCGTTCCTGGATGGGATGCCGTAGGAGCGTGGGCAGCGACGCTGCGTTCGCTGACCGATCACCAGCGCCAGGCGTGGGAACGGGCCTACGGGCCGGAGAACATGGCCTTCGTCCAGAATCCTCCCGAGGGGAGGGAACTCGCGTTGTGGAAGTATCAGCGCTATCTCAAAGACTACCTCCGCTGCGTGGTTTCCCTGGATGAGAACGTGGGTCGTCTTCTGGCTTTTCTGGATTCTGAAGGATTGTCACGGAATACCCTGGTTGTGTATACCTCCGATCAGGGCTTCTTCCTCGGCGAACACGGCTGGTTTGACAAGCGCTTCATGTACGAAGAGTCTCTAGGGATACCTCTGATGGTTCGCTATCCGGTCGGGATCGAGGCCGGGTCGAAGAGCGATGCATTGGTTCTCAACCTCGATCTTGCACCCACGATTCTGCAGCTTGCCGGTGTGCCCATCCCAGAGGATGTCCAAGGAAAATCCCTGGTCCCACTTTTTCAAGCGGAACCGGGCGTGCCTTGGCGTTCATCGATCTATTATCACTACTACGAGTATCCTCACGGCTGGCATGCGGTGAAGAAGCACAACGGTGTCCGAACGGACCGGTACAAGCTAATCCACTTCTATGATGACATCGATGCGTGGGAACTCTATGATCTCCAGACCGATCCACATGAGATGATTAACCTGTATGAGGACCCGGGCCATCAAGAAGTCGTGGGACAACTCAAGCGGGAGTTGCAGAAGCTCAGAACCCAGCTGGGAGACGAGGAGGAAGAGTCGGAAACGAAGTAGTCGGCTACGGTTGTCATCCCTAGCCTATGAAGGCCGTGAAGTCTGAATGCCTTCCGCTTGGTCGGTTGTACGGCCCCGCAGAAGAAAGAGAGCGAGAAAGATGAGCAAGAGCGGGTTCGTGGGGACGATATAGCGCGCATGGACGCCAATGACAACGTGCACGAGAATATTGTAGAGGGGTATCAAGAGGAGCGCCAGAAGGTCGATTCCGAATCGCTTCCAATTCCGCACGATCACGATCAGCACGGAAAGGTAGAGGAAAGCGTTGACTCCCCGTGCAGTGAGCTGGACGATGAACCGCACCGGATCGGCAGTCACATAGTCCCAATAGGCACCCGTGTCCACCTTGCCAGGGTGCCCATACGTGCTGCCAGGAGTTATCATCGCATCAGTTTGGGAAATCCCCCATGAGTGCATCTGGAAGGGTATTCTAGCCAGCCGTCGAACCATTGTCCAGGCCACCCAAGCGGGATGATCGCGCACAACCCGCAGGACTTTTCCTCGAAATAGATCATCATACTCGGGAGTGTCATACTCCTCGGTATGGCCCTCAGCGCGCATCTGTTGGAGGGTCACCATATCGTCGTTGGCCGCACCGAACTCGTTGTCATACTCTCCGAAAGACTGCCACATCGCCATCCAGAGCCCTGAATTGGTAGGGATCAGACGATCAAACACGATTGAATTTCTAGCAGACCAGGGTAGGAGGAGGACCACCACGGGAATAATGCCGAGAAGGGCATAGCGTGCAAGTTGGCGTTCCTTCCACCGAAGGACGAACAATCCTAGCGCGAGAAAAACCGGGACTAACAGGATCTCGGAGCGGAAGTAGCTCCCGAAGGCTACGGCGAGTCCCACCCCAATGAAGTACAGTGCACGTTTTGTCTTCCACCCCAAAACCGCCCAATATGTGATGACAATGTAGACGAAAGGCATCCAGGCATCACGCGTCGCGCTGATTGCCAGTCGGGCCGTCGGGATATAAAGAGCACAAAGCAATGCCGCCAGCAGGCCGACGCGTCTGCCGAAGAGCGTTCGTCCTATGGTGAAGATCAACAAAACGGACAATGCATCTGCAATGGTCTGGATCACCTGAAGATCGATATAGCGATAGTGTCCCGAGATGAGCGTGGTCGCGGCGAGAAGCATCGCCTGCCCTGGCATCATGTAGGCGATGAAAGGGCGGAAGTCCTCGGGGCGGTCCCCGGGCGAAATGCGGCGAAGGGCTTCATCGATATCGATGAGACGTCCTTCGCGCGCCTGAAGGCGCGCGAGAGAATCACTAAACGGAACATTTATGACAAATCCGCGTCCCTCAACTACATTGCGCGCAAGTTCGCCTTGGGCCATTCCGGCCGTGTAATAGGAATCATGCAGGGTGACCAGAAGCAGAATGCGTACGAGAAGAGCTATCCCGATGATCCACAACAAGGGTCTTCGAGTTCCTGCGATAAGATGCTCGAAGGAGAGCGTCATGGAAGGCTCCGTTGAGGGGTATTCGTCTTGGCTAGGAGCGCCGCGGCGGCGCGCTGACCAAGCGCGAGACTGTTGCTGATCGTACGGTCGTCCGGATGCAGCTGGGAGGAGTCGGTGAGGTAGAAGCCGTCGAGCGGGGTCTGAATGTGGGGGATGTCCTTCGTGAATCCCACCTCGCAGATCGGTTGGGCGTACTTATCCCGAAATACTAAAGCCTGGCGTACATCTGCGGGAGAAAACGAACGGCTGATCTTGGAAAGATAACCGAGGTACTCCTGGATAATTTCCTCGTCCGGCGCTCTGAATTTTTGCGCCGTCGAAGGCAAATACTGTGGAAGATAGACGATGCTATCACCCCCAAGGTGCGGGAGGGGATTGAGGTTCGTGTATTCCACAACCCCCGCAAGGTCAATGCCTGGGTCGCTGATATTGGTCCAGAAGTACTTGGTCAACGGTCGCGCAAGCCGGAGGAACACACAGAGAACGCCGATCGATTCGATATTCCTGAGCTTTGTCCAGTAGGGGCCTTCAAGGGATGGCGGGAGGAGTCGTAGGAGTGCGGGTAAGGGAACGGTAGAAACGACAGCGTCGAAATGTCGCTCCTGCCCGTTGACGCGCAGCCCTGAGGCGGCGTGACCGGATACAAGGAGGCCGTCGACGGAGGCGCCGAGAGTGATCGTCCCCCCGCCCTCCCGGACCTTCTGGCCGAGCGCGTCCATGATAATCTGGCTGCCCCCCTCCACATATCCCACCTTTTCCCGTTGGCGGATCTTGGTGCGTGACTTCCCCAAGCGGTGAATACGAGCCCACATCCAGGAAGCGGAGAGCTTGTGCCGATACTCTCCAAATTTCAGGCGCACCAACGGCTCATGCAGCGTGTGGTAGACATTACTTCCGAATGTTTGCGTGAGCCATTGCTCAACCGGGCGATGTTCGATCGTGCGCCAGTCTTCCCATTGTGCCGCCTTAATGCGCATGATCGATAATCCGAAGCGCACTTTGTCACGCCAGGACAGATGCGGAAAACGGAGCAAATCCAGTGGACGGCCGAACGAGTAGAGGGTGTTGTGCACAAACTGGCCCATCTCGGTGTACTTCCAGCGGAGCAGGCCCGACAGACCAAGCTCGGAAAGGACCGTCTGGTAGGTCGTATCATGAAGACAGATGAAGTGATAGTATTTTTCAACGTATCCTCCATCGAGGAGAAATGATCCGGCCAGCCCACCGAGCGTCGCATCGCGCTCGAACAAATGGACCTCGACGCCGTTCTTTGTGAGCTCATAGGCCGCTGATAAGCCGGCCGCTCCGCCTCCAATCACAGCAACCTTCATAGAGAATCAGTTCTCACGAATCGTTTTCCAGAGTTGTCCATAATACGGATGGGACAGGACGGTCCGCCAATGGCGTTTTCCGTTGACGAAAAAGAACCAAATGAGATACCACACTTTTGCCCCGATGAGCATCAAGAGAAAGATCGGAGTATCGAAGAACACCCATTTCCAACGGGAGCGTCGAAGGAGTTCCTCAATCCGGGAAACAAGATTGTGGGTCGCCGGCCGAAAGCCCAGGTTCAGGCTCTTGGCGTCGGGTTCACCCACGATCTCGATGTGCTCAAGCCGATGCTCCCCAAGGCCCCGTTTGGCGCAGACTTGGATGTGCTCAATGCGCTCAGGATTCAGCCCCATGACGGTCGCCTGTACGGTGTCCAATGCCACGGGATCGGCAGAGGCGAGGATTCGGTTCACGACCTTGGGCCGGCCTGATTTCGGGCCATTTCCTTCCAGTGCGACCGTCGCGTCCATAATGGCGAGGGCAGGGTGCACACTCTGATTGATATCCGCTAGAGCATCGGCGAGGACGAGATGGTAGTTGTGTCTGAGCTTGCTGATGCAACCCCACTGATTCTTAAGGGCGCCGGTGATCCCGGTTTTCGCATGGGTCTTCATCACCGGGATGGTGACGAGCTGCGTGTCGAGGAGGATGCGCGGCAAATCTAAACGGTGGAAGATGGCTGCGTGGGGGACTGGAACGCTCACCATCTCGGATCGGGACATGTTGACCCAGTGAACGTTTTCCCGCGCGCAAAGCTCCGGGAGCCTACTCTTTCTGTACGCAATCTCGATACGCTCCAAAACCTGGTCAGACTCAACGATGGAAATGGGCCCGACCCAGTCGCGTATGGTCCGGATCACGGCCTCGATGACCCACGGGGAGGTGATCGATCCAGGAATGAACAAGTCCCAGCCAAGATTAACCTTGAGGGCGGTTGGTCGTCCCTTTTCGAGATGATCCCTCCAGGAGATCAGTTCCAGAGCCTCACGGACGGCCTCCTCAACTGAATTGTGCACCTGCACAAGTGAGACGTATGTGGTCGAAGGCATCTCAGACGTTAGGAGAATATGAATTGGGTCTGAACGTGAGTGTCCGCTGAAAGCGACAACGGCACGCACAACGACGTACTTGGAGTCCGGAGTCCATAGCTTGGACTGAACCAGCTCTCCTGCTGTACCAGGCGGTGACTGCACATGAGCGTCACGCGCAGGTCTCCCGCGCGGAGGATCCATCTGGCCTCACCTGAGGCTTCAACCCTCACGCCCGGGTGCAGGTGAAAGAAGAGCTCTGCCGATGTCGATCCTGTCGCATGCAGCCGGTCGGCGACTTCCAGACTGAGAGTTTCCTTGTCAAGCGTGATAGTCCTCTCATGTAGGACAGGTACCGGGAGCCGTCGATACGCGGAGTGGTTGGCGACGAGGATGTCCATCCGGGCGTCGCTCATCCAGCGCAGGACGCGGACATCCGTGGTATCCTGGGCGATCTGCCAGAGGCCACTGAACTCGGCTATTTCTTTTCCCGCGACCATGACGGTGTTGTGCATCCGGGTGCTGCGGAACAGTTGGCGGGCAGTCACATCGGCAGTATAGACGTAGGTCCCGGGATCGACGACGAGCGGAACTCCTCGCGCCCAGAGATCGAAACTGAGCGTATCGTTGTGTCCGTGCCCGCCCCGCCCTTTCATTCCGATATCCCCGACGTCAACCAGAAGATGGAGATCGGGAGCCCGCATGATGGCAAACCCCCCTTCGACAAAGCGGCAGGACTCGGGAGGACGATCGACTGGTTGGATCTGAAGGAATCGTTCGAATCCCTCGGCACCGAGGAGAAACAGGGCATCCTGTGAATAGGAGAGCGCTGCGTCCTTGAAATCGCCCCTCCGGAAAAGGACCGCTCCGATGGAAAGCAGATGGCGATGATCGTTGATCGGTTCGGAAAGGCGAAGGCGAAAGAGTCGCCCGTCATCAGCATCACCAATCATCGGAACCGATCCGTCCGGACGAGTGTAGGCTAGGACGAACTCGAACATCTTCTCCAGCCGAGACCAGAACGAGGCGTCCAGATCAATGGAGTTGATTTGACACAATACTGCGCCCGCCGTAAACAGCTCGAGAACAAGTCGGTGATAGCTGGTCGATTTTTCATAATTCACCCCGTCAGCAGTTACTTCCTGCTGCATCTCGAGTTCGAGAGCACGCCGGCTCCAGGAGAGCCAGCGTCGTCCGGCGCGTGTCTGCCGGAAGACGACGCCGAGAAAGAGCAATCCGACGACGTTTGACAGGTAGTGATTGCCGTTGCGGAGAGCGTACTCTCTGTTATTCCAGATAAACAAACCGTGGATGTACAGGCTCTTGAAGAACTTTACCCAGAACACGTTATCGAGCGATTTGGAGTCGCAGAAGAAAGAATAGCCACAGATCAAATTGGCCGCGCGGATTGAGACCTCCATCGCTAAAGACCACTGAACGCCGAGGCCCGCCGGG
>Ga0209536_100015112_pt1 | contig 11032 bp, 10 predicted proteins | sample DeeMarSeWOR28_12_FD_187461 | JGI IMG/M metagenome (GOLD analysis project Ga0209536, IMG submission 187461) | Marine sediment microbial communities from White Oak River estuary, North Carolina - WOR-2-8_12 (SPAdes) (version 2) | ecosystem: Environmental > Aquatic > Marine > Intertidal zone >... | reverse complement strand
GTCACTCACGTGGATACGTCCACCGGCGTGGGCACTGACATCAAAGGCTTGGCTGCTTTGGGCCGCGAGCACGGTGCCCTGGTCGTTGTGGATGGCGTCTGTTCTGTGGCAGGTGAGGAGATGCGTCAGGAGGCGTGGGGGATTGACGTGGCGCTCACCGCCTCCCAAAAGGCAATTGGCGTGCCGCCAGGTCTGGCACTGGTGGTTGCCGGGCCGAGGGCTATGCAGGCTTTCCGTGAACGGAAGAGCCCGGTGGGCAACTACTACGCCGACTGGAACGAATGGCTGCCCATTATGGAAGCCTACGAGGCTCGCCGGCCCAGCTACTTCGGTACGCCGCCGGTGAACCTCATTTGGGCCCTCAATGTTAGCTTGGGCCAGATCCTGGAAGAGGGGATGGACGCCTGTTTTGCCCGCCACCGCCGATTGAGCGAGGCGTTCAAAGCGGCCATCACTGCCTTAGGCATGCAGCAAGTGCCGGTGAGTCCTGACAAGACTGCAACTACCCTGACCGTGCCCTATTACCCACAGGGAGTGGATAGCTCGTTGCTGGGGCACATCGCCAGATCGGGAGTTATTCTGGCCGGTGGCCTCTATCCTGGGATCAAGGAAAAGTATTTCCGGATCGGCCACATGGGCGCCGTGACGCCTGCTGATATCCTGGCCACGCTGGGAGCCATTGAACAAGGGCTGACCCAGGTCGGCTATCAGTTTGAGGTGGGGCAAGGCTTGGCTGCTGCCCAGGCGGCCTTGGCTCAGTGATGTGAAGCAACCGATCACAGCAATCCGTGTTCCCGATACCAGTCATAGGCATCCGCCGCTGCCTGGCGGAACGGGGTTTGAGGCAGTCCCAGTTCGCGGACTGCCTTGCTATTATCTACGTAAAACGTCTCGCCGCCCAATAAGATTTGTTCACCCGCCACCAACGGGGGTCGAGGGCTGAGCGCGTTGAAAGCATCGATCACACGGGCCAGGGGAGGCAATGACCAATCTGGCAAGACCAAGCGGGGGCGTGGCCCGCCTGTCACCGAGGCGATGATTTGCGCTGCCTCCCAATGCGACAGGTTCTCTCCGCCCAGGATGTAGCGCTCACCCGCCTGTCCCCACTCAGCGGCGGCCAGGTGACCGGCCACCACGTCGTCTACATGGACATAATTAGAGCCACCAGGCGTCACCACCAGTAATTGGCCACGGGCCGCCGCCCGAATCAGGCTGCCCGATACGAAGTTCACGTCCCGGGGACCGATCACGATGGTGGGATTGACGACCACGGCGGGCAATCCTTGCTCCACCGCCTTGCCCACTTCAAGTTCAGCCAGGTATTTGCTGTGGCCGTAGGGCCACCAGTCCAGTTTGGCGGGGAAGGCTTGCGACTCGTCGGCTAGCGTGCCGCGCGGTGGATAGCCCAAGGCGGCTACCGAGCTGGTGTGCACCACCCGCTTGACCCCGGTCGCCAGCGCCGCGTGCACCACGTTTCGCGTCCCCTGCACATTGATGCTATAGATGGCCTCCTTGCTGCTGCGCCAGTATTGCGCCATGGCTGCCACGTGGAAGACCAACTCGCGATCCTGCATCGCGGTCACCAGAGAGTCGGGGTCGAGGATGTCGCCAACTACATATTCAACCGGCGTATCTTCCAGCGCCTCAAGCCGCGAGGTACTCCGGCGCAGCACGCGTACCTCATCCCCGCGCGCTGCCAGCGCTGCCGCGAGGTTGGATCCAACGAAACCGGTCGCGCCGGTAACCAAGACCTTCATTACGCTCGCCCTCCAGTCTTGCCGTCTACCCATCCACTAAGCTCCCAGCCTTCCGATTCGTCATCAGGCCAGCGTCGCTCAGTATAAGACAGTGCAGAAGGAATCGCCAATCTAGACGCCTATATTTTAAGCTTACGTTCTGGAATCTTTAAGCTAACTCACTTGACACCTGCCCCTGGTTTGAGGTATCATCAGGCAGCGTATATCCCCAAGGACTTGTGGGCAGAACATCCAGCCTCTACTATATATTGTACTGCCAACCGCTTCAAGACTCCGATCGACGCCGGGAGGTCCTACTTGGTACGCTACCCGTACATTGCCATCGAGGGAGTGATCGGTGTGGGCAAGACGACACTTGCCCGCCTGATGCGCGATGCCTTCCAAGCCGAGTTGTTGTTGGAAGTTTTTGAGGAGAATCCTTTCCTCAGCGACTTCTACGCTGACCGGGAGCGTTATGCTTTTCAGACCCAGATTTTTTTCCTCCTCAGCCGCTATCGTCAACAGCACCGAGTCATAGGTCAGACCCTCTCCCACTCGACACTTATCAGCGATTACAGCTTCGCAAAAGACCGCCTCTTTGCGCATTTGAATCTGATGGGTGATGAGCTGGAGATGTACGGGCGAGTTCACAGCGTCTTGGCCGAGAAGATCCCCTTACCAGACCTGGTTGTCTTCCTGCGGGCTGAATTGGATACGCTGATGGACCGCATTGCGACCCGTGACCGACCTTACGAGCGTGCCATGAGTCGTGACTACATCTCCGACCTGCGGCTGGCCTACCAGCGATTCTTTGCGGATTACCACGACGCACCCGTGCTGGTCATTGATACGGATGGCTTGAATTGGGTCAGTGACCCCGAGGCGCTGGCACACGTTGTAGGACGCGTGCGCACAGCGTTGGAGGATGGGTTTGAGCAGCCACAGCTTCCCATGTTTGAGGGTGAGGTCCCAGGGGATGTGGTACATGAGGTTCATGATGGGATGAGACCGACCTCTCAGCGTCGGCTGGCTGATTTTCAGCGCTGGCAGCAGCTTCTTGATCAGGACGACGCTGGACTGGGCGATCTGTATCTGAATTACATGGGCCTTACGCAGGAGGTGGGCCAGCTAGGGGCGGAAATGACGGCCATCTGGCGCCAGCAGAAGAACCTCTACCAAAAGGTCGGCAACCAGCCTGAGGCTCTGGAACAAGCCATGACCGAGTGCCTGCCGCATCTACGTGCCGAATTGGCCGACTGCCTGGTTTATTTGCTCAAGCTGGCTAATACCACCGGCATTGACTTGGAGGTTGCTTTTTTGGAGAAGGCGAGGCGGTAGTCAGAAGTTAGAAGGGGAGAGAGGGAGGATGATAAAGAAACATTTTGTTGCCGTCGCTGGTAACGTCGGGGTGGGCAAAAGTACGCTAACCACCATGCTGTCGGAGAAGTGCGGCTGGGAGCCGTTCTACGAGGCAGTTGGCGATAATCCGTATCTGGCTGACTTCTACAAGGACATGCGCCGCTGGAGTTTCCATTCCCAGATCTTCTTCCTGTCGCGGCGGCTGCGTCACCACCATCAGTTGCTGCGCAGCCCCAACTCGGTGGTGCAGGACCGCAGCGTGTACGAAGACGCCGAGATTTTTGCGCGCAATCTCTACGAACAAGGCAACATGGGCGATCGTGACTATCACAGCTATCGCGAATTGTACGAAGTGCTGGTGCTGTTCTTGCCTCCCCCCGACCTGGTGGTTTACCTCAAAGCCTCGGTGCCTACCCTGCTGGAGCGCATCCGAAAACGCGGCCGCGACTTTGAACGCGAAATCTCGCCTCTCTACCTGCAACAGCTCAACGAATTATACGATGCCTGGATTGAGGATTTCACGCTGTGTCCGGTTCTCACTATTCCTGCTGATGACCTGGACTTCGTTCGTTTCAACGGGCATCTGGACGTGATCGGCACCCAAATTATGGAGAAGTTAGGGGTCGAAGCACGTCCTGAGTGCCACGAACCAAAGGCAGAACTGCGTTTCACTTGACATAAGCTTTTGGAAAGAAATTGATCACCAAGACGCCGAGCCAGACGGAAGAAGCCCAAGAATCTTCGTGACTTGATGTCTTACCGGTCAAAGGAGAGGACTTAACGGAAGGCCACTTATCCCGGCTTGCGGAAGATGATCACGTACTCGTGCTTGAAGATGTAATATCCCCCGGCCAGCGCCCGATAGCGCCATAAATTGCTGGCCCGGCCCTTACCCCGTTCGTTGCCTTCGATATTCTTCACCACAATCGCCTTAGTCTTGAAGCCAACCTGATTTAGGCGCTCCATGCACCAGAAGCCGAGGGGGATCAGTTCTCCTTTCTCGTACTTGTCGCCGATGACCAGCGCAGCGAAGCGACTGGGCGCCAGCAAGTCGTAGCCGTGGCGGGCGACAGCTTCGAACATATCCAGGAAGGTGTCGGTATCGGGGGCGTTTGAGAGGTCTTGCGACTGATCGGAGAAGGGGATAATGTCGTGGTACGGTGGGTGCAGCATCAGCAGGTGGGCGTGGGTTTCGCCCATGTTCGCCAGCGCGGCACGCACGGAATCGGCGGTCGCCTGGGCCCTGCTGTCGCCCTGGATGAGGGTGACGTTCCTATCCAATTGATGGGGGGGCAGTTTGGCGCGCACGTGTTCGAGAAGATCGGGCTTCAGCTCCACGCCGATGCAACGCCGGCCCAAGTTGAGCGCCTCGATGGCCGATGTGCCGGAGCCCAGGAACATATCCAGGATCACCTCACCTGCTTTGGTGTAGCGAGTGATAGTTTGGGTGGCGATCTGCGGGATGAAGTTGCCGTGGTAGTCCAGCGTGTGGCCCTCGCCGCTGGCGCGACTGGGGAAAATCCACAGGCTGTCGGTCAGTACGTGCTCGTAATCCCGCCAGTGGTTTAGGTCAATGTCGCTCCACGGCTTGGTTCTTTGGGCCTTGTCCATTTCAGTTGTCATTCAGCATCCCCCGTTCCCGCAAAAACGATTCAACCCCTTCCGCCGCCAGTGCGTGGCCGGCTGGCGACCAGTGGAAGTCGAAATAGAAGTAAAGTGGAGGTGCCTCGGGCTGCTCGGCGACCTCCTGGAAGATGGGCAGCAGATCCAGGTAAGGGATGCTCGCCTCATCCAGAATGGCCGTCAGCCGGCGATTAGGGGTACCCGGGTCCCAGCTGTGATTTTTGGAGGGAGCCATCGCTTTCGAGATGGCCGTCCAGCGCTCAGGATACACCTGCTCGGGCGCGTTGACGATTACCACGGCCAGCTGCCCGCCACGCGTTTTGACCTCCTCGTCCAGACGGCGAACGAGGGCGCCGGTCAGCACCCAGGCTTCTTCCCACTCCGCCGATGGAGGGTTCTGGTAGACTTCGAAGGTCACGGGCAGGGCAGGCTCGTCGGCCAGGGCCACGCCAACCCCGCCCAGCAGGCCCAGCGGTCCCAACGCCCGACGCGTGGCTGGTATCTTGCGCAGGTAGGGCGTTGTCAGGCGATACAGTGCCGACCGGGCACGCAGCCAATCCCCGAAGGCCAGCAATGGCGGGGGGGGCGATCCAGTCCCAGGCGGCGGTTCGAACGGGAAGGTGGGCACCACCAGTTCGCCCCCTTCCAGTTCGAAAAAGGGTTTCTGGACGGCCTTCACACGCGCCGTCTCCAATGGGCCGTAATTGTTGAGTGCGTCGTTGCGGGTGAATAGCAGAAGAAGCACCAGTTTGGGTTCGTAGCGAAAGCCTTCGATGGCGTAGAAGATGGCTTCCTGATCGGTGCCCCAGCCACTGACACCGCCGTTGATGACCTCCACCGCGCGGCTGCCGCCGGTGAGGCGTGCCTCGAGTTGTTTGGCGAAGGTCTGCTCCAGGGCTACCTGCAAGCCCTCGGCGTATGAGTCGCCCAACACCAGGATGCGATACACATTATCCGGATTGTCGTAGCCGATCTCGCGGTCGCGTAGGCCACGCGTGTTGATGCGCACGTCGGCCTGATACTCGCCGTATTCACTGTACCAGAGGCCGCCGCTGTTGGGGGTGTGGAACCAGCCCAGATAGGGATGCGGCTCCCATAAAGGGGGTAGCGGGTCAGCCGGCGGGGATATACCTAGCAACCGCACTCCTCCCTCCAACAGCAGCAGCGCCAACGCCAGCCCCAGTAATGCCAGCGCGACGCGGCCCAAGACCTTGCCAATCTGATTCACGGCCATCACGTCAATTCAAGGGGAGATACGAAATCACATAAGATTATAATCTGCACGCAGGCAACTGACAAACACCGCGTGGAGACAAAAGGCCAAAGACGAATGACGGCTGGCGGACGACGAGGGACGATAACCCCCTCGGTGGAGGGACGATCGTCCCTTGTCATCGGTGGTTCGTCCCTAAGAAAGTGTTCTGTGCGCTCGCCTGCCGAGCGACGCGGTGTTGGTCACGTACACACCGGCGCTGACCAGGAGTGCGCCCGCCAGCAGCGACGGCGTAATCGGTTCGCCCAGCGTCACAAAAGCCAGGACCACCGCGCTGATGGGCACAAAGTTGATGAAGATGCTGGCTTTCGTGGGGCCCAACTCTCGGATGCCTTGATAGTACCACTGAAAGGCCAGCACCGTGCCGAAAAGCGCTAAGTAAATGAGACCCAACCAGGTCCCGGCGGAGTAGTGAAAGAAATCCTGGGTCACCCCCTCCAGGTAGGCGGGGGGAAGCAGAGCAAGCGTGCCGACCACTGCCGAATACGCCACGGCAATCAAGGGCGTCAGGTCGGCTATGACGACTTTGCCGATCAGCGAGTAGGCCACCCAACTTACCACACAGCCGAAGATGAACAGCTCGCCCCAGCCCAGCCCTCCCGTCAGCACCTGGCTGGGATCTCCTCTTGAGATGACAACCAGCGCGCCGGTTACCGACATCAAGATTCCGGCGGCTTGTATCAGAGTCAACTTCTCTTTGAAAAGGAAGGCGGACAAGATAGTGATGAAGATGGGGTTGGTGGCCACGATGACCGAGGCGCGTCCGGCGCTGACGGTACTCAGCCCTTTGAAGAAGAAGACGTTGTAGCCAAAGACGCCGGTCATACCCAGCAGGATGATGGGAATGATATATCCCCGTTTGATGCCCGGCAGTCTACCCTCAACCCGCCAGGTCAGCAGGAGCAGCAGGATGGAGGCGATCAGGAAGCGGGTAAAGGCGGCCGAGAAGGGTTGGACGTCCCTGGCAACGACCCGTCCGGCGATGAAGGTACCGCCCCAGAAGACGGCCATGAGCAAGAGCTTGACATAAGTGATCATCGTGAGGACTTGGCTCGCGCGGATTGGCTTGAGTGGGGGGAGTATAGCATAATGCTTTGCGCTAGTGCCCCATCGAAGTGGTCATGATAAACTGCATAAAGCCGACATGGGCACAATCCTCTTCATATTCCCTCTTAGGGACCTGGAGGCACAATCCGCATGATGGGGTACTGACAAAAGGCAGGAGCGCGGGATCGCCCTGACCTTATGCTGTTGTGAAAACTTCGGTCACCCTCACCCTGATTTGAAAGATACAGGCATGATCTAGCGTCAAGCGTTATTAGATCCTGGTTGGGGCGTGACAACAGTTGTACGCGTGACGTTTCCGGCGTGTACTCACTCCCTGATCTGCCCCTCTCCAAACACCACCCACTTGTAGGTCGTCAACTCCTTCAGTCCCATCGGGCCGCGGGCATGCAGTCGCTGGGTGCTGACGGCCACCTCGGCGCCCAGGCCGAACTGGCCGCCGTCGGTGAAGCGGGTGCTGGCGTTGACGTACACCGCCGCCGAGTCAATCTCGTTGATGAAGCGCATGGCGGTGCTGTAGTTCTCGGTGATGATGGCGTCGGAGTGCTGGGTGCTATGCTGGTGGATGTGGTCCAAGGCCTCGTCTATGCTTTCTACGACTTTGATGGCCAGGACCAGGGACAGGAACTCGGTGTCGAAGTCGTCGGGTCCTGCCGAGCGGACCGACGGGTGGCCCATCAAGATCTGCAGCGCGCCTTGCTCGCAGCGCATCTCAACCCCGGCGCCAGCCAGGTCTTGAGCGATCTTAGGCAGCAGGTCCTGGGCCACGTCGCGATGGATGAGCAGCGTGTCCATTGCGTTGCACACCGTTGGGCGCTGCACCTTGGCGTTGTGGATGATAGGGATGGCCTTGTCCGGGTCGGCGTTGCGGTCCACGTACACGTGACACACCCCGATGCCGCCAGTGATAACCGGGATAGTGGCGTTGTTCAGAGCGAACTTGTGCAGCCCGGCCCCTCCGCGTGGGATGATCATGTCGATGTATTGATTGGCGGTCAGCATCTCTTTCACCAGCGCCCGGTCCTGGGACTGGAAAAGCTGGATGGCTCCCTCGGGCACTGCGCTTTTCTTACAGGCTTCGGCGATGGCTCCGGCCAACGCCCGGTTGGTGTGGACCGCCTCCTTGCCGCCGCGCAGAATGGCCGCATTGCCCGACTTAAGACATAGTGCCGAGATGTCCACGGTAACGTTGGGGCGTGACTCGTAGATGACGCCGATCACTCCCACCGGCACCCGACGTTTGCTGATGCGCAGCCCGTTGGGCAGGGTGCGGGCGTCGAACGTCTCTCCGACCGGGTCAGGCAGCCCCGCCACGGCCAACACATCTTGAGCAATGCCCTCTAGCCGGTGGACCGTCAACAGCAGCCGGTCCAGATAGGCATCGCTCAAGCCTGCTTCCTGCCCAGCGTCAATGTCGTGGTCGTTAGCGCTTAAGATCTCTGGCTCCCGCTCCATAATCGTTTCGGCGATGGCCTTTAGTGTGTTGTTCTTGGTGGCCGTGTCGAGAACAGCCAGCCGGCGGGCTGCCTGGCGGGCCCGTTCTCCCTTCTCCTTGAGTTCTGGAAACATAATGACTTCTCCCCCTCACAAGAGCTGGATGATTTCACCCTGTATTTGATCTCGATTCACGGTGAGCAACCCCACCGTAGCGTGGTTGTCTCTGCCCTGGGTGGCGGAACCTGGGTTGATGATAAGAACACCTTGATAGGTCTCAAGATGCGCCTGATGGGTGTGGCCGTACACGATGCAGTCAATCCTATCATCCTGAAACTCGGTCAGCAAGTAGGCGTGCATAGCTTGGAAGTCTAGCGGTGGCGGTAGCACCCGGTCCGGGTTCGGCACCCGGTGGCCGTGGATCAACCCAATCCGCTGACCCTCGGCCTCGATCACCCGCTTCAGGGGCAGGCTGAGGCGGATGCCGGGCATATCCATGTTGCCGTGCACAGCGGCCACTGGCGCAATGGCCTCCAGGCGGCGCAGAAAAGGCAAGGTGACCACGTCGCCGGCGTGCAGGATCAAATCTAGCCCCTGGAAGGCATGGCTAACTGCCTGGGGCAATTTACCTGATGACAAGTGCGTATCACTAATCAGCCCGATTCTCATTTACCTTTTTCCCAGACCTTAGGCCTCCTGGGGTCAAACCAACACCAGATCGTCCCGGTGGACGACAGTCGGTCCGTACTGATAACCCAGAACGGCCGGAATCTCGTCGGAACGGCGGCCTCGAATGGCAGCCAGGTCCCCGGCGTTGTAGTTGGTGATGCCTCGCGCGATTTCGCGTCCATCTGGCCCCAGCAGCCGCACGGTTTGCCCCCGCTCAAACTGGCCGCTCACGCTAGTGACGCCCACTGCCAGCAAGCTTTTGCCCCCCTGAGCCAGCGCTTGAGCGGCACCTACGTCGACTCCAATCTCGCCTCTTGCTGGTTCGGCCAGTATCCACCGCTTGCGACTCTCAACGTGGCTGACTGTTGCCGGGAAGCGGGTGCCCAGCGTCTCGCCGCGTACCAGTCGGAGCAAGACATCCGGCTCTCCACCAGCGGCAATAACCACGTGGGTGCCTGAGCGGGTGGCCAGCTCGGCGGCTTCAACCTTGGTCGTCATACCGCCCGTGCCTAGCGCCGACGCGCTGCCCCCGGCCAGATCGTAGACGATTTCATCAATCACGGCTATCTCCGGGATGAGCTCGGCGTCGGTATCCAGGCGCGGGTCGGCGGTGAACAGGCCGGCCAGGTCGGTTAGCATAATCAGCCAATCTGCATCCACCAGGTTGGCCACCAGAGCTGATAGGTTGTCGTTGTCGCCAATCTTGATCTCTTCAACCGCCACCACGTCGTTTTCGTTGATGATGGGCACGACACGCAACTTGAGTAGCGAGAGCAACGTATTGCGCGCATTCAGGTAGCGTCCCCGGTCGGCCAGGTCGGCGCGCGTGAGCAGGGCCTGGGCAACTGGCGTATCGTATAGGGCAAAGAACTGCTCGTAGAGGCCCATGAGCCGCACCTGGCCCGCCGCGGCCAGGGTTTGCTTGAAGGGAATATCCTTGCGGCGCGGCGGCGGACCCAACATCTCGCGCCCGGCAAAGATGGCCCCCGACGAGACCAGCAATATCTCGTGCCCTTCCGCCTGCAGTTGGGCTAGCTGCTTCACCAACTCAAGCATACGCGGGCGGCTGAGCCGCTCGCTCCCATCAGTTAGGATGTGCGTTCCGAGTTTAACAACGATCCTCATAGGAGATTCCAAGTGGCAAATAGAAAATGGCAAATGACAAATCTCAAGCATTAGAGCTTTTAGCGGGCCTTGGTGACGATGGTGCTCAGGATGCGCACCAGTTCGTCGCTCTCCTGCAGGAGGGCATCGACATCGTCGTCATTAGCCCCGACCGATGTCGCCGCCCGCAGTAATTGGCGTCCGATCTCTATCGCACCCAGTGCGCGAGGAAATCGCTTGACCAACTTCACGACCCGCACCGCAAATTGGAAAGTCCGCTCGCGAATCTCAAATGGCGGCTCTACCTGCCCTGTCCCCCCAGGAGGCATCGTCGTGATCGTCTCCATTCTTGCGTCCCATCTCAATTGCTCTTTGTCATTTTACATCTGTGACCTGCCATTTGTCACTTACCATTTGATATTTGAGATACGAATACGCCGGTCTGGGCGTGCGGTCGGGGTTGAGAATGGCATACCAACGCATGGGCTCGGCTGCCGGATACCAGGGTACTCCGCTGAAATCCAGGTTGAACAGGAACATAGCTTGAACCCACGGCCATTCGGTCCGCACCTTTTCGTAGGCCCGCACCACGTAGTCGGCTTGCTGAGCCTCGTCCACTGCAATAGCTTCGTGCTCCTCCAAGTTCCAACTGGTGTGCAAGACCCACCCAGTTTCGGTGATCCAGATAGGCGTCTCGGCATCGTCGCTGTTGACCATCACCTCCCGTTGCTCAACGACGCGCGATAGGGACAGCCCCCACGGATCCACG
>Ga0209536_100015111_pt1 | contig 11033 bp, 12 predicted proteins | sample DeeMarSeWOR28_12_FD_187461 | JGI IMG/M metagenome (GOLD analysis project Ga0209536, IMG submission 187461) | Marine sediment microbial communities from White Oak River estuary, North Carolina - WOR-2-8_12 (SPAdes) (version 2) | ecosystem: Environmental > Aquatic > Marine > Intertidal zone >... | reverse complement strand
GTTCTATCGCTGGCAGAAGCAGTTGTTCGAGCAAGGCGCGATCGTGTTTGAGCCCAAGCAACGGGATACGGAAAAGGAACGCTTGCGAAGTCAGGTTGAGCAATTAGAGAAAAAGATCAGCAAGAAGAAAAGGAAATGATGAAAGAAACTCAAATCTCTTCAGAATTAAATAAATTTGAGGAAAAAGTAAAATCTAAAAATAAACGAGGTACAAAACGAACTAGACGATCATAGGAGATGATATAATGATTTTTATTGGTATTGGAACCCTTGGATTAGATTTAGGTGCAATTCTACTTTTTATTAGTCTAATTGCTTATATTATTGATGCTATACTTGTTATATCTGGAGAAAGAGTTGAAAAATGGGAAATTTATTCTGAAATAAGTCTGATTGCAGGTAGTACTGCTTATTTAATCTCTTTCTTATATTTTAGTTATTCCACCCTTATTGGAGACTATAGCTTTGTCTATGTTAACACTTTTGTCAACAATGACATGGACCTTTTTTTAAGACTCTCTGCTGTTTGGTCAGGGCAAGCAGGATCTTATTTTTTCTGGACAACAATTGCGATAATTACTTATCTCGTTTTCAGAACATTATTTAGAGCCTATGCCCATGAAACAATAATTTGGCGTTCTTTTGTGCTAACTGCCATACAAATTACTTTTTTTATTGCTCTTACTTTGATTAGTAATCCTTTTAAACTTGAATCAGGACCAATTGTTGATGGTATTGGTCTTAATCCTGCTTTAATGAACTTTTGGAATATTATCCATCCACCAATTATTCTAGCAGGCTATGTTTTGTGTTTAGTTCCGATGGTCATTGGAATTATTCGAATTTCAGCTCTTAAAGACGGGAAGATACCTGATTTCGAAGCTAAAGAAAAGCTAGATAGATTCTTTGAATTTATGATCTCTCTAGCATGGCTTGTTCTTAGCGCAGGAATTATTATTGGTGCATATTGGGCTTACGTAACCCTTGGTTGGGGAGGATTTTGGGCTTGGGATCCTGTTGAAACAGCTTCCTTAACTCCTTGGTTGTTCTTGACTTTGTACTTTCATGGACGGTCAATTTACCATCGCAAAAATGAATTTTTAGGGAATTATATTGTAAGTATGTCCTATGTAGGGGCCTTGTTTGCTACTTATATTACTCGAAGTGGAATAATTTCAAGTGTTCACGCTTTTTCTCCAGAGGGTGAACTGGAAAAATTCCTTACAATATTCATTCCCCAAAACAGTTTTATCATGGCTATTATATTAAGATTCATACCAGATGAAAGAATTTTACTGTTATTTATTCTCTTAACAGCTTCGTTTATCCTTCCACTTTACTGGGGTTTTAAATACAAAAAAATACGATTAAATAAGATGCCAATTAAATTATCTGATTTCACTGCAGAAAAATCTACTCGTACTGCATTAAAGGTATCTTATCTCTCATTCTTTATAGGTATATATGTTATGATTATTGGATTGATAACTCCTGTAATATTTGATATTTTAGGGTATCTGATCACCTTAAGTCCTGAAGGATTTGAGAATGCCATAACTATTGATGCTATATTTTATAATACAATTTTAACCTTATTTGGAGGAATAATGCTTTTAGCTCAATTTTTCTGCACTTTTTTTCCTCGAATGCAATTCAGACGGAAAATTCAATTACTTGTAACTGGATCAGTATTAGCGATGTTATTTAGTCTAAGTGGAATATTATATCGAAATGGAGTATTTTTTTCACTTTTGGGTCTAAATAATCCAATAATATCGTTTTTTAGTAATTTTTGGACATCTAGTGATAAAGCAAATCTTGTTCTTCCTTTAATTTTAATAGGAATCATTGGTTTGTTGATAGAATTTGGTAATGTTATTTTAAAAGAAGAAAAATATCTTCTTAGAAAGACTTCACAGACTATGTTACACCTTTCGATTTTAATTATTATTCTAGGTGCAATTACTAGTTCAAATATGACAAATAGCCAAAATATTCAAGTAGAACTTGGAGGAGAATATGTTGTTCCTGACACAACCTTGACTATTGAAATAATAGATCTAGATAAAAGGTTTCCTGAAAAAGGATCTAATATGATTGAATATGATACTGTCTTTGTACTTAAATCTAGTGGCCGTGTTGTTGGTTATGGATTAAGTCGGCTTTCGGTTGATAAATCTAATAGATTGGATCAGGAAGTAACAATCATTGGAGACCTCCTAAATAATATTTATATTGTTACTATTGCTACTTATGAAGAGATAATATCTGAAAGGTTTATTGCAGCTGACCTCCAGATTAAAATAATTCCCTATATTAACATTCTATGGATTGGTTGTTTATTGCTCATTTTTGCAATTATACCATTAACCATAAACAAATTTCTTTTGTTAAGAGCAATATTTAAACAAGATGAAATTGACACTGAAATACAAGAATCATCTCAATCAAGCATAATTATCGATAATAATGGGAAAATAAATGATTAAAACGAAAAATCTGATATTCTCAGGAGTTATAATATCAATTTGTGTAATTGCTTTGCTATTATTACTATTTAGCTCATCTATTCCAATATTTACTGTAAAAGAATTAAAATCTCACTCAAATCCTGAATCATATCTGAAGAGAAAAATTCAAGTGACGGGAGTTGTTGGAACATTAAATGGTACTGGATTCCTCTTAAGGGAAATTGAAGATATTAATAACACCTATTTTACAATCTATATAGAAGCGATTAGTGTTGAAAAACCAAACGGTTTTGAAGTGGGGAAACATATTCTTGTTGAAGGAAAATTAATATCCTTGCTTGATATTTGGGTGTTTAAAGCGAATATGATCAGTACCAAGTGTTCAACAAAATATACCGATGGGAATTAGATAAGGAGAAAGCTAAAAATTGCTTGAAAAGATAGATCAAAAGTATTTTAAACGAGCATTAATATTAATGGTCTTTTATATCGTGCTAAATTACTTCTGGATATTTATATCTGTAAAACACTTTGAAGGATTTAATATCTCAGGACGACCTATTTTCTATATGGTTCCTTTTGCTTTCTCAACATATCTTTGCTTTGGAATTGTGTTCTTAAGTAGTTGTATCTATTTATGGAAGAAAAACATAAAATTTGATCTTCTAATAGTATCAGGGGCTCAGGTAGGTGTAGTTACAGGGGCAATAACAATCATTGTAGGAATGATATGGTCATATGTTGAATGGGGTTACTTTTGGCAATGGGAACCAAGGCAAACAGCCACTTTAATAATGTGGGTGGCATATGTTGGATTATTAATCTTTAGAGAAATGCTTGATGAGAATTATCCTGAAAAACGAGGAGCTCTAACAGCAATATTTGGAGTTGCTAGTTTTCCCTCTGTTCCTTTATCTAATTTTGTTGTGGGAGCACTTCATCCTCCTCCACAACAAACAGTACTGGGAGAAGGAGTAGGGATGATACTGATGATGAGTTTCCTCTTAATTGGAATCTTTTGCTTAATACTTGTAAATTTAGCCTATAGATTGAATGAAGTGGACTTTAAACTGAAAAAAATTAGAAAAATAAAGATTGAGTCTTTATAGTGAGATTAAAGAAAGGAGTAGAAAATATGGCAAGTTTTATTGATGATTTATTAGGATCTGAGTTAAATCTAATGTTTTTTATATCAATGGTAGTTTGGTCTCTTCTCTTCCTATTTCTTTATTATTTGAATAATAAGCTGATAAACCTCAAGAGAGAGCTAAAAAGTTTGGAAGATGATTAAAATTTTTTTTAGCTCTAGATTAATCCTAGTATACAACACACATTGAAAAAGTGTGAGAGATAACCAGAAGGAGGCACTTAATAGCTGTGGATTCTTTTTCAAAACCTGCGGTAAAGCTTACAAACATTTCAAAAATATATGGATTTATTCAAGCATTAAAGAATATTAATTTAGTGATCTATCCAGGAGAAACTATTGGTTTGGTAGGAAATAATGGAGCTGGTAAGAGTACACTATTAAAAATAATTTCTTTACTTGTTAAACCTACCTCAGGATCGATCAATTTATTCGATCAAGAAGTAAATGATGATATTCATTTGTTTAAAAGAGAAATAGGAGTTCTCTTAAGTTTTCCCTTTTTTTATGAAGATATGACTGGCAGGGAGAATTTCCATTTTTTTCTACAAATGAAAAAAAGAGCTAATAATCCCCAAAAGATAATTCATGATATTATAGCTCAATATGACTTAAAATTATTTATCGATCGACCTTTTTATGAACTTTCAACAGGAATGATGAAAAAACTAGATATTTTGCGGACAGTAACCCCAAATTTTCCCAAGTTACTACTTTTAGACGAACCATTTAGCGGATTAGATATTGAGAATCGGAAATTTCTCTTTAATTTAATTACAAGGAGGGCTGTTGGAAGTACAGTTATTTTGTGTTCTCATGATCTGTCCTCTGTAAAAAGTGTTTGCAGTAAGGTTATATTCCTTGAAAAAGGTAAAATCAAAAAAATATTAGATCCACCAGAATATGATTACCTACTTGACCATTTAGCATAATAACAGGAGGAAAAGTATCGTTTATGATTAGAGATATTATAATTTTAGCTCGGAAAGACCTCTTGTTAGAATTTCGAAAAAAAGAAACAATTTATTCAATGGGTTTGTTTACCTTAGCTTCAATCCTGATTTTTTCTGGATTGCTTAATTTCATTAGTACGGCATTAGAAATAAAATATAGTATTTCTGTTGCGAGTATGTTGTTTATTATAACATTTTCAATAATGCTTGGTCTAACGTCAATATTTTCTCGTGAAATAAAGAAAAATTCGATCTATCAACTACTCTCATTATCAATAAAGCCTCAAGTAATATTTTTATCAAAACTCGTTTATTTAGGGATAATGATAGGTATTATAGAAATTCTTACCTTTATTCTAGCCATTATATTCTTAAGAATCAATTTTCAAGGAAATGTACTAATATTTTTAGTAGTTTTGACTATTGGTACCTTAGATCTAACTATTGCTGGTTGTATCGTTGCTTTTTTGACACTGTATGCCAAATCCAAAACATTAGCAATTCCTATCTTATTTTTTCCTTTAGTTCTACCCTCTATTTTAATAGAAACTCAGGTAACACTGAATATTTTATTTATGTATAATTTGGAATCCATAATAACTAATACATTAATCCTATTTTTTCATGCTATTCTTATTCTTGTCTTTTCCCTCTTAGTTACTGAAGAATTGATTAATGAGTAATAAAACCTGTTTATCTTTAATTAGGCTTATTATTAATATATAACAGGTTGATTAACCTCTTTGATGTAATTATAACGATGAACATCATAATAGAGGATTCTTCTTTTTATGTTTCAAATAAACAAAACAAATTATGAAAACTATTTTGGAATAAAAAGTTTAAGCGAATATTCTGTTTTCATTGGATTGATTATGACCTTATTTATCTTTATATATCAAATAACAGTCAATTACTTTTTTATTACCCGCTATTATTGATCATACTCTAATCCTGTTCACCCAAATGTTTTTAAACTGAATACTACGAAAACTATTAGGAAATTAGTCCTTCTTCTAGAATCGTTGTATAAGGTGACTGAAAATTGGAACAAAAAGTAATTCGGATGATACTTCTAATCACAATCTTGAGTTTTTCCGCTTTTATGAGCTTTAGTTTTATTTTGACAAGCACTAGACTAATGTCTTATACTACTAATCTATTAACTATACAGGACGAAGAAGCTCTCCAGATTTACGATAACTACAGAAAGTATGGAGATGAAATCGATGATAATTGCTGTGGTCATACTGATACTTCCCCTCCTACTGTTGTACTTCTTTTCCCTCCAGAAAATTCAATTAACCTAGCAGGGACTAATATAACTATAAAAATCGTTGATGATAATTTTATGGAAAAGATGAATCAAATCTTATATTCGTGGGACATGAATCCAAATATTAGTGTTACGGTTCAGGAATTAGATAGTGAGGGCATTTACAACTTTATTTTACCAACTGGTGATGGTTTCCACTTCCTTTATCTCTATGCAGAGGATTATTCTGGAAATTGGCTTTCAAAGACCTTTAGATTCAAAACAGGGATTCCTCCACCTAAAATTACACTTAATTATCCTACCAATAATTCTGTAGTTCTTGGTGGATCAACAATCGACCTTTCAATCACCGACTCCAATGCAAATATCACTCAAGTTCTTTATAACTGGGATAATGCATTAACCAATACTACTCTTGCAGCTCCTTATGATCTGGTTCTTCCAAATGATAATTTGACACATGACTTAAAGATCTACGCTGAAAATGACGCAGGAAGTTGGATCTCAGTTTTATTTCGATTTACTGCTACACAAGACACCAGTGCTGTCAGTATCGCCCCCACGGATACCACCACTACATCTAATCTTCCACCTCGGCGAACTTCTGGATTCTTATTCCTCAGTTTAATTGGAGCATTTATTGCAGTAATAGCCGCATATCGGAAACAAATCCAAAGTTCTAGGAAAAACAGAGGTAGAAGAACCTGAAAGGAGATTCGAAAAGTATTTCTTTTTTAAATGCTTGGTTTGAACGGTTTTATGCCTTTTTAAGAAAAACCTATCTATTTTAAATTGGGTTATCCTTCTCAAAGGAGAATAATCCTTTAACCAATAAAAAAGTAGCTTACTTTTTGGTTACTTGCTTCCCTAATAGATATTCTCTTTACGATTAACCAAATGTATTTAAAACAATAATTCTTAGAATCGTAGCAAACTGCTCAGAGAGAATTTCGGAAAATACTCCTAAATAAGTGAATACCTGAGCTTTTTAATTATGAATGAGGAAAAAGGTTGGTTTAATATGAGTCTCATAGGTGGATTTAAAAGAAGCAAAATCAGTATTAAAATTCTATATATTTTGATCGGTGCAGCTATTGCAATTGGGATTGTTAGCGGAATAGGAAGCACATGTACTACGTTTGACCCTATTTGGTGGAGAAATCCATCATTTTCGATTATTGGGGATTTACAAATTATTTTCATAGTAACCTACATTGCCACATGGCTTACTGCTATTCTATGGATAGTGTTATTTTGGGCTTTATCAATGGGTAAAAATTGGTTTTACAAGGTAGCACTCTTTAATAGTGGTATTGGAATCTTAGGTGGAGCTATACCTTCAGGAATTTTATTCTATGAATATTGGGCTAGTTATGGTAATTCTGGTATGCGATTTACTCCTTCATGGTTCCGAACCATAATGAATCTGATTTTACTTGTTGTTCTTTTACTTCCTATGATAAGAAGAGAAATTCATAATACAATCAAAGCTAATAGATCGATTACAGGAGGATCTTCTGGTTTTGAAACTGGATTGGCCCAATTAGCTTATGTATTGATAGGTTTTGGAATTGTTTTAATTCTACAGCCATTTTTCATGCCTGCAACACATATAATTGATGGAATAAATGTTGGATATGACTTTGAAGCACTTCAATTCTTTGGTGGACTATTTTCTATAATCTTGGGGCTAATAACCCGAATTTCAGGAATAGTTTATTCAAAAGTTCATACTAATAAAGTGGCATACTAACCAAGAGGTAAATAATATGAGTAATACAGAATTGAGTGCTGTAAAAAGTGGTAATGGGCGATGGAATTGGTTTAAGTATAAGCTATTTTATGGAGGGACATTCAAAGGAATGATCACCTTCACCATAGTGTGGGAATTGGTCATTGTTCTCTTTTTATCAACATTTTCAGAACCCATCAAATTAATCCTTGGATCACCTCTATTACCATTTGATTTTAGTATGTCAACTGATATGGATAAAGCAGCTCGTGTTGTTATGTTATATCACTCATTAGCTGTACCATTCGTTGCGATATGTACATATTTTGTTCTTGAGTATTGCGATGTTCGTGAAAAGTTTAAATCTCGTGTTAAATGGCCTATATTTTTTGGGAGTCTTTTAGCATCAACAACGGGTTTGCTATTTGCCTATATTTTCACAGATGGTTGGATCTTACATGGTTTATACCTATTTGGACTGTCTCTTTGCTTCTATGCAGGGGTCATGCTTCTTATAGGTATATTTCCATCTAAAAGTTTTCCGAAGAATTGGAGTAAACAGGAAAATAAGAAAAATATCATACTTGAACAATTAGCCTTAGTTACGGCAACCATTTGTATCCTACTAACGGTTATCCTTGGAGCAAGTATTGGATCCTTCTTTGGAAATGAAGACTTAACTGCTTTTTTAGCAGAATATTTCCTTAGAGATCCTGAAATTCTTCCTTATCCCTATGAAGTAGCAGAACTCTTTATCGATGGGGTTAAAGCCCACTTGCATGCGATGTTAGCATTAATTGATGTATTTATACTTCTTATAGTATTTAGATATACAATGGGAAATAATCCAAAAGGGAGATGGCATCTTTTATCTATGATAATGGCTATACCTGGCACTTTCATTTTATCATTAGGATCGTGGTTAGTAACATTCAAAACTGTTGTACCTATAGTGACCTTTGGGATATTACAAGAATGGCCTTTTGATATGCATTATTTAATCTATGTTGGATCCGCTATTGTCGTTACTGTTGGTTTATTATTGGCTTTTATGGGCTGGAACAAGACTAGCAAGGAGATTTTAGGTGATACTTATAAATCAGCGAGTTGGGGTGCACGTGCTAAAGCAGTATTTCAGGATCCTGTTAGATTCACACTTTATTTCTTATTAATATGGGTCAATTTTGTCATGACATTTGGAGGAATTTTCTTAGCATTAAGTCTCCATGATGATTCCGTCCTTGCAGAAAGACTACCATTTGTCTCGTTCCGATCGGGTCCTCTTGCAATTGAAACAACTGTTGCTCGTGGTCATTGGCATATTTTAGCAACTCTCTCAGCAGTTGTATTGTTCTTATTATTCGTTGATATCCTCCGTATCGAAGGTAAGTCACGTAAAGCAATGGGAGGGCTAATGCTTGCCGGTAGTATCCTAGGTTTTGGTCTTGGAATGATTTACTTGTACTTCCCCCACCTTGATCAGAATTGGGCAACAAATTTAACCTTATATGCTGATGTTCAAGAATTTTGGGAAGTTAATGCCTTTTGGTTACCTCTCCTCTTAGATCTGGGGATACTCTTGATCAGTTTAGCTCTTGTCATCTTCTGTTTCCACCAATTGATCGAGATCATAAATAGCCGGAAAGATGTCCACGAGTTTCCTGAATGAAAAGTAAATTCAATTATAGAAGGAAATGAAGCAAAAAGATGAAAAATAGAACTGGGGAAAAAATCAATCAAATTTCTCCTTCTCCTTTTTTACCTGTTCAAATGTACTTAAATTTGATCAAAGGCAAACAAACACTTTTACTGGTCTATACAGCTGCATTCGCTTATCTAATAACAGCTCTACAGTTCACATTCAATATATTTACCTTTTTTTGGCTTTTAGTTGCGTTAACACTCACAATAGCTGGAAGTACATTATTCAATATGTATATAGATCGCGATATTGATGCAATTATGGAACGGACGAAAAATCGTCCCCTTCCAAGTGGCAAAATTGCCCCAAGTACAGTGATGAAACATGGATTCTTTTTTACTGGAGCAGGACTTTTCTGTTCGTTTGTATATCTTAACCTTCTAACTACAATTACAATCTTTTTAGGCTTCTTTTTCGATGTTATAGTCTATTCTTCAATTTTAAAACGAAGAACAAAATATTCGATAATAGTTGGCGGAATAGCTGGAGGATTACCAGCTATAGCTGGCAGAACTGCACTCATAAATAGTGTTGATTTGATCAGTATTCTCCTAGGATTCTTTGTAATCGCATGGATTCCTTTACATATTCTTACACTAGCTCTCCTACCAGCAAATTTGAAAGGATATTCAGATGCCAAAGTACCAATGTGGCCTGTTGTAAGTGGAGAAAGACAAACGATATACATTGTTACTTTTTCAGCAATTTTATCAGCTATCTTAACCTTATTTACTGGTATTCTTTTAGAAATTGACCCTATCTGGTTAATACCATTATTATTTTTTAGTTCTTATATTATAGGTATTGCTTTAAGAAATCTTTTTACTCCTACTACCCCTAGAACATTTAAACTCTTTAAAGCAGCTTCTATTTACATGGCTCTTACGTTTATTCTTTTATTTATTGGTTTACTACTTACGAAAAACTCATTTGGTTCACTAGCAGAGATTCTATTAGCCATAAAAGCTTTACTTTTTTAATATAGGTTATACCACTAAAATATTGATTGTATTAAACAGAATGGCTAGTATACCTACTACAAGGATCAGATACAATTCTAGAAGTCTCTACCCCTCATTGAGGACTAAAAGTAAGTATATTCCAATCCCCTGGTGGTTTTGGAATATATTCATCTAATTTAGCTTTTTCAATTCGATCTCTCAAAGGAGCATTTCGTATATATAATTCCTTCCATTTTTCCAACTCATTTGAAAGATTTTTCTTTTCTTCTATGACTTCTAGGTGCAATTTTTTCAATCCCCTTTTCGAAGAGAAAACCATTGCTTGTTCTATTATACTAAATGCACTCTCAGCATCACCATCTATTAATGAAAGCTTAACTTTAAGCAATAATGAGCGAATCAGAAGTTGATGCCAATCTGGTAGATTAAGAGAAATGTGAGAATAAAAGGATGAATAATAAGAAATATAAGAATAATAATAAGACCTATATTCTTGTAAAAGAGATATAAAGTCAAAAATTTTGGCTAGTAATGCTTTGATCTGTATAAGAACTTCTCTTTCCCCATAGCATTTCAGTTCATCAATTAGTAATTCACAAAGATTAAAAATAGCTAGTATGAAGGATTTTTTGAATCTAATGTCTAAGTTTACAATTTCATCCTCATCAATTATATTTTGAAGAATTTCCTGAGCCTTTGCTTTATAGATTAGACGATTTTTCGTTTTTAATAACAGGGATTCAGCTACACGATATTGTTGGTTGATGAGGATATTTTCCTCTTTGCTATT
>Ga0209536_100015110_pt1 | contig 11033 bp, 8 predicted proteins | sample DeeMarSeWOR28_12_FD_187461 | JGI IMG/M metagenome (GOLD analysis project Ga0209536, IMG submission 187461) | Marine sediment microbial communities from White Oak River estuary, North Carolina - WOR-2-8_12 (SPAdes) (version 2) | ecosystem: Environmental > Aquatic > Marine > Intertidal zone >... | reverse complement strand
AGGCGCTCTTGTACAAAGCATGAGCCAGGATACCTATCACCAATGCCTTGAAGGCAATGGCAATATCTTGCCCGATCATCGCCATTAATATGCCCAGCTGGCTTATGGTGGAATAGGCGAGGAGAGCCTTTAAATCGTTTTGCTTCAACCCCAAGTATGCACCGGCCAACATTGTGGCCATGCCAATCAGAGTCAGAAGCCAGAACCACATTTCAGTCTGACCCAGGGCCGGGTTTAGGCGGGCCATAAGATAGATACCGGCTTTTACCATGGTGGCCGAATGCAGGTAAGCGCTGGCGGGTGTGGGTGCGCTCATGGCCTCAGGCAGCCATATGTGGAAAGGAAACTGGGCGCTCTTGGTGAAAGCGGCAAGGGCCACCAGGGTCAACATTACCGGATAAAATACACTGCTCCGCAGGACATCACCGCTTGCGAGAATCACGGTGAACTTGGTACTGCCTGCCAGGTAGCTGATGAAGAGCAAGCCGACCAGCAGAGCGATTCCACCTCCGCCGGTGATAAGAAGGGCCTTAAAAGCGCCGCGCCGAGCGGCCTCGTCCTTGTATTTGTAGGCCACCAACAGAAAAGAGACGATGCTGGTGCCTTCCCAGAAGATGAACAGGGTGAGCACGTCTCCGGCCATGACCAGGCCCAGCATGGCCCCCATGAAAAGCAGCATGTAAGTCAAGAAGCGCCAGGCAGACCGGTCACCCTTGAAGTATTGCCCGACGTAAATGATGATTAGCGTGCCTATTGATGTAATCAGGAGGGCGAAAAGCACGCTCAGGCTGTCCAAGTAAAACCCAGCACTGAACCCCATGGAAGGCAGCCAATTCATCTGTGCGGTGAAAACCAGGTTGGCTTGAAGATCGGGCAAGAATGAAAGAAACAGGCCGAATGCTGCCAGGGGGGCAAAGGCCAGTAAATAGCTTAGTTGGGTAATCGTCAGCCGGCGATTGAGTGCGGGCATTCCGAAGAGTGCGGCAAGCAGAGCGGTTCCGAAAATAATGATGAGCGGAAATGTTATTATGTGATCAACCATAACGCGGCTCTAACGCCATTGTTGTACGGAACGAATTTTCCGAGAATTATTGAAGTTTACGGGCTGTTTACTAACCAGGGAAAAGCAAGTAAAGCATCCCTCCCGACGCCGGGAGGGCTTTGATCCATGAGTCAATCCGAAAGGGTGGCACCCCCATAGGGGGCTTCAATGGTCTTTACCTCAGGCGCGAGTTTGCTGGAGTGGTTGAGTGAAGGAGTAATGCAAAGACTTATTAAAACTTAACTTTGGAGGTTAGCTTTTTCCAACACTCCAATACTCCAAAACTCCATTACTCCAAGACCACTAGCCACCTTTACCGGCAAAGCCATTGAACTCTGACCTGGCCGAAAGGACCAGGTTTTCGATCTTGAATAATAATCAATAATTATCCTGGCCCGACCCAAATGCCCCTACTAACAGCAGTGAGCCTTCTTACCCCTCGTCGGGTGACGGAATGTGTGATTCACAGGGTACCCCCACCTGGCAGAGCCCGCAGCCCACTTTGTTTTCCAGACCGTATTTCTTCCGGATGTAGTTCCTGGCCTTGTCCAAATGTTGACTGCATCTAATCTTGTCGTGTCCCTCGGAACTAATGGCCTTGACCGGACAGCGCTCCACGCATTTCTGACAAGTTCCATGGCTGAAGAATAGACAATAGGCCTGGTGGTCCTGGTAAGGCCGTGGGGCAGCAGACACCGCTAATCTGGCCACCACTGAACCGACCCGGATAGCCTTGCCTACAGGGGTGATCAAACCGTCGCAAAGGCCGAAGGTGCCCAACCCTCCGGCATGGGCTGCATGGCGCTCGGACCAGGTGGATGCAAAGCCGTGGTGCTGAGAATCTTGCCGGCGCCAATGGGGTGAAAGCATGGGTGCCACCGCCTGGACGGATTCATCGAACAGTATCTTGACAACGTGCTCCCGCAAGGCCACATTAAACTTCTCGCCCAAATCTCGAGCTGCTGCCCAGCGAACCGAAGGATAGATTTTCTGAACGGCGTTCTCATCTCTTGTAGTTCGGGTCTGGGGAAGTATCCAGCTGATCACGGTCAGATCTTCCGGGCCCGATGAAACCGCAGGAAAAGTCAGCTGGAAGATCTCCAGCGGGGTCCAGTAAAAATCACCGATGTGACCTTTGTACTCCAGGTAGATGGGATCATCGCCGCCAGAAAATCCAACTAGAGGTGAATCCCAAGCAACCTCCCCTCCAGGCAACCCCAAGTTGTTCAACGGAGAGGTAGCTACAAAATCGGTTATTTCCCGCATCAGCCATTCAGCTGAACTCTCTTCAGACTTTCTGGTAACCATAGTGAGCCTTTCTCAATCATGTGTGACCAGATTCGCGCCACTATACAGCAGTCAGAGAAACTCGACAACAGCGATATGGGGTCAAATCTTTATTCTTGACAATTCATCCCGGTTTAGATCATAACTTTGCATGGCCAGAGCGTTGAGAATCCAATATCCCGGTGCATATTATCACGTGACCTGCAGAGGGAATGAGCGCAAAAATATATTTCATGATAATTTGGATCAAAAAACATTCCTTGAGAAACTGGCACTATCTCTTGAGATTTACCACGTTTCTCTATTGTCATATGCCTGCATGTCAAACCATTTCCACTTGCTGGTAACCACGCCGGATGGAAACCTTTCCGAATTCATGCGACACTTCAATATCTCCTACACCTCTACCTTCAACAAAAGGCATAAGCGTGTGGGACATCTCTATCAGGGGAGATACAAGTCCTTTTTGATCGACGCGGACGACTACCTTCTTGAGGTTTCTCGCTATATGCATCTAAATCCTGTTCGCTTGGAAGTATTTGCGAAAATGAGCCCGAAAGAGAAGTGGGAAGCTCTCGTTCGCTTTGAAGGGACGAGTTTGCCGGGATATCTATCTTCAAAGAAGCGTCAAGATTTTATCGAATATGAAATGGTACTGTCCCATATGGGAGGAGATAATCGTAGCGGCAGGCAGCAATACCGGCAGTTTATCAAGTGGGCCATAGACAATGAAATGGATAACCCTCTGAAACTGGGCAAAGGGCACGGCATTGTGGGGAAAAATGACTTCATTCAGTGGGTCAAAGAGAAGTTTGTTGACAAAGAGGCACCAAGTAGAGAGCAGCCCGCTATGCGGGAGTTGGGCAGAGAGCTTCAGCCAGAAAGGTTGATTGATCAGTTTGCCGCCTTGGTTGACAAAGACAAGGAAGAGTTGTGTCAGCGCGGCAGGCACTCTCTGGAACGGTCCATGCTGATGGAGTTATTATATCGTTATGGCCGGCTTAGCCAACCTGAGATTGGCAGATTAGTAGGAGGCGTTGACTACTCCGCAGTAAGTCAGGCAAGAAGAAGGTTGCAGATTAAGCTGGAGCGGGAGCGAAAATTGAAAAGGAGATTTGAACAAATAGCCAGGGACTTGAGCGAATTGTCAAGAATAAAGATTTGACCCCAATCGGTGAAGGAGGAGACTTGTGGATACAAAATCGAACTTGATCGAGACCAATTATCAAGACTTGAAAGAGTTATTTAAAAAGTACGGTTACCAGGATTTCAAATTCATCGATCCTGAAAAAATAGTAGTCTCCCAATGGGTGCGGATGAAATGCATGTACGGCTGTGGGGAATACGGTCAAAACGCTTCCTGTCCCCCGAACGTGCCTTCAGTTTCTGAATGCGAGAGATTCTTCTGCGAATACAGTGTCGCGGTCATCTTTCATTTCGATAAAAAGGTGGACCAACCTGAAGACCGTCACGCTTGGTCCAGCAAGGTCAACACCAAACTTGTCAAGTTGGAACGAGAGGTTTTCCTGACTGGTTATGAAAAAGCTTTTCTCTTGTACATGGACAGCTGCTGCATATGTGCGGAGTGCTCCAAGGAAAGAGAAAATTGTAAGGAGCCTAGACTGTCCCGCCCCTCTCCTGAGGCCATGGCAATGGACGTCTTCACTACGGTCAGGCAGTTTGGCTTTCCAATCGAAGTTCGTACGGATTATTCACAGAAGATGGATCGTTATGCTTTCTTGATGGTTGAGTAGAGAGTAGTTTATTCTTCAGAGTTCAATAAAGGGTAGTCCGTATAACCTGTTTCATCCCCCCCATAGAACGACGATTCATCGGGCTCATTCAGGGGAGCATTCTTCCTAAATCTTTCGGGAAGATCAGGATTGGCCAGATATGGTCTACCGAAGGACACCAGGTCGGCATCTCCTGTTTCCAGCACTCTCTCGGCGCCATCCCGATCATATCCACCGTTGGTCATATAGGTCCCCTTATATATTTCTCTAACTTTCTTGGTTATGGGATTCAAACCACCGTTAAAATCTGTTGGATTTGCCAGATCCATCTCCACCACGTGTAAATAGGCAAAAGGGAAACGATTGAGCCCTTCAGCAACATGGTAAAAAAGCCCCTCTGAGTCCGAATCATAAATGTCATTGAAAGGATTCCCAGGAGAGATGCGAACTCCTACACGACCCTGTCCCAAAACATTGACCACCTCTTTGGTCACCTCGAATAGAAAGCGAGCGCGATTTTCGATGCTGCCTCCAAACTGATCCGCCCTCTGGTTGGTGCCATCACGGAGAAATTGGTCCACCAAGTATCCATTGGCCCCATGTATTTCAACCCCATCGAAGTTAGCCGCCAGAGCATTTTCCGCGCCTTGCCTGAACTGATCAATAATCCCGGAAATCTCTTCGGTTTCCAAGGCTCGTGGGGTGACAAATGGCTGCGGGCCCTCGTAGGTCATGGCCTCACCTTCGGGCTTGATGGCTGAGGGAGCAACTGGGATGCCGCCCTCCGGCTGCAAGGAAGGATGGGAAATGCGCCCACAGTGAAACAACTGTAGGAAGATGAATCCTCCGCGTGAATGAACCAGATCGGTCACCATCCTCCAGCCGGCAATTTGCTCGGGTGAGTAGATGCCTGGCATATCCGGGTAACCTAACCCTTGAGGCGAAACTTGAGATGCCTCGGTAACAATGAGACCGGCTCCGGCTCGCTGTGCATAGTAAAGTGCATTCACGGGCTGGGGCGAGTTTCCTCTGCCGGCGCGATTCCGGGTCATGGGTGCCATAACCATCCGGTTTTTGAGCTCACCTGGACCCAAGTCATAAGATGAGAAGAGCTTCATATCCAACTCCTTGTTAAAATACCAGCAACGCCTATGCCTTTAGCTCCGCATATTATAGATACCAGAGTCGATAAATGCTTTTACTAACCACGGAGACACGGAGAAGTGCTTCGCACTCAAATTCGAAATACGAAACCCGAAGCACGAAACAAATACAAAATCCGAATTTTCAAATGTTCAAAACGTAACTACCGAGAGAAATTTGTCTAGTGTTTCGGTCATTTGGATTTTAGTAATTCGAATTTGTTTCGGATTTCGATATTCGGATTTCGGATTTACACTAGACATGTGCCTCTGTGGTTAATTTTCAATCAGGCTTACTTAGGCCACTATAATACAGAGTAAAGTAAATAGTCATTTTTCAGTATTTTCAGTAGAGCTGTCCAGCAGTCGTTTGGTGGTGTTCTGGTGATTAATGATGACCCGGCATTTCATCTTTAAGACGTTTACGCATTTTCTTGCCATCGCTCCAAGCACGGCCGACCGTTGCACCCATCGACCAGTACCTGTTGTCCGGCATGCTGAGCAAGAGAGGGCTTATTCTGCCGACATCTGGCACACCATCTTCAAGGAACCTCTCCTCGGAATAACCTGCCACAATTTCACCGATAAAGAAAGAGTTAGAGGGTAAATCAACTGTTTGCACAAGTTTGCACTCCATGGTGAGAGGACATTCGCTGATCATGGGAGCCTTTTTCAGCTCCCCGTAAAATAAGGTGAAGAGTTTAGACTTATCCACCCGTTTTCCTGATACCAGGCCAACGTAATCAGTTACTTCCACCATTTCAACGGTGGGAAAGTTTACGCTGAACTCTGCGGTGTCGAGGATGGCCGCATGGGAACCGTGCCCTTTGTTGACTGCCACCCCGAGCATGGGCGGCAGATAGTTGACTCTGGTAAGCCAGCCCAAGGCCATGAAATTTGGACGGTCTTCCAACTGGGTGCCCAGGATTGTCGTTGCCATCGGCAGAACATAAACTTGCTGGCCTATATTTATTTTCGCCATCAGAAAACCTCCCTTACTGTCCACATGAACTAGCTGTGCCAGTCTTCAGGTATTCTCACCTTAGCTTGAGTAAGCTTAACAGGGCCGCAGGGTATATTCTATTATTATGTGCTCTGGTATAGTCAATGGTCAAAAAAAGGGCAGGGTCATTTCCGACCCTGCCCTTTGGAAGACTTGTTTTTTTGTCTGTGGTCTTTATAATCTGGCGCTGCCCGGAATCATCTCAACTGCAAGTATGTACTTCGATGAAAATATGATTAACATAATCCTCAAACATAATTTTGCGGAGATCTCCCCATGTCAGTAGATGCCTATATAACCATAGCAATTCTTGCTCTCACCTTCGGGTTGCTGATCAAGACCAAACTGCCCCCTGTGGCTGTCTTTGTCGCTGCCTTGGCACTATGTATGACCTTTGGTCTCGCTCCCATGGATCAACTCCTGGATGGGTTCGCCAATTCCGGGGTTCTGACTATTGGCGCGTTATTCATGGTTGCAGCCGGTATGTATTCCACCGGCGCCATCACCATGATAAGCGAGAAACTGATCGGCAGGCCCAATAGCCTGCTGGGTGCACAGCTGAAGATTCTTCCTGTGGTCTCTTTCGGCAGCGCCTTTTTAAACAACACCCCGTTGGTAGCCATGATGATCCCGGTGATCCGGGATCTGGCCAAGTCCTGCCGTCTGGCCGCAACCAGACTTTACATCCCTCTGAGCTACGCTTCCATCCTGGGGGGAACTTGCACCCTTATCGGCACCTCCACCAATCTGGTAGTCAGTGGTATGCTAAAAGACACTTTGGGAGAGCTGGGCCCCAACGCACCGTACATGAGAGAAGTCACCATGTTTGATCTCGCCTGGATTGGGGTCCCGGCCACCCTGATCGGTCTGGGCTTCATCATGCTGTTCAGCAAGTGGCTGTTACCCGAGTCCAAGGAAATACATGATTTCGATGAATTTATACGGCGCTTCGGTGCCGAGTTTACCATCCCGTTCAAATCTCCCCTGATTGGCAGAACACTTGAGTCATTGGGTTTCATCAACCCAGTAGGTTACCAATTGCTCTCGGTGAAATGTGAGGACGGGAATGAGGCAGAGATGAAACCCGATTTGAAACTCAAAGGAGGCGATTTACTTACCTTCTCTAGTAAACTCGACTCCCTGCCGGGACTCTGGGCCACCAATGGCATGGTGCCGCATGTTAGCTCCTTTGAGACCGACCGTGAGCGTTACAAGCGCAGCCTGGTGGAGGTCGTGGTGTCGCGGCGAAATCCGGTTATCGGCAGAAAGATCTCTGAGTTGCCCATACGCGACGATCCTCTCCAGACAAGTATTATTGCCATTTCCCGCGGCGGGCGGCCCATCGACAGGCCCATTTTAAATGTCCGGATTAAAGCGGGTGACATTGCCGTTCTGGAAGTGGAGGACTCCTTCTACTTCGAAAATAGAAACGAGGTGGAATTCGCCTCAACCAAGAGACTTACAGAGGCGAAGATACAGAGGACGCACCGAGCCGTTTCTGCCACCCTTATCACCATCGGCATGGTTACTGTGGCTGCCTTGGGTTGGATGAGTATGCTCAATGCCGCCTTGCTCGCTGCTGGACTGATGGTACTCACTGGCTGTATGTCTTTGAGCGCCGCAGGTCGTAGTGTCGAGTTCGGTACCCTGGTAATCATTGCCTGCGCCATTGGACTAGAAGCGGCTGTAACCCGTAGCGGCCTCACGGGCACCATTGCGGGGCTGATAAATAAAATTGGCGGTGATAATCCTTACATTGCGCTCACCGTGGTCTTTGTGGGCTGTATCATCATGGATACCTTGATTACCAACGTGGCCTCAGCCGTGTTCATGTTCCCCATTGCCCTGTATCTGGCCGAAAAACTAGGGGTGAGTTTCATGCCCTTTGCCATAGTGGTAATGGTTGGAGCTTCATGCAGTTTCATCTCACCCATGGGCTATCAGACCAACCTTATGGTCTATGGTCCCGGAGGGTACAAATTCACCGATTTCGTCAAGATCGGCGTGCCGCTCACCGTTGTGGTCGGCATTATCACCCTCATTTTGACCCCAATGTTTTTTGGTTTTCAGGCTCCATGAAGCAACAATGCAAAGAAGGGGTCAGGTCTTGAATTATAAGCTCCAGAGACGTATTGATCCGGTTCGTCCACCTGAGTAGAAAAAGCTTATAATTCAAGACCTGACCCCAGTAATGTTATTTGAACTTTCTTTTTTCCTTATAATTCGCTAGAATATCCTTAACAGTTGGAAAATATAACAAAAACAACTCAGGAAAAGGAACCGGCGGCGATGCAATTCTTGGGGACCGACAAGTACTACCTCAATCCTGAACTGAAAGAGATTGTCAACATCTCCACTGCCATGGAAAAACCTTTGCTGGTCACCGGCGAGGCCGGAACCGGCAAGACCCAACTGGCATTCGAGATTGCCCGGGCCCTGGAGATGACCCTGGAAGAGGCTCGCTGCAAATCCACCTTCAAAGGCGAAGAGCTTTGCTACGTCTATGACACAGTCCTGCGCCTCAACGACTCGCGTTTCGGTACCGAGGATAGTGGTCGGAATGTGAACGACATTTGGGACTACCTGGGCTTCGGCCCCATCGGCCGCGCTTTTTTGGCGGAAGATCGACGGGTTCTCCTGCTGGACGAGATCGACAAGACTGATTCCGACACCCAGGACAATCTGCTGGACGTGCTGGAGGACGGCTCTTTTATCATCCGTGAGATCAACCACAAGGTGAAGGCCAAGTATATGCCTATCATCATAATCACCAGTAACGCCAAGAGGGAGCTTTCAGATCCTTTCCTGCGCCGTTGTTACTGCCACCACATTCCCTTTCCCTCCATGGAAGAGATGAGTGAGATTATCCGGCTGCATTACCCCGAAGTACCTGCTCCCTTGATGGATTCAGCCCTGGCCATCTTTTATCATCTGCGGCAACAAGGCTTCGAGAAACCGCCTGCCACCGCAGAACTCTTGGACTGGCTCGGTGCCCTGCAGCTAAACGATGCCAAACCACCGATCACGCCAGACAGAATTCCTTTTCTCGGGACTCTACTCAAACGTACTCAGGACCTGCTGCAACACAAGGGCGTGGAGCGAGAAAATGTTTAAGTAGAAAAGAAAAAGCCATCATGTTTCTTCCTTTCTTTTACCAACTGCGAGACCAGGGAATCCCCATCAGCCTCCGCCATGTGCTGGAATTCTACCAGAGTTTGGAAAAAGGTCTCGCCCCTGATCTTGACCGACTCTTCATTCTTATGCGGCTCATTTTTGTTAAGAAAGTAGAGCATTTCGATACCTTTGAACAAACATTCGGAGCTTATTTTTTCGGAGTCGAGGGTGGCGGGATCCCAAGGTTCTCCCGGCAAGCCTGGGAAGATAAAGCCTTTCAAAACTGGCTGGAAGAAGAGATTGCCAAAGGATCCTTGTCCGAAGACGACCTAGAGCGACTTTCACTGCCTGAACTGCTACAGCGCTTCTGGGAAGTGGCCATGGAGCAGAGAGGGAAACATCGGGGTGGCCACACCTGGGTGGGTACCGGCGGCACCTCGGCCTTCGGGCACTCCGGCGCTGATCGGGAAGGCATCAGGGTGCACGGCGACTCACAGCATGGCTCTGCCCTCAAGGTCATAGAGACGCGGCGCTACATGGATTATGCCGCCAGCGCCACCCTGCGGGCCGAAAACCTCCGCCAGGTCCTGGCGGCGCTCAAGCACATGGCACCGGCAGGTCCACCCACCGAACTGGATGTGGACGAGACCATTGATCGTTCCTGCAGAAACGGTGGAGAGATCGAACTGGTATTCAAAAGAGAGCTGCGAGACCGTATTCAGGTCATCGTGCTGCTGGATAATGGCGGGGCTTCCATGCGACCTTACTTGGATCTGGTCAAACTGGTCTTCGGCCTCATGCGCGATCATTTCAGGGACTTGGACTATTATTATTTCCACAACTGCGTCTACGGCTGTGTCTATAGCGACCCGCAGCGGCTTACCCCCTATCTTATCCACCATCTGGTTCGACGTGACCCGGAAACCCGTCTGATCATCATAGGCGACGCCAACATGGCACCCACTGAGCTCATGCTTTCCAACGGTGCCATGGACTATTTTTCCAAGGTCAGGATTCCAGGTCGTGATTGGCTGACGCAGATCCGAAATCACTTCAGTCACAGTGTCTGGCTCAATCCCATCCCCCGCTCAAGGTGGTCCCGCGAAAGTCAGACCATTGATAGGATTGGCGAGATTTTTCCCATGGAAGATCTCACCCTGGCAGGGATCAGGAGGGGAGTTGAGTGGCTGAATTCGGGAGCGCCACCGAGGAAAGCTAGCAGGCAGCGGGCAGTGGGCAGCTAGCAGAAGATACTAGGCACTAGGGAGTAGACACTAGACACTGAGCAGAGCTGAACGACACGGAGACGCGGAGAGACGGGGACACGGAGACGCGGAGGGACAATGCACATTGCGCATTTATCAGTTATCATTTGGCATTTAACCAAATGTTTCCTTTAGTGTTATCTTTGAGTTTTCAATGATAGATGCGAATTTAGAAATGCGAAATGATGATTGAGTTCCTATCAAGTCCTGGCTCCTTTCTCTATGCTCCATGCCCTATGCCCCATGCTCAGTTCTACTGGCTCCTGGATTCTTTGATATTATATTGCAGATTAAAGATTTCTGAAGACTAGACAAGGGAAACCTACCATGAGAATCGCCATTGTCGGTACCGGTATTTCAGGAATGGTTGCTGCCTACCTCCTTTGCCAGGACCACGATGTCGTGGTATTCGAGGCCAACGACTATATCGGCGGGCACACCAACACC
>Ga0209536_100015109_pt1 | contig 11033 bp, 9 predicted proteins | sample DeeMarSeWOR28_12_FD_187461 | JGI IMG/M metagenome (GOLD analysis project Ga0209536, IMG submission 187461) | Marine sediment microbial communities from White Oak River estuary, North Carolina - WOR-2-8_12 (SPAdes) (version 2) | ecosystem: Environmental > Aquatic > Marine > Intertidal zone >... | reverse complement strand
CACCAGGCCCGAAGTTAGGGGATTCGCCCCAATTGAAATGCTGGAATGCCGGATCAATGGCTTGCGGAACGAATAAACTAAAAATAGAAGTCCACAATCTTTCAATCTTCAGTACTGATTTGATTAATCAAATAACCCGTCGGAAAGGAGAACTTATCTGGTGACCGAAGATAAAAATTTGCCAAGTGGCAGCGGAAGGTCAGATTCAAGACTTCGCTTTGCTGCCAAAACAACACGCCATCCGCGTCACGCTGGCCAATCCCCAGGTAAAGCCGGGGATGTCATTGTGCTCGGCGGAGGCGATCTCGATCCCCAGCTCGCGCTTGAGGCGAAAGGCCGGGTAGAGCAGGCGGACCAGCTCTTCGTGGAGCAGAACATCTGCCAGGGGAACGGCGATGCCGGGATCTTCGTGTCGCGGCGGATCTACAAGCCGTTCACGGGCGGTGGCGGCAGCGCCTTGCCCTGGGGTGCGCCCTGATGCATAACCCCCCGATCGTCTTTCTGGACGAACCGACATCCGGGGTTGATCCCGGTACGCGACGAAATTTTTGGGACCTCATCTATCAACTGTCCGACGGAGGGGTAACCATCTTTGTAACGACCCATTACATGGAAGAGGCGGAATATTGCAACAGGATCGGCCTTATTGACCGGGGACGGCTCATCGCGGTCGGATCACCGGCTGAATTGAAAAGCCGACATTTGAAAGGCAACATCTATGAGGTCGAGACCTCGGACCTGTTGAAGGGGATGGAATCGTTTCAGGGGGCGGAGCGGGTCCTCGACACGGCGGTCTTCGGCAGGGCGCTTCATGTTCGATTAGATGAAAAGACAGATGCGGAAAGTTATCTCCCCCCCATTCTATCGGAAGCGGGTCTTGAAACAGGTAAAATCAAAAGGATCGTCCCCACGCTGGAAGATGTCTTTGTAGCCCTTGTCGGCCGCGATTTGTCGGATCAGTCGGAAGCAACATGAATATTCGCAGGATCAAGGCTCTGGCCAAGAAAGAATCTATTGTCGTGACCCGGGATACCCGGAGTCTTGGTGCCGCTATATTTATTCCTTTGCTCATGATCTTCATGTTCGGGTATGCACTGAGCCTCGACGTGGATCGCATTCCTTTGCTGATTGTTGATCAGGATAAGACCCCTTCCAGCCGGGAACTCATTCAACGCCTGGGAGATTCCCGATATTTTTCCATTGCCCGTTATCTGGACCGAACCGCGGAAATTGAACCGGCCTTGAACCGCAGGGAGGCGCTGATGGCCCTGGTTGTCCCCTCGGGTTACTCATCCCGGGTCAAGGAGGGCGTGAAATCCCCGATTCAGGCCATTTTTGACGGCTCTGATTCGAACACGGCCTCAATCGCCTCCGGGTATTTCCAAGCCGTAACCAACGGACTCAACATGGAACTTCAAACCGGGCGTCTCAAAAAGGCCGGTTTTAAGATGGCCGATATGCCCTTAGAACCGAGAATCAGGGTTTGGTTCAACCCGGAACTCAAGAGCCGCAACTTCATCATCCCAGGCTTGAGCGCCATTATTATCAATATCATTTGCTCCTTTCTGACCTCGCTGCTCATCTCCCGGGAGAGGGAGACCGGCACCTTGGAACAACTCATCTCCACCCCCATTACAGGCGGTGAACTGCTGGTGGGAAAGCTCCTTCCCTTCATTGGGGTAGGCCTGACCGTTATGATCCTGGTCGCTGGGGCGGGGATCTTGATTTTCGGGGTGCCGTTTCGGGGAAGTTACATCGACCTCTTCATAGCCACCCTTCTGTTTCTGATCGGCACCTTGTCCTGGGGGCTCCTGATCTCCGTCATTGCTAAAAATCAGCTTCAGGCAAGCCAGATAGCCATGTTGAGCGTGATGCTGCCTTCATTTCTTCTTTCGGGGTTCATCTATCCGATTGAAAATATGCCGATCGTTCTTCAGGCGATCACCTATATCGTTCCGGCAAGATATTTTGTTGAGATCCTGAAAGGACTCTTCCTCAAGGGTGTTGGTTTGTCCGTTCTATGGCCCCAGTATTTGGCACTGGCTGTCTATGCCTTTTTGATCTTGAACCTGGCCCGTCGCAAATTGGGAAGGAGGCTCCTCTAATGAAACTCTTTCTGAACCGTCTTCGGGTCATGTTGTTGAAAGAACTGGTGCAGGCTATAAGGGACCCGAGACTCAGGATCTTGATCGTCGGTCCACCCCTTCTCCAACTGATTGCGTTCGGGTATGCGGCCAACCTGGACCTCAGGAATATCGAGATCGCCCTTTACGACGAAGACCGGTCGCCCCTCTCAAGGGAACTGGCCTTTACCTTTTCATCTTCGGGATATTTTCGATTTACCACCCGGATCACAAACCCGGAGGAAATGACACGGCTCATGAACACCGGCAAGGTCAAGGCCATCTTGCATCTTGGCCCGGATTTGTCTGCGAGGGTGAAAAGCGGACGGACCGCCCTGGTTCAGGTCATTGTCGGGGGGACAAACTCAAATACGGCCTCGCTGGTCCAGAGTTACTCTCTGCAGATTATCGAACGGTTCAATCGCGCCAGGTTGAAGGAGAGACTGAATCGAAATCCTGCCCTAAAGAAGGTCCTCCCGGCCGGCGTATCGGGAATCATCCAACCGGAGGTGAGGGTCTGGTACAATGTCGGCCTCTTGTCTCGGAACTATTACGTGCCGGCCATCATCGCCATGGTCATCATGACGGTCGTTCTGATGCTGACCGCGATGGCGGTTGTGCGGGAAAAGGAGGTCGGTACCATGGAGCAGATCATGGTGACGCCGATCAGGCCTTTTGAATTTATTCTGGGGAAAACAATTCCGTTCGCTCTGATCGGCATCGGGCAGACCACACTCATTACCGCTGTCGGGGTCTTCTGGTTCGGCGTTCCGATGAGGGGACACCTGTTGCTACTCTTTGCCTCTCTTCTGATTTATCTCCTTTCTTCCCTCGCCCTCGGACTTCTGATCTCGACCGTCAGCCGAAACCAGCAGCAGGCCCTCGTAACCACTTTCTTTTTCTTCTTTCCGGCCCTTCTCTTTTCAGGGTTTATCTTCCCTATCGCCAACATGCCTGAAGTCATCCAGTACATGACCTACCTGAACCCCTTACGATACTTTCTGGTGATTATCCGGGGCCTTTTTCTCAAGGGCGCCGGGCTGGACGTCTTGTGGCCTCAACTGGCCGCCCTGTTGGCCATAGGCCTTTTTGTCATGACCTTGGCCGTGCGCCGTGTCAGCAAAACCTTGGATTAAGAGGCTGTCTGAAAACACCCATCTGCTGCGTTACCCTCATCCCTCGTCACTGCGGCGTATGAATGTGGCGCAGGGCGCAGGGCCCAAGGCACAGGGTAACTAAAAGTTCTTTTTTTCCTTTAGCCTTGTGCCTTACGCCTTGCGCCCTGTGCCTTGCGCCTTGCGCCACTTCGCAAACAGTTATGACTTCTTTACCTGCAGGGACTTTTATTCATATCAGTTCGTTTATAACCAACTACCCGCAGACCCCGTATTCAAAAACGGCTTCGGTCATAGCCTCCACATTTTCCTGTTTACTTTCGTAGGGAATCCCCGAGCCGCCATCGATAATCAAACCCCCATTGTCGGCAAACATATCGATGAGCATCTTCACATAATCCTTGACCTTTTGAGGAGATCCGGCGATGAGGAGGCTTGGGGGTACGTTGCCCCGGAAACACATGGTTTCACCAAGGATCTCCTTAAATTTTTTCAGATCTACCACATGGAAATTCCCCAATACCTTGCCTTTGGGGAGCTCGGCCAGGAATTCCAATCTCGGGGTGTAGTCTCCCTCGAAGAAGGGCATGGGGATGAGTCCGGCATCGATCAGGGCCAAGAAAATCTTTTTGAGGCTGGGCCAATAGAACTTGGCAAATTGCTCATTGGACATGAAACCACCCGCCCCCCTGTGAAGGGGCATGAAGACACGAGGGTTTCCGCTCGCTTTATAAGCCGCAAGTGCGTTCTCAATCATCATGGGGGTGTACAAATCAATGACTTCAAGGAGTTGATCCGGATGTCGGTACATATCGAGCATGATCCCGCGCATACCCCTCAAGAAATCCGTGATAAAATCATAGGGTGAATTGCTATGGGGGGCCGCCACCATGGGGAAGCCCTCATCCTTCATGTCCTCTATATATTTAGCACGGCACTCATTGTACTTATTCATTTCGGCACCGACCTTTTGGAGAGCTTCCAGAATCTTGGCGAAGGTGGGGTCCCCTGCAAGCCTTCCAAATGTCATCATCACGGCAAGACCGTTTGAGGTCCAATGGGCCGGAGGCAGGTCGGCGAAGGGTTCCAGTAATCGAGACAACCTCGGCATGAGTTTCCGGATGGTAAAACCCTCGGGATCGGCGAGCAAATCGCCATATTCTTCACCGGTCATGTATTCCCCTTCAATGAATTGAAAAAAAGACTCATCCGGGAGATCAAAACCGGGCCACTTAAATTGGGTCAATCCGAAGAGTTCCATGAGCGGTCCCGAAGGCAAGGCAACCGACGGTGCCATGTCCCATTGGAATTTTTTCATGGCTTTGATCAAGGCGCCGGCCGATTTTTTATAATCATACATGGCCTCCCCAAAAGTAAGGCCGGCGTACTTATAAAAGAAATAACATCCTGCACTAAGGATGGGCACCCGGTCGGGACGCTTCAGGCTGATGGCATCATGGACCCGTTTGACTCTTGCCTCATAGTGCTCATTTGTGGATTGGGGCATTTTATTCACCTCACAAAGATTTTTATGTGCACTTTAACATTTTCCATAAGGGATGAACCTTATGCCTTGTTAAAAGACACCATGAAATGACACCGAGCATGGTGTCCCAGATTGCGTTAACATCCTATGGGGAGGGCAATAAGACCTCGGGTTTGATAGGATGAGGAGATGCGAAAAAGATAGGTTTTGGCGCGGCCGCCCACCCAGCTTCGAGTTTGAGAATAGACGATATGAATATATGGAACAGCTTTGGTTTGTCAAGAGGTTTCTGGGCGGCATGACTAGGGATGGTTTGTGACGGGCCCTGATCAGGGCCGAGCAAAAGGCACCGAAGCGAGGAGAGGGTTAAGGTCCCGGTAGGCGAATCAAGAGCCATGCTCGGCATTGACACCCCGAGCCAATTTTTATAAGTTCACCGAGGATCTTTTAGTTGATGCCAAATCCACCGCATGTGACGTTGAGCCTGTATAGATTTTAACGATCTAAGGAGAAAGTACCCAAAAAATACGAAATACGAAATACGAAATTCGAAACAAATCCAAAATCCGAATTCTAAATAATCAAAAAGGAGATTACTCCAGATTATACCCAGGAGCAGCCCTATGAATAGATAGACTCAAGTTTTTTGTTTTGGTCATTCGAGTTTAGGGTATTCGAATTTGTTTCGGCCCGCCCTGGCGCGACAACATCCTGTAAGAATAGGATGGCCCAAAGAATACTAATGATTATGCAGTCAAGGCATTACGTTATAAACCAGGTCTGGGCCAGGGATTTCGAGCTTCGATATTCGGATTTAAAACGGTAATATTCCCTGATACCCCCTTCGAATGGGTAATCTAAGACCTCAAGCTCTGCGGGAGTAGACACTCCGCAATAAGAGTAAGTCAGGTTGGAAGGCCCTGGTGAACATAAATTGAGCTTATTTCGCCAACCATATCGATTTTATTACGGCTGGGTCATTGTGGCCGTATCCTTCCTAACGCTTTTCTTCGCACTCGGGACTAGGTTTTCTTTTGGTATTTTCTATACGGCCATCCTTGCCGAATATGGATGGGGCCGGGCAGAGACGGCCGGGGCCTTTTCCTTGATGATGATCTTTCATGCTCTCTTGTCCCCGATCTCCGGCATCCTCATTGATCGGATAGGCCCCCGGAAACTTTTCCCCATCGGAGGCATCATCATCGGCATCGGACTGATCTTCTCTTCCTTCATCTCAGAGATCTGGCACCTTTATGTATATTTCGGTTTGATAACGGCCTTTGGAATCAATACGCAATCCTTTGCCCCCCATATGTCCCTGATCCCCCGATGGTTTGTTCGAAAAAAGGGTCTTGCCAGCGGTTTGGTCCTGTCCGGAAATGGGACGGGGACCTTAATCATGGCAATCATCATTGGGTCCATCATTGATACAGCCGGTTGGCGGGTTGCCTTTTTGACCCTCGCTGCCTTTTTCTTCTGTTTGGTGGTGCCCATCAATGCCATTTTACAGCGAAATGGACCGGAGGAGGTAGGCCAGACCATCGAAGGGAGCGGTCTGTCGTTGGGGCCTAGGGAAATGCATGGGGCGGTCAGTCTCGAGCAAAAAACCGAGAAACCCTTAGCTCATAAAATGTGGACTTTCAAGGCCGCTTTGCAAACCAAAGCCTTCTGGTGCCTGGTATTTATGGGCTTTACACAGGGGATAGCCATAAACACGCTCGTAGTTCATTTGGCGCCCCACATTGTTGATTTAGGGTTCAGCCGAATGCTTGCCGCTTCCATGGTGGGGTTGGTGGGGCTCTTGGGCTCAATCGGTACCATTCTGTTTGGTTTGCTATCCGACCGTGTGGGACGGGAACCCGGATATTTCATGGCAACCGCCAGCGGTGTTTTGGGGATTTTACTGCTTATTCTAATGGGTGATGCATCCTTGAGTTGGTTGCTCTATGTCATCGTCATGCTTTACGGTCTGTGCCAAGGCGGGATATCCTCCATCTTTGCAGCGGCAACGGGGGATATCTTTTCTGGAAAAGCCCTCGGACGAATCATCTCGATCCAAGCCGTTTCCTTCGGTTTGGGCGGTGCTCTCGGTGCCTACTTCGGGGGCTACTTTTTTGATAGGTTGGGAAGCTACGAGATTCCCTTCGCTATCGTATTAGGGTCGATCATTGTGAGTGCTCTAGCTCTTTGGTTTGCGGAACCGCGCAAGGCAAATAATTAATTTCCAAGGCTAAGCGGATTCGAATAAATGGTGCCCGCCGTCCCGATGGGACGGCGGAGGCAATGCCTTGCGCCTCGAGCCATGCACCCTATGCCTTGCGCCTTGAGCCCTGCGCCATATGCCCTTTGCGGCGTTACAGATACTATGACCGCTCATTTATCGTAAAGTAATTTTGAAATACCTAATCACCTATTCGATTAAATATCTATTGATAATTCTCCCAAAAAACGATCTCGTCAAAATCCTTTCTGGGCCTGATCTTGGGAGCCTCATCCGGATATCCCAATACCAGTAAGGATTGAACGACCAAATTATCCGGCAGGTTCATGATCTTATGGGCCTCTTTAGGGGACATGGCGCCGACCCAGACAGTGGACAGGTCCTGATTGACCGCTTCCAGGGTCATGTAGGCGACGGCGATCATGACTTGCTCGCAGGCCTTTATGGTCATGGCCTGGTCGCCCAGACGGTAAGGCGCAAAAAGATCGCTCTCCAAGACCACATTATCCAAAACATCTTCGGTCCAATCCATGACGCCGGCATCCATCAGTTGCTTTAAAGACTCCCTGTGCATCTTGCGGGAGAAGGCATCGATGACCCCACAACAGACGATGATGACCGGGGCATTGGCGACCTGTGGCTGTCCACCGGCGGTCCCTGCCAAGGCTTCTTTTTTTGCTTTGTCCTGAACCACGATGAATCGCCAGGGTTGTGTGTTTCCCCAAGAGGGGGCGCGTCTGCCCGCCTCCAAAACTTTTTCGATTTTCTCCTTTTCCACCGGTGTCGGTTTCATTCTTCTGATACTTCTCCTCTTGAGAATCGCCTCTGTGACATCCATTTTTCTCCTCCTTTTATTTTGGTTAATCTATGAAACATTCACACGCTATCCTTCTTGGCCTTCGAGATAAGCCTCTCTGTGTTCTAAAAATCGTCTCCATCTAAAAGGATGTCTTGAAGTTGCCTTATATTCTTTTTTTTTGCAAGGCGTTCTGTTCGTTTTCCTGAAATAAAACGTGGGCAGCCGATGCCCTATCCGATCCTGAAAATAAAGCGGTTCTATAATTACACGCATTTGATAAGCGATTAAAAAATTATTGACAAATTTAAAAAAGACCTATATTTTTTGACACTAATAAATATTGTTCCATATTATAGAACAAGTTTTCTTTAATTATTGATCAGAAAATCCACTTTCAAAATCTACAAAACACGATTTTTAGCGGCATCAAAATAAATAGACCGAGATTCTCGATCGGTAGAATAATCCAAATGCAGGGCTTTATGCTGCGGGTATCGCTGTGGTTTTGTATCTATCATTTTTCACACATTCAACCTAACCAAAAGTAAGTTCCATATATTATAAATTTCCAAATTTTCGATTATTTCTCGGCCGACTATTCCAGTAGTTGTCCTGGTTTATAGAACGTGTTAGATAAAATGAGGAATACAGATGAGTCAGGCGAAGTTAGCGGTTGCCGGGCTACCGGTGAAGTGGGGGATAGGTTGGCAAACCGCTTGGCTAAGCTTGGGGTTGAGCAGCATCTCATAGTTCGCGATCCCGAAAGCTGTACCTGGCTCTTAAGTGTGGCTTAAACGCAAACGGCCCTCCGATTGCGAAGAAACTTCGGTTGGAGACTTACATAGGTATCTTTTTGGGTGGGCTGAATCCATTAGAAATACATTGAAGGAGAAAAATATACTATGGATGGGAATTACAAACACCTCTTTTCCCCCATCACGATAAAGGGCGTCGAATTCAAAAACCGTCTTGAAATGGCGCCGACGCTTGCCTTTATGGCAACACCGGATGGTATGGCGACACAGGATATGATCGAGTATTACCGTTCTTTTTCCAGGGGAGGCGTTGCCATTGTCACCGTTGGTGACTCGGCAGTCAACTTTGCCTACGGAAAGAATCATGAAGCCCAGCTCAATTTGGGCACCGACGAGGTTATTACGAGTCTGAACAAAGTGTTGGAAGGGATCACTCGTTACGGCGCCACGGCTTCAATCGAGCTTAATCATGGGGGGAATCATACATTTGTGAGAGGAAGCAGCGCCTATAGCGCGTCCGCATTACCAAGCGGGAATGAAGAATATGCCGCCGCCATGGAAGGCAGGCTTCCCATTGAAGTGAAAGAAATGACACAGGATCAAATCAGCGATGTCATTCAAGATTATGCGAAAGCAGCGCAACGGTGTATGATCGCTGGTTTTAAGATGATCATGATCCATGGTGCTCACGGGCACCTCCTATCCCAATTTCTGTCTCCTTTGACAAACAAGAGACGCGACCGATGGGGGGGAAGTCTCGAAAACCGGGCACGATTTCCAATCGCCGTAATCGATGCCATCAGACAGAAGTGTGGGCCGGGATTGATCATAGAATACCGAACCAGCCTGGACGAAAAAGACCCAAACGGTCTGAAGACTGATGACGTTATAGAATTCATCAAGATGATTGAAGATAGGATTGACATCGTACAGGTCTCTGCCGGGTTGTTGTCGGTGCCTGAGCTCATGCATCATATCATTCAACCCTATCATCTGCCCCATATGTACAATGTGCATTATGCTGAATTGTTGAAGAAGAATGTCAAACTCCCCGTGACCACGGTTGGATCCATCATGAATCTTGACAACGCTGAAAAAATTCTTTCAGAAGGTCACGCAGATTTTATCGCGATGGCACGCCCTTTCATAGCGGATCCGGAAATAATAAGAAAAACGGCCTTGGGCAAACAGGAAAAAATCCGTCCTTGCATCCGATGTAATTGGTGTACCGGTCCGGGGTTTGCTTTTCCGGTTCGCTGTGCGGTCAACCCCATCGCCGGTCGCGGTGTCGAATATCCAACGGAAGAGGCTATTTCACCCGCCAGGAAAAAGAAAAAAATAGTCGTTGTGGGCGGTGGCCCCGCCGGTATGCAGGCCGCGTTGACTGCGGGAAAGCGCGGGCATGATGTCATCTTGTATGAAATGAAGGATCATTTAGGCGGGATGCTGGAATACGCCTGCAAGCTTCCCTTCAAGAAAGACATGAAAGCGTTCCTGGAATGGCTGATTGCCCGGACTGAAGAATCCGGAGCAACAATCAAGTACAACACAGAAGTCACGGCAGACACCATCAACCAAGAAAAACCGGATGGGCTGATCATTGCCGTTGGCGCGATCCCACTCATTCCAAATCTTCCCGGCATCGACAGGCCTCATGTCCATTGGGCCGGAGATGTAGATTCCGGGAATGTAGAAGTGGGTAAAGAGGTGGTCGTGGTGGGCGCCGGATTGATGGGCGTTGAAACGGCTCTATCTCTTTCCCTACAGGGTAAGAAGGTGTCTATCATGGAAATGATGGGCCCGGATGCCGTTTTAATGGACTCCACTTGGTTTAACCGAAACTATTTAAGGTTGTGGATGGCCGAACAAGAGATTGAACTTATGACCAACATCAAGATGGAGGCAATCACTGATAAGGGCATCCGGGCGATTGACAGGAATTTCAACTGGAAAGATTTTCCGGCCGATACGATTGTTCTCGCCATGGGTATGGAAGCTCGAAAAGATAAGGTCAATGAGCTCCGACGGCTTATCCCCGCGACTGAGGTGTCCGTTATCGGGGACTGCTATCAACCACGAAATCTCTTTAGTGCCGTTCATGATGGATTCAATTCGGTTGTTGAAATCTAAGGATGTTTATCCGTGTATTCTCCCCTAGGTTTCTTTGATTCCGGAAAAAAATGACTCGTCAACTTACAAAGTCCTTGCGGTTAACATTTTTTATGGCGCTTAACCTAACATAGGGAAACTCCTGATAATTTTTGCCTTGACACGATGCTATTATTCATATAGTGTCTACGGAAAAGCAAGTTCTTATCATTTCTTATCATTTCATTTCATTAATTTGTTTATGGGGCAAAACAAGTTCTTATCATTTCTTATCATTTCATTTCATTAATTTGTCTAGGGGAAAAAACAGGTTCTTATCATTCATTTTAATTCATGAAAATGAAGGAGGTGGAAAAATGAAAAAGGCATTGTTTGTATGGATAATCATGGTATTCGCGTTCTGTGTGTCGGTTGCCGGTCACGCC
>Ga0209536_100015108_pt1 | contig 11033 bp, 10 predicted proteins | sample DeeMarSeWOR28_12_FD_187461 | JGI IMG/M metagenome (GOLD analysis project Ga0209536, IMG submission 187461) | Marine sediment microbial communities from White Oak River estuary, North Carolina - WOR-2-8_12 (SPAdes) (version 2) | ecosystem: Environmental > Aquatic > Marine > Intertidal zone >... | reverse complement strand
GAGATGAAGCAGGTCTACGATCCGAATAGCTCGCTGAAGCTCTCTATGGGCCTTCCCCCAATTGAAACATCTCATGGTCGTATTGACTTGATCATGGATGTTGCTAGCGGCAAGGTTGCCCCCACCTCGCAACCTGCGAAAGAGTTCTTCTACAAGGCCTACAATGTCTCCTACTGGACCATGCCGCGTGAAGATGCTGTGAATTGGTTGAACGAACAGTTCGGGACCAACGTAGAGTAAGGGCAGGTCTGAAACGTATGGACATTCGCCCTTATAAGGCGAAGCGTCAGACCCACCCCTACGACCCGTAGTATAACGCAAGACCGATGTGAACTGGCGGGAGGATGAATGAAATTTTCCTCCCGCCAGCCTCAAGGAGCAAAGGTATGGAACCCACAGAGAATGTTCTGGAGATCAGAGATCTTGTAAAGGATTTTCCCGGCGTGCGGGCGGTCAACAATGTCAGTTTTGATATTAAGCGGAATACAGTCCACTGCCTGGTGGGGGAAAACGGCGCGGGAAAATCTACTCTAATAAAAATTCTAACTGGCGTATACGAACGAACAAGCGGTCAGATTCTTCTGAACGGTGAAGAGTACGATCCGCACAATCCCCGGGATGCGAAGAATCAAGGAATGAGTACGCTATTCCAGGAACTCAACGTGGTTGACCAGCTCACTGTCGAGGAAAATCTCTCCTTAGGTGTAGAGGAGACAACCTTTGGGTTCATGAGGAAGACGGACAAGACCAACAAGATGATCAATGTGATGAATAGCATTGAGCCATCTATTAAGCCGCGACAACTGGTCTCGACTTTAAGCGTGGCGAAGAAGCAAATTGTAGAGATTGCCAGGGCGGTTGCTGCGGATTCAAACATCATCATTATGGACGAGCCGACGGCTGCGATCTCCGAAAGCGAAATTACACGATTATTTACCATTATTAGAAGTCTGCGCGAGAAAAACGTAACCGTCATCTATATTTCCCACCGGCTTGATGAAATCTTTGAGATCGGAGACTACGTAACGGTCATGCGGGATGGCGGGCATATAGAAACAAAACCAGTTTCACAGATTAAGGACCGGTCAGAACTTATAAAGATGATGATCGGAAAAACCGTGTTTGAACAGTATACACCACGGGAAGATGACTGCCTGGATACCATTCTCCAGGTCAACAACATCTCCAACCACCGGCTGAACAATATTTCTTTCAACGTTAATGCAGGTGAGATTGTTGGCTTCTATGGTCTGGTTGGCGCTGGTAAAACCGAACTCGCACGTGCCATCTTCGGTGCCGACAATTATGATGGCGAGATTATTTTCAAGGGGAAGAAACTACAGCCCGATCCTGAAAAGGCTATCGCGGCTGGTATTGCACTGGTGCCTGAGGAAAGAAGAACCCAGGGACTATTTACTATTTTGACAATACGCGGCAATGTGCCTGTCATGAACATGCGCAAGATATCCCATAATGGGTTCATCAATGCGACAAAGGAACGAAACGCCGCACTTGAATATGTTGATAAGTTGATGATCGCTACCAATAGCATCGAAAAGGAGGCTGCAAAGCTTTCTGGCGGCAACCAGCAGAAGGTAGTTCTTTCCAAGTGCCTGTTTGCAGATGCCGACTTACTCATGCTGGATGAGCCTACACGCGGTATTGATGTGGGTGCTAAAAGTGAAATATATAGCCTTATTCGCCAGCTTTCCAAAGAGGGGAAAACAATCATCATTTTCTCATCGGAGTTGCCTGAAGTCATGAATATCTGTGACAGCATCTACCTCATGTATGACGGGAGCCTGAGAACCACATTGCGCAACGGCTGTGATGTTGACAGCGAAAATATTCTGCACATTGTTACGGGAGGAGAATAGGCATGGAAATCAATCAGGCTCAAAAACCTTTTGTGGGTAGCAAGATTAGTGACGAGTCGTTTATCACTCTGTTTATGGTCGGTGTGCTTATCCTGGTGTTCGTAATTGCTTCCCTCGTTGTACCGAACTTTTACAAACCTCAGAACATATTCAACCTCATTACGAACAATTGGTATGTCATCGTCTTAGGCATTGGCGTCACATTCATATTGATTACCGGAAACTTCGACATGTCGGTTGGCGGTAATGTCGCCTTGACCGGTGTTCTTTCTGTCTATTTCTGCCAAGGTGTAAATGTATCTCAGAATCCCCTGGCCAACGGTCTGGGGTTGCCTTATGTCGTTGCCGTCGGTTTGGCCTTAATTTGTGCCATGGGCGTTGGTGCGGTCAATGCCTTCTTTATTGCCAAGCTGAAGGTTCCTTCCATTATCGTCACACTGGGTACGATGATGCTTGCACGCGGCGCGGCCCAGGTCATCACACAGGGTGCACAGCGCAACACCAGTTTACCCGAAGCTTTTGGTGTGTTGGGGAGTATCGGCATCCCGGGAACTTCCATTCGCCTTCCGTTACTGATCATGATTGCGCTGATTATCCTCGCATATGTCTTCGAGAAGAAGACGGTGTTTGCGAGGCGTATCTACCTGATTGGTGCGAATCCCGAAGCAGCTCGTCTGTCTGGCATCAATGTATCCAAATATCTAACCGCACTCTACATTCTTAGTGGCCTGCTCGCTGGTATTACTGGGATACTCCTGGCTTCCGAGTTCAAGGCAGGGGTTTCGAGCCGAGCGATGGGATACGAGTTCGATGCACTTGTCATCGCCCTTTTAGGAGGCGTTAGTATAGCGGGCGGATTTGGATCTGTGCTGGGGATGTTCGTCGGTGCCATCATCCTTTCCGTGGTGACATCGGCTGCCACCGGACTCCTACTTTCGCCAGATTGGCAATATATCCTCAAGGCTATTGTTACCTTTATCGCGATTCTTTCGCAGCGGTTTGCATTGGATAAAAGGAAGAGCTGAAGATACGCTGCGTATTCGGCAAGTATCTATCAGAGGAGCAGATTGACGTGAATACCATAAAAAACGAGACACTCCAATTTCAGTTAGATCGATCGGAAAAAATAAGATCGACGATCAAGCAATTTTATATATATATTGTGTTGGTGCTGATCGTGCTAGTCTTCAGCCTGATGAAGCTGGATCAGGTCGCCATGTTTGGGCGGGGACACTTCCTTAGCCCAGATAGCATCATCAATCTGTTGCGCAGTGCTGTGCCGATCATGACATTGAGTGGCGCATTCACGCTCCTGATGATTTCGGGCTACATCGACCTATCTGTCGGTAGTGCTATGAGTTTGAGCGCTGTCGTGTATGCCCTGATGATTCTTAACGGGTTCAGTTTTCTGCCGGCGTTTGTCATTACATTGGTCGTTGGGATAGTAATGGGATTCACCAATGGCTATCTGGTCATGAAACTACGCATCACGCCTGTGATTGCTACCCTGGTGACGCTTAGCTTATTCAAGGGCATCGCGCTGTTGATCGTGCCAGATGGTCTGTCTGCCATCAAAGGAAGTGCGGATAAACCAATGCCTGACTGGATTAATTATTATGCACGCAAGGAGGTCTTTCTCGGACTTCCATGGGCTTTCTGGGTAGCTATTCTTGTGATTATCGTGCTGGTTATTGTTCAGCGAAAGACAATTCTCGGCAAGTATGCCGCAGCTATTGGAGGCAACCGTATAGCTGCGGACTTGTCTGGCATCAACGCAGTCAGAATTGTAGGACTCCTGTATATCCTCGTTGGTTTTTTTGCCGCACTGGCCGGTATTGCGCGTGCCAGTTACATGTCTCTGGGAGACCCTCTCTCGGGAGATGGCATGGAACTTGACTGCATTATCGCTGTGCTTCTGGGGGGGACAGCATTCTCAGGTGGAGAAGGGTCAGTCGCAAAGACGATTATCGGCGCCCTCATCATTATATGTGTGACCATCGGTCTGATGACTGTTATCCCGGCATACTGGCAGGTTGTAGCCAAAGGCACCGTACTTATCGCCGCCGTTGTCCTCAATCACCTGCTGGTGAGAGATAATGTAAAAGCATAAAATTATGAATAACCATTATATTTATAGGTAAACAGCAACAGTACATAGAGGAGATTTCAAAATGCCTACATACGAAACAATACGCCTTTTCAATTCAATCTTGAACCTTTACTACATGGAGGAATTGACGCAAGCGAAAATTGCTAAGCGTCTGGGACTGTCCACTGCCAAGGTCAATCGCCTGCTCCAGCAGGCGCGAGAGCTGGGCTACGTCAACATCACTATCCGCACTCCGTTTCAACATCTTTTTGACCTCGAAACCCGTCTTAAGTCCGTCTTTGGTTTACAGGAAGCCATTGTCATCCCGTCCATGGTAGACGCCGGCAGTTTGACATTGAATGCCCTCGGTGCCGCGGCAGCAGATTTTTTCCTGGAACGCCTTCGTGATGGCGATGTTGTTGCCATTACCCCCGGCACAACCATTCAAGCTACTGTTCAGGCGATTGATACCATGCGTTCTTACAGCAAGGTCGAAGTTGCGCCAATGCTTGGAGCAATCCAGGGACAAATCGAATCCGACATGAACTATCTGGCAACCAACATGGGCGAGAGGTTAGGAGCCAGGGCATACCAGCTCCACGCGCCAGCTTTCGTAGCCAGTCGGGAAGATTGTGAAGCATTGCGATCTATGGGGCCGGTCAAAGAGATTCTTGATATTGCTCGTCATGCAAACATTGCGCTTTTGGGAGTAGGAACGGTGGATCCGGAAGTCTCGCGCTTTGTCCAGTTCACGGCCTTATCCGCCGATGATTTGAAAAATATTGCTGAAGGTTGCGGAGGAGTAGGCGAAATTAGTGCCCATGTGTACAACATCGAGGGGCAACCATGTGGCAAGGAATATACCGACCGCGTCGTTGGACTGAACTTGGCTGAGATTCAAAAAATCCCCTATAGGATTGGCGTAGCGGCTTCAGCAGCCAAAGCATTGCCTATCTATGGTGCCTTGCGTGGCGGCTACCTGCATGCAATTATTACCGACGAGGCAGCCGCGCGTGGAGTTCTCGGACTCTTTGATGAAAATTTCAAGAATAATCATAGCCGATTGGAGGCACATTATGCGCTTGGAACAGATTCGTGAGATCGTTTGGAAATGTAATTTTGAATTGCTTAAGAACGGTCTGATCAAAATGGCGAAAAATGGAATGCAGTTATGAATCGGCAATCGACCCTCACAGCACTAAAAACTACTTCTCCGATTGTACTGATCATAGGAGGTGGCATCAATGGGGTGGGCACCTTCCGCGACCTGGCACTGAACGGTGTGGATGTCCTGCTGGTTGACCGGGCTGATTTCTGCTCGGGCGCCTCGGCAGCCTCCTCGCACATGGCCCATGGTGGTATCCGTTACATGGAAAACGGCGAATTTCGGCTTGTGCGTGAAGCTGTACAGGAACGCAATCGTATGATCGAAAATGCGCCTCACCTGGTGCGGCCTTTGCCAACCACCATCCCAACCTTCAAGATATTTTCAGGTTTATTAAATGCTCCCTTTAAATTCATGGGATGGCTGGATAAACCTTCCGAACGAGGCGCACTGGTTATCAAGATTGGCTTGATTGTTTATGATGCCTTCACCCGTGCACAGAAGACTGTTCCGCGCCATTGGATGGACGGGCGCAAACAGGCCCTGGAAAAATTCCCTGGTATGAATCCTTCCATCCGGTACGCCGCCAATTATTATGATGGTTTGATCGTCTCGCCCGAGCGGCTTACACTCGAACTGCTCCTGGAAGGTGAGGCAGAGGGGGAGCATGCCCGCGCTCTTAATTATATGTCTGTAAAAAACATGGATGGACAGGCTGTTCGCTTAAAAGATGAGCTTAGTGGTGAAGAATATCAAATCTCTCCCCGCCTGGTAATCAATGCTGCCGGCCCATGGATCGATTTTACCAATGGAAATCTGGGACTTTCCACACAGTATATCGGCGGAACCCGGGGCGCCCACCTGGTGTTGAAAAACGATGAATTACGCCAGGAAATCGGCGAGCATATGATTTTTTTTGAACTAGAAGATGCTCGGCTCGTGCTCATCCTCCCTTTACAGGACAAGATACTTGTTGGTACTTCCGAACACGCCATTCAGGATCCAGACCAGGCGCGCTGCACACAAGATGAAGTTGATTATTTTATGGGCATGATTGGGCGCGTCTTCCCAGACATCCAAGTTGATCCATCCCAGATCGTGTTTCGCTTCTCCGGAGTGCGGCCCTTGCCAAACATCCAAGCAAAAACCGTCTTGCAGGTTTCCCGCGATCATCATCTCGAGGAGGATCTTCATGGCAGTCTGCCGATTTATTCACTGGTGGGAGGCAAGTGGACCAGTTTTCGGGCCTTTTCTGAACAAGTGACAGACAAAGCCCTGGCTTTCCTGGGTCTTCCCCGAAAAGCCGGGACTCAGAACCTGCCCATTGGAGGAGGACGGGATTATCCGCACGATCAGGAAGGTATAAAAAAATGGGTAGAGGATTTGCAGGCGAGCACGGGTCTGCCACTTCAGCAGGTTGAAACCCTGTTCGAGCGCTATGGCACCCGTGCCAGGCAGGTGTGTGAATTTATCCTGGCAGGACAGGACGCTCCCATTATCGCCTGTCCGAATTTTTCCCGTCGTGAGATCCTGTACCTGGTTCAGGTTGAAAAGATCATTCACCTGGATGACCTGCTACTGCGCCGCACTCTCCTGGCTTACCTTGGAGAACTGAGCCTGCCTCTGATCGAAGAAATGGCTGATGTGGTCAGCTCCGAGCTGGGGTGGAATGCTTCGCAGAAAAAAAACGAGGTGGAACGTGCCCTTGCCATCCTTGCCGATAAGCATGAGGTCACATTCTAAATGTGAGCAAGATAGTGGAGACACCTGTGCTTTATGAGGTTCAAATGGTATTCCGCCCGATGATGGAGTCGACCGCCTGCACAGACCATCGCGTTGCGGATGGCGCCTCCGTGGCACGCTTCCTGTCTAATCTCAAAGCTGCCACGGAAAACCCATACTTCTTACTTATCTGATACGGGCTCGAAATATGACATATGTCAAATCGTCCCAATCTAATGACAAATAACGATGTAGCTCTCCAGAGATTCCCCAAAAACCTTTAGGGTTGGCAAGACTCTTAAGGTTTAGGAATGGGAAAATACTTGGCAAACTATAAGGAGTACGACATGGCACCCCCCACCATAGAAATCTATACCAACATCATAGCCAGATCGTTGCTCTAATCTTATGCAAGCACTCTCGAAGATCACCCACCTCATCATTGATATGGACGGCGTCCTCTATGTGGGGAATCAGCCCATGCCCAAGCTGTGTGAGTTCATAACCTTTTTACGTGAACATTCCATCCAATTTGTATTGGCGACGAACAACTCGACTCGCACCTCCCAGGACCGCGTAGATAAATTGGCCAGCATGGGTGTGACAGTATCTCCGGATGAGATTCTGAATTCGGGTCAGGCAACGGCGCGTTATCTGACTCGCGAATACCCCTGGGGGACGCGTGTGCATGTCTTTGGAATGAAATCCCTCAAAGATGCAATAACTGCCGAAGGTTTCATTATGGCGGATGAAGCTGTTGAAGTGGTTGTTGCCAGCATGGATCGGGATGTAACCTATGAAAAGTTGAAGAAAGCCACACTTTTGATTCGCGCGGGTGCTCGTTTTATCGCCACAAACCTCGACCCAACTTTTCCATCCGAAGAAGGATTACAACCCGGCACTGGCTCGATGATCGTTGCTCTTGAGACCGCCTCGGGTGTCAAACCAACTTCCATTGGAAAACCGGAGCCAATCATGTATGAACTGGCCATGGATCAAATGAAAGCGGATCCTGAAACAACAGCTGTTATCGGTGACCGGGTCGATACGGATATTCTCGGTGGAAAAAGGGCTGGCATCAATACGATCTGTGTCCTGTCAGGCTCATCGGATCGCGCCGAGGCTGAAGCCATTGGAACAGATATGATATTTGAAGATATCGGGCATTTGTTAGATGCCTGGATTTCTGAAAAACTTCTTACTACAGAAAAAGACATCGCCAGGATGTGAAAAATGGACTATCTCGCAGGCATTGATCTGGGTTCAACATCTCTCAAATGCGTGATTTATGATCTCGCAGGCAATGTCGTCGCGAGTGGTACCCGGCCAACGGAGCGATTTCACCCGTATCCTGATCACCCCGAATGGACGGTATGGGAGCCGGAGCAAATATGGGGGGGGACGGCAGCGGCGATCAAAGAAGCGGTATCCAAGCTAAATGACCCTCGTCATATTAAAGCTGTGGCTGTGACAGGCATGGGAATGGATGGCGTGCCAATTGACGAGCAGGGACACTGGCTTTATCCCTTTATCAGTTGGCATGATCCGCGCACCGAATCTCAACTTAATTGGTGGAAGAACCATATCAGCGCTGAAAAGAGCTTTCGCATTGGCGGTGGAACTTTGTGGCGTTTCAATACCGCGCTGCGACTCTTGTGGATGGCGGAACATGAGCCAGAAATTTTAGCCCGTACCGATAAGTGGCTCTTGATCGAAGATTTTTTGAATTTTATGCTGTGCGGACGCCGGGCAACCGACTACACCATGGCATCCTGCACGCTTCTGTTCGACCAGTCCAAACGAGTTTGGTCGGAAGAAATCCTGAGCCAGTCTGGAATCGAGCGTCGGCTTTTGTGCGATGCCTATCCCAGTGGCACCCCGCTGGGCGAAGTGACGGCTGATGCATCCAAGGTCACTGGCCTGCCTGCGGGAACGCCGGTTGTATTAGGTGGGCACGATTATTTGTGTGGTGCATTGCCGGTAGGAGCCTTTAAACCCGGAGTGGTTCTGGATGTGACCGGAACCTGGGAAATTGTTCTAGCCGCAATCTCCGAGCCAATCCTGACCCCAGATGTTCAAAAATCAGGCATGACGGTTGAAACTCATGTTGCGCGCGATACCTATGCAGTTTGGGGTGGGGCAGTTGCTGCAGATATGCTCGAGTGGTATCGAAAAGAATATGGTTTTGAAGCCGAGATGCAAGCAAAGCAAGATGGTGGCGTGGATTGGGATTATTTGATGGCAGCAGCCTCCGCATCTCCCGCCGGCGCTCGGGGCGTCATGTTCCTGCCGCATATGTCTGCTGCCGGTTGCCCGGTTGTGGATGCCCGTTCATTGGGCGCATTTGTCGGGCTAAGTAATTTTGTCGAAAGTGGAGACATGCTACGGGCCATTATCGAGGGACTGGACTATCAGGTTCTCGATATTGTTACTGCCCTCAAAACTGGACTGGGAATCAACCCGGAACGGCTTGTAGCAGTCGGGGGAGCTACCCGCAATCAATTTTGGATGCAGAACAAAGCCGATATTACCGGTCTGCCGATTGACGTTCCCGAAGTGGAAGAGTCCACGCCGCTTGGCGCGGCCATCCTGGCTGGAATTGGAATCGGCTTATACAAGAACGAGCAGGATGCGTTTGAACGCGTCTACAAGCCGGGTAAGACCTATCAACCAGACCCGCAACTCGCGCCCAAGTATGCCGAGTGGTATCAAATTTACAAACAACTTTATCCAGTTCTCAAATCGGTCAATCATCAGATTTACGATCAATTCAGAGCCTGACCAAAGGAGACAACGCCATGAATGAACCGAAACAAATTGTGTCCGCGCAAAACAGATTGGGTGAAACTCCTATATGGGAACCAGAAGAAAACGCCCTGTACTGGGTTGACTGGGGCGGATTGCCAACCTGTCGGTTTGAGCCGGATACCGGAAAATTTACAACCTATCCGGCGACACTCCCGGTCACGTCTCTGGCTCGTAGGGCTTCAGGCGGCTGGATTGCGATTGCCCAAAATGGTCTGTATGGCTGGGAGCCAAAAACCAATGAATACAAGTTGATCTATGGACCAGCGCAGCCAGACAGGACAGAGATCATCTACAATGACGCTGCAGTGGACCAACAGGGACGCCTGCTGGTAGGGACGGTCAATATGGAGGACCCCTTCTTGCCGGAAGGATTGCTTTGTCGTCTTGACCCCGATGGCTCGTTTCATAAGCTCGACGATGATTATGCAACTGCGAACGGGATCGGGTTTAGCCTGGATAGCCGCATAGTTTACGTGGCAGATCAACGGAAATGGCAGATCATAGCTTTGGACTATGACCCTGTAAAAGGGACAACCAGCAATCGCCGTATTTTTGCTTCCATCCCAAAGGATGATGGTCAGCCTGATGGGTTGATCGTGGATGCAGAAGGCTTTATCTGGAACGGGCATCAGGGAGGCTGGAAACTAACCCGCTATGACCCCGACGGCAAGATCGAGCGCGAGATTCGTTTTCCCGTAGAGAATGTCATCTCTTTTGCATTTGGCGGAAAAGACCTGGATGAACTCTTTGTTACGACCGCTTCGTGGGGTTTTGATGAAGAGAAGCGTAAACAACAGCCCTGGGCTGGGGACCTGTTCATCGTCAAGACGGACGTTAAGGGCCTGGTGGAACCGGTCTTTGCGGGCTAACTTTTTTCTCAATGGAGACAAACCATGAGTAAGTATCTCCTGGGTATCGATAACGGTAACACCTTTTCCAAGGCAGCCCTCTTTGATTTTCACGGCAAAGAAATTGCCGTTGCAAACTGTAATGCAGATACCGAATATCCGCACCCCGGATGGACTGAGCGCAACATGGAAATGCTATGGCAAAGTACAGCCACAGCTATTCGTGATGTGTTGGCTAAGTCAGGGGTTCAGCCAGAAGAGATTGCTGGTATCGGCAACTCCGGGCATGGCAATGGTGTCTATTTCTTGGATAAGCAAGGCCAACCTTTGCGAAACGGTATCCAATCTATGGATACAAGAGCCGCAGATGTAGTGACTGGATGGAATCAGCGCGACCTCCATGCGCAAACATTCCCCTTCGCGCTCCAAACTTTTTGGCCTGCGCAACCTAACGCCCTGCTTGTCTGGCTCAAGGAAAATGAACCACAGAATTACGAACGCATCGGCGCTATTTTGATGGTCAAAGATTACATCAAGTATCGTCTGACGGATGAAATTTCAGGTGACTACACCGACATGAGCGG
>Ga0209536_100015107_pt1 | contig 11035 bp, 6 predicted proteins | sample DeeMarSeWOR28_12_FD_187461 | JGI IMG/M metagenome (GOLD analysis project Ga0209536, IMG submission 187461) | Marine sediment microbial communities from White Oak River estuary, North Carolina - WOR-2-8_12 (SPAdes) (version 2) | ecosystem: Environmental > Aquatic > Marine > Intertidal zone >... | reverse complement strand
GGCTCCCCCGGCCTGTTCGACGAGGAAGGCGATCGGGCTGCATTCATAGGCCAGCCGCAGGCGGCCTTTGTGGTAGTCCGGCCGGCGATCGCCCGGGTACAGGAAGATACCGCCACGGACCATGATGCGATGGCACTCGGCTACCAGGGAAGCGATCCAGCGGGTGTTGTAGTTCTTGCCGTGAGGGCCATCGGCGCCTTGCAGGCAATCGTCGACGTAGGCGCGAATGTGGCCGTCCCAGCGGCGGAAGTTGGAGGTGTTGATGGCAAATTCGTTCGTATCCTCCGGAATCCGGATGTTTGAGCGGGTCAGGCAGAATTCGCCCGTATCCGGGTTCAGGGTAAACACATGGGTTCCGGCGCCGAGTGTCAGCACGAGAGCCGTCTGCGGACCGTAAATGACGTAGCCGGCTGCCAGTTGATGCTTGCCCTTCTGGACAAAGCACTTGGCGCTGGGCTGGCAGTTGCTGCATTTCATTGGCAACACGGAAAAAATGGTACCGACCGAGACATTCGTGTCGATATTGGACGACCCATCCAGTGGATCTATCGCAACGCAGACGGGAGCGCTTTCGTCGAGGCCACAGGGCAGTTCGGTTTCCTCCGATGCCACGCAGGCAACCGGCGCGGCCCTCAGCTCTTCAGTCAGCAGGTCATTTGCGCGCAGGTCCAGGTTTGCCTGGATATCGCCATCGACGTTTTTGCCGCAGCTGTCGCCCAGGTCACCGGCCAGGGGGCCCAGCGCGATGATCTCGGCAATGGCGCAGCAAGCGTCCGCTATCCTCTCCAGTGTCTCCGCAACGGCCCCGCGGAGTGCGTCTTGCCCACGCCATTCCGCGAGATGCTGTCCCAGGGTCTGGTGCTCGGTCATGGTCTGTCTCCTCCGGTTAAGGAGACCTGCGGAAAGGCTGCGACTACAGCCTCTTTCAGCGGGCCTGAACTTCAGTCTAGAGAGCCGGGCGGGTGGCAGGAACATCCATCGGGAGGGGGAAACAGGATCATTGGGGTGGGAAAAAACCCACCCTAAGGTCAAACTCAGGAACGCAGGTACATGGAAATGGCCTGGCCACGGCTGTTGACGCCGAGCTTCTGGAACAGATTGCGCACGTGGAACTTGACCGTATTGAGGGAAACCCCCAGGTCACGGGCGATCTGCTTGTTGGTGCGCCCGGAAGCCAGGTCGGAAAGCACCTCGAGCTCCCGCCGTGTCAGCGTGGTCAGCGGGTTGTCATACAGGGTTCGTACATCGATGTAGGGAAAAACCATCCGCCCGGCGGCAACGGCCGCGATTGTGTCCAGCAGGACGGCGGGCTGCTCGCTCTTCGAGACAAACGCGGCGCCGCCATGCGTCATGACCTGTGTCGGCACGGTCTGGTTTTCGTCGCCCGTGTACACGACGATGCGGGGAGCCTGCTTCTCGTCGAAAAGATGATCAAGGATGTAGCGCCCGTCGCAGGGCCCGAATATCCAGCCGATGACCCCGACGTCAACCGGCTGCCGAGCGATATTGTCCAGGAAAGAAGCACAATCGGACGCCACGTGCAGCAGCTCGAACCGCAGGTCTTCCGACAACAGCTGTTTCAGCGCCGCCTGGATCAGCGGATTCTTGTCCGCCAGGCCGACGCGGATTGCTTTGTGCTTGGCTTGGTTCATCCGTGCTGCCTCGAATGCAGCCTGCAGTTTAACGCCGGTGCGCAAAAATCTCCTTGATTGGTGTCAGGACCGTTTCAGGAGCGGAGGCGGTCCTGTACGCGGGCAGGATAGAGAACGACCAGCAAACAGGCGACCAGGCCCGCCACCGCAGCCCAGGTAATCAATACGTAATTGGACTCGCCGATGATCATTGCGGCGATGGCCGGCCCCGAGGCCAGGCCCATCTTGGACGCGAAACCGCCCATTGCGGCCATTTGCCCAGCCGTATCGAAGCGGGAGACCAGGCCCAGCAGGTAGGCAATGGTGTAAGCCCAGGTGATGCCGATCAGGCAATTGGCGACAATCCAGATCCAGCCGATGTCACTTTGCAGAAAAGCCCAGGTGCCGAGAATGGTCAGGCCCAACCCGGCCGCCAGCGTTTTCAGGTAGCCGAAGCGGTCCGATATCGCAACCACCAGGCCGGCGCCCACCAGGCCCAGCCAGGCCGCGAAACCCAGGGTGGTTGTGATCATCGCGCCCTGTTGGCCGAAGTGCTCGCCCAGGCCGATGATGTAGGCATACAGGGCGTTGTTCGAAGCCTGGAAGAGGAAGATCGCGACCAGCGTAAACAGCAGCGGCAGGACCTTGACCTTGCCGTGCAGCGCCTTGCGCGCCGCGGCTTCGGCCGCATCCACCTTGTAGTCGGGCAGGAAGGGCAGCATCAACAACGTGACCGCGCTGAAGGCGATCAGGGCCAGGAACAGGGCCCGGGTTCCGAACTGGTCCACCAGCCCCGGCAGCATCATCACGCCCAGGCCGCCCAGACCGAACTGCACAAACAGGAGCACCCCGAAGGTCCGGTCCGGCCCCTCGGTGCGTGCGATGACCGAAAACCCCGTGCCGACCAGCATGCCACCCACGAAACCATCCGCGAAACGCAGCGCGATCATGGTTCTCGGCTCCGTTACGGAAATAGAGGCCAGATCGATTGCAAGCAGGCCAACGAGGAACAGCAATGCCGCCAATTGCCAATTCAGCTTGCGGATCAGAAAAACGATCAGCAAGGCTCCCAGTGCGGCACCGTAAAGGTTCGCGGAGGCGACTGAGCCGGCCTCCTGGTTGGAGAAGTTGAGCGCCGTGATCAGGCCGTCGACGAGGGCTGGCAGGATATTCACATAGAAGATGCCAGCCGTGGAGAGAAACGCCAGGAAAACCCGGGCCAGCATGCTGTTGGGCTGCACCTTGCTGAAACGATTGAAGAGCATGGCTACTGATCTCCGGTAACTGATGATTGACCGTCGTTTGCGGCAAGGGGCAAGGTGCCGTGCACCAACCTTCCTGCTAGAAAAGTCAGTAAAACCCGGGTCTCAGAAATCCGCACGGGCTCGACCTCGAACAGATTTTTCTCCAGCACAACGATATCCGCCAGCTTCCCCACTTCCAACGATCCGGTAATTTCTTCCTGATGATTGGCAAAAGCGCCACTGATGGTATAGCTGGCAATAGCCTGGCCCAGCGTTACTTCCTCGCCGGGAAGCATGGGCTCGGCTGTACGCTTGTCCTCCAGTGGCAGGGCTGGACGAATTCGCGTAACGGCCGCCTCTATCAGATCCATGGGGTTGGGAGAGGTGACGAACCAATCGCTTCCGTAGGCAGTGGTCACTCCCGCCTGCAGAAAACTGCGGTTTACCTCCATCCATCGCTTACGCTCTTGCCCGAGCTTTACGCGTATCAGGTCGCCTACATACCGGCGACTGGTAGACCAGAGTGGCTGTACGTTGGCGATGACACCCAGTTTCCTCAGGCGTGGAATATCGTCGGGATGCACCAATTCGAGGTGCGCGACATGGTGACGCGAGTCCCGCGCGCCATTCTTTTCTCGAGCGAAGGCAAATGCATTTAGGGATTCCCGCAGGGCACCATCGCCATCGGCATGAATGTGCACTTGGAAACCCTCTCGATCTGCCGCGGCTACGACTTGGTTGAGCTGCTCCTGAGTGAACATGCTGAGGCCCCGTTCCCCCGGACGGTCCAGATAGTCGTCCAGTAGCTTTGCGGTCCGCGTGTGCATGACTCCGTCCTGCCAGATCTTGATCGTGCTGGCGCGGAAGAAGTCATGATGTGATGCCGAGCGGATTTGCTTCATTTGGGTGAGTTGCTCCATCCCCCGGTCGGGTCGCCAGTAAAGCGCAGCTACAACCCTCAGGCTGAGTCTGCCTTCAGCGGCTGCCCTCTGGTATGCCGGAATGGTTCCGTAGAGGCCCACGTTCTCCAGTTCCACCCAGGCGTCCTGAATGCTGGTGATACCCAGACTGTTGAGGAAGGTCTGGACATCGATCAGGGCATTGAACCGTTGCTCGTCCGTGAGATCAGGGGCTGCCCTCAGAATCAGCTTGATCGCCGGATCTTCCAGGAACAATCCAAGTGGTTCGCGGCTGCCTGGGTACCGTTCGATGATTCCCGAAGGCGGATCATCGGTAGAAGCGTCGATCCCGGACAGTTCCATGGCTATGGAATTGGCCCAAACGCTGTGACCGTCATAAGAGACCAGCGTAATGGGACGATTCGGTTCAATTTCGTCCAGCAGTCGTTTGTCGGGGCGGTGGTCCGCGTCGAAATGGGAATGGGACCAGCCCGCGCCCGTGATCCAGGGCGAATCCGGGTCCGATTGCACACATTTCCTTATCTTCTCCAGGTAGGCGTCGCGCCCGGCAAGGCCGGTCAATTGGCACATTTGCTGCTTCAAATGGGCACTGATCGGGTGGATATGGGAATCCTGGAACCCTGGAAGCACCATCTTGCCGCCTAACTCGATCACGGTCGTTTTGCTACCGACATGCGAAGCAGCATCGTCGTTGCTCCCTACGAAAACGATTTCTTCCCCGCGTATGGCGACCGCTTCAGCCCAACTCCGGGCGGCATCGACCGTATAGATGGCCCCGCCACGCAAGACAATATCGGCCGGTTCGTCTGTTCGAGCCGCGCTCGGCATGGTGCAGGCGCAAACCAGCAACCAGGCCAGCAATGCATCCTGGCAACGGCGAGCAGGACCATTTTGACTCACAGCTTGATCCCCGCTGCCTGCAGCATCAGTCTGAGTGGCGACAGCTCCTTTTCGTATGCGCGCCATTTGCCCACCGAGCTTGTATAGATTTTCTGCCTGACCTGCGTTGCGCTGGCGGTGGTCGTTGCGGATGTGCTTTTGTGGAATTCCAGGCACTGCGGTTCCCAGTTCAGTCCGCAATGCGCCATCACGCGCCTGGCTTCTCGTTCTGTATCATTCACCAGATCTTCATAACGCACCATGTGAATGACTCCCGGCATGATGCTGAGCCAGTGCTCCATCAGTCGGTGATAGGCGACGTAGTAGGAAGCAAGGTCCTGCTGGGAGTATGAGAACGGATAGGCATCGCGAAACAGCTGCTTGTACATCGAGTAGCAACTGTCCATCGGATGTCGTCGCAGGCTGATGATCTTGGCCTGTGGGAGGGCCTTGTGGATCAGCCCGGCATAAAGATAGTTGAAGGGCAGCTTGTCGATGAAACGCGGCGTGGACCCTGTCAGCGGGCGGGTGCTCCGGACATAGCGCTCGCCCAGTTTCCGGTAGTCGATTTCCGCTGACGCGGTGACAAACTGTTTGCGGTCTGCTTTTGCGGTCCCCAGCTGCTCCCGCGTCAGCTTCGTCAGTTCGATCCCGAAATGAACGAGCTCACCGGCTGCGTAAACCTCCGAGTGAGACCCCAAAATGCGTTCCAGCAGCGTGGTGCCGGACCGCGGTAGACCAATGACAAAGATCGGTTCAGTGCTATCGTGACCGGGACCCCGGGCGTTGAGCCACTCGCGATCGAAGACGCGGATGATCTGGTTGATGATTTCGACATCGGTCGCAACTTCGTATCGCATGCCCGCGCGACGCAGACTCGCGCCTTGCTCGAGGAAAGCGAATGATTCCGCATAGGCCTCCAGGTCCTCGAGTTCCTTTGCCAGTGCGTAACAAAACGAAACACGGGCAGGCGCGCTCAGCTCCGCGGTGTCCAGGGTATGCTTCAGCGCGTCGACATGGTTGTGGTCCGGTAACTGTCTGCGTAGCGAAGAGCGCATGGCTGCCGCTTCATAATCCGACGGATCCTGGTTGAGAATCCGGTTCAGAGTGCGTTCCGCAGCGTCGGCCTGCCCGAGAAACCGCTGTGAAGTTGCCAGATTGAACAAGAACTCGATCTCGTTGGGTAGCGCCGATACGGCTTTCTCATAATGCGCTTGCGCCTGGGAATGCTCGTCCATTCGAGCGAGCAACATGCCAATTTCATTGTGCTGATGCGCGGTGTGGGCATCCTGGTTCAAAATTTCGGACAGGGTCGACTTCGCCTCCGACGTGTCGCCGCATTCCAGAAGACAGCGCGTGCGCAAAAGCAGCCAATCGGTGCTGCGGGGACTCAGGGAGAGCGCCTTGGTGGTGAGTTCCAGCGCTCGTTGCGGGTTGGTCACCCTGAGAAAGAACTCGGCGGCGGCAACCCAGCCCTCGTCAAAGTCCGGATATTGGGATGTGACGGCTTCGCACAGCTTGCCGGCATTTTGGAAATCTCTCTGGTCCATCAGGCGGTAAATGCCGTCGACCAGTTCTCTCTTGCTGCGACCGCGTGTCATGGCACTCTGTCCTTCGGGGTTGAAAAAGCCGGGCGAGGCCCGGCTTTTTCTCAGATTCTGGCGAGTTGATAAAATATCAGAACCGGTACGTCGCGGACACACCGATGGTCCTCGGTCGGGCAATGAAGGTTTTCTGGCCGTGGCCGTAGAAATGATCTTCCGGCCGGGTCACGAAATACCCATCCTTGAACTCGGCGGTCGTTCCTTCCTCATTGAAGGCGTTCTTGATAAACAGGCTTGCGCTCCAGTCCTCGCCCGCAAGTGTGGTCGAGAAATTCCACAGGGAGAAGGAGTCAAGCGTCTTGTTCCAGTCCGGCGAGTTCAGAATCGAGTTTTCGCTTTCGCCCTGGTAGTACATCGAACCCCGGTTGAACCATTGCAATCCGTTGCTGAAAAGATGCGTATGCACGAGCGACAGGTTCACCATGTGCTCGGGAGTGCCGGGCAAGCGGTTGCCGGCGCTGGCTTCCAGTCTCTGCGAAGGGTTGTCCGGGTTGCCGGTGGGAACATACAGATCCTCGTCCAGCTTGGCATTTACATAGGCATAACCACCCCTCAGGATCAACTGATCGGTGATCGCCCAGCTGAGTTCCGCATCAATGCCCTTGGATGTCGCGCTTGAGCCGTTCACGACAGCATAGAACGCACCTGAAGGTGTAGCGGTGTTCAGCTGTGGGTCAGACCAGTCGATATAGAAGGCCGAAACAGTATACGTAAGCCGGCTCATATCGCCTTTCAGCCCTATCTCGTAGTTAATCACCGAATCGCTTTCGAAAGTCGAGTACGCAGGATCATTGCAGTAGCGCACGCAATCCGGATACCAGACGGGGGCAGCGTTGGTGCCGCCCCTCCGGTAGCCTTCGGAAATGGTTCCGTACAGCATTTGTTGATCGTTCATGCGCCACGAAATATTGCCCTTGAACAGCATATCGCTGTCCTTTTCTTCTGACCGAATCAAGGGCGCTTCGCCGAAATCGTAAATACTGCCTATCCAGATCGGCAGCAAGGTCTGCGAAGCTACGGCGTTTTCGTTATCGAAATAACGGCCGCCCAAGGTAATGTCCACACTCTCGGTAGCGTGGAATGTCACTTCTCCAAAGACCGCCAAGTCCTTGAAGGATTTTTCGTACGTCCAGATGAACGTGTCGTTGCTGGGCCCGTAAAAGTCATTCGCCCAGCCGCTGGCATCACGCCAGGGCTGGAAACCCAGCACATAGGTCCGCTGGTAGGAATCTCCGTTCTGGTCCAGGTAGTAAAGGCCGGCAACCCAGTCAATGGATGCATCGGAATTTGAAACCAGGCGGAATTCCTGCACAAAGGCGTCTTCATTGGAGCTGCGGTACGCTGGAATGGCTGGCCTACGGAACCCGCCGTAACCATAGTAATAGAGCCACGAATGTCCGGGAGCCCAACCGATTTCCTGGGCTGCGTAAAAGCCCGTGTTGTCACTGACGCTCTCGAATCCGCGATCGTAGTAGGAGGTGCTGGAACTGAGGGTCGCAAACCCCATGTCGTAGTCGATTTCCAGCGCCCCCAGTTTAGCGTCATTCGATGCAGGCTCAAGGATCACTGAGCCATGCTCATATTTTCCATATGGCTCGCCGTAACCATTATTGGCGGTTGTCATTTGCCGGCGACCACCGAATTCGCCTTCCTGCCACTGGAAGCTCAATAGAACGTCCAGATCGTCCCCCGGGGTAAAGCCCCAGGCAGCACGCGCCCAGTTGACCTCAACGGTGTCGGCGTCTTCGGCGTTGTAGTACACCGGGCCGCCGTTCAGGACGTCGCCGCCTTCGGCCAATGGCAGGCCGTCGCTGCCCGTCCGGTACGCATTGACGTAGTCTATGACACCATCGTCATCCACGCGGCCAAAACTGAATCGCAAGGCGGAATTCTCGCCGATCGGAATATTGACCATGGCGTCCGCATTCCAGTTGTACCCCTCGGACCCCTTGGTCTGGCTCAACTCCCCATAGACCTTGCTTTCAAAGCTTTCCGGATTGGGCCGCTTCATGATATAGCGAACGGTTCCCCCCAGTGAGCCGGAGCCGTAAAGCGTAGCCTGTGGACCGCGCAGCACTTCCACCCGGTCTATGTCCCTCAGCACAAAATTCGCGTACATCGGTGTGTCCCCGATGTACACCGAAACGGTCGGCGCCGTAAGGTAGTTTCTGTCGGTGCTGTTGGGATCGATGTTAATGCCACGAATCATCACGTTAGCATTGGTTTCCGCGGCGCGGCCGCCGCCGTCCGCAATCGCCACGCCGGGCACTTCCCGCATCAGTTCGGTCGCGTCCAGGAGTCCTGCTTCGCTGATGTAATCGCCACTGATGGCAGAAATGTTGAAGGGTATTTCCTGCACGGATTGGGACCGGCGGGTCGCCGTGACGATGACCTCCTCCATAAGGAAACTATCGCCCCCATCATCGGTTTGCTCCTGCGCCATGGCGACCTGGGTCGATGCCAGGAGGGCCGCTGTAATGGCCGCTGACAAGGTGTTGTGCTTGATCAACCTGTGTGATTGCATGGATGAACTCCTTTGTCCGTTTGCTGTTACTTGTCGGGTTTAAGATCCCACGAGTGCAATTTCTCTATTTCCCCGTATACAACCTTAATCAGAATGACCTCTGTCATGTAGAGCCAGTTACTGGCTACGAATGAGTCCAGTGACCGGCGACGGCTCTGCAGGCTTGTCGAGAGCTTCCCTGGGCGGCACCTCGAGGGGGCCGAGTTCTGCAAACGCGCCCGGATCCGCCTGGGCTTTTCGATAGGGTGGGAAATCCACCGCGTGATCGCGAAAACTCTTCAGGGTCTGGCACAGGCCATGCAGGCCGCGTTCCCGTACCCGCTGGACATGGCTGAAATCCATTTCCACGGTTATGATTTCGCGGCCCGCGCCCGCTTGGTAGATGATTTGACCGTCGGGCCCGACAAATATGGAGCGCCCGACCGCCAGCCGTCCCGCTGAATTCAGATTCAGGAAGTACACTTGGTTGGTCGCCGCGTTGCTGCGGGCAATCGCCAATTCCACTTCGCGGTCGATCGTGTTGGTGAGGCTGGGGCAGATGACGGCCTCGGCTCCCATCCACGCGAGCGTCCGCACGGTTTCCGGGAACCACATGTCGTAGCAGATGATCAGCCCGATGCGTCCGGCGCCCGGAACGTCGAACACCACGAACCGGTCCCCTGCGGAAACGCCTTTTTCATAAGGCAGAAACGGATACTGCTTGCGGTAGCGGGCGACCACCTCGCCTTGGGGATTGATCACCGGCGCCGTGTTGAAAACCTCCTGGCCCCGGCGTTCGAAAATGCTGCCCGGGAGCAGCCAGAGCGCGTTCTTCAACGCCGCCTCCCGAAAGCAGTTCTCCACTTCTCCCGGCAGGCTGACGGCCAGGTCGGTGCTGGGTCCGAAGGTGCACAGCTCGGGCAGCGCCACCAGCTGGACCCAGGGGAAGCGTTTTTTCACGAGGGCGATTTCCTGCTCGATGAGCGAGAGGTTGTCCTCGATCCCCAGTTCCAGCTGCAGCGCAGCCATGGACAGGTAAGCCATGTTTCCCTCCGGTCGCGCCCCGACGGGCGGCAGGTCAATCCATGCTGTGCAGGTTAGCGCGCCCCGGGGCGGCGCGCATAGAACCAGTTCGCGGGCGTCTATGGTGCCAGCAGAGCAGGGCCGGTCGGCCGGCTCAGTCGCGGCGCGGGTGGATGATGGCGGAATCGACCAGGCGGCCGTCCGTGTTGTAGATCTTGAGCTGCTGACCTTGCAGCGCAATGTAGAAGCGGCCTTGCTCGCCGTAGGCCCACTGCTGCCATTGCCGACACCACAAATCACCCTCGACCCACCAGCGCCCCTCGTCGCAGTCTTCGTTGGCGTATCCGGCACGGCCTTTCATGCTGCCGTCAGCGGCCAGCTCGAAGGCGGCCGGGTCGCCGTAAACGGTCTGGTAGATCCAGTTGGAGCCGGGCATCACGCGTTCGAGATCCGCTTCACGCAGCAGCGCGGGGTCGCTCATGTCAAGCAATTCCGCTTCGCCACTGGCAAGCTCCCACATCAGTTCCCGCAGCTGTTGCACGCCTTCGCGAATGCGCTCTGTCGGGATGCTGGTCACGCCCATGCGGAAGCAGTTGCGGGAAGCGCCCGGGACCGCGTAGTAATGCGTATCGGGCTCAATCAGGATGCCGCGGCGGGCCGCTTCCCGCGCCAGGGTTTCCACGGCGATGTTTTCCGGGCACAACACCCAGAAAACGGAGCCACCCTGGTTGGGCACGGTCGCGAAGTGGGGGCGGTAGTGGTTGAGGGCGTCGCGCAAAGCCAGCCAGCGACGGCTGGTCTCCAGGTGCAGCTTCGACATGAACGCGTCGTAATGCCCCAGCGACAGGAACAGCGCCGCGGTCCGCTGGTTCAGCAGCGATGGCCTGCCGATGACCATCTGCCGCAGCCGGCGTGCTTCGCGAATCAACTCCGGGGCGGCGACGATGAAGCCGATACGCAGACCGGGAGCCAGCACCTTCGGCAGTGCCGAAACGTAAATCACCCGGTTATCCGCGTCCATGCTGCGCAAGGCCGGGTGGGGCTGGCCGAGGAAGTTGCTCTCGTGTTCGAAATCGTCTTCGATGACCAGTTGATCGAGTTGGTGCGCCTTCTTCAGCAAAGCGTACCGGCGCTGCGTCGCCATCGTGACCGCCGTGGGAACCTGGTGGCTCGGCGTTACGTAGACAACCTGTGCCCGGTCGATTCGGCTACTGATCACCATGCCGTTCTC
>Ga0209536_100015106_pt1 | contig 11035 bp, 10 predicted proteins | sample DeeMarSeWOR28_12_FD_187461 | JGI IMG/M metagenome (GOLD analysis project Ga0209536, IMG submission 187461) | Marine sediment microbial communities from White Oak River estuary, North Carolina - WOR-2-8_12 (SPAdes) (version 2) | ecosystem: Environmental > Aquatic > Marine > Intertidal zone >... | reverse complement strand
GGCGCTGTGGTTAATGCCATCATGAATATGGACTTATTTAAAAGGATAGTCCGCAATAAGATCAAAGAAGTGTTTGAAGACATTACCAATTCTGCCGCTGAACTAAACAATACCAGTTACAATAAAATTATTAAGATTCATACATGGTCCGAATCAGATAAAGAGAAAATTGAAATTCTAAAGTCCCTATAACTTCTTTTACGGATGGCGGGTGGTGTCAGGGCTACGATCTTCAGATACAACTGAATCGTTGACACTGCAGATTATCCAGCCCGTGTTAACGCTCACGAAATAGTGGCCTCAAGGCAGCGTGGAGGCATGGGTTTAGCCCCGGACAGGGGACATAAAAGCACAGAAGCGCGGCAGGGGCGAAGCGGAAGGATGGCTGATGTTACTATAGAGAAACATCAAGAGTCATTCTCAGGGAGTCTGAGTGTTTGGAAGTATTTTAATAACTGTTATTACGGTGATGCACGTTTATGTCTTGTGGCGTGCTATCACGGTTCCCTTTCTGAGACGCCATGTCCCCGGAAAACTTCTCATAGGCGCAGGCATCGTTCTCTGGGCACTTTTCTTCATCGGCCGTATCATTGGTCATGGGGGTACCGGCACACCTGCTGCAATACTGGAATTTCTGGGCATGAACTGGATGGCCGTTGTTTTTCTCCTCACAGTCTCTCTGCTCATAGTTGATATCATTACCGTCTTCGGCCTTGTCTTGCGCCGGATAACGCCGTTTCTGAGGGGATGTGCCCTGGCTATCGGTTTAGTGCTTTCGCTGATCGCCCTTGTACAGGGCCTTCGGCCGCCGGTCATACAAAGCTATGATGTTCATCTTCATGGACTCTCCCCGGAGATGGACGCAACGGTCATCGTTGCCATGTCCGACCTGCACGTAGGATCGCTGATCGGCAGGCAGTGGCTTGAGGCGCGTGTTGCCCAGGTTGAGGCAGAGAAGCCCGACCTCATCGTCCTGCTGGGGGATATCTTCGAAGGACATGATCGGCCCGATGATGAAATGATCGCGCTTTTGCACCGCCTGTCTGCACCGATGGGTGTCTGGGCTGTACTGGGAAACCACGAGTTCCATGGCCGGAGTAATCCGGAATCTTCCCGGATATATTATGACGGGATACCGGTGCTGAACAACTCCTGGGAACAGATTAGTCCCTCTCTCATCCTTGCGGGCATAGACGACCTGACGGCCAACCACCGCTCTGGCAGAAATGACGACCTCATCTCAAAGGCACTTGCGGGCAGGCCCACGGGTGGAACGGTGCTCCTCTCCCATACGCCGTGGCACGCTGACAGGATCGCCGGTGATGGAGTTGGTCTCATGCTTTCCGGTCACACGCATGGAGGGCAGATATGGCCCTTTGGCTATCTCGTGCAGCGTATCTATCCCCTGCTCGGGGGTCGGTATGAAGTCGACGGCATGACAGTCATCGTCTGCAGGGGGACGGGATCGTGGGGCCCGCGCATGCGCCTGTGGCACCCCGGAGAGATACTTCGGATAACGCTCAGAACCAAAGAAGGGCATAAGTGAGGAATCGGGAAAAGTGGTAAGCAGTAAGCAGCAGGCAGATACTGCAAAAATAGGGGATCGAAGGTCTGAACTTCATAAGACCAGACTACTCGTTGATGATTTATTGCTGCTGCCAGTAGACCAGTTCTACGTGATGGGCGGAATTGATGCGGAGAGGTGTGGCATTCTCCACCCCGATGTTCTCGCTCGATTTTGTGCCGATCGTAACCAGCCGCTTTTCTGTATTCATGCCGGACTTATTTAAAAGGGATTCACAGGTACGTCTTAATGCTTCACAGGTGTTCTCCTGTGCTTTTTTCCCGTAAGACCATGCAGTTAAATCTTCACGCTCCGGATCAGCCTGAAAGAGGAATCTTACCGCAACATCGTCAGGATTGTTATCAAGGGTAAAGAGAATGACATCGACTCTCGTGAATCCATTCAGGGGGCCGTCTTTTTTAAAGGCGCAAAAGCACCTGAAATCTTCTGCTATGTCCTCTTCCAGTTTCAGCGCCCATCCGTCATCGAACAGGTACTGCAATAATGCTATTTCAACTTTGTCGATTTTCATTGCATATCCCCGCTGTTTTGTCCAGTTCATGTAGTACATTGCCGGACCTTTCAGCTCTTCCTGTTTACTTTTGAGGACGGGATCCAGTCCATGATGTTATCAACGATCATTAACGGGGTGTCATTGTGAAATTGATGAAAAAAGTCAGCGTACATATCCAGGGCACTCTCTGCAATGAGATGTTTATCAATGATAAAGGCAGAACATGGCTGATGAGCAAGGGCCTTGTCGAAGCCTGAAGAGAAGGTAATATCGTAGCCTCTCAGGTCTGTCAAACCTGCCGGTGCTTTTTCCAGATGAATGTCACCGGTGAGACACCCGATCATGTCATGAATGTCAGATATGCCGGGTTCCTGTATATGACGATGCGTATGCCGGGCCGGGTTAACCGATGAGAATCCAGCTGACATAAGCACTGCTACTGCAAGACTGATTATGAGTAGACTTCTTCTTTTCATTTCAAACCTCCTCCTGTCATTTCTCTCAAAGATGAAACGCTCAAAAACATGTTATGTGAGAAGTATTGTATCAACTTAAACTGCCACCTCTCTGGCAGTCTGGTACGGGAAATTATTTTGACGGGAGATTATTATGAATTGATGCAGACGTCTTTCAGTTTCTCAACAAGCTTGACCATGCCCAACGTATCAAGCTTGCAGTATTGCAGAAGGTCCTTCCTGATTTTCTCGACCTCGCCTTTATCCTCTATCAGATGGAGAGTAGAATAGACACTCATTGCTTCATTGCCGCCGCTGATTACCAGTCCTTCATAACTAAGCTCTGGAACAAGTGCGGGCAGCACAGCTTTTATAGAGTAGCTTCCCCTCATTTCCTTCGTATAGTAATGCCTCCGCTTGAACGGGACCATAAGGTCAATCATGTTTTCATTGATTCGCAGCAGCTTTTCCGAATATTCACGGAACTGTTCTGCCAGCTCCTTTATCCTCCCCTTCTCGTAAGAACTGTTGTAGGCAATAACGCATGCATTCTCCGGTATGAGCTGCGTTAAATCCCTGGCAATCTTTTCACGGGGATCAATACCAGCATCTGCCAGATATTCGTAGTGCTTCGGTTCTGAAGCGTCATTCTCTAACACATGCATGGAATACTGGAATGGTACTGGCTGATACGGCCGCGTGCCATCAAATCGGGGTATCGCAGGCATGAATGTCTCAAAGTCAAGGAAATACTGCGGGTAGTTCAGCATGTCCAGAAACTCCTTTATGCCCTTCACATCAATAACCGTTTTGTCGTAAAGCTCTGCCTCTACCTGCATCTTCTGTTTATAGTTCAGGTCATCCAGATCAAAGTCCTTGAACCTGATAATGCCTTTATAATAATACTCGAATTTGTTAATGCCTCTTTCCTTGAGATCAAAGACAGAGTTATCCGGTATGTGCTCCCAGCAGTAATCACGAAACTCACAGTCATATGGGGCAGAGCACTGACTCCCGATATCGATTTCAGGGCACTCATTCCGGAGCATGTCCCGCATACTCGAAAGTTCTTCCACAACATGGTCCTGATGGTCCCTGACTTCATCCGTAAAATCTCTCATACTGAACAGTTCATGGATATTGATATCCCCTGACCGCACATATTCTCTGTTCAGATGGACGAGGAATGCCTTTGATACCGATAGACCGCTGCCGCTGACCACATAGTACTGGACCGAAACATCCTGCAGATAGGGTTCCTTATCAGGAGATGTTGAACCTTTGACTTCATAGATCTCCCAGCCCGATGGACCCTTATGAAGGATATCCACCATCACAACAATATCATCATAATCAAAAGTGGCCTCGTAGATTGTCTCAGCGCCACCAGAGATAAGATCCCGGGTCAGCCGGAGTTTCTGATCAATGGAGCTTCCCTCGTAGGTAATCTCTACCCCACCCGGAAACAATCCGTGCGCATACAGACCGATCTCTGTGCCGGCGTCAAAAATTGCCTGCTGAAAAGCATCCGGTGGAGTTCTCAGCTCGGGCTTGTATTTGTAGAGCCACAGATACTTGTGGCACTGTATGCCCTTGATGAACTGTGACTTGGAAAGTTTTGATTTCATAATAAGTTAGCTACATTTTCTTGAGAGCCTGCTTTAATTCATTTTTCATTGCATCCTTTAATCCTTTCGGCTCAACCACTTCTACATGGGGTATCCACCGGTAAATCCAGTATTTAATATCCTCAAGCCCGTTCACCCTGAAACTCACCTCAAGCCGGCCGTCCACACGCCTCTTCTCCTGCTGGCTCTGATGCCACTTCTTTCTCAAGATATGCTTTATACAGCCTTTGTCAAATCGCAGGACAACATCAACCATCTCGGCATCAAGCCATACGCCGAATGTCGAGGAAAGCTCTTCTTCAGGTGCGATATTTCTCGGCAGAAAATGCTGGTCGAGCACTTTCACGGAAAGCATCCTGTCAAGGGCAAATGTCCTGAGCCCGCCCCGTAAATGACAGTAGGCACGCAGCGTCCAGAATCCCTCCGGGAAGAAAACATAATATGGATCAACCACCCGTACTGATGTTTCACCGGAATAGAACGCCCTGTATTTGATTTCAATGTTCTGGAAATGTGTGATCGCCCTGTATATCTTGCCAAGATACCCCTCAATAACCGGGGTTGGTTTTTGAGGCTTGAGAATGATCTGGCCCCCTACCCCGCTCTGCTTTAATGAAAGCTTCTGTTCAAGGCTTTCCATACTCTCCTCCATACCTGTGCCATAGTTTTTCAAAGCTTCCTTTGCCAGAGCAAATGCGAGGATTTCTTCAATCGAAAAGTTCGGCTTTTTGAGGCTGTATCCCTCTACAAAGCAATATGATCCCTTTTTTTTGTCAAAGTGAATGGGAAAGCCCGCAACCTGCAGCGTCTGGAGATAACGGTGGATACTCCGTTCACTCATCTCCAGATCATCCATAAGAGAGTGAACCGTTACACGATCATTACGATCAAGCTTGTTCAGGATTATCATCAGAGAATCAAATTTGTATGACACGATACATGCCCCTTTCCAATGCCAATTTTATGAAGGTAGTATAGTATACCAGACTGCCACATGTATGGCAGTCTGGTAGAATGCAAATTGCGCATCTGTGGGAAAAATATAACCGTTCATGATACATTCAAAGGGAACGCAGTCGATCTTACTATTAATTCCATAAATGATTATTCTATTGTTTACTCATAAAAGGCATGCTTGACATCAAAAACCGGACCATGAACAAAAAGAGAATCACTTGGAATCTCATCTCGTTATTACTTTTACTGACACTGCCGAATGTGACACAACCAGAAATCAGTACCTCAGTGAGTACCGATCATACATCAGGAAGCAGCCAAATCGAAGCATTAAAGGACAATGACCCCAATGTCCGTTCACGGGCAGCTGAGGAGCTGGGAAAGCAGATGAATGCGGGGGCTGTAGAACCTCTAATACATGTTTTAATTTATGATGATGTCTGGAGCGTCAGAAAGTCGGCTGCATGGGCGCTGGGTGAAATAAAGGATGCAAAGGCGGTTCTCCCCTTGATCAGGGCATTGGGCCACAGAGACTGGATTATCAGGCTGAAAGCTGCTGAAGCACTCGGGAAAATCGGCAATACCGCGGCTGTTGCCGCATTAATGGATTCTGTGGAAGATGAAAACGACCATGTCATTGAAAAGGTGATATGGGCGCTGGGAGAACTGCGTGACCGGAAAGCCGTTGAACAGCTGCTTGGCACACTGAAAAACAGACTGCCGGCAGTCCGCATCAGCACCTCGCAGGCACTAGGGAAGATTAAAGACAGCCGCACTGTCATGCCTCTGATAGAAGCCCTTGAAAATGAGAGCTCATGGGAAGTAAAAAAATCGATCCTCTGGGCCCTGGGTGAAATAAACGACCGTCATTCTCTTCCCGCAATGGTAAATGCCCTGGGGGATGAGAACTACTATGTACGTCTTCATGCAGAAATCGCCCTTGAAAAAACAGGGTGCAGAGCAGTTCCATTCCTGATCCCTGTCGTACATGACACGAAATTTGAAGCCCGGACCAGGGCAGTCTGGACACTCGAAAAAATAACAGGTCAGCACTATGGCCGTGATACTGATGGCTGGGAAAAATGGCTTTTAGAAAATGAGGGATGCGCTCTCAAGACCAGATAAATCTTGTTGCTGTAAGATCGCAGGCTATGAACTACTATGACATGCCGGACAGAGAACTGCTGCATGCATGTATCAGCGGTGAAGCAGGGGCCAGAGACCAGTTTGTGGAGCGGTTTTCCCGGCCCATTTATAATGCTCTCTACTTTACCCTGCGCAGATACGGAAAAGAAGCTTTTTATAAAGATGAGCTGCCTGATCTATTTCAGGACGCCTTTGATTCGATGTTCAAAGATGATTGCCGGAAATTGAGGCAGTACAGGGGAGACAATCAATGCTCCCTTGAAACATGGGTATGTCTTATCGCATCGAGGATTACCATAAACTTTCTTACCAGACATAAAACATTCGATTCTCTGGACGATGAACAGGACAGCAGGCCTCAGCAGAAAGGCCTCGTAAAAGATGGTTCCCCCTCTGCCCTGGACCAGATGATTGATGCTGAAAAGAAGCGTCTATTAGATACGTTCATAGAGCAGCTCAATCAGGAGGACAAACTTATCTTGAAGTATCACACGCGGGGCCTGTCGTCCAGGGAGATCGGGCGGATTGTAAATAAATCGCAAAATGCCATAGACAGCAGAATAAGCAGAATCAGAAAAAGACTGAAAGACCTCGCTGATGAACAGTAAGCAGCTGACATAAATATTAATTTGATGTGTCTATTATTATAGAGAATTATAAATTTGGTTTTGCAGGTGAATGATGGATGACCTGGACAAAATATTAAAAGCAATCATGGAGCAGAAATATCCGCCGGGCCGTGCGACGGAAGGAAAGGATTGTATCTCTGAAGAGAGATTTGCCGAATATCTCGCGAACTTGCTCGGCACGGCTCAAAGAGAAGCGGTTGAAAGCCATCTTATTCAGTGTGAGAACTGCTTTCAAAAAAGCATCGTATTCAGCAGGGTACTGGATGAGCTCAAACGTGACGAAATGATTGATATGCCGGAAAAACTCATTGAAACGACAAAGACCATTGTCAGAGAAGAAACTCCAAAGGACTTGATAGAGGTCGTGCTTGAGTTCGGAGAGAATATCATAAGAATTATTAAGGATACAGCCGGTATATGCACAATTCCGGAACCTGCTGTCCTGAGTGTGAAGGGAAGCGATACCGCCTCCGGAGGGCCGGTTATCGCCGAGTTACGCAGGGTGTTCAATGGAATAAAAGCCGATATCATGGTTGAGAAAATTAACGAGGCAGAGTGTGAAATTCAGGCAGCGCTGTCAGAAGCTGAATCTGGAAAACTGCTGGATGACATCAGAATCAATCTCGTTGCAGGGGGACGCGAACTTGCTTCCTATTTGACCGTTCAGGGAATTGCATCTTTTAGAAATCTGCCCTTTGATACGTATACGCTTGCGCTTTATAAAGGGAGCACGTTCATTGGGCTGCTGAAGATAAGGCTGTTGATCCGTCAATGAAGAACCTTGCGCTTATTCTGTACAGAGAGGGCCGGAACATCAGGGTATGTGCAGCAGTCGAGCCGAAGCAGACCCTTAAACAGTTTGAAGAAAAAAGAGTTCACTTTGAGAGGGTCGATAAACTCTGCGACACTATACTTTCTATTCTGAACAGGGCGAATAAGCGCGATGGTGCCGCAGAGAGATTAATCTCGGATCTCAAAAAATCCGGCCAGGACCTCTTTGATGAACTGCTGCCGGAAAAAGCAAAAAACAGCTTACTGCAGACCTCATGCGACACCCTTTCACTGGACATCGATGACCAGCTTATACATATCCCATGGGAACTGCTTTACGATGGTGCCCAGTTCCTCTGCAGAAAATTCAGTATGGGCAGGATTGTCAGCACGAAACAGGACATACCCCGCTCACGGAACCGGAAGATGGGGCCGTCGCTGAAGATGCTGATTGTTGCAGACCCTCAGGAAAATCTTGAGGCCGCATACAATGAAGGCATCACCATCAGGGATGAGCTTGTCGGATGGGAAGATAAGATCAAAGTAAATCTTGTCAGCAGCATAGCAGATATTCGGTATATCAGGCAGTCTATTCGTGACTACGATATTGTTCACTACACCGGACATGCAGAATACGACAGGGATGACCCCTCAGGCAGCGGATGGGTCATGTCTGACGGCATATGGAGTGTATCAGACATCAAGGCCATAAAAGGCGACACCCCTTTTCCATTTCTTCTGTTCGCCAATGCCTGCCACTCGGGCCGTGCTGAAAAAAGGGACGTTGTGAAAGAGTATGAAAAAGAGATCTATGACCTTGCAAGCACCTTCCTTCATTGCGGGGTAACCCACTATATAGGAACATTCCTTGAAGTTCCTGATGTGGCGAGCTCGCTGTTTGCAGTGGAGTTTTACAAAGCCATAAGCAAAGACGTTTCAGTTGGCGAAGCCATTAGGACCGCACGGGAGCGGCTTGTTGAAGGTTATGGTGAAACCGGCATTATATGGGCCAGCTACATGCTCTATGGCGATCCGGCATATAAAATTCCACATACGTCGGAGCAGCAGGCTCCAGAACCGAAAAGGTCTTCAAAAATCTCCATCGCACTGGCAGTCATGCTCATGGTAATAGTGACCTATTTTATGATAAGCAGGGAATCATCCGTGCAGGTTGTATCAACCGGGCCACCTACTCACAGTAGTAAGCACGATCCACTTGCTGTTTCTTTTAAAGACCTGGCCGGCGTGAACGGGGTCAGCGGGACAGACACAGGTGAAATCCTTACTGAGGGAAGCAGAATATACATGTTTGAAAAGATTCAATTTCATTTTACAAGCAACAGGGATGTCTATTTTTCCTTACTGACTGTTGATCATGACGGCAAATTCAGTCTTCTGTTCAATGACCGCGCCAGCCTTGTGAATAACGCTCCTGCAGAAAAGGAACACCTTCTGTCTGTGGATGCCCATTTATTTAATTTTGATGGCAACCAGGCTCCCGAGGCAATATACATCCTTGCTTCAGAATCCATGCTGGTCGACATTGAGCCGGTCCTCTGGGAAATAGAGAGCCTGTATGATCAGGCGCAGTCAGCACAAAAGGAGACACCTCAAATCTCAGCAGAGGAGTCAGCCTATACAATCACCACGCGCATCAATATCCGTAACGGGAAAATCCACTCGATCAATACCTCACTTTAGCCGAAGCCGGGAGGTCCCCTTTTCCTTAAGCCGTTTGTTTCGGACCCTTGAATCCTCGAATCCTGTACGCAGCGAAACTGGAGAAGAACCAAGAATATTTAGTGCAGCTGCAAGGTTTTCTATCTTCCGGTGTCTAACATCATAGAGCAGCAAATATAAACGGGCAAACTCGTTACACAGGAGGGAACTATGAAGGAAAGCATTACAAACAGGGTATTCATTCTCTTTACACTGTCATTCATTTTCGTGGCGTTTGCATACCAGTGCCACCCGACACAATCCGATAGCCAGGACACTGGAAAAAGCCGTATCAGCGCCCCGCCCGTAACATTAAACGATATAAAAGAAGGTTCACTGGTAAGGAAAATTAAAGAATCGCCGCTCTATGAACTCCTCCCGCAGCTCCAGACAAAAGTCGAAATCAATATTGAGGGAATGGTCAGCAGTACAACCATAGACCAGGTATTCACTAACGCATCAGAAGATCCCATAGAGGCCATATATGTATTCCCTCTTCCCCGGAATGCTGCGGTTCATGATATGAAAATGCTGATTAACGACCGCCTTATCCAGGGGGTGGTTACAGAAAAGGAAGAAGCAAAGAAGACCTATGAAACTGCAAAAGCCGAAGGAAAACGTGCAGGCCTGACCGAGCAGCAGCGGCCGAATATCTTTACGAATTCCGTTGCAAACATAATGCCCGGAGATACCATTATTGTCCGTCTTACCTATGTAGAAAAACTGCACTACGAGGACGGGACCTTCACCCTCCGGTTTCCCATGGTGGTCGCTCCCCGTTACATCCCCGGCTTTTCCATTACGGGGTATTCAGGAAATGGGTGGGCATATGATACGGACATCGTGCCTGATGCATCCCGCATTACTCCTCCCATAGTACCCCCGGGAACCAGAAGCGGTCATCTGCTTTCACTCAGCGTCAATGTGAATGCCGGACTTCCCATAGCATCAATTCAGAGCATTTCGCATGAGGTCACTGTTATTCAGGTGGACGAGGGTGCATACAGGCTGCAGTTAAAGAAGAAAAAAACAATTCCCAATAAGGACTTCATACTGGAATACCGCATTCAGTCAGGCAATGAGCCAAAAGCAGCACTCTTTTCTGCACAGAAAGGTAATGATCACTATTTTATGCTCATGGCAGTACCGCCGTTAAATGTTAAGAAAGATGAGTCAATCAGGAAAGAACTGGTTTTTGTAATCGCCATTTCGGGTTCCATGGAAGGGACATCGATCGTACAGGCCAAAGAAGGATTAATCAACGCCCTTAACCTGCTTGCCCCTGAGGATTACTTTAATATCATTACGTTTAATAATACTTATGATGCATTTGCGCCCTATTCGGTCGAGGCATCGGGCGTCAATGTCATAAATGGCATAAATTATGTAAACACACGGGAAGCTGATGGAGGGACTGAAGCCCAGCCTGCCCTGCAACACGCACTGACACTGCCTCATCAGCCCGACGCAATAAAACTGATTGTTTTCCTGACTGACGGCTCTGTCGGAAATGAGGATCAACTCATTGCGCTGGTCAACCGGCACATCGGCAAAAGCAGGCTCTTTACCATAGGCATCGGATCAGCTCCCAATGGATACCTGTTAGAGCAGGTCTCTCGCTCCGGAAGAGGAACATTCACCTATATTCAAGA
>Ga0209536_100015105_pt1 | contig 11035 bp, 8 predicted proteins | sample DeeMarSeWOR28_12_FD_187461 | JGI IMG/M metagenome (GOLD analysis project Ga0209536, IMG submission 187461) | Marine sediment microbial communities from White Oak River estuary, North Carolina - WOR-2-8_12 (SPAdes) (version 2) | ecosystem: Environmental > Aquatic > Marine > Intertidal zone >... | reverse complement strand
TAGGTAAAAGATCTTGTTCTCCATTGTAAAACTTGTGTATTTAATGCCCCAGATGGGTTGAATATAGCCACTACAATATTTTTGCAAGTTCAATACTACTAGGTTTATATAAAATAGTGTCTAATTATAGTAGAAAGTGATGCATATAAACATATTAGGACCCAAATTACAAATTTATAATCTAATAGACTTTCCTAGATAAAATAGCTCAATAAATAAAGAGAAAAAAAATTCAATTTTAAAGTTTTATTGATTTTCATAAAGGGGAGAGGCAGCCTTCATAAAACGATTCATGTGACGCATTGAAGCTATTTTTTTTCCAGTCTCTTTTTCTTCTAAAAAGCAATCAATCCAAAAATACTCTGTTTTGCTACTTACACCGACGCATGCAATTTTTCCGGTTGTTTTATAGGGAACTCCAACCAGTGTTGGTCCTGCAATATTCTTTATTTCAGTAGCTCCATAAAAAGGCACCGCCTCAACTGCTGTGGCATCCAATGAATAAGAACCTTGTGACATAATCCCAAACATGGCAGTGGGTGATAATATGGAATTTCCCCAGGGAGATTTTCCTTTATAGTAATCTAAATGATCAGTTATAGCTTCTAATCCTTTATCTGCTGCTTCTTGAGTTACTAATATATCACGCGTCTTAAGATTATCTCCAACCTTAAATCCTGACAAAATACGTATATCTTCAGGATTACTATTTTTAAGTTCTAAAGCTTGTAGATAAGATAATTCCTTTGGTTCTCCTGCTGCAAGTGTCCCCGTAGCGACTACTTTACCATCACGCATCTCTACCCGAGCCTCAACTTGAACGTCTTGAGATCCCTCATGGGGCATCTTAACCACTGTCCTTACTTCTTCCCTGTCGAGTGTAGCAAATGTGTAATACAGACTTAATGAACCTTTCTCAAACCACCTATCACCAAACATCTTGAGAGCTACAGGTGCAAATAGACTTAGGTGGATCGTTCCTGGAATTGTACCTCCACGCATACCAACTTTTTTCGCTACACCATCGTCGTGAATTGATGTTGTCATACCTTTCCATAGATTTAATGGTGCTCTCCAACCACCATACATCCATCCTTCTTTAATTGTTATATCATCCATTATATTCATCATCTTTTTATCATAGGATATATAGCCTAAAAAGTTTTTTGGAAAATAGAAGAAAGAATTAAATTGTATTTTTATATATAAAATCAGATTTAAAATAAAATATCGTATCTACTTTTGTATTGACATTGTTTATAGTATAAAATTAACAAGCAATAGGTCTTGGATGAGATGATTGTGAGATGATTGAGCAACCTTAGCCTTATTATGTAAAAAATTAATAATAAAAGTATCTTCCGGGCGTTTCTCTAGCTTCCTTACGGGATTTTTGGACTCTTTGCACGTTAACATCACCAGTAATAACAATAATATCATCACTCTTATAGGCATCCAGAGCAATTTTAACTACCTCATCTACATTCATCCATGCATATGGAGATCTATCAAAGTTCTTCAATTTATCGTGAATTTCGGTTACTGTCCACCCTGGACATATCGCTTTTACCTTTACTTTTGACTTAAGTATATTTAGTTTTAATTGAATTACCTCAGAAAACACGCTGAGAAATGCTTTTGTTGAGTCATAAATAGGATCTTGGTAACCATGGAATAATAACGACGCAACGGAAGAAATGTTTGCGATATGACCCCTGTCTCGTTTGATCATGCCAGGTAAAGCAGCATAAGTAAATTGCATAGGAACTTTACAATGAAGGTTCAGCATATTTATAAAGAGATTAATGTCGCTGTTACCATCTAAAAAGTCGAGATCTGTTCCGAAACCAGCATTGTTGACAAGACAATCAAGATTTTTGATAGTTTTAATGTGAGCTGCTATTTTGTCAACATCAGAAGTTTCAAAGAGATCACCTTGGATAACCTCAACTTTAATACTATGTTTATCGGTTAATTTTTCAGCTAAGGAGTTCAACCTTTCTTTCCTCCTCGCAGTAAGGATTAGATCAAATCCATGGCTTGCAAGTTGTTTCGCATATTCTTCCCCAATTCCCGCGCTAGCTCCAGTTACCAAGGCTACTCCTGGATCTTCAACTACCATAAAATTAGGTTTATTTGTCAGTTCAATCACCTACCTGTTGAATATATTCAGCATGTTCTGCCAAATGCTCAAGCAATAAACGGGTTGTCCGTTCTGGGGCCAATTGAAGCGCGAAATTAAGCGTATCTTCGAGGATCTCAAATCGATATGGACCCTCAACATAATGCGCATTTGCTTCAGCTGCCTCCTTGGAAACATTACCAGCTTTTTGGGGCCAAATATACAGAGTGGGCATGATAACAGGTTTTATTGGTGGAACATTAATCGATACTCGATACCAGTTAAAAACAGCCCGAAGCGCTTCTTCGCTGCTGAGCGCTTCACGATACGGATCTGTCTCTTCGGCTGGTAATCCTATACGTTTAAGAGTAGCTTCAAAGTGTTTCTTTTCTTCTCCCTCTTTTCTGAAATTAGCAAAATAACTAAATCCTTTTCGTTGCTTATCCGCCGCATTTGATGCCATCACCTCTGTAATTGCCATTGGATGTGGAATGTTTATGCAAGCCAACGTTGCTACCCGTTGAGGGTATTGCCCGGCAAGACACCATGCAATAACCGATCCGATACTGGTGGCCATAAGATGAAAGGGACGGTCAACCCATCCAAGTTGATCGGCAATTGCTAGGATATCTTTAACAAATTCCTCAATAACATATGCCTTTTTATCTCTAGGTCGCGCACCTGGACAATAACCCCTCAGATCAGGCGCAACAACCCGATACCCTGCCTTAGCTAATTTTGGAAGCTGATGGTGCCATTCCCAGCTCGTTCGGGGTAAACCATGCAGACACAGTATCAATGGATCGTCTTCTGATCCATCTGACCAAGCATCAAAAGTGAATCCACGAGCTTTAATTTGGATACGGTTCATATTGTTCCTAATTTAGCATTAATTAAAATAATTATCCCAATAAACTAATTTACAAAGGAAGTGCCAAAGGCTTTTAAGGAAACCTTTCTTTTTTTTTTTTAACTCACTACCCTGTAAATCCAAAAAATTGCTTGATTCGAATCCTGCGGAACTAATACGAGTAGAAGAGCTGATCTGCGAAGCTAAATTTGATGAAGCATTGGAAATACTTGAAAATTTTGAAGTTAAAAGAACTATAACTCAAAAATATTTGTTATCAGCACTCATTCTTAAAGGTCGGATTTATTATTATATGTATCAGGGTAAAAAGGCAATACAGATAGGGGAAAGAGTTTATAAAGAAAGTCAAGAAATGGGTGATATTTGTTTAATTATAGATGCACTTCTATTGAAAGCAGATCCTAATGTTCTTAAAGATCTTGGAAGGGGAATGGATGCTGTCAAGTATGTCTTAGAAGCTGAGAAAAAATTTAAAAAAATTGAGAAGAATTCATCCTCAAATTATATGCTTAGCAAAGCATCAATCTTATCACGTAAAGCTTATATTTATTCCTTTATTGGTAATGCTAGAAAGGCTCTAAGGTTTGCAATGCAATCTTTGGAAATATGGCAAAAATTTAGTAGAAAAATCGATATAGCATACACATTTCAAACCATTTATTGGATAAATTCATTTAAAGGTGACCGTGAAGCTCAACTAGATTATGCTAAAAAATGTCTAGCGATACAAGAAGAATTAAACAATCGAGTAGGGATTGCAGCAAGTCTTTATCAAATAGAATGGACTTATAATCTTAAAGGATACTTTAATCAAGCTATAGAACTTGCGAGAAAGGTTTTAGCTATGAAAGAAACTTCAAACTTTCACAGAATTCTCCTTTTGGTTGATTTAGGGACTATTTACAAAATAAAAGGTGAATTAAATCAAGCTTTAAGATATTTATCTCAGTGTTTTGAATTAGCTGAAAAAGAAAATAATAAGGAAAATATTGGGATAAGCCTATTTCAAATTGGGGAAATTTACGAGATGAAGGGTAATGATATTAAAGCTTTAGAATATTATCAACGCAGCCTTGCTGTTATCGAAGAGATGAGACAAGTGGTTCTTACTTGCAGATCAATTAACTATTTGATTAAATTCAATATTGAAAAAGATTCTCGAAAACAAGCACAACAATATCTTGAGCGTTTAAAAACCTTTTATGATAAATATGGAAGAGATGCGAACAAAACAATCACTCATATGTATCTCAATGCAAAAGCATATTTTTTAAAAACTAGTGGTCGAACTCGTGATCGTGCTGAAGCCGAAACAATATGGAGACAAGTAGTAAATGATAAGATTTCATTTCCTTCTGAATACATTGAAGCTTTGACTAGATTATGCGATTTTCTCATAGAAGAATTGGAGATGTCCAATGATTCAGAGGTTTTGAATGAAATAAATCCATTAATTAGGCGCTTGGATAAAATAGCAAAAAAAACCCAATCACATTTATGGTTAGCTGAAACAAAATTGTTACAAGCAAAAGTTGCTCTAATTAATATGGAAATTGAGCAAGGAAAAAAACTAATGACCGAAGCTCAGCGTCTTGCTGAGTTGCACGGACTAACTAAATTAGCACAGAAGATATCCTATGAGCATGATACTTTACTTGGTCAAATAAATCAGTGGGAAACTCTTAAAAATTCTGATGCTCCTATCTCAAAAAGGATTCAATTGGCATCTATTAAAGGAACCATCAATCAATTAGAAGGACGACGTGCATTAGAAGAAATCGATTTAGAGGATGAGCAACCTACAGTTCTTTTAATTCTAGGAGAGGGAGGTTCTCTTGTCTTCTCTTATCCTTTTTCAAACGAGTGGAAGATTGATGAAGATATCTTCAGTAGTTTTTTATCAGCCTTTACATCCTTTAGCACTGAATTTTTTTCCAAAGGGCTCGATCGTGCCAAACTTGGTGATGAAATGATGCTAATGGAATCAATAGGCTCTTTTTCATTTTGCTATTTGTTTAGGGGACAGACCTATCTTGCTAAACAAAAACTTACAAAATTTATAGAGGAGGTACAAGACGATAAGACGTTATGGCAGAGTCTCGAAAAACATTATAAGAATGGTCAGATCCTAGAATTAAATGAAAGTCCTCAGCTGGAATCACTAATTACTAAAATTTTTATGGTAAAATCCAAAAAAAAAGAAAAAGATTCAGATGAAGTAAACAATAAATAATTTTAATTGTTTTTTATTTTATATTCATTCGAAGATGGTTAAGTATGAGCAAAATAAAATTTGGAGTCACGATAAATGCTTCACCAGACATGTTATACAGATCTGATTATGATTCAATAAGAAAGTTAGCGTTGGAATGTGAAAGGTTAGGTTACGACTCTCTTTGGGCCATGGATCACCTTATGTGGGGTCCTTTTAATAAGGGAAGCGTTTTCGACGCATGGACACTACTTTCTGCCTTAGCAGTAGAAACAAAATCAATCAAAATCGGACCTTTAGTAGGGTGTAATTCTTTTAGGAGCCCATCACTAACAGCTAAAATTGCAGCCACAGTTGATATTATATCTAAGGGAAGATTAATATTTGCTTATGGTGCCGGTTGGAAGGAGGATGAATATAAAGCTTATGGATTTCCATTTAGAGATCCAGTCACAAGATTGAAACAAATGAGAGAGGGGATAACTCTAATAAAAAAACTCTGGACAGAAGAAAAAACGAATTTCAAGGGAGAATTTTATGAAGTAAAAGATGCAATTGGTAATCCAAAGCCACTACAAAAACCACATCCTCCCATCATGATTGGGGGTGGAGGAGAAAAGTATACACTAAAGGTCGCTGCGGAAATTGGAGACATCTGGGACAGATGGGGCGCTTCAATTGAAGAATATAAAAGAAAAGTCCAAATTCTGCAAAAACACTGTGATACACTGGGACGGAAATTTGAAGATCTCGAATTATCCTGGAGTGGTAATTTTGTGATTGGAAGGAATAAAATGGATTTAAATAAGAAAATTGGTAGTTTTGGCGTAGGAGGGGGTATTTATTGTACGTATGAAAATTGTATCGATGTGTTACAAGAGTTTATTGACTTGGGCTGTAAACAATTCATTTTTGTCATAACTGGTTTCAAGGATGAAAAAGAGACTTTTATGAAGGAAATAGCCTCATCATTTTAAATAAAAAGAGAAAAGTTATATAAAAATAAGAAGTTAAATCTTTACTAATTTCTGTTCACGTTTTTCATATGAGCATAAATGAGATAAACCCCACTTTTTTGCTTTATTTATAAATTCCTCGAACATATATCCAATATATTCTGGTCTATGGGCATCAGAACCAAGAATTAAAGCAATATCTCTTTTAATCATTTCTTTAACAATGTCATCAGCTGGAAATTGACTACCGACATTTTTAAGAGTTCCTGAGGTATTAATCTCAATAGCCATTCCCTTATTTTTAATCCTATCTAATAAATCTAAAAGCTTTTGCCATGTAGTTTCCGAATATTTAGGAACATTAGGGCGCAAAAGAACACGATGGTTATCAAAGTGAGCAATTACATCAAAAAAATCTGTATCTACCAGTTTATATAACTTGTTTATATACTCTAAATTAATTTTGTCGATACTATATTTTTCGAGGGCGTCAGAACTTTCACGCGGATCCAATATAATTATAGGAGAATCATGCCATTTTATGTCATGGATTGCAGCAAGTAAATAATCAATATCATCCATAAACGGTTCAAGAACCTTTTTTTGACGAGTTAAAGCTCTTCCTGGAGTAGCAAAATTAATTTCAGTCGATATTAGGATTTTTATTTTATCTTTATATTTTTCTCTCAGACTTTTTATTTCTTCAATATAATTAGAGAATTCATTAACTTCCATTGAGGCTCTTTTGATTACGTCTTCTAATTGCGGGTCGTCTATTATCACACCTAGTGGAAAATGATCTGTGATACCAATTTCTTTAAGGTTCTTTTCAATTGCAACTTTAACGTAGTCTTCAATCTCACCTCTGGCATGTCCACAACGTCTATTATGACTATGATAATCCATTAGTTTCATTATTTAGACCGTAATTAGAATTTTTAGTTACTCACATAAATATTATCTTTCAGAAAAAAGTTATTATTAATCTTTAAAATATTAGTTCAAAGAAATAGGAAAGTAAATACTTATTTGAATAATATCTAATCTATTTTATTTTTTAGAAGCGCGTTTAACCATACGCAATGCAAGTTCTTCGAAAGCTTCTTCAACTTTTTCCCCAGTTTTGGCTGAAGTTTCGATGTAAATGCTATTTTTACTTTCTGCATAATCTTTTACAATATCTTTATCAATTGAACGGTTTACTTCTTCTGTTAAGTCTACCTTATTCCCTGTAATAATAAAGGGGATGTTTTCTTCTAATATTTCAAACATTTCCGAAAGCCATCCTTCAATCGCTTCATATGTTTTAAGCTGAGTAAGATCAAAAATAACTAAGGCTCCATTAGCACCTTGATAAAATTCTTTACGCAGAGATTTAAACTTTTCTTGACCTGCTATATCCGATATTACGAGTTTAATCTTTTTCTTCGAATCTATAGTTATTTCTTTTGTTAAATAATTAATACCTATTGTTGTTATGTAATCCTGAGAAAATTGATTTTTTACATATCTATAAAAAATGCTAGTTTTTCCTACGTTTGGAGCACCAATTAAAAGTACTTTAAAAGTATAATATTTCATTAAAAACACATTTAAATAAATTTTTGTTAATATTGGTTTATATTCTTCTTGTTTTTAAATATTTTCTTATAAATTATATGAGATCAACTAAATAGGCGGGGATTTGACTCGATTTATTCTCTTTAGACTATAATTCAATTATTCTATATATATAGAATCTATAATTTTATAACAGAATATTTTTTTAGCTTATTAAAAGAAAGATTAAATAACTGTTCTTATTTGTGTTGTCTATGAGAAAGTCAAGAAAAAATATTCTTTTTTTAATGTTAGTTTTTGCTGTTTTTGCTTTTCAACTTCCTGTTTTATTAGATTTTAGTGTAAAAAGTAATTATAATACAGCCTCACGCCAAGGAGATGTGATCAATATGGAATATTCAAGTTCTCCTCTTTCTAATAGTATGAGATCAAGCGATACAGTTTTGGGGTCAACTTTAGATAATGGATTTTCAATTTTTGATAATAATCTTAAACACTTCCTAACTAATTTCTCATTATACTCCCTAACTGATACGAATGATGTTAAAATTATTGTTCTCTTTAATGAGGATCTACCTCCGATATTAAGAGAAGAAATTTTAAATTCAGTTTTCAATAATTTCACGATTATTACTCATTATGAACTTATTTCAGGAACATATCTCAAATTAAATCCAATGGAGTTATTATTGAATGAAAATAATTTAGAAGAAATCAAACATATTCAAAGAATTTATAAATCAGAGACTTTTAAAAACCCTTATATTATAGACAATAGCGCCCAATTAAGTGCTTTAAACGATGATTTTTATCCTAATTGGTGGCTATCCGCAATAAGCGCAGAGGGAATAGCTTATGATGGATCAGGTGTAAGAGTTGCTGTAATAGATACAGGAATTTATGATCATCCAGCATTGAATATTGTAGCTAATCGTAATTTTGTTTCTGATGAAGATCCATCAGATTATAATGATGATGTGGGACATGGTACTCATGTTGCTGGAATTATCGGCGGTGATGGAACTGGTTCCGATGGGAAATATCGTGGTGTTGCTACTGGTGTTTCCCTAATTAATGCTAGAGCAGGAAATAATAGTGGTTTAGAAGAAGGTGATATCATTAATGCTATTGAATGGAGTTCTAAACCTATTGGTTTAGGAGGGGCTGGTGCTGATATAATATCAATGAGTTTTGGTGGGGGTTATCCATACATTTCTGATTTAATAACTCAAGAAATAACAGAGGTTCAGGAAACCTATGGTGTTATTTTTGTAGCGTCAGCAGGGAATGATGGTCCAAATTATTTTACAGGTTCAACACCTGCTTCTGGTATAGATGTTATATCTGTTGGTGCAACAGATCAAAATGATGACCTTGCATATTTCAGTAGTTGGGGACCCACATTTGGATATCTAGGATATCCTGATGTTGTAGCTCCAGGAGTTAATATTATTTCAACAGATGCAGAGGACTCAACGATTTCAAAAGAAGAACGTTATATCGACAATTATTTTGATTTTTCTGGTAATGCTGATTATATACCATTAAGTGGAACAAGTATGTCTGCTCCTATGGTATCTGGGGCTTTAGCAATTTTAAAAGATGCGTACCCTAACTTAACACCAGAAACTGCAAGAATTGCTCTTATAGACGGTGCCAAGAAACTATCTAGAGATGTGGATGACGATTTTCTCAAATCTGGTGTAGGATTAATAAATCTAACCGCATCATTAAATTATTTGAATAGTATTTCTCCAGACTATAATGATACTGCTAAAGTTTTTCCTAATGATTTACCTATAAAACCATTTGATTTATTACATTTTCCTGGAGACCATCAAAAATTCAATTTAACTGTACTCTCTGGTAAAGATAATGATTTTATCATAGAATTACCGAATAACATTCAAGGAGTGTCGATTACGATTGATAAGGACAGTCTTAATTTTACAACTGCTGGAATTGATTTTATAGAAATAGATATAAAAATTAATGCCGATGCCCTCCCAGGAATTAGGGATATAGAGCTTAACTTAACCTCGGGAGGACAGGTATATGATGTGGTTAAGATATTTTTAAATATTAGATTGCCAGAATATAGCATACTGATGGATTCATATCATGGTTTAAATGATTGGTTTCCAGAATTCTCCTTTAGTCAAATGGGTTTTTATGAGGCTATGAATCATATCTCTGCTCTCAATATTTCAATTGATTATAAAATGGAATATTGGTCCCCAGATTATAATAAAGATACAGATAATTCGATTTTATCAGAAGAAAGGCTAGCACAGTATGATTTAGTTGTACTTCAAGCACCTATATTACCTTACAGTCCATATGAGATTACAAATTTAAAGAATTATTTTGATAGTGAGGGAAATATTTTATTCTTAGGAACTCGTTATCAGGATATGGTAATTGAAAACATTAATGACTTATTTACAGCACTTGAAGTAGATCTTCAAATTAATGAAGAAAATATGATCGATGATAACTGGTTTGGAATAGGGGTAAGTGTGGATTCTCAAAGTGTTCAAGATTTCAATGATCCAATCATTTTTAATGAGGTTAATAAATTTCTTTGGTTAAAAGGTAGTAGTTTTACAATCTCAAATAATGGTGAATCGATTGCTAGTATAGATAATAAAACGGTTGTTGCCAAGTATAATGGTTCTTCCTATGGTAAAGGACGATTTTTAGCTTTTGGAGATTTATATTGGATGTATGATGAATTTGAATCAGAAATTTATAGTCACGATCATGCCAATTTATTGAAAAATATTTTAGATTTTCTTTTACCTCAAGATGATAGTTCGATTAATATTAAGGTAGATTCTGAATATACATCAAATTCTCAGGTTAATCTTTCAATATATCTAAAAAATCAAACTTTAGAATCTCCAATAACTAGTGCTGATTATGATTCATTAGAAGTTATAATAAAAAATGATTCCTATACAAATTCAATTGATTTAAATGCGGTGTATAATAGTAGTGGTATATATCTAAACAACACTTATAAGGGGAAGGGTCAGCCGGACGCAGAATTAAAAGCTTGACCGGTTCCTTAAAAAAAGCGTGCTATAATCCACCCCGCTGTTTTTGAGTTTATATCTTACTAATTAATTTATTTGAGTTATTAATGGAAATCATTTCATATTTTATTGATTTAATACTGCACCTCGACGAACATTTGAGTTCGATTATCCAGGATTACGGCACCTGGACTTACCTGATTCTTTTCGCGATCATTTTTATGGAGACAGGACTGGTTGTGACGCCGTTTTTACCCGGGGACTCCCTGTTGTTTG
>Ga0209536_100015104_pt1 | contig 11035 bp, 11 predicted proteins | sample DeeMarSeWOR28_12_FD_187461 | JGI IMG/M metagenome (GOLD analysis project Ga0209536, IMG submission 187461) | Marine sediment microbial communities from White Oak River estuary, North Carolina - WOR-2-8_12 (SPAdes) (version 2) | ecosystem: Environmental > Aquatic > Marine > Intertidal zone >... | reverse complement strand
CGCTTTTGACCAAAATATTTCCCTTGCCGCCCTCTTCCCCAATGCTGAGCAGGCCGATGCTTGGCTTCCTGATCTGGAAGAGATTGTCTGAAAATGCTGCGCCCATAACCCCGAACTGGAACAAATGCTGTGGGCGACAGTCAACATTTGCCCCCACATCCATCATGACCAGGGGCTTTTTCAGAGTTGGGAAAATGCTGGCAATTCCAGGCCTTGATATCATCTCAAGCCGGCCCAGAGACCTGATGGCTGAGGCCATTGTAGCCCCGGAGTTTCCGGCGCTGACAACAGCATCAGCTTTACGATTCTTGATGTAATCAAATGCTTTGGCTATGGATGAGTCCTTCTTCTTTCGAATCGCCTCAAAAGGCGACTCATCCATGGCAACTGTTTGAGATGCATGTACAACATGCAACCTGGAGGCAGTCAAGGACTCCTTCTGTAATACTCTGTTGAGAATATTTTCATCGCCGAAGAGTACAACATCCAGATCAGACTCCTCAACAGCCTGTATCGCCCCGGCAACCATCTCTTCCGGGCCCAACTCGCCACCCATGGCATCCAGGGCAATACGCAATGTCACGTTTTACTCCAGTTCTTCTTCGAGCTTAATTACAGTTCTATTCTTGTAAGTGCCGCAGCCGCCGCAAAGCCTGTGTGCGAGCTTCGGCTCCCCGCACTTGGGGCAGCTTGAGACAGACACTGGAGTCAAGGCATCATGGGAGCGTCTTTTTCTTGTCCTGGAATGAGAATGCCTGCGTTTAGGTAAAGCCACTTTCTAACCTCCTGATATATATGGATATTCTTCTTTTCAGTATATTTTATGAAGAAGAAAAGATTTCTTCTAAAAATTTACTATACGCTTGGCCAATATTAAACAGCGGAGACTATAAAAAATTATCTATGCTTGTCAAGTCAATTTTCCCGGTGGAGACCTCTTTATTACAACGGATAAACCTTTTCCACCTCGGTCAAACAACATATGCTCCCCTGTTAAAAATAAAATAATGTACTCGGCCTCATAAACAACGGCAGGGATCCGTCCGCATATTGCGCAGCCAGCTCAAAAGAGCCAGTATAATAAAAAAATTGACGGAAAAAAGACTGTATTCCATGGCCATACCTGACATACCCCAACTCTTTTCCATTACATATCCCAGAGGATAACCGAGGATTATGGAAGAAAGGGTCAGATAGCCAATGATATGACAAAAAAACAACAAAAAAGCGGTTAGGACTTTTCCCATTTGGGGCAGCATAAATTCTTTCAGCCTGCCAAGAGTTCGTTCCATAACCAGAAAAACATAGCCTAGCAAAGCGCCTGGCAGGAAAGTCCAGAAAACCAAAGATGGGTCTACTGCATGAAAATACGAAAACAGCAATGAGATTGTTGCTGTAATGAACATATATGCCAATACCATTACAGTTACAGCATAAATACTGATCTTTACAAGGTGCCCGTTCAAAATCCTGGTCTTGGAAACCCTACGAAACCTGGCCCTTTTCTTTTTCCTTTCCTGTGAAGACATCGCAAGATATGTATCTGTACTCATGATTTTATCTGTTTTCATTAGCCGTCTGAAATTATAGGACTATTTCCCGTTCTGATACCTTATAGTTTGCAGGTACATCCCGTACTTCGGCTGACTTGGCTCGCTCTGCCAGTCCAGGCAACATAATTGGTTTTAAATGAAAAAATTGGCGTCTTAAAGCACTTCGGAAATGCGGTCCCCCGCCTTTCTTAACCGCAGACTTATGATATGGAGCATGTGCTTCATAAGCTTGATGGCAATCATTGGCCTGTTCAGGATAAGATCATTCATTTTGGGGGCAGCAAGAATGAGCATCCGGCATTTTTCCATGGCCACTATAGTATTAGAACGGGGTCCCTGGTCAATAAATGCCCCTTCACCAACCATGGATCCCTTATCCAGAATGGCAATGACGATGTGCTTATCCCAGTAGCCGGTATGCTTCTTAACGGCCAGCTTCCCCTCAACAACAAATCCCATGTAATCCTCAAAATCACCTTCCTGCATGACAATGGCATCCCGTTCCCATTCTCTTAATTCCAGATAGGGGCAAAGGGCGCCCACCTCCTCGGTGGAAAGAAAGCTGAAAGCCTTTTTGATGTCTTCTGCCTGTGGATCGCAGTAATTACAATTTGAGGAATCCATGGGGCCAAATTAGTTTGAGGTTTCTGTTTTTTCAAGCTGTTTTGTGATCTTTTCGACGAGCCCGGCAAACTGTTCCTTTCTGATAATGGAATCAAAATCTCTGCGATAGTTGACTATGAGACTGACATTCTCGATCTTCAGGTCATAAATCAGCCATTTGCCGTCATTTTCCTCCAGCCTGTATATGATTGGGATCTCCAGGTCCTTGTCAACAATAGCCGTGTAGATCATGGCCTTGGACCCCTTAACAAGCTTTTTTGTATAGATTACCTTCTGATCGGTATATGAATCAATCTTGCCTATATAACGCTGCTCGACAAGACTTGTAAAAAGTCCGACAAATTCATCCTGTTCCTCAGGTTTAAGAGTGTTCCAGCTCTGCCCCAGAGAACTTCTGGCCATTTCCCTGAAGTTAAACATTTTGTTGACGGCGTTAAGGATAAGCTGTTTGCGTTCGTCCTTTTTTTCCGGCCTTTTCAACTCGTCAGACTGAAGGATTTGCAGGATTTCATCCACGGACTGCTGCAGCTGTTCCATGGGATCCTTGCTTGCTGACGCAAAGGCTCCCGAATTAAGGTTAAAAACAATCAGAATCACCAGTGGCAGAAGAAATACCGATTTATTTTGCAGGAAGTATTTGCACATATCTTTCACACCCGAGGTTTGATTTTAAACATATATATGAGAATGGACATTACCGGTTTTCAATAAGACCGTTTCTATACTGTTGATAGGCATCCTTGACGGCAGCATAGGGATCCAAGGCCGTTTCGGTAAACAGTTCATAATCACCAAGAGTAAGGGCTGTATAGTTCACCTTTTCAAATGTCCAGGCCCCGATTACCACTCCCCAGTCAGCATCAAGGAGAATAATGGGATGGAGATATGCATCACCAAGCATGCCCAGTGAATCCCTGAAATTGGAGGGGCCCAGGAACGGCCAGTTGATATAGAAACCTCCTCCCGCCCCATAATAAGCAAGGGTTTGGCCAAAATCCTCGTAGGAGGAACGCAGGCCCAGGATATCCCTGGCAAAGTCTCCGAATCCGAAGATACCGAGTGTAGAGTTTAGGGCAAACCTTGCAACCTCTTCGGAAGAATCCCGCGCATTACCCTGCAGCAGGCTGTTGACAGCTCTTGCCGGTGTCCGCAGGTTGTCAAAGAAATTTCTGAAAGCAATTTGCAGTTCTTCAGGGAAGAAACCTGAATACACCGTGGCAACCGGTTTCAGCACCCAGAAATACAGTTTATCATTGAAGTGAAAAAAGAAGCGGTTGAGCGGTTCAAGGGGATCTGCTATTGTTGACGAATCCTCCCACTCTTCATCCCAATCCTCTTCTTCCCACGCATTATCCTCGGGATCAGTTAAGCTTTCTTCTGCCTGAATTTCATAAACTTCTACCTGCCTGTCTCCTGGCGGCTGGTTATCGTCACCGGCCCAGGAAAAGGATGCCGTTAGAAGCAGCAAACAAATGACTCCTGCAGAAAGTCCCAAAAGTCGTATCACTTTGCAAAGCTTCAAAACCACCTCTTCATTAACGATTTTGCTGTTTCACGACACAGACATTGAAACAATCAATCAGATTCAAAAATATACTTGCTGACAAGTTCCTCAAAATCAATGGCTGATTCTGTATCAAAAATCTCACCGCCATCGGCAAGCATTTCTTCATCGGCGCCCTGGATGATCTTAATATATTTGTCGCCTATAAGCCCCTGGGTTCTGATCGAGGCAATGGCATCTGACGAAATCTCAACATCCTGGTTAATCAGCAAGACTACCTTGGCCAAGCCTTCCTTTCCCAGTGAAATCTCTGAAACCTTGCCAATCGTAACACCGGCTATCTCAACTGTCGCGCCGACTTTGAGGCCCGAGACATTATCAAATTGAGCCTCGAGCTCATAGCTTCTCTCCAGGCTGAAAACAGAAAACTCTCCCATCTGTGAAGAGAGATAAGCAAAAGCCAGAAAGCCGGCAAGCATGAATATCCCAACAATAAATTCAGTGTTTATTTTCTTCATTATTCATTTTCCTGTCTGCTTTGATAAATATGTCCCATGGTCATTTGAACAAAATCCTTGATAACCGGATCATTGCTCCATTGGATCTCCTCAGACGAATTAAAGACCTTGGCCTTCCCATCATGCATAACTACTATCTTGTCGGCTAGATTGAATATTTTCGGTATATCATGGCTGACAATTACCGAAGTATATCCCAACTCCCGTTGGATTTTATGAAACAGACGGTAAATTTCCAGTGATCTTGTCGGGTCCAATCCTGTTGTCGGCTCATCAAACAGCATAATTTTCGGCTGCAATTGCAATGCCCTGGCAAGCCCCACTCTTTTCTGCATGCCACCGCTCAGTTGGGCTGGAAATTTTTCTTCATGCCCCTGCAGGCCAAACTGGGCTAGAGAAGAGGTTACTTTTTCGTGGATCTCTTTTTTGTTCTGCTTGGTCTTTTCGCGAAGCGGCAAGGCAACATTCTCAAAGACTGATAAAGAGTCAAAAAGAGCAACGCTTTGAAAAAGCACTCCGAAATCCTTCCGAACCTCACTGAGTTCCTGTCGGTCCATCCTAGTTATATCCTTACCATCCACCAAGATCTGGCCTGAGTCAGGCTGCATCAGGCCGAGAATTAACTTAATGGCCACGCTTTTTCCCTGCCCGCTGCCTCCCCCGATCACCGTTGTCATACCGGGCATAATACCAAAATTTACTCCTTTAAGGACCCTTTGCGTTTCACCGTTTGGGGCTATAAAGGACTTGTAAACATCTATGAATTGAATGACCGGTTCACTCATGACAAACTTGCAAATAGCTTAAAAGCAGAAACTGAATTTCAATATTATCAACATTCTGTAAGCAGAATACATGTCATCTCTGCACCTTGCAAAATCTTGCTCTACTTCCTCTTCTCAATCCCAATGATCATAAAAGCATGGCGGTCAGCAGATAATCCCAGATCAGAATGCTGATAGACGAAAGTACCACTGCCTGGGTTGTCACCCGGCTTACACTCTCAGCCCCGAAACCGGAAAAGCGTATCTTCTCCAGCTGAAATCCCCTGCTGGTGCAAACCCAAACAATGATCAGGGCAAAGACCACCGATTTGGTAATCCCCAGGTTTATATCCTTATTGAGTACACTCTGCTCCAGTCCTGAAAAAAAAGCCCCGGGATTGACGTCGAGCAATATGACCCCCGATACATAACCGCCAAAAATCCCCACAACATTGAACATCAGTGTAAGCAGTGGAACTGAGATCATCGTGGCCAGAAACTTCGGCGTGATCAGAAAACGGTAGGGATCTATTGACATACACTCCAGGGCGTCAATCTGCTGTGATATTCTCATAATTCCTATTTCCGCACACATAGCCGACCCGGCCCGGCCGGTTACCATGAGAGCGGTCAGAACCGGGCCGAGTTCACGGATGAGGCTTAACGCCACGGCAGAACCAAGCAGTCCCTCTGAGCCGAATTTACTGAGGGTATAATACCCCTGGACCCCCAAAACCATGCCTGTAAATGCTGCTGTGAAAAATATGACAAGAAATGAATGCGCCCCGATCAGTTTAATTTCTTTGAGCAGGGCACTATGTCGGAAAGGACGCTTAAAAAGACCAAATATCGTAAATAAAAGGAATAGACCCATTCTCCCCACATCTGAGACAAAGTATATGGTGTTGGATCCCAGGCTTTCTATCTGTTTCAAAACAATTTGCATACAAGGCCTCAAATCACTATAATTCACGCCTTGGGTTAAATAAAAATAATTGGCTTATGGCAGATGCAAATCCCGGTCAAACAGGAGAGTGCACCATGCAGGGGCAATGCATTCTTCGGGGACAAAAACATGCATTTAGCTTACTCATTTTAACTGAGAGGTAAAAGCTGCCATTCTTTCTTTACCCAATCTTTATCTTTGCTTTATTCCTTTTTAACATTAACTTATTATTCTTAGCTCAAATGTAATTTTGCAACTATACATAATTACTAAATTTTCACGAACAAAAAAATCATTTTCCTAATGAGTTGCATAGGGGTGTATGGTTCAAAATAAATTGTGCTTTGAAACCTATCTTGTAATTTACATTCTAATGAATAAAATAATACTCATTTTTAGATAATTTAACGAGTTATTCTTTTTCCCTTTTCCTTTGGAAAACACTTCTTAAGAGGTATTAAATGGATACATATTATCAGCCCAAGGATTTACCGAAATTCGCTGAAATAAGTGAAGGCGCCCCTGAACTTGCAGACAAGTTTTTTGAATATTATTCTGCCGTATTTGCCGAAGGAGAGCTGACCCAAAGGGAAAAATCCCTTATTGCCCTGGCAGTGGCCCATGCGGTTCAGTGCCCGTATTGCATTGATGCCTATACCCAGGATTGCCTTGAAAAAGGCTCTAATGTCAGTGAAATGACCGAGGCAATCCATGTTGCTACTGCAATCCGGGGCGGCGCCTCGCTGGTGCATGGCGTCCAGATGCGAAACGTTGCCGAAAAAATATCTCTGTAGTCTGCACTGTTATGTCGCATTTACAATCAGCTAAAAGTCAGGACGGCAACCTCTACCAGGTGCCGACCCTTGAGAAATTCAAAAATAATCTTGCCATGCATGGCATTGAACTGACCCGGGGGGAATGCACCACTCTCCAGGTAAATGTGGGGCTACTTTGCAACCAGCGCTGCAGTCATTGCCACCTTGAAGCCGGTCCCTCCCGCCGTGAGGTCATGAATGAAAAAACCGTTGCTGAAGTCATAAAACTGGCCGGCAGGTTCCGGTTCCAAACCATAGATATCACCGGTGGTGCGCCGGAAATGAACCCGCATATCGAAATACTGATAAGCGAACTGGCATCCATGACCAATACCCTGATACTGCGGTCAAACCTGACTGCAGTTGCAGCCGAAAGGCAGTTGGGGCTTCTTGAACTTTTAGCAGAGAAAAAGGTAACGATTATAGCCTCCATGCCCTCCTTAAACGAAGTCCAGGCGGAAGCACAGCGGGGGGAAAACACTTTTGCAACCTCGATCAAAACGCTCAGCAAACTGAACTCGCTTGGCTATGGCCACCCGGATTCCGGCCTGCAGTTGAACCTGGTGAGCAATCCGACAGGTGCGTTTCTGCCTTCATCCCAGGAACAGGTTGAGAAGCGTTTTCACCAGATACTTGCCCGCAAATGGGACATATCCTTTAACAACCTCTATGCCTTTGCCAATGTCCCTCTTGGCAGGTTTCTCTCCTGGCTGGAGAGTTCAGGCAACCTGGAAAATTATATCCTAAAACTGGCTGCACATTTTAATCCCTGTACCCTGAAAGGCTTAATGTGCCGCACGCTTATTTCGGTGGCATGGGACGGCCATCTCTTTGACTGCGACTTTAATCAGGCCCTGCAGCTTTACATGGGCGGCAGGAAAAAACATATCTCCGAGCTCCATGAACTGCCGGGCCCTGGTGAAGGAATTGCAGTGTCAGAACACTGTTACACCTGTACAGCCGGGTCAGGGTTTACCTGAGGCGGCACAATCGCTGCCTGAGGTACAGGCACCCCTTATACACTGCCAACTTCCTGCAAGCTCAGTAAAGAATTGAGCCTCAGCATCACTGATAATATCTGGGAGCAAACATTCTGACTGCCTGGCAGAAACATCAAGAGGTTGTTAAGCGATCATAATCCTTAAAGTAAAAAAAAATGGTCCGGAAATTTAGAGATATCAAAGAGTTGAGCACCGCAGCCGTTGGGCATATTATAGATATCGCCCGGAAAGCGGTCAGAAACAAGGGCTTTTGCACCATTGTCATGGCAGGGGGATCAACACCTCGGCTGGCGTATGAACTTCTGAGCTCACCTGCTTATGCCAAGAATATGCCATGGCGCAATAGCCATTTATTCTGGGGTGATGAACGCTGGGTGACTTCGACGCACCCGGACAGCAACTTTGCCATGGCCCATAAAGCCCTCCTTGCAAAAGTGAGCATCCAGCCCAAAAACATCCACCAAATCCCCACAGATGCCACAAATCCTGAAGATGGCGCAGCGAGGTATGAAAAACACCTGCGCGGCTTTTTTCATACAAAGCCGTCGGCAGAAATGAAAAGCTTAGCGAAAGATTTAAGTGTTCCGTGTTTTGATCTGGTGCTCCTCGGCATGGGAACAGACGGTCATACAGCCTCGCTCTTTCCAGGATCAAGCATTTTGGCAGAAAAAAAGAAATGGGTTGCCGCTGTCCCCGCTGGGGTAGGCTCACCCCCTGTGGCACGCATTACCCTTACGCTGCCTGTTCTCAACGGGGCAAAAAATATTTTTTTTCTCGTCACAGGCAGGGTTAAACTGGCGATACTAGACACCATCCTTACAAGACCGGCAGAAGCACAAAAGCTCTATCCAGCCGCCCGGATCAAACCAGCTGGAAATCTTGTCTGGCTGACATCCGAAAAAGAATAAACAGGAAAGAAATTACAGGCTTTTTATGGCCTCACTGACGGGTATCCCGTTAGGTGCCAGTGCCTTGGGATTTATTTTAAGCAGCTCTTCCCAGGCCTTCCGGGCTCCCTCCACATCATTCATGTCATATCTCAGGACAACTCCCTTGTTGAACCGGGACTGTTCATGATTGGGGGCGATGGCAATTACCTGGTCAAATGTGGCCAACGCCTTATCAGGCTGACCGTTGCGGCGGTACATAACACCCAGGTCGGTCATAACGTCGGGATTGTTGGGATTGAGTTCAAGGGCTTTTTCATAAGCGCGTATGGCCTTGGGAGGATTGTTGGTATCAAAATAAACATGGCCCAACTGTATCCAGGCATTAACATTTGTTGGATTAACAGCAACCTCCTGCTCCAGGTCCAAGATAGTTCTGGCCTGCTCGTTTGACATTCCTTGTTGCTGCTGCTGTTGCTGGGGCGGAGCCGATGAGGTCTGCACACTGCCTGTCGGACCGGATTGTAAGGCGCTGTAGAAAACTCCGCCTAAAAATCCGACAACCAGTGCAATAAGGGCAACAACCAGCATGGTTTCCTTTTTTACAAAATTGCCTTCAGGACTTTTCTGCTTGGCCATAAATCCTCCGATTCTTCAAAACGTTTATCTCTGTAAATAAACTGAGCCCGGCTGGTAGTGTTTCATTGCCAACAAAGCCCGGCCCGGCCCATACTTTCATATATGCTAAAAATTAATGCTTTCCTGGTGTTAAAGCAACTTTGATTTAAGTGATAATACAAGTAGTGCCATCAGACAAGTCAATACTTAACAGCAGGTAAACTATAATGCTGCCTGTTTACCAACTGAAAAGGTGCCGGATCCCGCTTGCAGGACGAGTTTTTTCGTTTAATGAAAAACTTACCTGCTTAATTGGCTGCCGACTGCATCTTGGAAAAATCCCCAACCCTGAGAAACAGTCCTGAAATTTGACTCAACAGGTTAAGCCTGTTTTTCTGGAGAGCCGCGTCTTCAGTCATAACCATGACCTCGTCAAAAAAGACATCCACCGGCTCCTTCATCTGCAGGATAACTTCCAAGGCCTTGCCATATTCCTTTTCCAGCAAAAACGGTCTTGTCTCATCCCGCACAGCAATAAAGGCCTCATAAAGACTGCGCTCTGCTCCCTCCTGCAGGAGTCCAACCTCAACTTCTGTTGCCTGGTGCCCCTTGATAATATTCATAACACGTTTGAAAGCAGCGGCCAGGACCGTAAAAGACGGCTGCTTGCTGATTGCCGTCAGAGCATCTATTCGCGCCCGGCAATCAACCACATCATCAAATGCAATTGATGCCACTGCCTCTACAGCTGAAGCGGGAACCCCCCGCCCTATGAGGTCATTGACAAACCTGCCCCGGATAAAATCCATAACCTGGCTCTTCGCGGCTGTTCTCTCCACGGTCAGCTTTTCTGCATAAAGCTCTAATGCGGCATCAACTGCTGCGGACAGCGACAGTGTAAAGCCATGTGCTTCAATTATGTGCAGCAGACCCAGGGCCAATCTTCTCAGCCCAAAAGGGTCAGTGGTGCCGGTGGGCACCTGGCCGATGCCGAAACACCCTGTTATGGTATCAAGACGGTCTGCCATGCCCACCAAGGCACCTGGTATCCCGGTGGGCAGATTTCCTCCGGCCCTGACCGGCAAATAATGCTCCAGTATTGCTGTTGCCACCTCTTCCGTTTCATTATCCAACAGGGCATAATCCCGGCCCATGACACCCTGCAGAGAGGGAAATTCATTCACCATGGCAGTCAGCAGGTCAGCTTTAGCCAGCAACGCAGCCCTTTCGGCTTTGTCTTTATAGTCCGGGGCCAGTTTTTGTCCCAGGAGAGTGACCAGTCTGGCAACCCTTTCGGTTTTCTCAAGCATGGTGCCAAGCTTGGCCTGGAAAATAATGCCGCCCAGATCATTGACCCGGTCGGCAAGCTTTCTGCGCCTGTCATCCTTGAAAAAGAAAAACGCGTCCTCAAGACGGGCCCGTAATACCCGCTGGTGTCCTTCTGCGGCGAGCTTTTCATCGGGGACACGGGTGTTATTGACAGCCACAAAATTAGCTAACAATCTGCCATCAGCGTCTGTGACGCAAAAATACTTCTGGTGCTCCCGCATGGCAGTGATGAGAACATCGTCCGGAAGTTCCAGGAATCGTTCTTCAAAAGTTCCACAAACCCCGTGGGGATATTCCACCAGGTTGGTCACTGTATCAATGAGTTCTTCATCAGTAAGTATTCCGGCACCCTCGACGCCGCTTTTTTCCTCTGCTGCCCGCCTGATCTCATCAATGACCCCGCGGCGGCGTTCATCCTGATCAACTAGAACATAGTTCTGCCGCAACACTTCAACATAATGGGCAAAATCCTTCAC
>Ga0209536_100015102_pt1 | contig 11036 bp, 10 predicted proteins | sample DeeMarSeWOR28_12_FD_187461 | JGI IMG/M metagenome (GOLD analysis project Ga0209536, IMG submission 187461) | Marine sediment microbial communities from White Oak River estuary, North Carolina - WOR-2-8_12 (SPAdes) (version 2) | ecosystem: Environmental > Aquatic > Marine > Intertidal zone >... | reverse complement strand
CCTCTTTCGCCACGGTCCAGAAATACAGCAGGTGATGATAATTCAGCCAGTCCATCTCACGATGATACATTGATAGAATCTATGAATCAAATCATCCTTATCTATGTATCTATGGGTCTCTCCTGGCATAAAATTAGTGGTTATGAGTTGATGCGTTCAGAGCGGACAAGGAGCAACCAATGCGGATGATGATTCACTCGCGGAAGATCGCGCTTCCCCGGACTCTGCGGGACCATGTCGAACGACGTCTCGGCTTTGCTCTGGGACGGTTTGAGAATCGTATCGACAGGGTTACGGTGTGGCTGGAAGACCTGAACGGGCCCAGAGGTGGCGTTGACAAGCGTTGTCGAATCGAAGCTTGCGTGCCGCGGTCGGGCAGACTCCAGGTTGAAGTCGCGGACGCCGAGATCGAGAAGAAAGAACGGCTGATGAAGGCCTATTGCGCGCCGTAGGAAGGGCGATCTCCCTGGAACCGAGTCCTGATTCGCCATTGTCCCCATAGACGCACACGTTTCCGGACGTTGCGGGCATCGGTCCCTCGCTGTTTCTCCAAGCAACTCGCGGCGTGGGCGGGTGCTCTGTTCTGCTTGACGCTCGCCGGCGGTCCCGCACCGGCGGAAGACGCCTCGGAGAACGTCTACGGCGTGCAAATGCACGTGCACGGGTCCGCGAGCGAGGGCCCGGGCTCGATGCATGGGCACAACGTGGCAGCCGGGCAACTGGGCGATGCGGTCGACGTCCTCTGGTGGTCCGATCACGACTGGCGCATCGCCGCCCACACCTACGTGACCGAATACGATTTCGAGCACGGACTGCGGGACGTCGAGTATGCCCCCGCGCCCTTGGACAGCCGCTACTGGGAGGGGGGCGAAGCGCTGCCCGCCTGGGCGACGCAGGCGGAAGTGGGGCCGGACGCTCCGCCGGAGAGCGTGGAAGAGGTGAAGAAGGGGTGGAAACGATTGCCCGTGGCCAACCCCGCCCAGCGCGCGATGCTCGAGGTGAGCGAGGATGAGGCGCGTCAAGGGCAGCGCAGCCTGCGCGTGACACTGCCGGCAACCAAGGATGAATGGGAGCGTGTCGCCCTGTCGTTCCACACCAGCGAGCGACGCCACATCGCGAGCCTCGCCTCACGCGTTCGCGTGCGGCTCTCGGTGAAGCCGGTGTCGATGGGGGGCGAGGCGAGGATCGTCGTGAGCGCCCTCCTCTCGCAACATCCGCCCGACTACCGCGGGCGCCTGGACTACCGGCTCTCCCGGGCCGGGATCGGGGCCGACGAAGCCTCGGTCACCGTGTCCAACGAACCGTCGTTGGAGCACCCCTATCCCATCAAAGTGGCCACCATCGAGCTTCCGCACGCGCTCGGGCGCTGGAACGATCTGGTCTTCGACCTCTCGACGGACGCGGAACGTCACGGCCTGGGGGGGGTCGACAACTCGCTCGCCGATCTCGTGCTTGCTTTCGAGGTGAGGGCCGACGGGCATCTCGTTGCTCACGTTGATGCGCTCCGCATCGAGCGCCAGCAGGTGGGTGAGCCCCTGTTCCGAGCGGAGAAGCAGCTGGCGCAGGCACTCAGCCGCGACGGAATCGTGAACCACGTCGGGCAGGAGATCTCGTACGCCGCCCATCTCAATGCCTACGGACCACGCGTGCCTCTGGCCGATCAGGTGGGTCACCCGCACGGCTACACCCCGGCCGAGGCGGTTGAGCTGGCCCATGCCCACGGCGGCATCGTCTCGCTCAATCACTTCTTCGGTCTGGAGACCACGGCCACGGACCACAACCTCCCCGAGGCGCGGCGAATCTTCGATCGGAGGGCACGGCGGCTGATCGAGCTACGCGCCTACGGCGCCGACCTCCTCGAGGTGGGCTACCGCGCACGGGGCCACGGCCTCCCGGCGTTCTTGGAACTGTGGGATCGCCTGTCGGCGGCGGGCATCTTCGTCACGGGGGTCGGGGTGAGCGACTCCCACGACAACGAAGTCGGCTGGCTGGAGGGGCCGAACAACTTCATCACCTGGGTCTACGCCGCCTCTCCCGGCCAGGAGGACTTGATCGAGGCCCTGCTGGCGGGCCGGGCTTTCTTCGGCGACCCGACACGCTTCGATGGGCGTCTCGACATCGTCTCCTCCGAGGGCGGACGCATGGGGCAGGTCCTTGTCGTGGGCGATGCGGGAACCACGCTGACGTATCGCGCCGAAGGGCTGCGCCCGGGGCAACGGATCCGGACCGTTCGCGACGGACGCATCACGGGGCAGCTCGCTCCTAGTGGGACGAGCTTCGAGTTCAGCGAGCCGATCGCCGGCGGGGAGCCCGGCTTCGTCCGCTTCGAAGTGGTCGACGACCAGGGCCCGGTGGCGTTGAGCAATCCGATCTACCTGCAAGCGGAGCCGGCGCCGGACGCAGTTCCCCCGGCACGCCGCCAGGCGCCGGCCCCACCAGGGAAAGGGCCGTAGAAGACGCCGCCGCGGGCAAAGTGCTGGCCTGTCGCGCAGCCTCCCGGTATGTTGAGGGCAGCCTCGGACGCTCGTTCGGCTTTTTCTCTTGGTGCCTGCGCACGATCGGGAGGAAGCGATGAACCACCGCGATCTCAAGACGCGCCGCTTCGTCTTCGCCATGGGGGCCGTTGTCCTTGTCGTCGCCGCACAGGTGGCCCTCGCCGAGACCCCACAGATCATCTGGACCTGGACCTTCACTCCCGCCCCGAGCTGGGACAACGTCATGTGCGTTCTGGGCGGGCCCGACCTGAACCGTGACGACTATCCGGACGCGTTGGTCGCGAGCGAGGACCGCTACCTCAGCGCGCTGAGCGGCCACTCGACGGGCACGCCGGCGACCATCTGGAACTTCGGGGGCAACCTCGAGGTGCCCGTGAACGAGAACGCGATCGCGCTCTACCCCGACCGAGACGGCGACGGGAATCCCGAGATCGTCTACACCACGGGTTACGCGGACCGCTCGGTCTACCTCATACGGAGTCGGACGGGGATCCCGTACTGGCGGGTCACCACCGCGGACACCGGGTGCACGGAGTCGGCATGGTTCTGGGACGCGGTTCCGTTCCCGGACATCGACGGAGATGGAGTCACGGATGTGGTGGCCGCCATGGGGGCGCTCTGCAGCCGCGTCATTGCCCTGAGCGGTGTCGACGGGTCCTTGATCTGGCAGTACCTCGCGCTGGACGGCTGCCGCGCGGTCGTGGACGCCGGAGATCTCACGGGCGACGGATACCACGACGTCCTCGCCTCGTCGGGATCGAACTTCGAAGACAACAAGCTCTTCCTGCTGAGCGGTGCGCCCGATGCGGTCGGTCGACTCGTCTGGCAGCATTACGCCGGCAGCTTCGTCGACGCCGCGACGATGGTGCACGATTTCACGGGTGATGGCGTGGACGAGGCGATCGGAGGTTCGTGGGACAAGACGGTGTTCGCCGTGAGCGGAGCGAGCAGCGGCACGGTCCCGACGCCGTTGTGGGAGACGTCCGTGTCCGGCGGAACGGGATGGGTGCAGGACACGATCCGCATGCCCGATCTCGATGACGACTGCGTGGACGACGTCGCCGTGGCTTCCTGGACACCGACCACCCGGATCCTCTCGGGGCGCACGGGCGACACCTTGTGGGCGCAGCCCGTGGGTACCTCGACGAACGCCGCTTACGGCGCGGCCGTCCCCGATCTCACGGGCGATCTGCAGTGGGACTACGTGGTCGGCAGTCTCAACGGCGGGTTCGTGTCGCTGTTCTCCGGCGCGGACGGCGTGAAGATCTGGGAGTGGCAAGCCCCGGCGAACGTACGATCGGTGGCGTGGATCGGAGACATCGATGACGACGGGCTCCCGGACATCCTGGCCGGCTTACAGGACGTGTCGATGGCCGTAGCCCTCTCCGGCCGCACGGCGCCCATCTGCGTCCGGCCCGCGTCCGAGGTCACGGATCTCCACGCGTCGCGTCTCGACAGCAATCGGATTCACATGACCTGGGCGGCTTCGACCGACGCATGCCATGCGACCTACCGCGTCTACGGTGTTCCGGCCGACGTCCAAGGCGAGACCGGTTGCTTCGCGCAGCTGATGGACATCACGGATCAGGACGAAGACGGCGACCCGTCCAACGAATCCTGGACCGGACCGGGGAGGTTCTTCGGCTATCTCGTGGTCGATGTGGCCCCCTTCGGCGGGCAAGGGCCGCTCGGCCACTTCCGTCGCTAGAAAGACTCGGCATCCGGGTACCCCCCGGATATAATGAGTTCTGATTCAACATGGATCGAGAACGTCGACACAATACTGCATGGCGCTGACCCGTGAGGTGCGTCTCTGCCACGAAGTCAACGGCTAGGAGGCCCGCTCATGAACCAAAGACCCCGCATCCCGCTCGTTCTCACGGCGTGCTTGGTCTTGCTCTTTCCCGTAGTCGGCCTTGGATCGGACGAAGCGTCGAGTGATCCCGAGGTATTCACCGCGACCGTGATGATCGTGAATGCGCCCAGGACGGGCATGGCACGCCTGCGGCTCACCGTCGAGCGTTGGACGACCGACGAGGAGCGAGCCGCGCTGCTGAAGGCGTTGCAGGACGGAGGCACCGAGGAGCTGGTGAGGGCGATGCACGAGCTCGAAGCCGGCTACCTCCAGGTGGAGAACAACTTGCACTGGCCCATCCGCGTCGCCTCGAGTTGGGAGACGGACGAGGGAAGGCGCGTGCGCATTGCGACCAATCGCCCCATTCATTTCGGTGAGTACACGAAACGCGGGACCCGTACGTCCGACTACCCGGTCGGTGTCATCGAGTTCACATTACCTCCGGAAGGCAAGGGCGAAGGCACGCTGCTGGCGGCGACCCGGGTCGACTTCAACGAGCAGGGCCGGATCGAGGTGCGATCCCTTCCGCAGAATACGGGCGCCCAGAAGCTGACCAACGTGACGCGCGAGAAACCGAAGAAAAGCAGGAGCGAGAAGAAAAAGAAGAAGTAACCCGGCCGGATCTCGCTATCTCAGTTTGTTCTCGAACTCCTGAACCGCTCTCGCCAGCTCGTCGGCGTTGCGCTTCGCCCGATCCTCGGACAGCTTCTTGCGCAGCGACGCCAGCTCGCGCTTGATTCGCCTGACGCTGCCGAGGGCCGCGTCGGCATCGCTCGTGGTGTCGATCCCGGCTACCGCGGCGGTGCGGTAGGCCTGGTCGAACTGCTTCTTGGCCGCGGCAAAGCGCTCCTGCAGCTCCTGCACCGCGCGCTCTTCCTCCGATTTCGAGAACGACGGCACCAGGCCGAATTCTCCCGTCGTCGCGTAGTTGAAGCCGACCAGAGCGACGACCGCGATCACGATGACACCGGCGAGTTTCTTCATGGCTCTCTCTTCTCTCCCCCACGGGTCCTTCGTTTTCACGCCTGTACATACAAGATGAGGTCCGGTGACGGCCGGTCAAGCCGGCTTCGAGAAGCCGGAAAAACGCCACGATATCCGTGATTTCGGGATCCGAAGCAAGCTGGGTAGAATCGGCCATGGCTCGTTTCCGATCGAGGACTCGGCCGGCTCGACAGCGCGACAAGGACCGTTCATGGGGGAAACAGAGCGTCAGCTGAGCGTCGACAAAGGAGTCGACGTCACCTATCGCGTGTCGCGTTTCGCGGACGAGAGACGTCCGCTCGTCGTCCTCTTGCACGGCCTGGCCAGCAACATGACGCGCTGGTCCGAGTTCTTGGAGTTCACCACGCTGAAGAACGCATGGGATATCTTGCGGATCGATCTGCGCGGCCACGGACAATCCATGTGTCGGCGCAAGCTCGGCATGGAGGTCTGGTGCCGGGATCTGTTGCGTGTCCTCGAGACCGAGGGCTATCCGCACGCCGTGCTGGTCGGACACAGCCTCGGAGCGCAGCTCGCGATCCACTTCGCGCACGATCATCCCGGGCAAGTAAGCGGCCTCGTCTTGATCGATCCGGTCCTGGGTCCACCATCGGTGGGGGCCATGCGCTTCAAGCGAGTCCTCGCGCCCACCTTGCGGTTGGCCGTGGTGGTCATCAGGCAGCTGAATCGACTCGGCGTCTATCGTCGTCACATTCCCGACCGCGACTTGCGCGCATTGGACGAGAGGACCAGAAGTGAGCTGCTCGATGCGGGCAAGGTGGATGAGATGGTGCGCGAGTACAGGTCGTTGTGGCCCGATCTGAAGCACTTTCCGACGGCGAGCTTTTTCGAGGAGATCCTCGAGATGGTGCGCCCGTTACCATCGCTCGCGAGTATCGCGGCACCCGTTCTGGTGGTGCTGTCGAGAGGCGTGACGTACGTGGATCCGACTGTCACGCGAAGCATGATCAGGCGGTTCGGCCAGGCAAGCACCGTCGCAGTCGATGCTTATCATTGGCCCTTGACCGAGAGGCCGGTGGAGACGCGCGAGGCGATCGAAGAGTGGTGTGCCGAGCTCCGACGGGAAAGCTAGACAGTTCCGGACGGGATGGTGCTACGAGCACGCGTTCAGCGCGTTTCTCATCGCCCGGATGTGGTCCGGGGTCGTTCCGCAGCAGCCGCCGATCAGCGCCACCCCGAGCTCGATCAGCTCGGGAACCCGCCGTGCCATGAACTCCGGGGTCTCGGGATAGACGACCTTTCCTGCTTGATGCTCCGGCAGCCCCGCATTTGCCTGAATGATGATCGGTAGTCGCGAGTGCCGCTTGAACTCTCGGGCGATCTCGACCATGTTCGCAATGCCGTTGCCGCAGTTGGAGCCGACGATGTCGGCACCCCCGTATTCCAGACCGGTTGCGGCCTGCGCGACGCTCACGCCCATGATCGTGAAGTAACCACGGGGCGTGGGGTCGAACGTCATCGTCGCGACCACGGGGAGCTCGGGCGCGATCCGCTTGGCCGCCTTCACGGCGAGCGACGCCTCCCTCAGGTCGGTCATCGTCTCGATGAAGACGGTATCGGGACCGGCCGCCACCTGCGCGCGGATCTGGCGCTCGAACGACTCGTAGACCACGCCCTCGTCGGTGTCGCCGTACGGTTCGAGAATCGCGCCGCAGGGCCCGACGCAAGCGGCCACGTACGCGTGATCCTTCGCCACGTCGCGCAGGATCTCTACGGCGCGAGTGTTGATCTTCTCGGCGTCCGCAGCGAGGGAATAGTGCCGCAACTTGAGCGGCGAGCCTCCGAAAGTGTTGGTGGTGAGAATCTCGGCGCCCGACTCCAGATAGAGCGAACCGATCTCGGCCAGGATCTCGGGCTGCTCGAGGACGAGCGCTTCGGGACACTGGCCCGGCTGCAACCCCCTCTCGATCAACAGTGTGCCCATCGCACCGTCGCCGAGCAAGGTTTCTCCGCTCCGAACGCGATCCAGCAGTCCCGCCATCGCGACCTCAGGCGGCTCCGACCAGCGCCTTCACGCGCTCGACGGCGTTTGCAGCGTCGTAACCGTAGGCGTCGGCTCCGATCTCTCGGGCGAACTCGGTGGAAACCGGGGCGCCGCCCACGATGACCTTCACCCTTCCCGCGAGCCCTCGCGCACCGATCAGCTCGACGACCTTCTTCATCGTGACCATCGTCGTCGTGAGTAGCGCCGACATGCCGATCACGGGCGCATCCTCGTCAACGGCCGCGTCGATGAATCGTTCGGGTGGCACGTCGTTGCCCAGATCGATGACCTCGAAACCGGCCCCCTGCAACATGATCCCCACCAGGTTCTTGCCGATGTCGTGCAGGTCGCCGTGCACCGAGCCGATGACCACCTTGCCGCGGCTCGGCACCTCGTCTTTGATGAGCGCGGGTTTCAACAGCTCCATGCCCGCCGTCATCGCCTTCGCCGCCAGGAGAACGTCCGGAAGGAAAATCTCGTGGACGCGGAACTTCTCGCCCACCACGTTCATCCCGGCGATCAGCCCGTCGTTCAGGATCGCGGCGACCGGAAATCCCTCCTCCATCGCCCGCCGAACGAGCTCGGCCACGCGCTCGTGGTCCCCGCGCTCCAAGCTCCCGGAAATGTCCCTCAGGATCTCCATCCACAGCCTCCCGTGCGCCCGCGAGCCGTTCGCCCGTCTGCGAGCGACGCGATTCTCTCGCGGCACTGATGTTTGGTGCAGGTGTCGCAGAAATCGTAGTCGTTGTCGAAGTCGTGGATCTCGCCGGCGCCCGCGACGAGAACGCCGGAAACGGACTTGAGCGGCTGCATGAGACAGCTCGCGTTGAGCGTCACCGCAATCTCCTCGGGTCGCAGAAAGTCGAAAAGCTTCCGCTGTCCCGTGATGTGCCAGCCGCAATACCCCGGACTGTACGCCAGAACGCGGGTCGTCGGGTCCGGCGACGCACCGTCCGCGAGCTCGTCGAGAAAGCGCTCGCCGACCAGCTCCGCCGCCCGGTCCGCGCGCTCCGAGGCGATCGCGTCGAGCATGTAGCCGAGGGCCGGCTCGTTCTTGCGGAAGAGTCCGGTGATCTCTCGGCTGACCGCTTCGCCCAAGGTGACGACGAACAGCGCCAACCGTTCGGCGCGTGGGATGATCTCCTCGAGTGGGGTACGGTGCTCGTTGGACCCTTCGCCGCGATAGATCACCTCGAATTCGGGCCTGGAAAGTTCCGCGTAGAGGGCACGGGGATCGGTCAGCGCCGAGTACATCTCGAGCGCTCTGTCGACGAGTTGCAGCACACGTTCCTGCGGCTGGGTGTGCGGGGGGATCCCCTGGCTCCTGAGTACGTCCCCGCGGTCGGGCGGCATCTTGGCAGCCTCGAGCGTGAGGACCGCCCTCATGCCGTCCTCTCTGGAAGACGATCCATGCCCCGTTGGCGCGCCTCGTGCTCCATGAGGTCGATCATGTCGCGCTTGATCACCTCGCCGAGGCTCGACGGTTTGGCCTCCTGCACCAACCGCGACACCTCCCGGGCGGCGCGCTGCCCCAGGGTCAGCCCGCCCTCCTCCAGCCACCGGGAGCGGTTCGCGCGGTCGATGACCGGTCCCGGAAAGCGGATCTCCTCGCGGAGGTGGCGCCGCGTGTGCTCGGCGATGATCAAGTGCTTCTCCCGGATGAGCTCCTGAAACAGGGGCAGGGCAGGGAAGTCGTCCCTCGGCTCGATCCCGTTCACGAGGCGAAGGGTCATGCCGCAGATCTCGTTGTCGACCACCAGCTTCTCGAGACTCTGGCAGCTCTCGAAGTCCAGCATGCCGGGCCCGGAGATGTTGTTGATCCCCGCGAGCGCCGCGAGACATGCCCCGACGCCGCTCTCGAGGCCCGCCTGGGCGTCGAGCCGCTTGGCGTCGCTCAGCGAGATGTAGCCCTGGGTCGGCATGCCCAGCGACTTCCCGATCTCGCTGTACGCGCAGTCGATCATCATGGTCTCGATCGCGCCCATCGGGGTGGTCTCGTAGCGCATGTCGAAGATGGCCGGCGAGCCTCCGTAGAGCACCGGCGTTCCGGGAGTGGTCAGCTGGCTGATCACGACGCCGCTGAGTGTCTCCGCCGTGTGCTGGATCAGCGTGCCGACCAGCGTGACCGGCGCCATGAAGCCCGACAGCGGCATCGAGATGAACTCGACCGGGATCCGGTGTCGCGCGCAGTCCACCACGTTGTGGCTCGTCACGTCGCTCCATTTGAGCGGAGACGTGGGACAGCAGGAGAGCACGGTGAGCGGTTTGAGCTTCAAATCCTCGGCGCTGCCGCGGACCGCGAGCTGCAGGTTCTTGATGACCTCGAAGCCCTCGATGGTGAAGGCGCCCGTCACCACCGGCTTGTCGCAATAGAGCAGGCTGAGGAACAGACGGTAGCTGTCGGAGATCTGCTCGTGGACGTCGGCGGGAATGAAGGCCGTGCTCTGCGAAGCGATGTGATCGAGGCCCCCGACGACCTTGGCGTACCGGATGTAGTCGGCCGTGTCGGGCCTGCGGATCTCGCCCGTCTCGTTGTCCAGGACGTTGATGGCGGCCGAACCCGGGGTGAAATGGATGTTGTCGCCCGAGATGTCGTGCGTCTGGTTCCCGGACACGTCGAACAGGGCGAAGGACGAGGGAACGCTCGCGAGCGCCCGGTCGATGATCTCGTCGTTCAGCGTCGCGCGGCGCGTGGCCTTGTCGATTCCGGCGCCGTGATCGCCCAGCAAGTCGAGCACGGTCTCGTTGTGGATCTCCACGCCGAGCGTGCGGAGCAGCTCGCGGGCCTCTCCCACGATTTTCTCGACGAGCGAATCATCCAGCAACCTGAGCTTCGGTCTCATGCTTCGAGCCTCCCCAAACACGGCCATCGTGTGGACAACCATCGAGTGGCCGACTGCTCATTGTACGCGCAGAGGCGATGCGGTGGGGGGCGAGCCCGATCGTGGATGAGGGTGGTGTCCGGAAGCAGGGGAGGAGCCGGGTGGGACCCGGCCGCGGGGGAGGCTGGGGTATCATGACCCCATCATTCCTGCACCGAGGAGGCGAGACCATGCGATACGCTGGCGCCTCGATCGCGATCGCGGCACTGCTCGTGTCGATCTCAGGGACCCTACACGCCGCGGACGGCTCGTCGGAGTCGCTCAAGGCATTCGTCGACTCCATGTTCGACGCGGTTTCCTCCGGCCCACAGAGGTGCAACTCGATTCCCGATGAGTACGAGCACAGGTACTGTGCGGCGGCCAAGGGCAGCGGCATGAAGATCAAACGGGCATGGGATCGCGGGCTGGAACAGCTGAACGGCCCGCCGGCGGTCGAACCCGTGACGGACTGGCACTCGGGGCGGGGGCTCCACTGGCGCTACTACTTGGTCGACGGGCGGCCGATCGTGGTTCAACACAACCCGAAGAGCAAGACGCTGGAGATTCTGGGATCCGCTCTACCTCGCTGCGAGTCCGGTCTGCCTGAAGGGATGATCGAGATCCTGGCCGGCAACGAGGACGCGACCCCGCCCGAGCTGACCTACTCTCTTGCCTTCTACTGGCCGTTTCGGGCCCACAAGGCGGACCAAGCGGGAAAGGTGAGGCTGATCGGCATCGTGTCCGAGGAGGGTGCCGTCGTCGATCTGTGCGTCGACACCCTGGAACCGCCGATCGTGGATCTCGAGATCGCGGCCGCCAAGGCCGTGAGGACGTGG
>Ga0209536_100015101_pt1 | contig 11036 bp, 8 predicted proteins | sample DeeMarSeWOR28_12_FD_187461 | JGI IMG/M metagenome (GOLD analysis project Ga0209536, IMG submission 187461) | Marine sediment microbial communities from White Oak River estuary, North Carolina - WOR-2-8_12 (SPAdes) (version 2) | ecosystem: Environmental > Aquatic > Marine > Intertidal zone >... | reverse complement strand
CAGAACTTGGGGGTGACCCCGCCGCGACTCGAACGCGGAACCTACAGCTTAGAAGGCTGTTGCTCTATCCCGTTGAGCTACGGGGCCTCCTGGTCAACGCCACCGCTCCAGGTCTCTTGCCGGGCTCCCGATCCAGACTCACCCACAGGGAGATCATCCCGAGCGCAATTTGTAAATATACCAACCTGCACCCTGACATGCAAAAGCGAGCTTCACCGGAGCATTTCAGGATCTGGCTGCACCCCGAACTGCTCGGCAAGCGCCCGCAACTGCTCAGGACCAAGCATCTGACGGATGCCCCCCGAGGCAGCGGCCGTCAGGTAGATGACGGCCGCCTTTTCAACTGTGTCAATGAGTCCGAAGGCCGCATCCAGGTTGCGCCCCGAGGCCACGATGCCATGGAACTGCCAGACGGCACACCGCCGACGCGCGAATGCCTCTCCCGTCACCTGTGCAAGCTCCGTCGAGCCGGGCTGCACCCAGGGCACAAACTCGATCCCCTCAGGGAAGGCTACCACACACTCGGCATGAATCTGCCAGAGAAGCCGGGTCAGACGCCTGGTGTCCAGCTCGAGAATGTTGGTCAGGGCAATAACATTCGGTGAATGCGTGTGAATCACCGCGCGCTCGATGCCGCCGCTCTGATGCTTCCGCTGCGCGTGAATCATCAAGTGCGTCAAAAGCTCGGACGTTGGCCCGCCGGTCGGCTGAAAGCCCCAGAGCATGCGGTAGGCCCGACCCGCATCGTCGATCTCGATGATACCGACGTTCTTCTCCGGGTAGAGCTCGATGTTCCGCAGGTAACGGCCCGAACCGGTTACCAGAAAATACTCACCGGCAAGCTCCGGGACAGCTGCGTCGATCGTTGTCCACTCGCGCGGTCTCTTCGAGAGCGCCTCCACGTCCACGGTCTCACGCACTAGCCGCACACTGATATTGCCAGCATTCGCCTCAGCCCACCCCTTGGTCCAGATGTCCCGGCTGGTTTTGATGATGTCTATGAGAAACGGAGGAACGGGTTGTGTCATTGAATCCACGTAAGATGATGATGGCAATGATTGCCTCAGGCGATGGCCTCCAAAACGCACTCAAAACTCTCCGGGCAGGGTGCCTCGACTGTGATCGTGCCCCGCTCCGCAAGGCGGAAGCTAATGCGCCCGGCATGGAGCATCAGTCGCGACATCCCCTGGCGGCTCCTCCAGTCGCCGTAGAGAGGATCACCGGCCACAGGATGACCGATACTATAGAGGTGAGCCCTGATTTGATGCCGGCGCCCGGTGAGGGGGGTGATCTCCAGCAGGGTCCACCCGGCAAGACGATCCACCACCTGAAACTCCGTCCTGCAGGCACGGCCCCGATGTCTGTCAACGGCGACGCGGCCCGATCCGAACTCCCGGAGCGGCTCATCGATAACACCCTCGTCCTCCCGGACCTCCCCGTAGACCAGCGCACGATAACTTTTGCCCACCTCCCGGGACTCGAACTGAAGGTTCAGACTCCGGTGCGCTTCTGCTGTCCGCGCAAACAAGATGACCCCACTCACGTCCTTGTCAAGACGGTGCACGACATAGAGCCTGCACCCGAGCTGCTCGGCAAGGAGCCCCTGCAGGAACGGGCCGGCCGTGCGCCGCTCCCGGATCGAGGCGATCCCCTCAGGCTTGTGAACCGCCAGAATGTCTTCACCGTCAAAGAGGATCGGGATCGGAGCTCGATGCACGGAGTGCTTCCGGAGATGGTCGATAACCTCTCCGAGCGGGAGAGGCCGTTACGAATGCCTCGGCCCGAATAGCATAAGCGGCCAGGAAGGCACACACGCTGGCCGCAACCGGCAGAGGTGGCCGGGGTCTCATGCGGAGATCAGTCGGGGCGACTGGATTCGAACCAGCGACTTCCTGCTCCCAAAGCAGGCGCTCTAGCCGGGCTGAGCTACGCCCCGAGGAAAACGAATCGGATTAAGCGGTTCTCTCTCCCTTGTGTGGCCGATTACACCCAACTTCGTCCTTAATTGGGATGCAATTTTGTCTACAGCTAGGCCAGTAGACGGAACTGCTAACTGAATATACGCAGGACCTAGGTCGGATGTCAAGTTGCTTGGCGGCGCGTTATATGATTGTGGCACAATGATTTTACTTCGTGTCTTCACTCGAAATGCATGAGAGTTCAAAAGTCAGCAAGGAGGACACGAACTCCTACCCTTGACACGTTCCCTATGTTTGAGGTAGATTACTTGCCGTGAGAGGCATTGGAGCAAGGTGGAATAGAGGGTTAAAGGTAGTAGAAGACTCCACAAAACCTGGATAGTTGCGGCAACCAGAACTGTTGAGACCCGAAGACCGGGGAGGGAATCAGGCATTACATCCCACGAAACTAAGGTCATGCGCCAATGGAACTTGCGACACCGGAAGCAGCACAACCGTCTGCAGCTTGGAGTTAGGTTTGGGCTGAGGAGGAATATTGTGGTGCACTCTGGGGGGGCTCGCTCAGGGAAAAAAAGGCGCGCAACTGAGCCTGCCATTGCACTCGCTTGGGCAGGGTTCCGGGTCCTGGGTCAGGGTCAAAAGGGACTCCATATCGGGGTATGGGGAGCATTTAGGGTCCGGCTCCGTCTGTTAAGGCCTATTAGGGAATTCTCAAATAGGGTTCCTTGGCCTGGCGCGCGAAAAAGAATTCGGGAAAAAGTGAACGCGAAAAATGGTGAAACCATGACGTAGAGCTTCGACAATTAGTCACCGCACAACTCCAAAATAGTGCTGGGATACATGTAGAACCCTTTCCACGTCCACCCTTTGGGTGGGGCCCTTCAGCAGGGCTTTGGAGCGTGGGGAGGGTTTTTGTTTATGGGTGGGGTCATGAACGCCGAGATTCTGAGCGATGAAGACCGACCGATGGTATTTAAACGTGTGATTCATGATGAAGAACGGGACGAGTTTGCCTTTGAAGCCTGGACTCTGGTTTGGGAGCACCCGTGGTTGCGAGTGGCTCGGAAGCCTCCCGAGGAGGGTGGTTCCCTTTATCTGGACTATGCAAACGATGACGCTGCTTTTCGCCTGCTTGATTCTGACGCCTCGAAGGTAATCGAAGAAGCCATTTTCAGAAATGCACACGCCCTCATACCAATAGACCCCATTGAACCCGAACGAGCAGTGGCCGTGTTGCTGGCCAAGAATCAGCATGAACTTCGACGTTGTGAAGCACTCCTCAGGACTATCCCGCCAACTTTGACTGTCCGAGCACTTCGCGTTAACGACCTCTGGCTCGCAATTCGAAGAAAAGGGCTTGAGGCCATAAGAAGTCGACTGGTAGAAGAGGTGGAGTCTCTGACTCAATTGTGGGAAGGAAGGTCGACTGGCGATACCCTCGGGTCCCTTCCCCCTACCCACACAAGTCTTCCTCGGGTCACAAAAACCTCAGCGGTCATGAAGGTTTTGCAGGACATGGGAATCAAGAAAGGAGTGAGCATCGGTTCAAGCATAAGAGTAGAGATTCGTCAGAGATTGGAGAAACTCGGAGTTGAAGTTGCCGACAACTCCCTAAGAGCCATCCTGTCACGTCACAGTTTTAAGGCATGGAAAACTTCGGAACTCCCACCAGAAGACGAATACCGCATCAAATGAAGGCCCCTAGAGGCTAGCAACAAACCAGCAACATTCGTTGCTGAGCGTTGCCAGACAGTATCGTAGCACTGTGGCCTGGGTTTAGAGACTCAGCACAGTGCTAATTTGTTTATGAAGCCCGGTGGACGTGCTCAGGCCACACGCTGAGTCTCGTGCCCACCGGGCTTCGTGTTAAGAAAATGCCCCGACCTGGTTCCAGCCAGAGCGGGGCCAATTGGAGGTGCGTAATGGAAAGTAAGCATTCGGATTCGCTTCCACAAGTCCTTCAGAGCTTGCCGGAAGAGCTCAGGGTCATACCGACCCCGAGGCCGGCAATCTACCGGGTCCATATCCTCCTGCCATGTGGCGATTGGCGTAGGGTCGGGCGCCTCCATCTCCGCGGTGAGGGCACATTCTACTGCCGGAGAAACATCGAGCGACATCTCCTGAGGAGCGCCGATGCCTGGGGAATAAGCCGGTTGGTGCTCGAGTTGCCAATAATGATTTTGGCACACTCAGTCTACATCTGATTTTGCAGAGGCTGGCCCTGTGAAATGTGCGTGGGGAGGGGCGTAACAAAAAGCCCGACCATTGATGGTCGGGCTTCTGGACTATGGCTTTTTCCCGCGGACTAACACCCCCGGCTTAATTACCTCCAGTTGGAGTTAGTTGTATCTTGTAGACGACGTTACGTCTTGTACCATCTGCACCATCCCACATAACTCTATAGACAAGATTGAGATTATACCTTTTTCCATCCGTGCCAACGAGAGTCCCGTTTGCCTTGTAACCCCAAGCGTTTGAATTGGGGTTCTCCTGATCCGGAGCATAAAAGTCGTTGTCGGTATTGATGAAGTGCGCAGTTCCTTCGGCCAAGGGATCATTGGCGAGGACGAAAGCACAGAAATTTGGTGGCCAAGATTCAGCATCCCATACAACAGCCGTGACATCTTTGCCGTGCAGTTGGTACACATTCCTGCGAAGATCAGGGTCTGCATTTGGGAGGTAGATGTCATTGATGGAGAACCAGTCCATCCCGCCAGTCCCGCTGCAAAAACTGGAGAAGTCGTTCACGCCTATAACCAGCATTAGTCCGGAATTTGCGTCAAACCACCCGAAGGCAGAATTGAAGCCATATTTGAAGACCCAAGCTCCTGACCCGTCGGTCTTCATGAGAGAAGAGTTGGACCCAGATTTGGCACTTGTAGATACCACCGGTGAGGTGGACTCATCCGAGCACCCCACAAAGACAAATGCCACAAATGCCATCAGTAGCACGGAAGACAAAATGGGTTTCATTTCTACACCCTTTCCTGAATGTGGTTTTGCATGCTTCACTCTACAGCGGTGTGGGGTGGGTCGCTAAGGATTGTGTCCTACCAGCAGCTCACCGGCTCCTGCTGAGAGTCACTTGTGTAACGGTTGGTTTACAGCTGGCAGGTTCAAGATAGGATTGAACGCGCTGCATGTCTACTCACAGTGTAACAGAATGCGACGGTGGTGTAACGCGGAAACAAAAACCCCGGCGAAGGCCGGGGTCTGAATGTCAAATATGTTACAGGAGTTACCGCATTAAAACCATCTTCCTCGTCTGGACATGCTCACCAGCTGTCAGGCGGTAGAAGTAGACTCCGCTGGGTAGTCCTGAGGCGTCCCACGTGGCTTTGAATGTCCCCGCTGCATGGTCTCCCTCAATGAGCGTTGCCACTTCCTCACCCAGCACGCTGTAGACTCTCATTGTCGTATAGCGAGCGTGTGGGAGAGTATACTCGATGGTCGTGCTAGGGTTGAAGGGGTTGGGGAAGTTCTGATGGAGTCCATAGTAAGCAGGCAATCCGGTCGGGCTTTCGATAACTCCACTCGCAACATCCCATTTAGCAAGTCCTGCCATGATGGCACACCCCGGACTGCCCGGGCCGGCCATCGCAAGTCTCTTCCCGTCAGAACTCAGAATGCCCGGAATTGTCCCACCACCGTTGCCAACCACAGTTATGGAGAAGGTGCCATCATCGTTTACAGAATATGTAAATGACCCCCCTTCACCACTATCGCCGCCCGAACTGTAGACTATCTCAAATGCCGCAGTTCCATCACCGGCGAAGTCTATTGCAAGATATTCCGTGCTGGAATGTTCCTCGGTCATATACTGAATCATGATGTATTCGCCACTGAGGCTGGCATCGGTATGGCCGGATGATTTCTTGAGGCCGGCCCAGATGCCAAACCCGGAACTATCTGTACTAACCATCGTAAGGGTCTCCCCATCAGAGCTCACAATGCCTTGAAGGACAATATCCTCCTGCTGGTCAACAGCCGCTGTCATGAGGAAGGTACCGTCATCACTTACCGAATACGTACACGGATATGAACCACTGTCATCAAACGACGATTGGATTATCTCAATCATCCCACTACCGTTACCGGCATAGTTCATTGAAATGTATTCTCCACCTGATACATCCTCATCGTTGGTAAAATATCCTGCGGTGACGTATTCGCCATTGAGGCTGGCATTGGACATGCCGGAAGACTTCCTGATTCCCACACTGAAAGGCCACATTGTGAAACTCCCCCCATCAGAGCTCACAACACCGTGTAGTGTGGAACCCTCACCATGGAGCGCAATATCAAGGGAGAAGGTACCGTCGCTGTTCACAGAGTATGTAAACGGCGCAGAGCCAGAATCGCTGAACGAGCTGTAGATTATGGCAAATGTCCCGTTGCCAATGCCATCGAAGTTCATCGAAATATAGTTCGCCCCAAAGTCCCCTTCGGACCTCGCGCCGAAACCCAAATGCATTGTCACAATGTATTCACCGCTCAAGACGGAGTCCGGGCTCTGCGCAAGGCCATTGTGCACCACACCCCAAGTCATGGCAAGAAAGAATGCCGCCAGTATCGACTGATGTGTTGCTTTCACAATCCACCTCATGTGTTTTTAGCGAGTTGGTGTCCTTTCACTTGGCCCACAGTTGGAGGGTGGGTCGTCGAGAGGACTAGGTTTTCGGGGTCAGGTACCCGGCGGCTCAATGGCTCCAGAAGCGAGCCAAAACTATTGAGACGGTGAGCCCGCGGGAGAGATGGGAGTGCGGCAGGAGAAGATTTCGACAGGACAGGGAATGCGCTCTCAGGTCTAGCGCGGGACACACCGCATTCGACCTATGTCAAGCTTGGAAAACGTAGCGTGCTCCCAAATGAGTGTCAAGGAAAATCGGACAAAAACGGTATGGTGCTGGTGTAACAAGCTTTGAAGGTGGCGTGAGGTGGAGCGAATCAACGCGAAGGTTTCACGTTCGATGCAGATTCCCCACCAGACGCGCTACGGTGGACTGAAGATGTTCCGGCTGGAGATGGGAGTAGACTTCAGTGACCGCAGGGGAGGAATGCCCCAGAAGCTTCTGGACCTCGTAGAGAGTCGAGCCAGACTGGACCAGCCACGAGGCCGTGGTGTGCCTCAAGCTGTGAAAATGCAGCTTATCATCCAGACCAACCTTCCGCACATAGCGTTTGAACAAGTGTTGCACCCAGTTCCCCAGTATAGAATGCCCGTTGTTGGTGAAAACAAGCTCGTGAGTAGGGGTTTTTGACTGCAACATGCTCAGGGCGATGTCATTCAAGGGTATTGTCCGCATACGACCCGATTTCGTGCGGTGAGTGGGGGTTGTTCGCACAATCAGATACCTCCGCTCAAGATCCACATCTGGCCAGCAAAGATTCAGGACTTCTCCACGCCTCATTCCAGTAGCGGCAGCAAACAGGACGATCTCCCTTAGCCAGTCTTCCTTGATGGTGGCAAGCAGTTTCTGGAATTCCTGAGGTGTGAAGAACGCCTTCGGTTCCTGCGGAACAGTGGCTAGTCTAACATCCACTACGGGATTCTCTCTGACGAGCTTCCACCGTATCGCTGTGTTGAAAGCTGCTTTCAGTGCCCGCAATTCCTGATTTACGCTTACCGGCTTGACGAGCCTCAGTCGGTGGGCTTTGAAGACCTCGACCTGACGAGGCATTACGGCAGTCAGTGCAGTGTTGGGGAACAGGCTGGATAGCGTTCGGAAGAGACGGGTGTAGATCTCCACCGTCTTGGCTGCAAACGTCCCTTTGGCGTATTCAAGGAACTCGGCGGCAAACTGATCGAGCGTAACGCGGTGAGACGGTTCGTCGAGGTGATCTCTCAGTTCCGCGAGAAACCTAAGCGCGTCACGTTTAGATGAGCAACCTGTGGATTTCCAGCGACGGTGACCGCTCTCATCATAGTAGCGAATAATGTAGCGACCGTTAGAACGCTGTATGAGCTGGAAGCGGAGGGGATAACGCGATGTGATGTGCATAGTCTCTGGTGCACCTTTGGTGCATTTGAGACCAGCGACACTCAGAATATCGGAGAACGCATCGGAATGACCAACTTGCTACCAGCGACTTCCTGCTCCCAAAGCAGGCGCTCTAGCCGGGCTGAGCTACGCCCCGAAACGTTCAGCAGTGTCAATATAGGACTATGGACACCCGAAATCAATCAGGTGCTCAGCGAAACTTCCCCCATGCAAGGCACGAAGAAAAGGCCCGGACTTCGCTGCCCGGGCCCTCGCACACCTGGTATCACCTGATACTATTTGATGAGCATGAGCTTCTTCGATGCCGAGAAGGTGCCGGCAGTGAGTCGATAGAGGTAGGCACCTGAGGCCAGTCCGGGGGTGTCAAAGATGGCCTTGTGATACCCGGCTGGACGAAACTCGTCGACGAGAGTTGCCACCCGCTCCCCCAGAAGGTTGTACACAGCCAGTGTGACCGGGCCATCAAACGGAACACCGTAGCTAATCACCGTCGATGGGTTAAACGGATTCGGGTAGTTTTGCTCGAGAACGTACGCATCGGGAATGCCATCTTGCTGGCTGCCATCCCCGGTTTTGGCAAGCGGTGGGGGCATACCCAGGTCCGAAAACAGCACGAAATGATCGTCAGAGGCCCACACCGTGAACGCAAGGATCATGGCCGTCCACTGTCCCGGCATGGGATCCACTACCGTGATCCTTTCAGGGCTGTCGACCCATGAGCCATCGAGCCTACCGTCCCCGTTGTTGTCCAGATACAGTCTATTGCCATCCGGGTCGTAGAGGTGGAGATCCAAGTCATTGGTGGGCCACGCATCCCATCCCTGCTTCCAGCTCAGCAGAAAGGACATCTTCGGCAGGCCCTCCGGCACGGTGAAGGGAACTGCCGAGACCTCGCCCTGAGCCAGCTTTCCCGTAGCCAAGGCAGCAAGCCGCGGCGGAGTCCGTTGCTTTGCGATCGTGATATCCGCTTTCGCACGACCAGCGTTCGTCACCGATCCCAGAATGGCTACACGCGTGAGCCCATAGTCAAGATCCTGAGGGCCGAGCGTCACTGTTTGTGTGCCGGAGACGTACCCGCCGAACAGAACATCTCGTCGAGAGTTTTTGGCACTGTTAATCAGGATGAAGGCATCGTCGCCAAAGAGCTGGTTCTGGTCCGATGCGGGGTTCTCCGCAGTAGTGGAGATGGTGATTTCCAGCCCGTCCAGGGGCCGTTGAATCGTCGGAATGAAGTACTCCCGTCGCTCACCCGGATCCAACCACCCCGTTGAGCCCGAGAAGAAGTCGCTGTTAATGAGATCAACGTGGAACGGCACGAGATTCGTGCGGACGAGGTGACTCTCCTTCCCACGGTCACTCGGGTTGAATGCGCCAAACTTCTCGTGGGCACGCATCACATCGAGCAGCCCAAAGCCCTGGTCAAACACGCCAGGCTTCCCGTCCAGCGCCTCCGGATCGGCCCCGTGGAGGAGGGCGCCGCGGATCTCATCCGCCGATGCTCCGGGATGAGCCGAGAGGAGTAGCGCCGCAGCCCCGGCCACAGTCGGCGCTGAGAGGGAAGTCCCCGAGCCCCACATCACCGAGCCGTTTGCCAGTTGAACGAATCGTCCCCCTCCTGGCGCGACGATCTCCGGATCCGACCTTCCGTCGGCTGTCGGACCGCGCGAGCTGAAGTCCGCCACCACGTGGTTGTCGACAGGACGGAACAGTCCACCCCCGCCGGGCCCCCATGGTCCTAACAGATCGATGAAGATCCGGTCATGAGTGGCATGGGTGGTAGCACCCACTGTCAAAATGTTCTTGCAGTCTCCTGGTGACAGGATCATGAGTCCTCCGGGGCCCGTGTTCCCTGCCGAGACCGTCATGACGATCCCGGCCTCGCCTGCACGCTTCACCAGAGGTGCGAAATAGGGATCGCTCCCCGAATACAGGTTGGCAGCACCCATGCTCATGTTCACCACCTGGATCTTGACGCCACCGCCCCCCCCCTGATTGTACAGTTCCCTCAGCTCAATCGCCCGCTCAAGCCCGGCGAGAAAGTAGCTGAGCGACGTTGTGCCATTGGCTCGAACGACCTTGATCGCGTAGAACTGTGCCGCTGGAGCAGTTCCGATCATCGGAATGCCATCAAGGCCGGGCCCGAAGAAGTCAGGAATGACGCACTCAGGCGCATAGCCTTCTATTGCATCCTGAACAAACGCCGGCAACCCAAACACCGCATTGGCTCCGACACAACACGTGACTGCGGTACCATGGGGATTGTTGAGCGGGCTATCGCCCGGGATACCATCGTCGGTGAGGTTCTCCGCCCCGACGATACGTGAGGCGACGGCGAGCGCGCTGCTGGAGATTCCGTCATCAATAATGGCCACAATAACCCCCTCCCCGAAAAGACCAACCTCAGCAAAGAACTCCGAAGCGCCCACAAGACCGTTTGTCAGCGGCGAGTAGTTCTGGGGGGCGGGCTCGAGGTAAGACTTGAGCTGGTCTACGCTGAGGGCCTGCGCGTAGGTTGCGGTCATACTGTATTGCTCCCGCAGGGCGAGGTCCATGCGCTCCCACGAGGGCAGTTCGTCCAGCGTGAGTTCCTGGTCCTTGAACGCATGCTGCACCGCTGGCAAGGCGAGCACCGCCGCCATTTTGCCCTCTGGCACTGAGGCGGAAACCAGGTCACAGTACTTGTACTTGAACGCCACCGTTCCGCCAAACTTCGTGATTGCTGTTTCCACTTTCTCGTAATCAGCCTTCTTCACCGATAGCAGGACGTGCTCGTTGCCTGCAGCGAAGGAAAGCATCGTCCCCGAGATGACTATCAGGAAGAACAGACCGATACGGCGCTGTGCTGTCTCCATGATCTATCTCCTATGGTCCTGTGGGTGATTGTGACATATGGCGAATGCCCGTACGATCCAGCCATTGCGAATCGTCGTCCTACCGATCGCCCATCGTCTCACCCCCTTTCGGCTCAGCCACAATACCGTGAGGTAAAATGCTGGGAGAGCTTGCGTTGCTTCGCCCCTGATGGTCGGGTGCCGCCCCCCTGGAAGCTTTCGCCGGTCAAGAGCAGAGCGCACAAGCGCCGGCATCCATCACAGGTGGACCCGCCGACAGTTCT
>Ga0209536_100015100_pt1 | contig 11036 bp, 8 predicted proteins | sample DeeMarSeWOR28_12_FD_187461 | JGI IMG/M metagenome (GOLD analysis project Ga0209536, IMG submission 187461) | Marine sediment microbial communities from White Oak River estuary, North Carolina - WOR-2-8_12 (SPAdes) (version 2) | ecosystem: Environmental > Aquatic > Marine > Intertidal zone >... | reverse complement strand
GGTTTTTAGAACACTCAAAGTAAACCGATTTACAAATTACATAGAGTGGGTTTGAAGAGTATTTTATGTCTCTTTCACTTGATATAAGTTGAAACTAGGGTTCGAATCCCAGTGGGGGCATCCGACTCAAAAAGTCGTTCAACAGGTGATTGTAGAGCGGTTTTTATCTATGATTCGGTTTGAAAATAAAGGGAATTTAGGGAAATACCAGATAGAGATCTCAACTTGTAGTTGGAATTTTTAAATAATGATTCGAGTTCCCGTGAAGTTACCATAAGCGGATTTTACTCGAATTAATCGCAAATGTGAATTTTCCCGAAATTTAGCAGGAAATAATATTGCATTACAAGATAGTCTATGTGCTCTCGTTCTTTTTTGGTTGTTAATTCATTCTGATTAGCGAACGAAAAGTAAAATCAATCCCAGGATTCCGATGAGCAGTAGCACAAGTTTTGGCAAATTGCGAAGAACACTGATTCTTTTAGCACCAGATCTGTAAAATGCCTGACTGTGCTTTCCCTCTTCCTGTAAATCCTTAACCTTCTCTTTTGATCTTTCCTCCAAAAATGAGTAATTCATTATTATTTCTCCTTTCAAACTCTGTTTCTAGTCCATTGGAGTGAAGGTAAAACTTTTTCATCTTAATAAACGAATATTTTTCTGTTTTTCAGACATAAAATCAAAAAGATAAGAATATACTGGTATGAGCTCTCAGTAAGATACAAAAATTCCACCTTACAACTCATATTAAGGTAAAATAAGTAAAATTTAGAGTGTAACTTATCAGACAAACAACATCCCGGGGATGCCAATGTCTCGAGAAAGCAAAACTACTAAACTTAGCCTATCCGATCTGGTCCACAATTGCGCAGAAGAAACTGATCTTTTTTTTCAACATCGAGACCATGACACCAGATACTGCTTTGAGTTGTTCCGACGAGCAATCCATGAAAATAACCAATATGCCTGGGAAATCATTTTTAACCAATACCAGCCATTAGTAACTGGCTGGGTAAGGCAGCACCCAGGATTTGAGACAAGCGGGGAAGAAACGCAATTTTTCGTCACAGGCACATTTGCAAAAATATCAAGTATTCTTACAGTAGAAAAATTTGATAACTTTTCAAACCTCCAATCTTTGTTGAGTTATCTGAAAATGTGTGTCCATAGTGTGATTACAGACTATAACCGTACGGCTGACCGAGCTAATCTGGATATTTCATTTGATGATATCCAGTATGAAATTGAGTCAACTGATCCTGCTCCAGAAAAGGTGGTGTCAGACAAACTTGACAACAAAACTCTGTGGACCCAACTTAACAAGAGATTGAATAACGAAAAGGAACGCCTGGTAATATATGGCATTTTTGTCCTAGCCCTAAAACCACGTGAGCTTTGCATTCATTTTAAGAATGTATTTACCGAGGTTGAGGAGGTATACCTTATAAAACAGAATGTAATGGCACGCCTGCGCCGCGATTCAGAGTTCCGCAAATTTCTTGGTGAAGATGATTAAAAAATGTTGATTTCTTCGTTTATACACATAGAAAGTCAAAATATATCTATGAAAGGTAGTGATGACCTGTATCTCCCCTCCTGAACCAGATGTTAGGCTTCTCATGGCCTTTCTAGACGGTGAAGTTGATTCGGAAACTGCGCTTCACCTGAAGCAATGTAACTATTGCCGTAATAGAACTGAAACTCTGGCGCGCGAGCAGAATATTTTAACTTCTCGGTTGTATCGGATTTCGTGCCCACCTACAGATGAGTTGGGAGAGTATCACCTACGAATGTTGTCTGCCCCTCAGATGTTGGTTGTTGCACAGCATGTGCGCGAGTGCCCGCACTGCACACGGGAAGTCAATCAACTAGAAGAATTCCTGAGCGATCTTGCCCCGGCTTCAGAAATCGATTTGGTAGAGCGGGCTAAAGTGCTGATCGCGCGTTTGGTTAGCGGACAAGGAGATTCAACAGCCCTAGGTGAACCATCCTTTGCGTTGCGTGGAGAATATAAGGGCCCGATAACTTATGAAGCTGATGGCATCGTTATTGTTCTGGATATTCAACCGGTCAACGAAGGAAAAGTGAACATTTTTGGTCAAGTGGCTGCGGATGATCAGGACATATGGACAGGTTCTACAATTACACTCACCAAAGCAGATGGGTCAAAAACTACAGATTCTTTGAATGATTTAGGCGCCTTCCATTTTGAGCAAGTTAATTCCGGTTCGATCCAGATTATGATTTTATCCCCCCAGGGTGTGGAGGTACAGATCCAGAATATTGATGTTTGATTAGGTATTATGAATTCTTTATTAGATACGGATGAACAGCTAGAACATTGGTTGGCGGATGAGATACCGCATGAGATTCGTTCAACTCCATTAGCTGATGAAGTCGCAATAAAAGTGGTCAACCTCCTAAAAAAGGAGGCTGATAGATATTGGGCTATCGATCCGAATATCTCTTTGAAATATGCTGACCGAATTATATCTATCGGTAAATCTAGAAATGACAAATCCCAAGAGGCCTTGGGCTTAATGGCGCGTGGCGATGCACTCAAGTTTTTAGGTGAATTACAAAAAGCCTGGGAAATGCTTGAACAGTCTGGAAACATATATCAAGAAAATGGCGATGAAGTCGGCTGGGCGCGTACGCGAATTGGGCGTTTATTTCTTGGCCCGGATTTGAATCAGGTTGCAGAAACACTTTCTGATGTAGAACAAGCTCGCGCAATTTTTATTGAACGGGATGAGCAGGAGTTTCTGATGCGTCTGGAGATTAATACTGCCTACATCCATACCCTGCTTGGCGACCAGCATCTGGCTCTGCAATTGTACCAATCAGCGCTCACTCTTGCAGAATCGCTGGGGGCAGTTGGAGAGCCGCATTTAGGCATGATATATATGAACATCGGATATGTGCATGGGAGATTTGGCAATTATCCACAGGCATTGTTCTATTATAAAAAGGCCCGTTCCTACTATCTGACCCGCGACGAAACCCGCAATATCATCAACGTCGAAAAAAACATCGCTACTATCGCTCTGGCTCAGGGGCATTATCGGTCTGCTTTGCGAATGTTAAATGATCTTTCAACGCGTGGTTTAAAGCAATTTCCACGGGAGGATGAGAGTGTCAGAGATAGTCTGGCTGAATGTTACCTGAATCTCAATCGATTTGCCAAGGCGCGAGATCTGGCACGACAGGCACTCATTGAATACCGCAGTTTCAACAATAATTATATTCGTGCGCGCGTTCTATTGCATCTGGCCACGGCCGAAGTCGAATTGGGCAATTTTCCACCAGCTCAATTGGCCCTTGACGAAGCCGCTTCGATTTTTTCATCCCTGGGCTCACTCACCTGGAGTATGATCGCTCGCTTGAGGCATTCTCAAATATCATTCAGACAAGGTGAGCTCGATTTGGCATGGCAGGAAGCTCATGTCGCTGCCGAGTGGTTTGAGACGCAAAGCCAAGAGGTTAATTACGCTTCTGCTTGTATCCTGATTGGGCAGATTGCCCTGGCACAGGGTGATTTTGCTTCTGCCGGCCTATATGGTAAAAACGTCTTGCGGGTTGCTCAGCACTATAACGTACCTTCTCTGCGTTACGCCGGGCACCTGTTACTTGGACGCGTCGGTGTGGCTAATTCGTTATTCTCTCGTGCAATTCGCAGGTTTCGTGCGGCAACCGCGACCATCGACCGCATACAACGCGGCCTTACCATCACCTTGCGCCCTGGCTTCATGGAGAATAAGGGAGATGCCTGGCGTGAACTCATCGGCCTGCACTTACAACTAGGCCAGATAGACTGCGCGTTCGATGCTCTCGAACGCGCCAAATCTCAAGTGATGGTCAACTATCTGGCGAACCGTGAGCAATTTCGCTGGTCTCGTGAAGAACCGGAAAGCCGCATCCTGATCGATGAATTAGAACAGTTGCGCGCAGAACATCAGGTTTTTTACCAACTGGCTTTCAATCCACCCAGAGAACAAAATATGGTGGATGACACCCTCTCTGAAGAAGCTCTGGGCGAAGTAGCGATGCGTGAAAAGCGCATGCGTGCCATTACCGAGAAACTTTATCTGCTCAGTCATACGGACAACAATACACGCTCATCTTTCAACACCCTTCTTCCAAACATCCAAGCCTCCATCGATGACCGCACATTGCTCGTGGAGTTTTACGAGGATGGTCAGCAATTCTGGGCTTTTGTTCTCGATGGGCTGTCTTGTGAGGTACATCCATTAACATTAAATGTTGAAACATTGAAGAAATTGCTCAACCAGCTAAAGTCCAATATCGCTGCCGGGCTGAGCATAGGACCAAATTCCCCGGCTGCCAGTCGCATGACTCTACTGGCACAACGAATTCTGCAGCGCCTATATAATCTTTTACTCACACCGCTAAATATTCAACAACAAACTCGGAAACGCCTGATCATTGTGCCCTATGGTGCTTTGCATTACCTGCCATTCCACTTGTTACATGACGGTGACGGCTACCTGATCGAGAATTATGAGGTTGTTACCCTGCCGACTGCCAGTTTGGTGACCCGCCCAAGTCCGCGCCGCTCTTCTGGCGCTCTTATTCTTTCTCATTCCTGGGAAGGACGCCTACCTCATACGCTTGCAGAGGCCAAAATGGTTCATAGCATGTTTGGCGGCACGTTGTACGCAGAAGAAACTGCCACCCGTTCCGTTTTGCAGGCAGAACCGACCCAGATATTGCACATCGCCACGCACGGTCAGTATCGCCTGGACCAGCCCGATCTATCCTTCCTGGAACTTGCCGATGGGCAATTGTATGCCGATGATTTGCTCCAGCAAGACCTGAGTTATGAGCTGGTCACGTTAAGTGCCTGTGAGACCGGTCAGGCAAACGTAGCTGCCGATGAGGAACTCATTGGTCTCGGGCGTGGCTTGCTGTATGCTGGCGCAGGTGCCTTGATCCTCAGCCTGTGGCAGGTGGCAGATTCAACCATTACCCAGTCATTCATGAAACGTTTATATACCGCCCTTTATGCTGGCAATTCAAAAGCCGCCGCGTTACGAGAGGCTCAATTGTTTATCCTTAATAAAGATCCACGTATTCACCCAGCTTTCTGGGGCGCATTTCAATTGATTGGAAATGCTAGCCCCCTTTCACCATTCGAACAAAATAATATGAAAAGGAGTTAACAATGTCTGGTAATTCTAAAGATCCAAAACTAGCAGTTTATTTTCAACCGGGGCAGGTTATGTTCCATGTAACCGGAACTGCAACTAAAGAATCAACAAAAATTTTGTTTGATAACGCAAAAAAGTTGGCAGAATCCATGAAGTTGCAAATTTCCACCCCAAGAATACAAAATTTTCCGCCAGCAGAAAAATATAATGACCAACAATCTAGAGCTGAATCGGGTGGCAATAAAAGAGGCCCCTTCTCCCTACTCTATGCTGACGTTACTAAGGATGGCGAGAGATTAGGCGATCAACAAGGTGACCTTATGAAGTTATTGAACCTTATCTTCCTTCTAGATGATGAGCTAGCAAAACCTTCGAATGAATCGGTACAAGTGGTATCGCCTAATTGGTTGATGAGCGGTAGCAGGGAGGATCCAGGAGGCACAGGTGGGCCTGGTGGCAGGCCATCACCCTATGTTGGAAATTCTGATAATACTGAGTATAAGTTCAATATCTCTGAATCATTCCCGCAGCAGTATTTAGATTACCTTAGACCCGATTGCGATGAAAACGTAGTTGTTGCGATCCTTGATACAGCGCCTTATCCAAAGAGTTGGTTGGATCTTATCATTTCAAACCCCGAAACTACAAGTTTTATGACAGTAGCTGACCAAGGAGAGTGGGAATATATATATGATAAGTGGGTGCACCAGCGTCAAGATCCTCATACTCTAATTCGAACCCTGCTTGACCCTACCGACAGACGACTTACTATTTATCCCGACCCAAGAGTAATGGATGGAAGGTTCAAGAATATGACGTGTATCGACCACGAATACGAGATGAACGATCATGGGCTTTTTGTGGCCGGTATTATCCATTCTCTCGCACCGCATGCTGAGCTTCACCTATTTCAGGTACTTAATAGCTATGGTTTAGGGAACCTGGAGATAATTGGCGAAACATTAATAAATGTATTCCGCGACTTTGAGGGCAAGCCCTTGATTCTCAACTTAAGCTTGAATTATGGTATTCCGCTTGAGAGGGCACACACCAAAGAGGGTAAGACACACACCAAAGAGGGTAAGGAACTAGTACCTGACGTCTCTGGGGGAGAGATTCTTGGACCTAAACGGGCATCGTGGTTAATTCGTGCAATTAAACCAGCCGAATTGATGTGTGATCTGTTCTATGACCGTAAATCAGGCATCATTGCTGCAGCAGGTAACGATTGGGATGATCAGGAACCGGGCGATCCCCGTCCGCAGGCTAGATATCCCGCTGCTTTTGACCATGTTGTGGGAGTAGGAGCTCTTACCAGGGGTGGTAAAGGTGTGCCTCGTAAAGCAGCAAGCTATTCGAATCTTGCCGACAGACCACCGATGAGTGGCACCACCACGTTAGGTGGCGAGGAAGGCACCGGAAATGGTATTCTTGGCACCTATACAGGAGAGTTTCCAGATGGTTCACCAAATGATAGTGGTTGGGCCTGGTGGTGTGGGACCTCCTTCGCGACTCCCATTATTAGTGGATTGGTAGCGGCTATACTCAGTTGCATGCTTTCTGAAAATCCACAAGCCACACCGCAAGATGCTATCGAGAAGTTGTTTGCTGCTCAAAAGGAGGTCACAAAACCAGGAGAGGATGTATTCCTGGTGATTCAAGGAACATCCCAATAACCAACCAGCGTTAACAGGAGCCATCACAATTAAACGCATTTCGAAAAATATTCTCAATAGCCCCCGGCGAATGTCGGGGGCTATTTCATTTTTCATGCTTGAAATTTAGTTAATTCTCCGTTTAAGAGATTAAACATCATGGATTACATGGAAACGTGAATTTCTTCAAATTTGTTCAGAAAGGAGACTGAAATGTTCAAAAATCGCAAAATCAAAATACTTGGAATGGCCGTTTTGCTCGTCGCTGCCCTTTTGATCGTACTCTCAGCGGTCCGGTTGCCTGTCTCTGTACGGGTAGGTGCGGTCGAAAATGATCGTGTATTTGCGGGGAGCAACCCTTCGGGACTGGCCCAATATCATCTCAGCGAGCGAGGCTCAAATGCAGACCGACAAGTTGGTCTGGGAATTTATTACCAGAGCGAGCGTGTGCAAGCTTACCCTGCTACAAGAAACAAAGCTGGTTTAGCTCAGTACTATCGCAGTGAACGGGAATCTGGTGAGGCCATTCAAAATGGCCTGGAAATATACCACCAGAGCGAGTGGCACGGCAAATAAGGGTTGTTCCGATATTTCCTCTCATCTGATGTAAATTCCGACATCTAACTAGCCAGTAGCAATTATCTATCTTGCCGCTGGCTAGTTAGAATCAAATAGAACAAACGGTGGAAACAGACACCCAGCAGAAGAGCAAGATAAATTAGATGAAAATATCAAGTCCCTGTTGCTGATCCAATCGTAAAATAGGCAATATCCAATCCTTTGGGGAAAAAGCTGAGGGCTTGATCAACATTGTAATTTTTTTTGGTAGTAGCTAAGATTTTTCTCCTGGTGAGCATGCCGAGGCCAATTATTCCTTATACTTGAATTTTGGCTCAGACTTCGTTTATGAGGTAAATAGCTCATATTTGTTGAAGGATAGATGAAAGGAAGTCAAACATGACAATAGATACATTATCAATGATTGCCGTTGATGTTCTCGGTAAATTTGTCTTTGACCATGGTGCGACATTGCTCAAAGAAGCGGGACAGGCCGCCGTGCAGGCTGCTTATCAACTCTATGAGTTGATAATGACACGGTTGCAGGCTGATCCGGCAGATGCCAGAAACGCTGAGCGTTTTGAAGAGAATCCCGAAGGTTATCAGGTTCCCATGGGAGATGCAATCGCTGAGAAATTGAAATCGGATTCGAATTTCCTGGCTCAATTGTCGCTTCTGATCGAAGAATACAAGAAGGCTGCTAACACATTTACTGAGTCTAATATTGATGTCAACTCAGGTGCGGTTGCCACACAAGGCGGCGTCGCTGCAGGTGCAGGAGGTGTGGCCGTTGCCGGGGATGTAAAGGGGAAGATCACCATCAGTAACACGCAGAGCAAATTCTCGTCAGGAGGAGATTAAACGTGAAACATTTATCAACACCAAACAAGATTGAATTGGGCGAAAGGAATCAGGTTCGATCCAGCGCAGTTGCAGTTCGGGAAAATTTAACCGTTGGTGCAGGAGGCGTACTGGTAAAAGGGAATGTTGAAGGGAATATCCAGATCCTCAACAAAAAGATGGAAGTTAACGCAGACCATGGAGCAGTCGTCAACGTCTATGACACTCCGCCCCGGGTAAAGAGACGTGATGCCATACCTCAACCCAAGCGGAAAATCCGGGGGTTTGTCAATCGCTCTAATGAATTGAAACGATTGGAGCAAATTATTAACTCCAGCGAGGTAGCAACCATTCATGGTATGGATGGCATAGGTAAGTCGGCATTGCTCAGGCAGGCCGCTAATAGTACAGCAGCCCGAATCCTTCCCGATGGTGTTTTGTTTATGGAGGGAATCGATGAACACGGGCAGGTGCTGGGGATCGAAGATGTGATCCAACGCTTGTTCGACAAGTCGTACGAATCCGAACCGCATCTCAAAGTCAACTTCGATGTCGCTCAAACCTACCTTGGCACTTTGAAGTCCTTGGTTGTCCTGAACGGATTGAATCTCCCGATCACATCTCTCTCCAGGATGCCCGATCTGTATCCACAAAGCGCAATGCTGATCGAATCATACCAATCGATGGATGATGACATAAGCGATGAAATCAACCTTGGTCCTCTTCCGCGCACTGAAGCGATAGAGCTGTTAGCGGCCAAAGCTGATATTTCACCGGATGATGGCTTGCAGCCGGTTCTTGATTCAATTTGCGCCCTCCTGGCCGATGTACCCCTGGCAATTGTCATTACCGCCCGTGCCATAGATGAGAACAATCTCTCGTTCGAACGTGCCCACGATATACTCGCTTCGGTAAAAACTTTGTCCACTGAGGCAAAGCGACGCGGTATCGAACGAGCATACGCATTAGCAGAATCAACGTTTACCGAATTAGAGCGACAGTGGATGGCGGCTACGGCGCTCGCCCCTGGTATCTCAATTGATCCACATTATTTGCATCAAATGGCGGAGGATAAATCGACGGCGGAGAATGCTCAGAAACGCCTGCAGGCAATGGGATTGCTAACAGCAAACAGCCCTCGTTTGCGCATCGATCCCGCAGTCCGTGATCTTGCTCGTTCTGGCGTGGATGATCTCTCCTTTCAAGAACGGTTCGTCGCCTACCTCAAGACAATGCTTAAGAGAAATTCTTTTAATTGGAGTTACTGCACTGATGAACTGGGTAATATATTGGGGATGATCAGTTGGGCTGCAAGAAAACAGCGGTGGAATGATGTGATCTCATTAGGTCGCGCAATTGATCCTTACCTCACCCTACATGGCTTATGGGAAGCCTGGCGTGCAACGAGTAGGGATGTATTGCGAGCGGCACGCCGACTTGGCGATCGTGCCAATGAGGCCTGGGCATTACATCAACTTGGCACATATGCTATCGGATTTGGCTACTCGGGTCAGGCCATTGATTTTCTGCGCCAGGCGCTCAACTTGCGCCTGGCACTGGGCGATGTCGTTGGCATGGCATACACCCAACACAATCTCAACCTTCTCATCCCGCCCAAAGCATCAGGTGGTAATAACGGAAGGTCACCCCATAAGCCAAATGGGGGGGCGCCATCACCTGGAAAGGCTTTCAAGTATTTGTTGAAGACCATGATCAAAACTATGCTCATTGGAGCGGTGATAGTGGGGGGTGGTATCCTGATAGTTAGCGCACTTCAACAGCCATTCATACCTGTAACGGGCGAGCCAATCAGTGTAATGAACACATCGACATCGTCTGCAACCCGGACGGCTACGCCAACAATTATGCCTACGCTGACCTCCACTCCAACTGAGACCGTTACCAACACCCTAACACCAACCGAGACAGCGACTAACACAGCAACACCGACTCATACAGCCACCAACACAGCGACACTAACTCATACACCGACCAATTCAGCTACGCCGACGGATACACCCACTCTTGTTCTTGCTTGCTCGCCATCGCTCACTGGTCTACAAGCCGCTAACTGTCGGGTGGGACCCTCAACGCTGTTTGAGGTTTATGGCACATTGAATCAAGGGCAAACCGTTGACATTTTGGCTATAAACGAAGAAGGCACCTGGTTCATGGTGGAACATCCTCAATCTTATCGCAAACCTTGTTGGGTGTGGGATGGTCCGGCAGTTCTGGCGCAGGGTGATCTTAGCTGCGTCCAGGAAATTTCTATATCTCCGCCCACAGAAGTTCAACTTTCTCCACAAAAAGAGCCTTCTTTTCCATCAGAAGTACAATCCCCTTCTGATGGAGGGGGTTCAACAGGTACGCCTATTTTTATTGAGCCTCTTTCTCCAATTTTTATCGACCCATCTCTCTTTACATGTCTGGTACCCCAAGAAGAGTGCCCAGAAAAATATAAATGGATTCCGGAAACGTGTTCATGCCAGTATGTTGTCCAATAATGTAAGGGAAAGATTACTATCGGGAGAGGGTTTGTCTCTTCTAGCAGAGTTTCCCGTGCAATTAGAGAGCAAACAAGATATCGAAGTCAAGCTCGTAAGACAACGGGCTTGACTTCCTTTATTTGTGAATGTAATGATGCAGAGGAGCAATTATCAGGTTCACGTGAATTTCAGCATGATATTTTGAGTGAATAGATATCAAATGCAATGAGTCCGGATATTATTTCATCTCTAAGTAATTTGCCATCGTAGGCTGCTTATAGCAAAATTGTTCGTGAAATAAATGGGAATAAGCATCTAAACTTTAG
>Ga0209536_100015099_pt1 | contig 11037 bp, 10 predicted proteins | sample DeeMarSeWOR28_12_FD_187461 | JGI IMG/M metagenome (GOLD analysis project Ga0209536, IMG submission 187461) | Marine sediment microbial communities from White Oak River estuary, North Carolina - WOR-2-8_12 (SPAdes) (version 2) | ecosystem: Environmental > Aquatic > Marine > Intertidal zone >... | reverse complement strand
CCTGCTGCATATTTTCTTTCCAGCCCGCGCGCTTCGGACCAGTGAATCTGGGCATAAAGTTCCGGTAAAAAAATTTATCCGCAGCTATCCTGTATTCGCCATATAAGTAGATGCCACTAAGAATGGTTTCGCCACCAAACCTCGTCAGTTCAGTTTCATTGGCAAATGTAAGGGCATTTCTCCCTACCCGGAACGATATATCAGCCATTGCTTCAAATTCAAACAGATTTTCCTTTTGAGTTTGGAATTCAATATTCGGGGTTATAGATCCCTGGATTGTTCTGGAAGCATCCAGGATGACGCTAAAACTTTCCGTAAATAGTATCTGACTCTTTGACTGATAAAATTGAAATATTAAAAATACCATCAGGATAATTCGTATCATAATATGAAGGATATTAGCCATATAAAAAATTATAAATTAAAAACGTTCAATTAACTGTTAAGGACATTGGTTTCCATCCAGTTGAATGATCAAAGTATAATTGATATAATTAATTAATGATTAAATAATTGACAGGTTGATTAAACCGGACAGGTCATACTATTCAATTAGGAGGGTAAGTTATTTTCTGAAGAACTTACACCTGCCTTAAAAATATTGAATCCCTCATGAACACGGAGAATTCAGAATTAACGAAAATGACATGAACAGTAACCGGTGAAAATCCAAATGTCCATCTTTTCGACACATTTTCCTGCCATATTGTCATTTTTTTCAGGGAAATTAATTTGGCACTTAAAATGCAGTCAGCTTCACACAATCGTATTTTTAATTGACACTGACAAAATTTTTATAACACTATGGCAAAAATAAAATTACAACCGCTGGAAGACCGCGTACTGGTCAAGCCGGCCGCTGCAGAAGAAAAAACATCAAGTGGGATTATCATTCCCGATACCGCAAAGGAAAAACCACAGAAAGGAACCATCGTGGCTGTGGGCAAAGGTAAAAAGGATGAACCGATGACAGTTAAAAATGGAGACAAAATCCTGTATGGCAAATATTCAGGTACCGAAATCACGATTGAAGGTGAAGAGTACCTTATCATGAGAGAATCCGACATTTACGCAATCATTTAACTTAAATAATCAAATCCAAATGGCAAAGACAATATTATATGATATCGATTCCAGAACCCGTCTCAAGCGGGGCGTGGACATCCTGGCCGATTCGGTAAAAGTTACCCTGGGGCCCAAAGGACGTAATGTAATCCTTGATAAGAAATTCGGAGCACCCAGGATTTCAAAGGACGGCGTCACCGTGGCCAAAGAAATTGAATTAAAGGATCCGGTGGAGAATATGGGAGCACAGATGCTGAAGGAGGTTGCATCCAAAACTGCAAAAATTGCCGGAGACGGTACAACCACAGCTACTGTTCTGGCACAGGCAATGGTGACGGCAGGATTAAAAAATCTTGCCGCCGGAGCAAATGCCATGGACTTGAAAAGAGGTATTGAAAAAGCGGTGGTTGCCGTGGTGGAAGATCTGAAAAAACAAAGCCAGATCGTAGGGGATGATAATGAAAAAATTCGCCAGGTTGCAACCATCTCGGCCAATAACGATGAAACGATTGGTACATTAATGGCGGAAGCGATGGCAAAGGTGAAAAATGAAGGGGTAATAACCGTGGAGGATTCCAAAGGGACCGATACCTATGTTGAAATGGTGGAAGGAATGCAGTTTGACCGGGGATATTTATCACCTTATTTCGTTACAAATGCGGAGAAAATGGTAACGGATCTTGAGCAACCGTACATTCTTTTGTATGACAAAAAAATATCCGGCATGAAAGATCTGTTGCCGGTACTTGAAAAAATAGCGGAGAAAGGGAAATCGCTCCTGCTCATTGCTGAAGATGTGGAAGGAGAAGCCCTGGCTACCGTGGTTGTCAATAAGTTAAGGGGAACATTAAAAATAGCCGCTGTAAAAGCTCCCGGATTTGGCGACAGGAGAAAAGCGATGCTTGAAGATATTGCTGTCCTTACCGGTGGATCCGTAATATCTGAAGAAAAGGGACTTAAACTGGAAAATGTCACCCTGAATGATCTGGGATCCTGCGAGAAGGTAACCATTGATAAAGATAATACGACCATAATTCATGGCAACGGCGATAAATCGAATATAAATGGCCGGATCGGACAGATTAAAAAGCAGATTGAAACCACGACCTCAGATTATGACCGTGAAAAATTGCAGGAAAGACTGGCCAAATTAGCGGGTGGTGTAGCCATTTTATATATAGGTGCCTCTTCCGAAGTGGGAATGAAAGAAAAAAAGGACCGGGTTGAAGACGCGTTACATGCCACAAGGGCAGCGGTGGAAGAAGGATTCCTGGCTGGCGGAGGTGTTTCTTATGTAAGAGCAATCAAATCCCTTGACAAGGTTATAACCGATAATGAAGATCAGAAGATCGGGGTTAACATCGTAAAAAAATCCCTGGAATCTCCGCTGCGTCAGATCGCTTTGAATAGTGGCCAGGAGGGATCGGTCGTTATTCAACGGGTGATTAAAGGTAAGGACGATTTCGGCTTTAATGCAAATACGGATGGCTTTGAACCGCTTATCAAAGCAGGTATAATCGATCCTACCAAAGTAGTCAGGATCGCTCTTGAAAATGCGGCTTCCATTGCCGGTTTGTTGCTGACAACCAATGCAGTGGTATTCGATACCCCTGAAAAGAAAAAGGAAATGCCGGCACCGCCGATGCATGACGATATGTATTAAAAAAAGGCCCGGAAGGGCTTTTTTTTTAACAGGTAAATGATTGGAATAGATGCAAACGGCAACTGATTTTATACTATGGTTTAATCATTTAGATACGGGATTTTACAACGATATCCACATGATTCCTCCCGGGCGATAACGGAAACTCTTTTTGTGTGTTGTCCATTATTTTATTATTAATAATTATTTCTGCCATTTCTTTATCCATGATTTGAAAATGGCCTCTCATATTTCCGGGTAAATGAATGACGTATTTCTGTCGATTTGCCCGCTCTTTTGTAAATTCTGCGATAATAAAACCGCGGATGGTAGGTACTTTGATACGGCTTTTTTCCAGGCTGGAAAGCTGAGGCCTGATCTGGACCGATTCAAATCCGGGCTTAAGAGGTTTTATTCCCCAAAGTTGTCTTGGAATGATATTGGCAGGTACGGCTCCCCAGGCATGATTCCAATCCGAATTGGGTTTATATTTCATATCCCATGCTTCCATGGAGATCGTCGATCCTGAACGGATCATATTCCACCAACTGCGGTCGTGCGTAGCCGTCAACAGGCTAAAGGCATAATCATCCTCCCCTGCATCATACAGGGCATCCAACAAGAACTGAGATCCGTATACACTGCAGGCCATCCCTCGGGATTTGATGAATACGATCACAGAGTCAAGATAGGCTTCCGGAACAATTCCAAAGGCCAGGGGGAAAATATTGGCATGAAGTGAAGAATGAAGAGCATTTTCTCCGTCCACGTAGATCCCCTTTGCTTTATCAATAAGTTTTTCGTTAATGGATGTCTTTACCAGATCAGCTCGTTTTCTGTAAAACAGGGAATCTTCTTTTCGATCCATAATGCCCGCAAATTCCGACATGAGCTTTAAGGCAGCAAAATGAAATGAGTTTACCACTGTATTAACAGGTACCATTTCATAATTATCCCGCTCACCTGAAATGGAAGCGAATTCGGCACGACTTTCCTGTTGGGAAGGTGGCCAGTCGACAATATCCCGTATCCGTTGACCGGGATTCGAAAAACCCAGCTTGGCCATGAGCTCATCGGTAAGTTTTTCTGAATGGGTAGTAATCAGGCCATCCTCACGGGCAAGATCTAACAGGGTTTTATATTTTAATTTCTCATAATATTTTTTGATAGATTCCGGATTCCCGGTGTACTGGTAATCGTAATAAAACAATAAAACCGTCTGCAGGATCCATTCGGTTGGCCAGGTAGGGTGATCCATAAAATATTCATTCGTCCGCCTGGCCATGGAATATTCGCGATCCGTACCATAGTGCCCTAGTTGGTTAATAAGGGCATCGGCTTCGTAGGGGATTCGTTCCCGATCCCCATCGATATATAATCCGCAAAAACTGGTGGCTTTCATGCTGTATTTACAAAGATTCCAGACCTTGTTTAAAATAGTGTCCGAACTGATGAAATAGCTCGCGTCGTTGTCAAAATAATGATGATACATCATCTGTTGGATTGCTTTCAGGATCGTGGTTTCAGAAATACCTTCAATTTCACAATAACGGAATGGGGCGATCACCGGGAAGGAATCGGGCAGTTGAACAGCCGATTCGCCGGTGTTGCGGGGATCGGATGGAAGCTTGATTTGATATACGGACTTGTTCGGATCGATCGATTGGACTACTTGCTGATACCGCACACTACCGGGTGGATCCCGGTCGATGGTAAACGGAGCTGATAATTTTTCACCATGATGTATGGTTAATGTATCTTTTCTGCTTGATTTTATATTCAGCAAAAGGGTTCCAAACGCTGCTTTCCCGAAGTCAATAAAGATATGTCCGGGAGAGATCGATTTTATCTTCTTGGGATTGATCAATACACTTTGAAATACATTCGGAGTAGTGGCATATTTACCCAATCCATTGGTCTGAAAGGAATGGATCGCTGAATAAGTGCTGGCCTGATCGTGTTGATCCCAGATTTTTACCATCCAGAAATACTGTTTATCCGGATTCAGGGATAAACCGGCATATTCAACTTCTGTGGACTGTTGGCTGTTCACCTTTCCGCTATCCCAGATGTCGGCTTGGTTCTGTTCGATTAATGTTTGGGAGGAAGCCACCAGGATCTGGTAGGCGGTTTGATTCCGTATGGAAGGATCTACGATCCAGCTGAATTCGGGCAGCGGATCGAAAATTTTCACATACTCTGCTTCCCGGATAAATTCCACCATCAAACCATCAGGAGCTTTTATTTCAGATCTGCAGGCCAGGAGCAAAATTGGAAGGATCAAATAATAATGCGGTAATTTTTTCATAAAAACGAAATGTATAAAATGGAACTCATAATTAATACTTGAAGGGATAAATTAAATTTTTTGTAGTTCCGGGCAAACAATTGGTGATTGAATTTAGGATCGGATATTATGAATTAAAATTTATAATTATTCACAAACATGATCAAAGGGAATACGAATTCTAATAATTGGTTTCTAAGAATCGTTGATTATTCTTTCCCCGAAATCCCTGAGATCCGTTTCAGGCAGCCGGAATGTAAATACAATATTCCTTGTATTTGTTATAAATCTATTCTTCTATGCATTCCACGATTCCTGTTCTGATCCTGTTATTTTTCAGTTTTTACATTTGGGTTGCTTGAAATTAGGATTATAACGAAAATATAGATTTATAAAGGCTGACTATATATTCGTTTTTGTGAGAATGCTTCTTGCGAATTCGATGAACCCAATGTACTCGATCCGATGGAATAGGAGATCTATTATTAGCTACTGGATTATTTTTTTGATTATCCCTTGTTTCCCGGTCCCGAAATCGTAATAGCTCAACCCACGGACACGCTTAGTGCGGCCGAAGTAATGATTATCAGGTTTAGTCATCGGTATCGGTTGTTTGATTCAGTCGTGATCGAATATTTTCTGGCCAACCACCGGATCACTGCTTATCTGTCGAATCAATTCAATTTCCTGGTTACGGTTCATTTCGTCTCTGAAAATGAAAAGTACTGTACGAAAGGAATTCCTTTTATCAAAAATTGAGATCCTTATGATTTCTTTTTTGAAGAAGATCCTATACGTTATTTCCACAGTTTCAGCAGGATCGGTTTTAATGCGGATTCCACGTCCCCAATCGTTTTTTTTATTGGTCAATGAACTTACCTTCCGGCATTATTCCCAGTTAGTGACAAGAACGAATTCCACAAACCTGGAAGTAGATCCTGTTGGACTTTACGCACATTCGGACTGTTTGTAATACGGGAATACGATAAAAAAAGGATATTCATGGGAAATAAATTCTCAACCTTTCCCATCACGATGGACCGTATCCGGAGAAAAGGCCGGCAAGCATATCGCAACGTATTCAGCACCCCCCTGGAATGGAGAACTGTATTGAACCCATTCTCCACGCCGGATTAAAATCGCCTGTCCGCCCTTGATCTCATGTTCTTTTTCCTCTGTCTTTACCCGAAGCGTACCGTTTAATACCAGTGTATATTCGTCAAAATCCGGCCGCTGACCAGGCTCCGTCCAGCCCTCCGGACTTTTCATCCGGGCTATACTTATCTGGGGTGTGTTGCTCCTAACCCTGCCGAAATATTCTTCGATCTTTTTCGGCTTATTGCCTGCAGCCTCAATGATCTGTGGTTTATCAATGATTAGTGCCATTCTTTTAAATTATTTTTTTCAATTATATGCAAAGGTCAGTAAAAATAAAAAAGGGGAAATAAAGGCGCTTACGATTTAATACATCCATCAGCTATCCGGAGGGTATTTTATGTGTACCTCACTTCAGCCATTCTTACCGGCTGATTATTTTTAAAGAAAACCTGCCCCAAAGGGACCATTTCGGCACCAACTTGTCCCAAAATAACAGAAGTTCTAAACAAATTCCGAAGGGTTGTCTATTGTCCTGAAACCGCATCCAATCTATTCTTTTAGCAGTCTTTCAATCTTTTGAAGCATTCGTTGATGGTGACTGCCTTTCCAGTATACCCGTAAGCATTGATTACACTGAAAGAATTCTTCAAAAAGAAGATATACCTGTTCGGGGACCTGATCGAGGATTTTAATTTTTGGAATTTGTAATATCTTTCCATTGCAGGCAATACACCGCGAAAAAGGCTTGATTTGTCCTTTTAAATTGAATTTCCTGGTTACCTCTTTAAGTTGCTGATCCGGTTGCTGATTCCGGATGAAATAACCTCTCCTTACTTTACTGTTTTTTAATATTCCCAAATCCCGCGTCAATATAATTCTTTTGTCTTCCCCGGCAATCCGGATAATATCTTCATCACCCAGATTCATATCAAAAAGGGTATCAAAACCAAGCATACGCAGATATCTTGAAAGCCGGCCGAGGTTGGCGTCTATAATAAACCGTGTCTGACGTAGAGGTTCGGGCCGCAGACGGATGACGGGAGAGATGTCCAGCAATTCAAATTCAGGGTATACTGAAATGCGATCCCCATCATGAACGTGATGATCAAAACGGACCGGATTCCCGTTAACCAGGATCAGGTCGATCTCAACGTGTGGGACTCCTTCCCCTTCAACGATGTCCTTAACCGTTCTTTTAACAGGAATTGCGATCTGATAATCCTTTTTCCTTTTAGGGGGATCCAGAAAATCATTTAATTCCTCGTAAAACCTTATGCTAATAAAACTCATAGCGTATGTGGTTGGTGATCCATTCGCTTACCATCTAAATAGTTAGATTATGAATCCTGATCCTGTTCCGGATCGCCCTCTTTTCCGGCCGGCAATTTACTCCTACCAATGGCAATTTTTCCCGATAATTTTCTCCCTTTCGATTATTATGAAACCAGCGCATGGATTACCCGAATTTAACTATCTATTGGTTAGAACCGGACATGTTCACATAGAATTTTTTTCAATAGATCCAAGGCCGGATGGACATGCTATTTAATTGGGATGAAGAGACATGCTGGAGAGGCGAGCCAATAAAAAAAGCGCTGTTGAATACAGCGCTTCGTGTATCATTAAACTTTTATCATTGTTTGATGAAAGATTTCAGCATTCAATGATGTTTTTCTAAACCTTTCAGGTAATCCATTAACAGATCCTCAGTTCCAATATCCCCGATAAACCGGGCCGTAGTCACCACCTGAGTAATATCATGGATTAAATTTTGAAGGTCTTTTAATATTTCATTGACCATTTCCAAAGCCGTCAGCTCTTTATTAACTTCCTTGATCGTAGCGTTGGTCAGGAATTCATGAAACGTGCTGTAAGGCCTGCTGTCTAGAATCCGTATCTTTTCTGCAATTTCATCAATCCTGACCTGGGCCTCAGTATAAAGCTCTTCAAATTTATCGTGAAGTTCGAAGAAGTCCGCGCCCACTACGCTCCAGTGAAAATTTCTTAACTTCTGGTAATGGATTTCATAATCTGCAAGTAGCAGGTTTAAACCCTATACTACCTCGGCTTTATCCAGCTTGGTAAATCCTAAACTATTTTTACTATCTGAAATATTTTTCTGTCTTTTTTCAAGTATTTCCAAAACAATTCCTCCTTTTTGATTTAAATTAGACTCGTATTATTAACAAAATCAAAAGGGTAATTATTCGAAAATTAGTTTTGTGTAATGGTTTTACCCAGTTTTTCTACCTGTCCTTTCCCTTTTTTAATAATATCATCAAGGGATTCATTCAGTTCATCCTTCGCCTCTTTAAATTTCTTCAAAGCGGAGTCACTGAAATCTTCCGCAAACCGCTGGGCATCTTTTTTTAATTTTTTTCTTGTTCGGATACCGCTATCCGGAGCGGTTAGTATGCCTACGGCTGCTCCAGTGATGGCACCTATTAAAAATCCAGAGAGTACTTTAAAAGCTGTGTTCATAATTGTATTCGTTAAAGGTTTGTAATTTGTAAATAATTTTTACATAAAATAGTAAAAAATAATGGCAAATGCAATTTTATTAACGTCAATAATAAAAAAAGGATGCATTATGTAAAAAAAAATAGCAAAATATTTTATATTTTTGTATTAATGTTAATACATTTAACAATTATAAAAAGCTGACGAATCATGAAATACCTGGCGGATAATATCAGGTACCTTAGAAAAAAATTTGGCTGGAGTCAGGAGAAGTTAGCGGAAGTTCTTGGACTGAATCGTGGAAATATTGCTTCCTATGAGAAGGGTACGGCCGAACCCCGCCTGGAGAATCTGATAAAAATGATGGAGTTATTCAAGGTCGAAATCAAAGACCTTGTGGAGATTGACCTGGCGGGTATGGAAAATTTGGGTCAGGAAATTGAAGATCTGAAAAAACTTCATGAAACTAATCAGAAAGAGAATTACATTCGAAGAAGAGCAAGGTTGTTGAAACGACTTATCGAAAAGGATGAACAGATAAAATTTTTTGTCAGGCATTCGGATGAAATGCAGAAGATACTGGAGGGATTTAAGACTTTTCATCAATATAAAATGCAGAATGGTCACCGGTTATCCGATGACGTGAAGAAAATAGCGGACGACTACGAAAAGCTACTTGAATTAATGGAATCGATGATTGAAACGAATCGAAACCTGATCGGTTATCTGGAGGAAAAGGGTCAGGATGTGGAGTTAGCAAAACAAAATTCCTCAGATTCCATTAGGCAATGAGTAATAAATTTTCCCTGATATCCACCCGTGATGTTCGCAATTCCTTGCCCTGGACGATAAATTCTTGATCACATTAATACCCAGATCAAAACTCTTACATTCCAATCACCCTGTAAGTTAAATCTCTCTTATAAATATTCATTAAGAATCGAGTGGGGGTATCTGCGACAATAATTTAATCTGCTTTTGGAGACAACGAAGGATGACTGGAGTAATATTTATTATTTCAATTATGAATTGCCTTTTTAATATGATTGGTACTTCGTAAATTGATGATATAATAAATTCTATTTTTTTTAACTAATTTTTAAGGTGCCGGTAAATAAATGTTCCGGTATCCCTTTAATTTGATCGGGCATTTTTTTAGGCGAATGATTCGATTTTGTAAAAATATATGCAGATTTCTTGGTTTCATCCTGATCCTGCTGATGGTTCCTACGCGGAATGATTGTGCACAAAAAAGGGAAGATGACACGCTTAAAATTCTAATCCTTTCGGGTCAAAACAACCATGAATGGCAGAAAACCACCGCCGTACTTGAAAAAATGTATAAACAGATTCCACTATTTGAAATAAAAGTAACCGAAAGGCCGGATACCATTTCCTATGGGGATCTGGTAAAGGTTGATGTAATCGTCAGCAACTGGAATGACTGGCCTGAAAATGACAAGGCCTGGGATACGGATCAGGAAGAAGCGTTTTTAAAATATGTGGAGGAAGGAGGGGGATTCGTGTTTTTTCATGCAGGCGCTTCTTCTTATTATGGATCGGATATATACCACCGGATCGGTATCGGAAGGTGGGGTACGCATACCTCACATGGACTTCCCACCACAGCCCGGATTACGGGCCTTGATCCGGCACATCCGATTACAGAAGGGGTAAGTGATTTTTATATCGTGGATGAAATATGGGAAAGTACCGACGTCCATCCGGATGCCGAAGGGATCGCCAGGGTAAATGCTAGGGATGAAAAAGATGGGCATGAGATCCGCGAAGGTGCCGTATTTGTGAACCGGATCGGCAAAGGAAGAAGTTTTTATACCATCTTGGGACACGATGAAAGGGCTTTATTCAATACCGGTTTACAGACCTTATTGATCCGCGGTACAGAATGGGCAGGCAGGGGAGTAGTAACCATCGAGGTACCTACGGAACTCAAAGGTTACCGCAAATCAGAAACCACGGATTATAAATGGGTGCAAACCGATACCTCGCTTCAGTTTTTACAAAATGAAGATCCGGTCTGGCAATATAATTTTCGAAACCGCTATGGAAAAACCTATTTTCACCCGCTTTATTTAAATCGTAACCGGATCACCTGTGAAGGCCCGGTGGACCATCCCTGGCACCCGGGATTGTGGTTTTCCTGGAAATTTATCAATGAGGTGAATTACTGGGAATATATAAATGAATTTAAATCTGAAGAAACCGGGTATAAATCAGCGGGTATTTCGGAACTAAATAAAATTGAAATCCGGGAAAACCCGGATTTTTCAACCAATATCGATCTTCATCTTTTGTATCATCCGGACGGGAAGAATCCTGTACTTGAAGAATTACGAAATATTTTCATCCAACTTCCAGATCGGGAAGGTAATTATTATATCGATTATCAACACGTTTTTCAGGCATCCTTTGGAGATGTGGTCCTGGATCGTACCCCGATCCCTGGCGAGCCAAACGGACAATC
>Ga0209536_100015098_pt1 | contig 11037 bp, 4 predicted proteins | sample DeeMarSeWOR28_12_FD_187461 | JGI IMG/M metagenome (GOLD analysis project Ga0209536, IMG submission 187461) | Marine sediment microbial communities from White Oak River estuary, North Carolina - WOR-2-8_12 (SPAdes) (version 2) | ecosystem: Environmental > Aquatic > Marine > Intertidal zone >... | reverse complement strand
CCGGTCCCTCACTCGCCTCGCCGCCGCTGCGATCACGGCGCTGATCCTGCTCCCGCTCCCCATCGCCTCCCAGGAGGCCGAGGATTCCGGTGAGCGGCACGACTACAAGCCCCGCGCCGCCGTGGAGGAGATCCTGATCATCGGCGAGACGCTGGAGAACCAGCACCTCGACGACGCGGCCTCCATCACCAGCTTCAGCGCCGAGGACCTGAAGGCCCTCCGGGTCCAGAACATCAGCGACCTGGCGGACTTCACCGTCAACCTCGAGATCAATACGCGGAGCTCCGCCTCGAATCCCACCCTCTTCATCCGCGGGATCGGCCTCAAGGACTACAACGCCAACGCCGCCAGCGCCGTCTCCGTCTACCAGGACGGCATCAACATCAACTCCCCGGCGATCCAGCTCGGCCAGCTCTTCGACCTGGCCAGCGTGGACGTCCGTCGCGGGCCCCAGGGCAGCACCGACGGTCGCAACGCCACGGCGGGCGCCATCCTGCTGTACTCGAACCTCCCCACCGACGAGTTCAGCGCGACAGGCTCGACCACCTGGGGAAACTACGACGCCGTGGAGCTGGAAGGTGCCGTGAACGTCCCCCTGATCGAGGACGTCCTCTACTCCCGCGCCGCGTTCACGTTCAACCTGCGCGACGGCACCACCCGCAACCGCTGCGCCGACTGGGATCCCGTGAGGCACTTCCCGAACGCGCCCGGCCCCCAGGGCCTCGTCGACTCCTACCTGGTGACCGAGGAGACCCTGCGCGCGGAGTACGAGAAGGACCTAGAAGCCAACAACATCCCCACGGTTCCGCGCTACAGCATCACCTCCACCCAGCGCCGCAACCGCCAGCGCCGCATCGAGCAGGCCGGAACCGGCGCCCAGGCCCAGTCGCTCCAGCTCGACTCGGTCTGCATCCTGCGGCCCCCCGGCAGCATCGTCACACCCCTGGGAGAGGCCCAGGACGGCACTCCGGCCGGGACCTTCCTGCCCGACAACGTGCCCACCCTCCAGGACTTCCAGGGCCTGGACCACCACCTGAACGACATCGACAACTGGGCCACCCGGGGCCTGCTGCGTTACGAGCCGCTGGAGGACATGACCTGGATCCTCAACGGCCACGGCGGCCAGAGCCGCGGCGGCTCCACCCACATGACGATGCTCGGCGCCAATGCCAAGGCCGACGGCGGCTTCGACGAGGCGCTCGAGGGGGGGTTCAGCGAGCGCTCCGCGGCGGAGCTCGCGGGCTTCGAGGGCACCCGGAACGTGAACGGCCTGGACGCGACGAATGCCTTCCCGGGGAGGGGCGGAGACGATCCCTTCGTCGGCTACTACAACCGCGACGGGACGGAGACCCTCGACAACTACGGCGGCAGCCTCACCGGGACGTGGGAGCTCGACGAGGTGCTCATCACCTCGCTCACCGGCTACGAGTGGTACGACCGCGAGATCGAGGACGAGGGCGACGCCAACCCGCTCGACGTCTTCCCCGCCGTGTGGTCCGACAGCGCCTGGCAGTTCAGCCAGGAGATCCGCGCCGACGGCGAGGGTGAGAACTTCGGCTGGACCGCGGGCGGGTTCTTCCTCCACGAGAAGCTCGACGCGAGCAACCTCTTTCCCGACACGCGCCAGTTCGAGCTGATCCAGCACTTCGACCAGAAGCTCTACAGCTTCGCTCCCTACGCGAGCGCCCGCTACGCCTTCACCGAAGAGCTCAGTCTCGAGGGAGGCGTCCGCTACAACTTCGAGCGCAAGGAGTTCACCCTCGGCAGCACGGCGCGCGGAACGACCTCCGGCGCCGAGACCCAGGAGATCCCCGCACAGACGGTGGAGGAGACATGGACCGAGCCTACCGGCGACGTCACCCTCACCTACTCGCCCCTGTGGGAATGGCTCGACGCATCGCCCTTCGAGGTCCTCAACTTCTTCGGGCGCTACGCCCACGGCTTCAAGGGCGGCCACTTCAACGCCGGTCTCGCCATCCGCAACGGGATTGCCGAGCAGCGGGTCGAACCGGTGGACCCGGAGTTCATCGACGCCGTCGAGGTGGGCTTCAAGTCGAGCCTCTTCGACAGCCGGCTCTTCATGAACGCCCAGGTCTTCCGCTACTGGTACCAGGACCTCCAGGTCTTCGACATCGAGAATGCCGCCGGCGAGCTACCGATCCAGCAGCTCCTCAACGCCCCCCGGGCCCGGGTCTACGGTGCCGAGCTCGAGATCAAGGCCCATCCGCTGGACGGGATGACTCTCGAGGTCGCCGGGGCCTGGCTCGACAGTCGCTTCGACAAGTTCCGCGTGACGAAGGCCACCTCCATCGGCCCGCGCGGCGAGGGCGTCGAGGAGACCTTCAAGTACGACGGCAACCGCACGATCGCGGCGCCGCGCTGGAGCCTCTCCGGCATGGCCCAGTACGACATCCCGCTCTTCGGCTGGGGCTACCTCATCCCCAACTACAACTTCAACTACCGCACGAAGGTCTACCTCGACCCGCAGCAGCTCGACCCCATCTCCCAGCCGGCCTACTGGCTGCACAACGCGCGGATCTCCTACCTCACCGAGGACGAGACGGTCGAGTTCTCCTTCTGGATCAACAACATCTTCGACGAGGTCTACAAGGACGACGTCTTCGACCTGAGCCGCGAGTTCAACACCATTCTCGAGGTCTACGGCGACCCGCGCACCTTCGGGGTGACCCTCAGCGTCAGCTTCTAGCGCGCTACTCGGGCGCGTAACCGAGTGCGCGGAGCTGCTCGAGCTCCGCCGGATCGAGCTCCACGTCGGGCGCGGCGCCCCAGGGCGCCGCCTGGTTCGCCAGATAGGCCTCCAGCTCGACAGTGAGCCGGGCCAGGACCTCGGGCTCGTCTTCGGCGAGATCTCGCTGCTCCGCTGGATCTGCGGCGTGGTCGTAGAGCTCACCGCGCTCGTCTTCGGCGCGCTTGAGCAGCCGGTACCGGCCGTCGCTCACCGCGACCATGGGCTTCGGGGGAACCTGGCTTCGCCCCCAGCTCTGGTCGAGGTGTGCGAAGCGCAGGCCATCGCCCTCGGGCGACGCAGTGTCCTCGCCACGCGCCGCCGCCAGCAGCTCAGGCATGCGAGAGCGCCCGTCCACCTCCTCGAGCTCCGGCAGGCCCAGCAGGTCGAGCAGCGTCGGCCAGAGATCCACGTTCGCCGTGGGGGTCTCGACCACCACGCCGCCCGGGAGCCGGAAGGGCAGGCTCAGGATGAAGGGCGTGGTCGTGACCTCGGTGTAGACGTCCCGAGCGTGGCCCTCGCGACCGTGCTCGCCGAAGGCCTCGCCGTGATCCGAGGCCACCACGATGATCGTCTCGTCGCGCAGCCCCCGGGAGTCCACGTCGGCGATCAGGCTCCCCACGACCCTGTCCACCCAGCGGATCGAGTTGTCGTAGATGTCCGAGTAGGTGGTGCCGAAGAGGGCGGTCTCCGGGTCGTAGACGTACTGGTGCACGTCCATCAGGTGGAGATAGAGGAAGAACCGCTCGCCCCGATGGCTGCGCAGCAGCTCCAGGGCCGAGGCGACGATGTCCTGATCCGTGCCGGCGACTCCGACCGTGGGCTTCTCGCGCTTCACGGCGGGGGGCAGCGGCCGGGCCAGCGGGCTGTGGTAGACCTCGAAGCCCTGGGAGAAGCCGAAGCCCGGGCTGATCCAGCCGTTGCGCCAGATCGCGAACGTCCGGAAGCCCGCGTCACGCAGGATCTCGGCCGGGAGCCGCGCTTCCTCCGAGAGCGCCTGGGGCGAGCGCGTCACACCCGTGCGGGACGGGTAGAGGCCGGTCCAGAGCGAAGCCATCGAGCACTTCGTCCAGGACGACTGGGACATCTGCCGCGCGAAGCGGATCCCGTCCGCCGCGAGCGCATCCAGGTTCGGGCTGGTGGGACGCGGGTAGCCGTAGCACGAGAGCCGGTCGGCACGCAGCGTGTCGATCAGGATGAACAGGAGGTTCACGTCGTCCCGATCGCGCAGGGCCTCGATGTCTTCGACGCTGCCCTGCGGCCGGGGATCGCGATCGACCTCGACCTGCCACAGCAGGACGACCGCGACCATGAGGACCGCGGCCACGAGGTAGAAGCTGCGCGAGGCGAGCAGACGGCTCAGCACGGGCGGATGCTAGCGGGAATCGGTGGGTGAGGTCTCGTCCGCATGGGAGCGCGGCCTTCGTGCTGCGAAGGCCGCGCTCCCCGCGACGGAGATTCGAGGTCGATCCGGCTCTAGCGCCGTCGGGCCCGGTAGGCCACGGCCAGCGTCGAGAGACCGGCCACCAGCAGCATCCACTTGCCCGGCTCGGGCACGAACTCCAGGCGCAGCACCGCGATGCCGCCGGTCTCGAAGTTCGCCGCCGGCTGGAGCCACTTCGAGATCACCGGCGAGACCAGCTGGATCGTGCCCTTGCCGCCCGCGGTGCGCTTGTCGTAGCCCGCTCGCACCGCCACCGTGTTGTGCGGACCGCGCCCCACCGCGGTGACCGTGGCCGTACCGGTGGTCCACGGGAAGCGCGAGCCGACCAGCATCACGGTGCTCATCTGCATCAGGGCGGTGTGGTAGTACAAGCCGGAGTAGACAGCTTGGTAGCCAGCCGTGACGACGCCGCCCGTCGAATAATACGCGAGGGTGCCGATATCCTGGTAGCGCCAGTTCATGCCGCCGAGCGAGCAGCCGCCGTTGCGGTAGTAGCAGACCTTCGTGGTGAGCTGTCCCAGCAGCTTCATCGTGCCGCCGAACTTGTTCGGCCCCGCCGTCACGATCGACTTCGCGGCCTTCTTGTACGGGACCGAGAAGCTGCCCGGACCGTTCTGGGACGCGAAGAAGCCGGCGTCGTTGCGCAGCGTCGCGTAGGTGTAGCTGTAGACGTACGGGAAGATGTTGTTGAACTCACCGAACGTCGTCCGATGCATGCCGCCGCAGTTGCCGGCGGTCTTGCCGGCGGTACACGGGATGGCGGGCGTCGCGGGCGCGGCCGGGAAGCTGATCGCTCCCGCCTTCGCGACCGGCGACATCGACGCGATGCCGAGGCCCGAGACCGGTGCACCCTTCATCACCGGGCCCATCAGCGGATCGTTGGTGGTCAGCGGGAAGCTGGCCACCCCGCCCGAGACGGTGGTCGTGGCGGAGCAGCTGGTGATGTTCGGCGCCCCCGCCGTCGTGAAGAACGCCGGGTTGCGATAGCGCGGGGTGTTGGGGAGCGGGTTGCCGCCGCTGGTCGCGGTCGCGCCCTTCGCGGGCCGCACGCCGCCGCCCAGGTTCGCGACCGGCGTGCACGCCGGACCGAGCGCGCCGAACACCCCCCCCGCCGTCGTGACCGGGGTCGAGGTATACGGACAGCGCGGCTGGCCCGGGTTGCACAGCACGCCCTGCGGCATGCCGAACACCGACCACACGGCCGACTCGGCGGCGGTGCCTCCCGTGGTGATGTCGTTGCCGAACGACTGGGCGACCCAGGATCCCTGATAGAGCTGGTTCGCCGCCTCAGCGGCCGGTGCCGCTGCGAGACCGAGAACGAGCAGACCGAGCGAGAGCAACCGGATCGCTAACATGCCTGTACCTCCGAGCTTTGGCCGCATATACCCGACCTCATACTCCCCGAGCCCGCGACCGGAGTCAATCGAAATCAAGTAACGCCGTGGGCCCAGCCCGTGTCGCAGCAGCCCCCTCGGGGTGACTCGGGCCTGGCGAGCGGCCGCGACCCGCCGCGGGTCCCGGGCGCGGAGCGTGTACGCTCCCGCGGCTTGCAGCAGGAGGCCGTCGCTCGATGAACCGGACCCTCGCGATCGCGGTGGTGCTGGCTGTGGCCGCCGGGGTCGCCGTCGGCCGACTCGGCGCGGGCCCGTCGGTCTCCGCGCTGGCCGAGCCGAGCTCGTTCCGCCGCGGGCTCGCGCAGGCCGACTGGCTCGATCGCACCCACCGGCTCAGCAGCTTCCTCGAGCAGCTCGGCCCCGGGAACCTGGACCCGGCGCTGGCGGCGCTCGAGCCCGAGCTCGCGTGGGTCACCACCGACGAGCTGCGGCTGTTCATGCTGGCCTGGTCGCGCTTCGACGCGCCGGGCGCGCTGGCCTGGGCGCTCGCGCTGCCACGCCCCTTCCGCCGCAACGCCAGCGGCGCGGCGATCTACGCCTGGGCGTTTCGCGATCCGGATGCAGCGCGCGCCGCGCTGGCCCGCGTCGAAGACCCGTCGCTGCGCGAGTTCATGGAGGGTCGCATGGTCGCGGGCTGGGCCCATACCGGTCGCGTGCGCGAGCTGACCGAGTACCTGAGCGCGCTGCCCCAGGGTCCGCGCCGCTTCTCCTTCGTCGGCATGATCGCCTGGGAGCTCTCGAAGCAGGGACCCGACGCGGTGATCGAGTGGGCGGAGGACGCGCCGAGCGCGTTCTCGCGCTTCAAGCAGGCGGTCTTCCTGAAGGCGAGCACGACGCTGGCCTCGAGCGACCCGGCGAGCGCGGCCGCCCGGCTCGGGCCCTTCCTCGATCGCACCTACGCCACGGGCACGCTGCGGGTGCTGGCCCGCAGCTGGGCCCAACGGGATGCCCGGGCCACGCTCGCCTGGCTGCGCGAGCTGCCCGAAGACCCGGAACGCAACGCGGCCGTCTCCCACGCGTTCCGCGTCTGGCTCTCCGTGACCCCCGACGAGGCCATCGACTGGCTGCGACGGGAGGTGCCGGACCCGAGCCTCGATCCGGCCATCCGGGTGATGGTGGCCCGGGTGCGCACGCGCTCGCCCGCGCGCGCGCTCCAGTGGTCGCTCGAGCTCACCGACCCATCGCTCCGCGACGAGTTCGTGACCCGCATCGGGCGCACCTGGTATCACGCCCATACCACCGCCGCCGAGAACTGGCTGGCCGGGGCGCAGCTGCCCGAAGGCCTGGAGCAGGCGATCCGCGGCCCGGCCAGCGCCGAGGACGCCGAGCTTCCGGGCAGCGAGTGGGACGACCCGGGAGCGGCGAGCGAGCCGGACGAGGCGCTGCCGGAGCCTCCCTGAACCTCAGCCTCCCCCTCGCGAGAGCGGGGGCGGAGTGCCCGCGGAGAGCTCGCCCTCGCGCAGCGTGTACGACCGGCCCGGCGCCAGCCCGGTTACCCGCTGGCGCTCGCCGCCCGGCCAGTCGATCTCCACGTCGGCGCTCGTCGCCTCGCCGAGCCCGACGTGGATCCGCTTGGGATTCATCGACAGGTAGCCGGAGCCCCCCAGCACCCAGCGGTGGACGTGGCGCCCCTCGGAGGTGGTCACGCGCACGTGCGCCCCGATCGCGTCGCGCGGGCTGCCGCGGGCGGGGTCGCCCACCAGCCGCAGCTCGAGCCAGCCTCCGCGCTTCGGCGCGTCGTTGCGCAGGAAGCTGGCCGGCCCGTGGAAGTTGTTCACGACCACGTCGAGGTCCCCGTCCCCGTCGAAGTCGAGGTAGGCGGTGCTGCGCGCGTTCACGGCCAGGTCGGCGCCGCTGCCGATCGACGCGTTGCGCAGCCGGCCGCCCTCGTTCAGGAAGAGCACGTTCGACTCCCGGCGGTGGTCGAGCAGGTACTCGCGCCTCGGCCCCTCGCCGCCGGTGCGGCGGTAGACCATCGAGAACACGTTGAAGTCGTTGGTGCCGTTCACGAGGTAGAGGTCGTCGTCGCCGTCGTGGTCGACGTCGAAGAACTCGGCGTCCCAGGCCCAGCCGGTCGACGTGGGGCCGCGCTCCACGTCCAGGGAGGGCGCGTAGGCCGCGAGCTGCCCCCCGTCGAGCTGGGACAGGTAGAGCACGTCCGACTCCTTGACGAGCATGCCCGCCATCGCCCGCAAGTCGAGGTGATGGGGCGTGTTGACGTCAGGGAAGGTGTACTTGTCGTCCTTCACCAGCATCGCGATGTTCGAGACGTAGATGTCCGGGTAGTCGTCGTCGTTGAGGTCGGCGACGCCGACGTTCATCGAGTGGTGTGCGTCGTGGATGCCGAGCGAGGCCGCGACGTTCTCGAAGTGGCCGCCACCCAGGTTGCGCAGGAACGCGTTGCGACCGTAGTCGTTGGCGACGATCAGGTCCTGACGGCCGTCGCGGTCGAAGTCGACGTGCGAGACGGCCTGGGTCCAGCCGAGGTCCTGCGTGCCGCTGCCGTCGCTCACGTCCTCGAACACCAAGCCCCCGCGGTTGTGCAGCAGCCGATTGGGCAGCGCCGTCTGGTTGTCGCGGTCGAAGATCGGATTCGCGCCGTGCAGGTAGTCGCCGAAGTAGCCGATGTAGAGATCCAGCCGCCCGTCGCCGTCGAAGTCGAAGGCGGTGGCGGGCCCGCCCACCGCGCCGCGACCCCCGAGCCCCGCGCTCGCGGTCACGTCCTCGAAGTGCGCGTCGCCCAGGTTGCGGTAGAGCCGGTGGTCGTCGCCCGCGTAGCTGACGAACACGTCGGGTCGGCCGTCGTTGTCGAAGTCCGCGATCAGCGGCTGGCGCGGCTCCCCGGGCGATCCATCCGGGCGGCGCCAGTCGAGCCCGCTCCCCGCGGTGGCGTCCGCGAAGTGCCCGCGGCCGTCGCCCAGCAGCAGCGCGTTGCCCCCGCCTCCGACGAACAGCAGGTCGACGTCGCCGTCGCCGTCCACGTCGTCGGCGGCGACACCGCCGCCGGAGAAGGTGGGTGGCGTGTTCAGCTGCTTGCGGCGGAACTCGTCGAGCCAGGGCGACGAGCGGTGCACGAAGCCCGCGCCCACCTCGGAAGTGACGTCGCGGAACAGCGCGCCCGCCGGCGCGGCGGCGGACGCCTCGGCGGACACGATCGGGCCGGCGCCGGAGGGCCGCTCCGGCGCCGCGTGGTCGCGCTGCGCCCGCTCGCGCAGCGCCACCGCCGCGGCGTCCAGGTCCCGAGGCTGCAGCCGCACCGACTCCGGATCCTCGCCGGCCAGCCCGCCCGCCACGCGCAGCAGCAGCACCCCGTACTGGGACACCGCCTCGGCGAGGATCTCCGCCGCGAACGGATCGGGCAGCCGCGCCGACTCGGGTGCAGCGTGCACGGCCCGCTGCAACGCCAGCCAGTGCACGCCGAAGTCGCGGAAGGAGTCGCAGTCGAAGGCCTCGAGCGTCACCTGCTCGGGCGGCGACAGGCGCTCGAACACGTACACGTCCTCGAAGTCGTCGATGCGGTGGGGCGTGAGCTGCTGCACCGCGCGGTCGGCGGCGGCCGCCCGGATCAACGGATCGCCGGTCTGCGCACCGATCCGGTCCGCGGCGACCAGCAGCGCGCCGGCGTAGGCGTCGAGCTGACGATCGAGCTGCGCGAGCAGCTCGCGGCGCTCGCGCCGCAGCGGCGAGAGCGGCCGTCGCGCGTAGAAGCGGCTGATGTTGAAGACGAGCAGCTTGGCGGCCTCCTCGCCGGCCAGCTCGTTGTAGGCCGTGTAGGCCGCGAGCTTGCCCGCCACCAGCTCGTCGAACAGCGGCAGCGAGCGGGCGCGCGCGGCCCGTGCACCCAACGGTGGGACCGGATCCCGCACGGCCGTCGCCTCGCCCTCGGGCTCCGGCAGCAGCTGGCTCCAGGCCCCGCGCAGCTCGGCTTCGCCGACCTCGGGATGGCTCTGCTGGCGCGCCTGCCGATCCGCGAGCGCGAGCGCGGCCAGGCTCGCCGCGTCGAGGATCTGGCGCAGTGCGGCCAGCCCGTCCGGCGCCAGCGGCAGCAGCGCCGGATCCCCCGAGATCAGCTGATCCTGCTCGACCGCCAGGATCGCGCGCAGCGAGTACGCGATCGTCGCGTACTGGCGCGCGCGCAGCTCCGGCACGTCGAGTCCCGGCACCGCGACGCGCACGCGCTCCGCTCCACCCGACTCGAGCGGCAGCCGCTCCGCGCCCGCGCCGTGGATCGCGTCCCCGCCGACCTCGCCCTCGCCCGCAGCCCGCGCCGTCGCCGAGGCGTCCGCCCACAGCCCGCGGGCCAGGCGCTTCTGGAGCTCCACGTTCGCGTGGCGCGCATCGCTCGAGAGCGGCGTGCCGTTCAGGAAGTCCTCGAAGCGACTGGCACTCGAGTGGCACTTGGCGTCGCGCTGCGATTCCAGCTGCTCGATCGCATCGAGCACGGGGCTCGCGGCGCGGGCCGGGCCGGCCACTCCCACGACCACCGCCGCCAGGGCGGGCCAGGCGAACCACACGCCAGAGAGCATGCCATCAGCCTAGAACATCCGGCTCCCCGCGTGGGCGCCGGGCGCCATATACTCGGCCGGGCATGCAGACGCGCGACCCGCAGACGATCCCCCAGCCGGAGGCGATCCCCCACTGGCTGGACGGCAAGCGCTGGGACGGATCCGGCTCGCGCACGGCCGAGGTCTCCGATCCGGCGACCGGACGGGTCTCGGGACGGGTGCGGCTCGCGAGCCCCGCGGACGTGGACCATGCGGTGCGGCGCGCACGGGCCGCGTTCCCGGGCTGGCGCGACACCTCGCCGGTGCGGCGCGCACGCGTGCTGTTCGCGTTCCGCGAGCTGCTCGAGCGTCACGAGCACGAGCTGGCCGCGTGCATCACCGCCGAGCACGGCAAGGTGCTCTCCGACGCGTGCGGCGAGGTGGGCCGCGGTCGAGACGTGGTGGAGTTCGCCTGCGGGATCCCCGAGCTGCTGAAGGGCAGCTACTCGCAGTCGGCCTCGTCGGGCATCGACGTGCACACGGTCCGACAGCCGCTGGGCGTGGTCGCGGGCATCACGCCCTTCAACTTCCCGGTGATGGTTCCCCTGTGGATGGCGCCGATCGCGCTGGCCTGCGGCAACTGCTTCGTGCTGAAGCCGTCGGAGCGCGATCCCTCCGCCTCGCTGCTGCTGGCCGAGCTGCTGGCGCGCGCCGGGCTGCCGGAGGGCGTGCTGCAGGTCGTGCAGGGAGACCGCGAGGCGGTCGACGCGCTGCTGGCCCACCCGGACGTGGCCGCGCTCTCCTTCGTCGGCTCGACCCCGGTGGCGCGCCACGTGTACGCGACGGCCGCGGCGAACGGCAAGCGCGTGCAGGCGCTCGGCGGAGCCAAGAACCACATGGTCGTGCTGCCGGACGCCGACCTCGACAGCGCCGCCGACGCCGCGGTCAGCGCCGGCTACGGCTCCGCCC
>Ga0209536_100015097_pt1 | contig 11038 bp, 8 predicted proteins | sample DeeMarSeWOR28_12_FD_187461 | JGI IMG/M metagenome (GOLD analysis project Ga0209536, IMG submission 187461) | Marine sediment microbial communities from White Oak River estuary, North Carolina - WOR-2-8_12 (SPAdes) (version 2) | ecosystem: Environmental > Aquatic > Marine > Intertidal zone >... | reverse complement strand
CGCCACCTACGGCAATGACAAAGCCGCCATCAAATATTTTCAGAAGGTCATCGAGCTGGACCCCAAGCGGAGCGGCGCTTACTTCGAACAGGGGATATCCTACGGCCAGCTCGAACAGTTCGACAAGGCCATCCCGCTGATCGACAAAGCCATCGCAATGGAGCCTGAAAACGGGCTATTCATCTACGGTCGCGGCCGGGTCCATCTGCTGGCCGGTTATCGGGAAAAAGCCATGGCCGACTTTAAAAAAGCAGCCGAACTGGATGACGAGGACGCCCAGGCTTACCTGGAAGACGTTACTCAGGATAAGTAATCAGGCCGCATCCTTTGAAACAAATTTAAATACCTATATTTCGATCGCCCCTGCTCTATCGCAGGGGCGTTTTTTTTGACTCACACAAAATTTTTATTGACTTTAATCAAGTTTTTTGATCAATAATATGAGTATATTGCAGTAACCTGTGAAATGTCCTTTTCGATCTGAAATTCGATCACCAAGCAGCACCCTCAATCCAATCCAATATCGCATCTGCATTCGAAAACTCAGTTCAACGCGCCCTGATTTAACACCCATCAGTCGTTTCTACCAGCGCTGCTTGGATTAACTACAATTTATTCGGGTGGGCCACTCGATCTGCCACACCTCCGGGATCGCATGTCCTGGTTTCCAATTGCGATCTTGGACGGAATTGGAGACGTAGCTGTGCCGACCCGGCGAGACTTCCCAAAGATCATTGGCCTCAATTTTCTGTTACACAGCGTTCTTAAAAGTTTATCACCAGATTAACCCCGTTAATTACGGCTATCCATCGGGAGGTTTTCCATGAAAAAGCCAACCGCTCTGATTATCGGCCACGACGAAATTTTGCACCGGCATTTGAAGGCAAGGTTGCTGCGCCACAGTTTCTCCGTATTCGAAGTTCGGGAAACATCCAATCTTCTTGAAGCAATTCAAGACATCAAACCTGATCTTGCCATTGTTTATTCAACGCGCAAAAACCCGAATGATCAGCTCAAAACGGTGGAATATCTCCGCAAAAAGGCCAGGGACATTCCGATCATACTGAGTACACGGTACAGCTCTGAAGCGCGTGCGATTGCCGCTTTGCGGGCCGGCGTCAGTGATTATTTCAAAGTACCCATTTCCACCCAGGAGATGCTGTTAAGTGCCAAAAGGCTTATTCTCGGCAATACAGAAGATGACCAGACAGACCATGAATCCAAAGAGGCCGACGGTATCATCGACCAGGCCTTGATCGGAAACAGCGCGTCGATGAGGTCAGTTAAATCCTACCTTCTGAAAGTAGCCAAAACCGAGAGCACGGTTTTCATCACCGGCGAAACCGGCACCGGCAAAGAGCTGGCTGCCAACCTGATTCACTTCAAAAGTGCCCGCAGCAACAAACCCCTGGTATGTGTCAATTGCGCTGCCCTCCCCGAAGGACTGGTGGAAAGCGAATTGTTCGGGTATGACCGCGGCGCCTTTACCGGTGCCGTCGGCAGCCGCAAAGGCAAATTTGAGCTTGCCGGCGACGGGACCGTTTTTTTGGACGAAATTGGTGACATGAATTCCTACGCCCAGGCCAAAATATTGCGCAGTATCGAAAACAAGGAATTTTTCCATCTGGGCGGAAATTGGGCCATCCCGATGAAAGCCAGGGTAATCGCAGCCACGAACCAGGACCCGGAACATTTAATGCTGCGAGGCAGATTCAGAAAAGATCTCTATTATCGCCTGAACGTGGCCAGATTAAATTTGCCGCCATTGCGAGAAAGAAAAGAGGATCTACCGCGCCTGGTTGGGCACGCTATTAAAAAATTGAATAACCGTTTCGGCCGCAAGGTCGAGGGGTTGACAGATGGCGCCATGATGTGCCTGCACCGCTATGATTGGCCGGGCAATGTTCGCGAGCTGCTAAATTTATTAGAGGCTGCCTATATCAATTTGCCCAGACGAAACGCAGCATATATAGATCTTCCCCAGCCGATTTATAAACAGCTGAAAATGACGCAAGCATCCTCAGGAGATGAGCGCAATAAAATTATTGCCACCTTGTGCCAAACAAACTGGAACAAAAGTACCGCTGCACAAAAGCTCAACTGGTCCCGCATGACGCTTTACCGTAAAATAGAAAAGTACAACATTGTCGAGAATAAAAGTATTGAACGGCATGCAGGGGGGAAAGTAGCATAAACTTACAAGCGGCTTTGTTTTAAGCGACTCTGAATTGAGGCATGTTAGATTTTTGCAGTTCTTGTAACACTGTCACTAGGCATTGTCACTTTTTCAGTAGACATTCTTTCTCATCTTTCCTCCCGGTCAAGCTTTCCAGATAACGATCTGAAATCCTTATTTTTTCAAGCCAAAGTTATTTCGCCCCTCCGCTGTCAGGCTTATCATCTCTCCTCTGATGACTCTTTTATGTGTAACGCCTGCGCTAAGGATTTTTCCGGTCTGAGATCAACCGCTGTGTTTGATGATGTAAAAAAAACATAATAATATCAGAATCTTTAATTTGATTAGCGGCATGCCGCACCCAGTGGTATCGCTTTTGCTATGGGCTAAAAGAAGGGTCCTCATAATTTGTCCATAACGGATCATTCTAAAATCAATTACATAGTTGAGGAGTAAATGGACCCAGAGATTGAAGCCTCTCGAAAAAGTGCACGGCTCGAGGGAAAATATGCGAATTACTTTGAGGTAGGCCACAATGCCTACGAATTCGTAATCGATTTCGGTCAGTATTATTCTGAAACCGAAGAGGCGGAGCTATGCACCCGAATTATTACCAGCCCGGCGTACGCTAAGGTTCTGCTGAGAACGCTACAGGAATCTATTATGCGTTACGAACAGAATATTGACCACATCAAACAAGAATAATCTCCAAGCACATCAATACCCCTGCAAAACCCATCAGAAATTTATTGCGGTGTCTTGTTTTTCAGGATTGCATAGAAGATAATACTAAACGGCTTTAAATAAAGGAGGGTGTTATGCCAGCACGACCAAAAGTAAGTTATCCTGGGGTTTATGTCCAGGAGGTGCCGAGCGGCGTTCGAACCATTGTCGGCGTCAGCACCTCAACCGCCATGTTCATGGGGCGGGTGGCCGAAGGGATTCTCAACAAGCCGATTCGCTGTTTGAGCTACAGTGATTTTGAAAACAATTTTTCTGAAGACATATCCGTGGGGGATATGGCCCGTTATGTGAAGCTTTTCTTTTTAAACGGCGGTACAGATTGCTATGTGATGCGTCTGGCCAACGGTGCCGGTGCGGCATCTGTTTCTTTAAAGTCGATTGATAACACCGAGCGCTTGCGCATCATCGCCAAAAATGCCGGCAAAATCGGAGAGAAAATCCGCCTGGCGGTGACCTACTCCGGCAGGTATCCCGAAGTCACCTTCAATATGACGATTTTCCGCTGGGAAAAAGATGCAGCCGGCAATCGCACCCAGAAGGACGTTGAAGAATGGAAGGGCCTGTCGATGGATCCCAATTCGCCGCTCTATGCGGTGGACCTGCTCACCCAGCAATCCAAACTGGTAAAAGCAGAGCCGATTGGAAGTCACGATCCTGCCGATGGCTTTTCACTGGCCGGGCGGCCGGTAGCCTACGATGGGGCAGCTCCGGCCAACAGGCGCGACGCCTGGCAGGCGGTAGCCGGGAAATTTGAGATCAGCACCGACGCCAGCAGCTATGCGACGGTCAACTTCGACGATATCAATTTCGGAGCAATCGACACAACGGATCTCGGTACGGTTAAATCCAGCCTTCAAGACGCAATTAAGGTTAAAATTAACGAAGCCACCGACATTCCTATGGTGGATATAACGGTCGATATCGCCGATGGTCCCACACCACCAGCCGCTGATCCGGAAGACACTTCGGATCTGCTGAAAATTTCCCTGAGTCAGCGCAATGTCTTTATTCGCCCGGCCAAAAGCAACGACATGGCGGTAGCCATGATGTTCGGTTCAGAACAAGGCGGCCTCGAGGTCGGTGCGTTTGCCCATTTGCGACCCGTGCCCACGGGAATCAGCGTTAACATATCCGCCAATGACGGCGATATTTATAGGTCTCTGATAGGTTTGCCCCAGGGTAATGTGGACAAAGTAATGCTTCCGGAGCTGCAGCCGGATGGTACCCTGGCTGCCAAAGAAATAACCGTGGATCTTGAGACAACCGGAACCACCGATCCGGTGTATGTCGATAAAGATGGCGGCACGGCCGGACTGCATGAAAAACTGGGCATCATCAGGGACGCCGTCAATCAATACCAGGCGCAAAATCCGACCAAGTTTTTTTGGAAGGCCGAGGTGTGGGGGGCGCGACTGGCCATTATCCCGACCACCAGGGATGACAACTATGTTGGCAGCTTTACCACAGGCACGACCACCAACATACCCGTTGATATCGCCGACAGTGTGAAACCGAATGTGCGCTATTACAGTCTGGGTACCACCGGAATCGCCGGCTATCAGTCAACAGGCGACGCCGGCAACGACGGCAGCAGCCCCGTTAAATCCGATTACGAGGATGCATTTGATATTATTGAAAAAGATGTCGATATATTCAATCTCATGATCCTGCCGCCGGACAGAGACAATCCGGACCTTGTCCAGACCCTGTATGGGCCGGCCAGCGTATTTTGCCAGAAGCAACGCGCCTTTCTTTTGATGGATGCACCCGCAGCCTGGTCGTCGGCCCAGCAAGCCAGCGAACAAATTGCCGCCAAGCGCATCGGTCTGGTCAAAGACTACAGTGCGATCTACTATCCCCGGCTGGTTGTCAGAGAAAACGGGCGGAAGGTGAATGTGGGGGCCAGCGGCGCCATGGCCGGTTTAATGGCGCGTATTGACGGGTCCCGCGGGGTTTGGAAAGCCCCGGCAGGCGTTGAAGCGGATTTAAGGGGGGTGGACGGAATCGAGCACGCCTTCTCGGATGCCGAAAACGGCATTTTAAATCCCCGCGGCATAAACACCATCCGAGTGTTCCCCAACGGTATCGTCAGCTGGGGATCCCGAACCATGGACGGTGACGACGACTTTGCCAGTGAGTGGAAGTATATACCGGTGCGGCGTATTGCGCTTTATATCGAGGAGAGCCTTTACCGCGGCTTGAAATGGGTGGTCTTCGAGCCCAATGACGAGCCGCTGTGGGCCCAGATTCGGCTGAACGTCGGTGCGTTTATGCACGATCTTTTCAGGCAGGGCGCGTTTCAGGGGCAGAAGCCCGCCGATGCCTATTTTGTGAAATGCGATTCGGAAACGACCACCCAAAATGATATTAACCTGGGAATCGTCAATATCTGGGTTGGATTTGCACCACTGAAACCTGCCGAATTTGTCATTATCTATCTGCAACAAATGGCAGGTCAGGTTGAGGTATAAGGAGATCGATTATGGCACAGTTTACAGTTAATACCCATCGATTTGATCCGTACAAAAACTTCAAGTTTCGAATCAAATGGGACGGCAGGTACGTAGCCGGTGTGAGCAAAATAGGGGCCCTGAAGCAATCCACCGAGCCGGTCACCCACCGTGAAGGAGGCGATACCAGCACGTCGCGGGTATCCCCCAGCGCATGGAAATTCGAGCCGGTGACCCTGGAACGCGGCGTGACCCATGACCCTGAATTTGAGAGCTGGGCCAAAAAAGTATGGGATTATTCCAATCCACTGGCGCCGCTTAAAAATTTTCGCAAGGATATCATCATCGAGCTGCTGAACGAGCAGGGCAATGTGGCCAAAGCTTATAAGGTATTTCGCTGCTGGGTGTCCGAATATCAGGCCTTGCCCGAACTGGATTCCAATGCCAATGCCGTCGCCATTGAGACGATGACCTTGCAAAATGAAGGCTGGGAACGCGACGAAAGCGTCTCCGAGCCGCAAGAAGAAGAATAACCCTCAAAGATTCAAAAAAGAAGGATTCTTAACCGGTGGACCACGTTCGATTGGGGCACGGGCCCGGGTGCAGAACGGCAGCACTGCGCGAGATTACGGGGCTGGAAGAGCAGCAGGTGGCAGGGACAACCACGGTTGATGCCCTGCAATTGTTGGAACGCCTGCTGGTTGAAATACCCGGGTCTTTGCTGCGCGAAAATCTCGTCGGGCTAACCGCTTTTGATCGGGATCGTCTCCTGGCGGCAGTTTACCGGCGTACTTATGGAAACCGGGTGGCTTCATCAGCCGTTTGTGCCGCCTGCCGGGACGTTTTCGATTTACATTTTAGCCTCTCAGATCTGTTGGATTCCCTTACTTCGTCCGGCGAAACGCAATCCATCCAGAGACAGCCCGACGGCACCTACTTATTACCCGACGGCAGCGGCTTTCGCCTGCCGACAACCGAAGATGAGCTGGCGTTGATCGGCCTGGCCCCGGAAGATGCCCGGACCCTGTTAGTTCAGCGCTCTCGGCTGCCCTCGGCAAACGGGGACCTGGAAAACAACGCCGAGGGCCCTCTTCCCGCAATTCAATCAGCGATGGCAGCGGCAGCCCCCCTGGTAGCTGCTGATCTCGATGCCAGATGTCCGGAATGTTCCCACCTGCAGCAGGTCCACTTTGACCTGCAGCATTACCTCCTGCAGGCGCTTTGCAACGATCGCAGGCGGCTGATGCTGGATGTGCATGTTCTCGCTGCGACCTATGGGTGGGGTTTGAATGAGATCATGGGCCTGGCCAGAAGCCAGAGAACGTCACTGGTTGCCATGGTGGAAATGGGCGAAACGTTCAGACAGGTTGACTAGATGATGGAGGACTATTTTGAATGTCTCATCCGGCGGGTGTCCGGTCATTTTTTTCCCCACAGCATACAACCGCCCGCTGTAATTCGGGCAAATTTCTACGACCCCTTTGAAAACACCGCCGTTCAACCGCTCCAGTATCCCGAATCCCGGGCCACCCATACGCCGGCAGCGGCGGATCACATGGAGAAGGCCGCATCCGATACAAGGCCTCCCGCAAGCGACGTCCCCCCATTGCCAGTCATTGGAGCACCTGGGGCTTCTTCCGAGACAGGCCCAGATCGGGTCGAAAAGGGCGACCGCGCCTTTTCGGTCCACCCACAGCTGAGGGTGCGATCAGAACCAAAATTACCGGTCAGCACGGAAACCGACCCAGCCGGACGCGATCATCGCGAACGGCAAGTTACCCGACATGAGGCCGATCCGGTCCGGCAACCTGCGGTTTCGCTGACAGCCGAAACCGGAGAGCAACCGGGAGAGCCTCACGGCAAGTCTAATTCGGAGATGCCGTCAACTGCTGTTGGCCGGCAGCTTCGTGCAACCGCAGAAAAATCAGGGACGGGCGTAACGTCAATCGACAAACCCGGCAGCGCCCCGGCGCCACCGCACCGGGTTGAACCAATGCCGCAGGTTGCCGTGACACCAGCGGCACCACCGCCTTCCAGGCGGCTTCGACCGCCAAAAGCCCCGGGCGCAAACCGAATTTCAATCGGCAAAGTGGTGGTCGATGTGGTCCCCGCCGTTGAGAGCGGTCACCGAAAACCTCCTGCCCGTATACGCAGGGTCAGGACCCCCAAACAATCCCTCAACCATCTTAGCCGGCAAACGGCCAAGACGGGTTTCGGTCTCGGACAAATGTAATCATGGCCATTCTGGATGTTTCTTTAGTTACCAAGGCAATCAGGCGGCTGCTCGAAGAGTCCGTCAAAAATTCCCCGGCCTGGAATCCACGGCCGGATCCAACCGTATCAGTATTGCCTCCGGACAAGCTGAAGTCAGGATCCCTCGGCCTTTACCTTTACCATGTGGCCGAAGATTCTCATTTTAAGAATCAGCCGGCGGCAGGGACCAGCGCTGATCCTGTGCCGGTGCGTCATAATCCCATGGGTTTGAACCTGTTTTACCTTTTGACAACCGATGGGGTTGTGGATGAAGACAACAAGGTGTACGACGCCCAACTGCTACTCGGGCTGGCACTCAAAACCTTGCACGATTACCCTGAGTTAACGGATAAGACCAAAGTGCACGGTTTGGAACTATTCGAAGCGGTGGGGCTGAGCAAGACCGATACCCGCTTAAAAATTGGCATGCAGCCGTTGGCTCACAATGAAGCGGTTACCTATTGGACAGCGGGCCAATCCCCCCTCCGGCTGTCCGCCTACTACCAGGTATACGTTATCCTGCTGGAGCCCGAAAAACCGCCCACCCGCACCGGCCGCGTGCTGGATTTTGGTGTGCACACCTTTGTAGGCGGCTCGCCCAGGCTGACCGGCAGTCGCAATACCCTCAGCCTGATACTTCCGGCAACGGGTACGACCCAGGAAGTCGAACTGCGCCCGGCCGAAGTGCCCATCGGCAGCCCGGTCGAATTTACCGGCGCCAACCTGACGGGTGATGAAACCAACCTGATAATAAAAAGCGGACGGTGGTCCCAGGGCGTTACGGCCGGCCTGGGGTGGGGTGTCATTGCCAAAGATGACCGCGTGCAGGCGACCGTCCGGGAAATCATCGACGGTACGGATATTTTGCCCGGAATCTATTCAGCCGCGGTTCAGGTTGTCAATTACCGTCTGATGCCCGACGGCAGCCGCCGGGCCTTTGCCAATACCTCCAACGAAACCCCCTTTACCATAACGCCGCGAATTGAAACGGTCGGGGCACCGGATGGTGCCGGCAATGTTGAGATCAAAGGTCACGTCTTTCAACATCCGGACATCAAAGCCGAACAAATTCAAGTGTTTCTGGGCGCTCTGCCTTTAACGGAGGGCCTGGCGGGTGCGCTGAATCCGGGTGAATACGCCGTGGTGGATGAAGAAACCCTCGAATTGAGATTGGCAGCCGATACGGCTGCCGGCCACCTGCCCTTTCGGCTGTTGATCAATGGCGCCGAATCGCCGCCCGCATGGATCAAGGTTCCATGAGCCTCCATTCTGCCAATTTGATGATGGACAGCGCCCGTCAGCAGGATCCTGCCAGGGATATGCAGCTCGATCCCGTCCTGGATCTGGTGCTTAGCCGTATTCGCCTGAAAGCCAGGTGCCGGGTGTCCTGGTTGCGCCACCTGTGGTCCCAGGAAGATAGCGCGGGCAATCCGCACGCGATCACCCATGCCGAAATCGACACCCTGCTTGCCGATCGGGATTCTCCCGAAGCTGAAGCGCGCTGGCTATATTCAAACAGCCGGCTGACCGATATCTTCAAGGAAATAGAAGGAGTTGAACATGCTCTGGCCGACGACCGGCACTCACGCCTGTCCAGGCTTTATAGGATATTTGCCATTGAAAATGAAGATGCGGATCTGCTGCAGGCCTGCCTGGCTTTGCGGATAGACCCCTCGCTGGCACGAATTTTCGCCTATTTGCAGGACCATAACAGGCTGCCCTACGTTACCCGGGATCTGATCAGGCGGCTTTTCGGCTACGGGCGCAACAGCACCTGGCATTCAGAATCACCGCTGCATGTCTGGAACCTGGTGCACGCAACCGATATGGCCCCCGGTGAACCCGTGCTGTATAGCATCGACCCTCTCATTTACAACTGGGTCATGGGAAACAGTAGCCTTGATTCACTCCTGGTCGGCAAGGCTGCGATCTGCGAGCCTCTGCCGGCGTTGCAAACCTGGCCGGTCAAAGACGCCGTTGCTTTGATCGGGCGCCATGTCAATGACGGGTCCGGGGGCCGGGTCCGGTTGGTGATCTCGGGTCCCAAGAGGTGCGGGCGGCATACGCTGGCGGCCATTGTGGCGGCCGAATTCGGCATGCCGCTTCTGGCAATCGACAGTGACAGAATTGCCGCCGGGCGGTGGGAGAATATTTACATCCGTGCCCAGCGGCAGGCATTTCTGGATCGGACGGCCCTCTGCTGGTCCGGCAACGTCATGGCAAAAGAGCCATGGAATGCCCATGTCGCCCCGTTTCCCATCCAGTTTCTGGTCCTGGAAACCGGTGAGACCATCCCGCGGCAGCCTTTTTTCATCGATCACCGCTTGGAAATACCGGACCTTGGTTTGGATGAGCGGCGGCAGTTGTGGCAGCGCTATGTTCCGCAATCGGCTGCCTGGAATACGGAGAATTTTGAAAGACTGGTCAGCCAGCACCGGGTAACCGTGGGTGAAATTGCCGCTGCCGCCGCCAGACAGATTCAAACGGTTACTGGCGCGGAATCCTTTGTGCGGGAATCGGCCAGACACCGGCTGGGGGATCTGGCCCAATTGCTGGCGTGCCCGTTTCGATGGGAAGATTTGATCCTTCCCAATCGCATCGGTGAAATACTAAAGGATTTTCTCTACGAGGCCCGCGAGCGCGCGGCCTTTTGGGAGCAAGACCGGGTGCGGCGCCTGTTTCCCCAGGGCCGGGGCCTGATGGCCCTTTTCACCGGACCGCCCGGAACCGGCAAAACCCTGGCGGCCCAGGTCATCGCGGCTGAATTGGGGCTCGATCTTTTCCGCATCGCCCTTTCGGCGGTTGTCAGCAAGTACGTCGGCGAGACCTCCAAAAACCTGGAGCGTATCCTTTCGCGGGCCCAGCGCCTTGACATCGTGCTGCTGTTTGATGAAGCCGATGCCTTGTTCGGCAAACGCACGGAGATCAGGGATGCCCATGATCGCTTCGCCAATACCGACACCAATTATCTGCTCCAGGCCCTGGAAGACTACCAGGGTATCGCCATTCTTTCTACCAACAAAAAGAGCAATATCGATGAGGGCTTCATTCGCCGCATTCGTTATGTGGCTGAATTTCCCCGACCGGATGAGGAGCAGCGCTTCGACCTGTGGCAGCATATGATTCGCGAAATGGCGGGCAACGGCGTCCTGACGCCGAACGGGGAAATCAATGGTCCCTTGCGGGGACAGATTGAAAAGATTGCCAAAATCATAGAGATGACCGGGGCCCAGATTAAATATGCCGTGCTGGCGGCCCTGTTCAAAGCCCGGCGGGATAAAAGCTCCCTGTCAATGGGAAACCTGCTGCACGGCATTGACAGAGAGTTAATGAAGGAGGGCCGCGTCTTAACCCAGAGGGAAAAGGAGCGTTTGCAGCCGAATGACAGCTAGCCGGGTCCACATCGATGAACTCC
>Ga0209536_100015096_pt1 | contig 11038 bp, 8 predicted proteins | sample DeeMarSeWOR28_12_FD_187461 | JGI IMG/M metagenome (GOLD analysis project Ga0209536, IMG submission 187461) | Marine sediment microbial communities from White Oak River estuary, North Carolina - WOR-2-8_12 (SPAdes) (version 2) | ecosystem: Environmental > Aquatic > Marine > Intertidal zone >... | reverse complement strand
AATTGAGATCGACGGCGACGTTCATACTCGCCTGGGCGACGCAGCCGGTGCTGATGCAGAGGGGCCGGCGACCGCCGAGCCAACCGTCAGACCGTCACCAACCAGTCTGCCTTCGCCAACCTTTACCCCAATCGGCTTTCGGGGCACACCAACACCCACCTCCGCACCAACCGGCGAGGCTGAATAGATCTTATGCCGGGACGAACAATACCTGCCCGCTCGATTGCTCGTCCGCTGCTGGAAGATTTGACAGCGCAGCCCTTTTTCGGGCGGGTATTGGGCCGCTTCGGGCGAGCCTGTAACCTGATCGATGACCAGAAGCGGGTGGTAGCCCTGGTCTTGCCCGAGGTCGGCCGGGGACCGTTTGCCATTTCGTTCGAAGGCTCGCCCGGGATCTTTGACTCGCTGCTGCCCGGCCAGCCAGCCCAGGCTGACCGGCAAGCCGTGATGATCGGCCGCTGGACGATCCCGCTAACCCATGCCGCCGTTTGGGAACCGAAGCTAGCTCGCCCCACCCGGAAGCTAAACGCTGACCTGTTGATCGACCTGGTCGATCCCTATGCCAACTGGCCCAAGCTGGGTGGAGAGACGTTAACGGCCCAACGAATGGCCCGGGCGGCGCGCCAGGCAGTGGCCCAACTTATTGAGGCTATAACCGAATTGGAGCGGGAGCCAGCGCTGGTGGAAGCCGTGGAGCGCTTGGCCGGCTTGGGCGCCGGCCTGACTCCGGCCGGCGACGATTATTTGATCGGAGCGATGGCGGCCCTGTGGCTGGGCGGGCGACCGGAGCTGCTGCCGCTGATTGCCCGGACGGCTTGGCCCAAAACAAATGCATTGAGTGGGGCTTTCTTGCAGGCCGCCGCCAGAGGAGAGTTCATGGAGCCGTGGCACGCTCTGTCCCAAGCCTGGCAGGTCGAGGATAAAAGGGCGCTGGCCGCAGCGGTCGAATGGATAGCCGATTTTGGGGCGTCATCCGGCACGGATGCATTAGCCGGTTTTTCGACTATACTGCTCAGTCTGGCCGGTCAACCGATGGCCCCCAACAGGTAATTGACCCTCATCTAGTTACGTGCTATAATCGTCGCTCAAATCGCCACACACATAAAATAATCAAGTTGTCAGGGGAGACGAGGATGGAGCTTCAGCTTTTTACCAATGCACTTCTGTATATGGTGGTGTCGCTAGGCGCCGGATATCTACTGCGCTCCGTTAAAGACGAGGATGGCCATCCCAGGCTAAAATGGTATGTTTCAGGCATGATCATTGGGGTGGTATGCGCGCTGGCCAACGCGGTTCTGTTGGAAACCATCTTTGGTGGAGGCTTCAAGCTCGATCAGGTTCTTGGCACATTTATGGGCGGCCTGGGCACAGGGTTGTTAATCGGGATTCCGATTGGTCTGATCACCGGTTGGGATATGTCCAGGCGCTATTTTACTTTTGTTGACGCCTGGCTACTGCTCTTCAAGATTGTCATTATCTACGTGGTTATTGGCGGGACCGTCTCATCACTGGCTGTCCCCAAATATAGTGGCGAACAGTGGTGGGACTTTGTGGTGTTTGGCTTCGCCCAGGGTGGAATTTACGCCCTCATTGCCCTGGGTTATACCCTGGTTTACGGGATTCTATTTATGATCAACTTCGCTCACGGTGAAGTCTTCATGAGTGGCGCCTTCACCGCCTTTTTTGTGGCCCAGCGCATGGCCCAACCGGGTCCTGAGGGTGAACTGCCGTTTCTCGAAACTAATCCTCTGATGTCGTTGCTGATTGTGTTCTTAGTGGCGATGGGGACCTCGACCATCATTGCCGTTACGCTGGAGCGAGTCGCTTACCGGCCTCTGAGGCGAGCGCCCCGCCTGGTGCCGTTGATCACGGCTATTGGAGCTTCCTTCTTCTTGCAATATACCTTTCGGGGCTTCTACGGCTCCGGCGTTGAGGCGTACCCCCCGGTTCCGGCTCTTCGAGGCGATCTGTTGGTCAGTGATCTGATGCTGGTGGTGGCCCTGGGGGTGGTTTTTGGTCTGGGGGCGCTGCTGCTGATCCCCTTATATCGTTATTTGAAAAAGACGGTGGGCGTCCTCAAAAATTTAAGCTGGGCGCCATTCATTATCGTCGCCCTGGTCTTGATCGGGGTGGCCTATCTGCTGGTGCCTTTTCTCCAGGGGCTGTTCGTGTCTGCGGTCAACGGGGCCTTTCCGCCTTCCCCGGCGGCGATGGAAGAGTTCGAAGTGGCTACCCGGGGAGAAATGCCGCTGCCTATTTCCCGCATTCAGTTTGTGGTGATCGTTTCGTCGGTATTGCTGATGTTGGGGCTGTACTACTATGTCCAATTTACTAAAGTTGGCAAAGCAATGCGGGCCGTCGCTGAAGATAAAGACGTGGCCGCCCTGATGGGCATCGACGTGGACCGGGTCATTACCATGACCTTTGCTTTGGGCGCCATTTTGGCCGGGGCCGCCGGGGTCCTCTACGCCCTGATCTTCCGCCAGGTCCATTTCTTTATGGGCTTCATCCCCGGCCTCAAGGCCTTTACTGCAGCGGTGCTGGGCGGCATTGGCAATATCCCCGGGGCAATGTTGGGCGGCCTCTTTTTGGGGGTGTTTGAGTCGGTCGGGCCAAGCCTGTTCCTGGAGGGTTTGGGTATTCCGGCTGCTTATCAGCTCAAAGACGTTATTGCCTTCACAATGTTGGTATTGGTACTCATCTTCCGACCGACGGGTATTATGGGCGTTGAACTGAGCAAGAAGAAAGCGTAAGAGGTGACCGATGGCAGACCTGATTTTGAACCAAAATGAGCCTGTATTTAGCTGGAAAAAATTGACGCAATACGGTCTAGTCAGTGGGGTGGCCATTCTCTATGTTTGCCTCGTCGGCATGGTTGAGGCCTTTGACGACCGGGATGTGATCTTCGAAATTCTCACCCTGGGACTCTCCCTATTGGTCGTGATTACGCTGGGAATGGGTTACGTAGCGGCCCAAAAGTTGTCCAGAGAAAATGCCAGCAAAGCTCTTCTCGCTGGGCTGGCGGTCGGCGTGATCAGTGGCATTATAACCGCACTGTTGGTCATCATTACCGATACTACCAACCTTCGCAATATGTTTGTGAATGCCTCGCCCCAACTGGTTGAGATTTTGACCTTTTCTCAGGAGTCTCTGGCGACCGGCCTACTGATACTAATGGGCTTTCTAACTCTGTTTAGCATTTTGGGTGCAACGATTTATCTGCTGCCCGGCCTGCCCCGCCGGATGTTGGTGACCGGTTTGAGTGCTGTATTACTGATTGGCATGCTCCAAGAATTGCTGGATGTCATCCTTTCCCGCCACGACCTGACCGAACCGCTGGCCAACTTTTTGTTTGCCAGAAACGGGCTGTCGGTGGTGGGGGCCATCACCGTGTTTGTGGTTTTTGCCGGGTTTAGCGGGTTGTGGGCTACCCGGAGTAACTCGGTAAAAGAGGGGTACGCCAGGCTGCCATCGACCCAGCAGCGGGTGGTGGGTTGGGTCTTGATCGTGGTGGCGGTCATCCTGCTGCTGGTGCTACCCCAGGCCGTGGGTCCTTACATCAGCCAGATTTTGGTCCTGGTGGGACTTTACACCATGATGGGGCTGGGGCTTAATATCGAAATCGGCCTGGCCGGGCTGCTGGACCTGGGCTTTGTGGGCTTTTTCGCCATAGGAGCTTATACCACGGCGCTGCTAACCTCGACCAGCGAAATCGGCCTGGCCAGCGTGTTTGCCGGTGGGGGTACCGGAGAAATGTTCACCAGTTTTTGGCTGGCCATCCCGGTTGCGATCATTGTCGCCGGCCTGGCCGGGGTATTCTTGGGTATTCCGGTCTTGCGGATGCGGGGCGACTACCTGGCCATTGTCACCCTGGGGTTTGCCGAGATCATCCGCATTTTGGTGTTGTCGGACTTTTTGCGGCCAATTCTGGGCGGGGCCCAGGGGATTTTGAACATTCCCAAACCATTGCTGCCCTTGATGAACTTTACCATCAAGGACCCCCAGCATTTCTACTATCTCATTATTATTGGTTGCCTTCTTATCGCTTTTGTAGCCTGGCGCTTGCAATATTCCCGGGTCGGCCGTAACTGGATGGCAATGCGGGAAGATGAAGACGTGGCCGAGGCGATGGGGATCAATCTGATTGCCAGCAAGCTGTTGGCTTTTGGCATCGGCGCCGCCTTTGCCGGTTTGAGCGGGGCAATTTTTGCTTCCCAGGTCGGTTCCGTTTTTCCCCACAGCTTTGCGCTGCTGGTATCTATTAACGTGGTCTGTATCGTCATTATTGGTGGGGTCGGCAGTATCCCCGGCGTGGTGGTTGGGTCGTTGGTGCTGGTCGGGATGCCGGAGCTTCTGCGGGAGTTTGCTGAATTTCGACTGTTAATCTACGGGGCCTTGTTGGTGGTGATGATGCTGGTCAAACCGGAAGGTCTCTGGCCATCTGAAGTCAGAAAACGGGAGCTGCGCGAAGGTGATGAGGAGATGGGCCCCCAACCCACGGTCGCCGACCCGGCCCTGGAAGCCACGGGAACGTCATAATAAAAACGTGTTTATTCAGCATCCAAGGTGACTGTCACTTATGGGTATATGTCAGCCTGAAGTTCCCAGACACCTTGGTCTTTTACAGCTAAAGTGATAGTTACCTGAATAGATACAAACAAAGCAAAATTGGACAATAGCGAGAAATAACTATGGCATCGATCTTATCTGCAACCGCAGTAGTCAAACGATTTGGTGGGCTGGTGGCTGTCGATCATGTGGACCTGGAAGTTGAAATGAAATCGATCCACGCCATTATCGGCCCGAACGGCGCCGGCAAAACCACCTTCTTTAACTGTGTCACCGGGTTCTACAGTGTCGACGAAGGCCGGGTCATCTTCGACGACAGACCGTTGATGGATATTCCGCCCGATCGCATTACCCGGCGCGGTATTTCCCGGACCTATCAGAATATTCGGCTCTTTGCCAATATGACCGCCATCGAAAATCTCCTGGTAGGCCAGGAGCCACATCTAAAATCCTCCTGGGTCGGCGCGATATTAAAACCACCCAGCACCCGCCAGGAAGAGGATAAGGCTAACGAAGAAGCGGTGCGCCTGCTTAAGTTTGTGGGGCTCCAGGGGAAAGGTGACATCATAGCCAAGAATCTCCCTTATGGCGACCAGCGGCGACTGGAAATCGGGCGGGCGTTGGCCAGTAAACCCAAGTTGTTGCTTCTGGACGAGCCAACGGCGGGTATGAACCCGAACGAAACGGCCCGGCTGACCAACTTCTTTTATCGCATTCGTGATGAGTTGGGCATTACCATTTTGCTGATTGAACACGATATGCGAGTGGTGATGGGCATCTCCGAAAAGATTACGGTCCTGGATTACGGCCGCAAGATTGCTGAGGGGACGCCGGAAGATATCCAAAATGATCCCAAAGTTATTGAAGCTTATCTGGGGCGACGGGCCACAGGTGCACCCGGCGCCGGGAATGGTTCGGCTCAACTCAGGCCGCCTGCAGCCTAAGACAAGGTGAAAGTAGAAGAAACACCATGGCTTTACTCGAAGTAAACGATGTTCACAGCTTTTATGGGAATATTCATGCCCTCAAAGGTATTTCTCTAACCGTAGAGAAAGGTGAGATAGTCACCTTGATTGGGGGTAATGGCGCCGGGAAAAGCACGACCCTCAAGACCATCAGCGGGATCGTCCGACCCCGACAGGGAACTGTGCATCTCGCTGGTAAGGATTTAGCCACATACCCGGCCCACGAAATCGTTCAGCAAGGGGTCTCCCAGGTGCCGGAAGGACGCGGCATCTTTGCCCGGTTGAGCGTTATCGAGAATCTGGAAATGGGCGCGTTTATTCACGACGACCCCCGCCAGGTTGCTGAGGATATGGAACGGGTGTTTACCCTTTTCCCTCGTTTGAAGGAACGACGCAAGCAGCAAGCAGGAACCCTCAGTGGTGGTGAGCAGCAAATGCTGGCGATGGGTCGGGGAATGATGGCTCGCCCCAAAGTGTTGTTGCTCGATGAACCGTCGATGGGGTTGGCCCCAATCCTGGTTGAAGGCATTTTCGAGACCATCCAGAATATCAATAATGAAGGAACTACGATCTTGCTGGTTGAGCAAAATGCCTTGATGGCTCTGGAAGTGGCCCATCGAGGTTACGTCATCCAGACCGGCGAAATTGTACTACACGACACTGCCAAAGCCCTGCAGGATAATGAGATGGTCCAAAAGGCATATCTGGGGATCGATTAAGTGCTCAATTCAGAATGCATTACCGATCAATATGAGTAGAGCATTGTGGTGTAGGGGGTGATCTTGGTTCAGCCTAATGGATTGGGCACAGTATGGTTTTCGTAGTGTTGGCGTAGTGTAGGTGGGGAGATCATGTGCTACAATGTAGGTGGAAGTTAAAACCAGGTATTAATCACTAGGGCCAGTTGTGCTAACCTGGGTTAAAGGCATGTTCATCTTCTCCTCCTTTTTGAGAAACCCGACATAATTGTCGGGTTTCTTGTTTCTCCACGAAATCCTCTGCTCCTTATACATTTGACAGCAAAATCTCATATGTAGTACAAAAGTACATTATGTTATGTCAAAAAGATGATTGAAACTTTTCATAATCATTGGTATAATTCACATAATGTAAAATAAAGATGTTGAGTGTTCTTTAAAATTCCCGATAATGTTGGCCACGCGATCAGCTCGCGGTGGATCACGCTCAATTCTTGATCGAGTTTTTTAATGAAGAATGAGCGTCTGAAAATGTTCAAATTCACCATTTTTTATTGAAGATTGCTGCAGCAGTTGAATCTGCAAGATATTGCTAGGGATCCAATGAGCAGAGCATATTTTAGTAAGTCCAAATCAGTAATTTTGTTACGATTTGGGCTTTCTTTTTTTAGCGATGTTTTGAGGCTGGAAAACTATAAACAGGGCAACTTCAACGAATTTTTTTAGTTGCGTACTTTATGGTAAGTTAATTTACATGATTATGTCTAATAACTATTGCAATATAGTGAAAGACTCGATATAATTGTTTTTACATAAGAGCTTACCATAAAGACTTAACATAGTAATGAGAGGTTGCTAGGTTAGGTCGAAAATCTAGGGCGACCGTTGGGCATGGGGATGACCAATGGTTTAGCAATAATGTGAGGAGGACGCGTATCGAGGAAAACCAACAATCACCTTTAGTGTAAGTTGTATTTCTCAAAAAAACTTATGGTCAATAGGAGGAAACTGTGAAAAAGTTTTTACCCATCATCGGATTAGTAATCTTGTTAACTCTGCTTGTGGCTCCGGCTGCTTCAGCGGCGCCGCCGGCCTGGGGCGGGGATTGCGGCGGGGCGCACCACTGCGTTCGATACGGCGAAACCCTGTACAGCATCGGTCGAATGTATAATGTAGACCCGTACTACATTGCTCACGTGAATGGTCTTTATAACCCCAATCACATTTATGCGGGCCAGGTTCTGTACATCCCGTCCGATGGACCGTCCTACCCCTGGTACGGTCACAATAAGCCGGTCAACTGCTACGGCGACTGCGGTTATGGCCATCAGAAGCCCACGCCGTATTATGATCGCGGCGATCGCGGCCACGGTTATGATTATACCGGCTATTACTATGAGGGGTACCAACCCCAATACAAGCGCTATAGCTATACCTGCGGCTACTACGGTAACTGCTACTAATAGTCAATAGCGGTTGACCCTTTCAACTGAATAACCTAAAATCACACCAATGCCGGACGAGTTCACGACGCTTCAGCGTCGAACTATCCAGAATGGTAGGCTAGGAATAAAATTGGGTAGAACAACAACTTGTTTGGCACACCTCAAACGTGATTGTTAGAAACTGTGCACAGTTTCTACAAAAAGCCTCACCAAGAAATGGTGAGGCTTTTTTGGTCGTCGGTATTGCCGTCTAAGGTTTGCTTAAACTGTTAATATCAATATAATCCCGAAAATCGGCACCCAATGCCAATGGCCTTGTCAATAAACTTGATATAGCTAGACTCAAGTTGTAAATGACAAACATCCGGCTCAAACATCATTCTAACTAGTTCTTGTTGCGAAACCAGCAGGTCGGGTCGCTTGCGTGCTGCCCGGCGCTTCGGTGGCGTGCCCACTTCGCTTCGCTCCGAGGGGCTCGGCAAGGAGCCACCTCCGCTGAGATTTGCAACAGAAACTAACTCATGGCAGGAACGGTTTCAATGGAATTCAAGGATTATTATGCATTATTAGGTGTAGAGAAAAGCACCAGCACAGAGGATATCAAGAAAACTTATCGCAAATTAGCCCGCAAATATCATCCTGACGTTAATCCGGGCGATCAGGAGGCCGCGCACCGATTTGCCCAGATCAACGAAGCCCACGAAGTATTGACCGACCCGGAGCGCAGAGCCAAATATGACCGTCTGGAGGTCAGTTGGCGAACCCAGCAACAAGCCGACGATCAACAGGATTTTGAGTGGGACCAGTGGGTAACAGATACGGGGGTCCGGCTAGATGATGGTGAAGATAGCGCCGATCAGGACGGCGGCTTTTCTGAGTTCTTTAATACAATCTTCAAAGATGTGGGCCTGGCTCCCGCTACCCCTTTTGCCGGGCAGGATCATACCCAGGAGATTGAAATCTCTCTGGAAGAGGCTTTTAGCGGCACCTCCCGAATTTTACGGATAGGTGGCCGGCGTATTCAGGTAAACATCCCCAAGGGAGCCAAAACCGGTACCAAGATCCGCGTGCGGGGCGAGGGTCCGGCCGGCCAAGATGGAGGCCCTAAAGGCGACCTTTATCTTGAGATCAAGGTGACTCCTCACCCAACCTTTGAGCAGGTCGGTAATGACCTTTATCTTGAACTGCCGGTAGATCTTTACACCGCAGTGCTGGGGGGTGAAGCTATGGTACCGATGTTGAAGGGTAAGATCAAGCTCAGGATTCCACCTGAAACTCACTCCGGACGTACCTTTCGCCTGAAAGGATTGGGGATGCCCGGTATCAAGAACGTTGAAGAGCGGGGTGACCTGTTTGCCAAGGTGATGATTCGGGTCCCCGAAAATCTGACAGATGACGAAATTGCCCTCTTTGAGGAATTGGCCGACTTGCGTGGCTTGTAGCATACCACCCGTCTTGAGTTATTAGGCACGAGAATTATTTAACTTCCGAAACTGAGGCCAGAATCGAGTGTAACCCAATCAAAAAATGGGGAAGTCATCAAATTGACGTTCCCAAGCACCCACCTTGTCAGCAAAATCCAACGACTGTCAAACCGCCGGATGAATAGCCCACAGGACATGCGCCGTTATGGTCGATCATCAACCTGGATCAGCTGCAAACCAGCCAATGTACGTCATTAGCGTGGCGGCAAAAATGGTCGGCCTGCACCCTCAAACCCTGCGCCACTACGAAGAGTTGGGATTGGTTACACCTCAACGTAGCCAGGGCAATATCCGCCTCTACTCCCCCACCGATATCGAACGACTCCGCCAGATCAATCGGCTTACCGCTGAATTAGGGGTAAATTTGGCCGGAGTGCAAATCATTCTGGATATGCGGGAACGGCTGGAAAATCTTCAACTGGATATGGAGACAATGCAAGCCGAGTTACAAGCGGAAATAAGCCGGTTACGTAAACGTCTGCTCGAAGGCTTATGAGCGCTCCGGTCCAATCCCCGCCCCCATCTGCCGCTGCAGAGGACTCAGTTCACCAGGTCACCGGCATCGCTCGCGCCGCTTCGTTGATTGCAGCCGGCAACGTGATCAGCCGGATACTGGGCTTGGTTCGAGAAATCGTTATTGCTGCGCTGTTTGGGGCTACCGGCCAGGTCTCTGCTTTTGAAGTGGCCCAGCGTATCCCGATTATGCTTTATGACCTGCTGGTTGGGGGGATGGTCAATGCGGTCCTGGTCCCGGTTTTTTCTGAACAGGCCGAACGGGATCGGACTGCGTTGTGGCACGTGGCTAGCCTGGTGATTAGCCTGGCCGTAATTGTCCTATCGGTAGTCGTTCTCCTCATCGAACTGGCGGCCCCGCAGGTAGCTTTTCTGTTGGTGGGCGGGTTTGACGACCAGTTGCTGGCAGTCACGGCAACGTTGTTACGCCTCACCACCCCGGCCGTCCTCTTTCTCAGTCTGTCCGGGATCATCACCGGCCTGCTCTATGCCCTCAAGCGATTTGCGTTGCCAGCCTTCACAGCGGCCATATTTAATGCCACCATTGTGGCGGTAGCCCTGGCCGGAGTCCGTCTCTTTGGTTGGGGCATCGAGGCCCTGGCCGTAGGGTTGCTACTTGGCTCCATTTTTATGATACTTCTGCAGCTTCCGGGTCTTCGAGATGCCCGGCTTCGTTTTGTGGTCGATCTGAAAGATCCGGTCTTGCGCCGCATCGGTAAGCTTTATCTGCCGATTATTCTGGGCCTGGTGATCAGTTTTGTGGCCATCACCCTGGATCGGAACCTGGCCTCCCGTACCGGCGAGCAAAGCATCGCCTGGATGAGATTTGCCACCACCGTGATCCAGTTCCCGCTGGGCCTCGTTTCCGCCGCGATCTCCTTGGCCATTCTGCCGACCCTCTCCCGCCAGGCGGCCGTAGCCGCCGAGACCAACGCCAGACTGGATGAATTCATGGATACTCTGGCCACCGGCCTGCGCCTGGTGCTGGTCCTCATCATTCCGGCTACGGTAGCCCTGTTCATTTTGGCCAGGCCGGTTATTGCCTTGCTATTCCAGCACGGCGATTTTACCGCCTACGACACCCAACAAACCGCCCTGGCCCTACGCTTCTACCTGTTGGGCCTGACCTTTGCCGCCATTGACCAGCCGTTGATATTTGCCTATTATGCTCGTCAAAACACCCTGACCCCGGCTTTGGTAGGCTTGCTGGGAGTCGGTTTTTATCTCTTCGCGGCCCTACTGCCTACCCTGTTCCGCCCGCTGCAAATGGTCGATCTGGTCCTGGCCAACAGTGTCCAGCTTACCAGCCACGCCCTGATTATGCTCTGGTTGACCCACCGCGTTGCCTCCCTGCACGGCCGGGC